>Ga0114931_10002930_pt1 | contig 21636 bp, 23 predicted proteins | sample 2SBtaG_FD_89579 | JGI IMG/M metagenome (GOLD analysis project Ga0114931, IMG submission 89579) | Deep subsurface microbial communities from Kolumbo volcano to uncover new lineages of life (NeLLi) - 2SBTROV14_V59a metaG | ecosystem: Environmental > Aquatic > Marine > Volcanic | place: Kolumbo... | reverse complement strand
GAGAGAATTGCGCTGCTGAAAAAGTTCATCGAATCCTATGAGGATCATCCGGCCGGCGTGCAGCACATTCTTCTGGAAGGCCCTCTAAATGGCGGCTGCAAGGGCACCCTGGCTGAGAACCTGAAAGTTAACGCGACCTACCGGCGCGCAGTCGAAACGGCAATCGGCGAGGCTTCCGTGTCACTTATTGTTGAGGGAACCGACCAGGCTTATCAATGTATTGAGCTGCTGAAAGCGAAGGACAAAGGGGCGGTCACCTTTTTCCCGCTAGACAGATTTCAACTCAGCAAGTCGACTGACAATGCCGGCTTTGAAGGCGTTCGTATGGCGGACGGCATGATAGACTGGGCTTACAACCTGGTCGAATGCGACAAACGCTATCGTCGCGTCCTGCAGGCACTGTTGAGAGAGTATGTCGTGGTGGAAAACCTCTCAGTCGCGCAGAAACACGTGCAGCGCTACCAGGACCTGCGCTTGAATTTCGTGACGCTGGGTGGCGAGATTATCTCGACCTGGGGCCCTATCAAAGGGGGGGCGACCCAGGCGTCACAAGCGGCGATCATCGGCCGGAAAGCCCTGGTTGAAGAGTTGGAGGCTGAACTAGGTGAGACCTTCCGTCAATTAGATGTTGAAGAAGGGGCACGGTTGAACATCGAACGTGACTATCAACAGACATTTGCCCGCGAACAAGAATTACTACACAACGTGAAGCGTGCCGAGACGGCTTTCAATGAAGTGGAAATGCAGCTAGCACAGTTTCAGTTTGAAGCCGGGAAGGATGATGAGTTGCACAATCGCCTGCTCGCCGAAAAAAAGGAACAGACCGAAAGTCAATCAGCACTTAACGATGAACTTGCCAGAATAAGCCCGTCACTCAACGACCTCGCTGACCACAAGTCCAAGTACGATACGACACTGCAAGAAATGGCTGAAGAACAGAGCGACCTCGAAGTTCTCATCACAGAGTCGCGGACGCAAACCCAGGACAGTCGCCTGAAATTGGTCGATCTCAAGAGTGAAGAAAAACACCTGCAAGACAACATTGCGAAGCTGTACGACTATGAAAATGAACTGAAAGAGTCGTCTGCCAGGATCGAGGCAGAGGAGAACAGCGCGACTTTGGAGCGTGAGGAAATAGAGAAAAGAATTGCGCATAGCAAAGCCGCGATCGAAGTTGATTTTGAGAATCATAAGGCGCTGCAACTCAAGATTGAAAAAGCGGAAAACGAATTTCGACAGGGGCAGGAGGCGTTGCAAGCCAAAGAAAAACTCATCCGGGACATTCGTGACGAAAAGGACCTGGTTTCTGAAACGCTGCATGCCACGGAATTGCGTATTTCGGAACTCAAAATGACTGCCCAGAAAATACGTGAAAGAATCAAAGAAGAATACGCCATCGAGATCGAAAAGACCACCCTATCCGAAGAGTTGGATACTGAGCAGGTGCAGCAAGAAATTGAGCGTCATAAAGAGCGCTTGAACGCCATGGGCCCGGTCAACCTGCTTGCCCTCAAGGAGTATGAAAAGGAGAAGGAACGCTTCGATTTCTTAAGCACGCAACGCGATGACCTCATGGAAGCCAAACAGAATCTGACGGAAACTATTGGCGTGATCAACAAGACCGCCCGAGAGCAATTTTCGTCTGTTTTCGATGACATTCGGACAAATTTTAAAGAAGTGTTTACAGGCTTTTTTGAAAACGGTCAGGCAGATCTTCGCTTGGAAGATGACGCGGATCCACTTGAATCTGATGTTATCATTGAAGCCGATCCGAAGGGACGCCGCCTTTCCGCCTTAACGCTGCTGTCCGGCGGGGAAAAAACACTCACCGCCATTTCGTTACTCTTCGCGATTTACCTGGTGAAGCCAAGCCCGTTTTGCGTTCTGGACGAAGTTGATGCTCCGCTGGACGATGCGAACATTGGTCGCTTTGCGCGGGCCATCCGTGAATTTGCCACCAACACGCAATTTATTGTCGTGACCCACAACAAGCTGACCATGCGAGAAGCGGACGTGCTGTACGGCGTCACCATGGAACAGGAAGGTGTTTCAAAAGTGGTCTCCGTCAACTTTAAGGAAATGGAAGGGCTGGCTGCCTGAGACCCAGCGTTCTGTCACGTCTTGCCGCTTAGAATAGTCGGCCACCCCTCCTTTTTTCGTAACCCCCGAACCGCACCATTGGCTGCAGGTGTGTTTCCCCTGAATAAAGGTCGCCTCTGTTCGCGCTGATGGTGCGGAGCAGCGCGTTTTCGTCAGATCGAAGCACCCGCCCCAATCTAGCCCCCACTGCGGAATTACTGCCCGAATTTACTTCGCTGGTCTCCCGATTTCTCACGTTTTTCTCCTCCATTAGGGTCCCGCTTTTTCTTCAAGAAGTTCTGACGCGACCTTTTATGACATTAATGTTTGGCGTCCGTTTGCCGATGTAGATACAAAAAGTAAAAATGTCCAAATCTGATGTATCAAGAGGCTCTCATGATCAAAAACACCATGTGGTTCAGCAGCTCTGATGTGACCAGGAAGCTCGACATTAGCTTAAGGCAGCTCTATTATTGGGAGCTAAAAGGCATTGTCAAACCGAGAATGGTTGTAATGGGATCACGCGAGTTCAAACGCTACTCCAATCGCGACTACGAGACCCTGAGAAAGATCAAGGATTTTCTGGACCAAGGATATACGCTTAGCAGCGCGGTTCAGCGAGTTCAAGTAGCATCGTAGCAGTTGGTGTGCGAAGTGGAACCACTAACGGGGATAATCTTTCTTATTGGCACCTTCATAGGAAGTTTTCTAAACGTTTGCATCTATCGCCTGCCACGAGGGGAATCGATCGTATCCCCGGGATCTCAATGTCGAACCTGCAAGCGGTCAATCCCTTTTTTTCACAATATCCCAATCGTCAGCTACTTTCTTTTGAGGGGAAAATGCCGGGCTTGTCATACGTCGATTAGCATCACCTACCCGTTAATCGAGTTTGTGACGGGCCTTGCCCTCGTTTTGGTGTGGCGCCACTATGGGATGACGCTGGCGTTCGCGCACTACGCCATTCTTGTGCTCCTTCTCCTCCCCATCAGCTTCATCGATTTGAACACGAAATTGATCCTCAACGTGCTGACTTTTCCGGGTATCGTGGTCGGCTTTGTTCTGGCGTTCACTTTTCATCATGTCTCTCCCGGGCAGGCCGCCACGGGTTTGGTGTTCGGTGGCGGATTCTTGTGGTTCGTCGGATGGATCGGTCAATTGTTGTTCAAGAAAGAGAGCATGGGCGGTGGTGACATCAAACTGGGTGCCATGATCGGTGTTTTCCTCGGTCCCGAGGTTGTGGTTGCTTTATTCCTGGCATTTTTCCTGGCGCTGCCCGTCATCCTTCTTGGATTTTGTACGCGGCGTTTGCAGATGGGCAGCACCTTGCCGTTCGGTCCGTTCATTTCTCTTGCCACATTCGTTATCGTTTGTTTTGGGGAAGTGATTTACTCACAGTACATGAAATTGTTGGGACCTTTCTAACCTTTGGAGACCCATGGCCTGGACAAAACCTACAACCGACTCTGCCAGCTTTGTCCTGGCGGATTCCAAGCGGTCTCATTTCAACACGATTCTTGCTGAGGTACTCCTTGTCACCCGAAGGGCCACCTTGGACCTGGCCAACGCCAGTATGTGCGTTGCAACGTTCCAGCGTGACAAAGGCTGCGTCGCCATTAACACAACACAACGCCTTTCGAACGAGCGGGTGCGAGAGATCATCAGCGAGGTTGGTTGCTTCGATGATTCATCAGATGACCCGGCCACTGTCATAAAAGTCCCGACCGTGCTGATAAATGAGCAGCCATTTGAAACCTACCAGTTCGACGACGAAGCGCCGCGTTTTCAACAGCAGAAGTCGTTTCCCTTAAGCATCGGCCAGACGGAACTGGGGATGCTTCTTGTTGCAACCTTCAGCTCCTCCTTCGATTTGTCATCAAACGATTTCTTGTCGCATTTTGAAGACGATTTTTCCAAGACGCTGTCTATACTTTGGGATTTGAACCGGGCTCAAAACAAGACGCTCAAAACGCTGGTGTCAGCAATTCTGGACGGCGTCATTCTTTGCGGCATGGACACGGAAATCAGATTTGTGAATCAAGCCGCCTTGCGAATGTTGCATCAGGATGACAGGCCCAACTGGGTCGGAAAGCGGTTGGAAGAATTTGACGTGCCGCACCTGACCGAGTTTTTGCAGGAAGCCTTGAAGAACAGTCTCTTCGAATTGAATAAGGTCATCAATGCGCCCCAATCCCGGTCGCGGCTCCTGGGCGTGCATACCCAGTTGCTAAGAGATACCAAAAATCGCGAAATCGGCTGGATGATCGCTTTACGAGATGTCACGATGACCTGGCAAAACGATCAAATGCGCTCCGCCCTCAGTATTGCCAGTCATGAAATTAAGACGCCGCTCAATTCGATTTGTGGGGCCGTAGACTTGCTGCTGGAAAAAGATCTGGGAGAACTGAACAAGGATCAGACGCACTGCCTGGGTGTTATCAAGGATGATGTGAACCGTCTCAATCGATTGCTCAATGATATTTTGGATTTGTCGCGATTTGACGAGGGCGTAATTTTCATCGATCGGCGTAAAGAAATTTCACTCGACTTCCTGGTCAATAAAGTGATCAGCAGTTTTGGCTCATTTGCCGGACGCAAGAATATTGGCATTGTCAACAAAATACCGAAAAAGATTCCGACGTTTAAGGGAGACCGTGATCGTTTGCAGCAAGTTTTATCAAATTTGATCGAGAATAGTATTAAGTACTCTTTGCCTGACAGCGAGGTGGAAATACATGCGAGCCTCGAAAGCTCTGTTTTGAACGTGACTGTCAAAGATGAAGGTGTGGGCATACCGGAGGCCGAGTGGGAAAACATTTTTGGCAGGTTCAAACAGTTGGACAACTGCCCGGACCACGGGGAGCGGGGCTACGGATTGGGGTTGGCGATCGCCCGGGAAATTATCGCGGCATCGGGTGGCCGAATTTGGGTTGAAAGTGCGATCGGAAAAGGCAGCACGTTTCATTTTACGATTCCGGTATAGAATGAACAAGAAAATTCTGATTGTTGAAGATTATCTGAACATCGTAGAGATTTTGACCATCCGGCTCGAGGGATTGGGTTACACCGTAATTTGTGCCCATGATGGCCAGGAGGGGCTCAAGTTGGCAAGGGAACAGATGCCCGATTTGATCATTTTGGATGTGCTCCTACCCAAGATGAGCGGCTTCAAAGTTAGCCGGCTTCTCAAGTTTGATGACCGCTACAAACATATTCCGATTATCATGCTGACATCGCGGGAAACGAAACGACACGAACAGTTGGGGACTGAGACGGGCGCCGACGAGTATGTCTACAAATCCGATCAAAAAGGGACGTTGCTCAAGTTGATCAATAAGTACCTCAGACCGGTTGTCATAAACGAAGTAAATCCGGTTGCCACCAAAGCTGAGTAAACCGTTCTTGAAAGGCTCCGTCCACGCCCTGCCGACCTGACTTTTGCTCATAAGACGCAGGCACTGACCAACCCCAAATGTCAAACACTGGACGATGACTCGCCTTGATTTCGAATGAGGATAAAAAATTTGGGCAGCTCTTGCTCGACCGGGGAATCGTGACCCCCGATCAACTTGCGGAGGCGTTCCGGTACAAGAAACGTCAAGACGACGAAATCGCCCAAATCCTCATCAACCGGGGTTTTGCGGCAAGCAAGGCCGTCTACACCTGTCTCGCCGACCACCTCAACATTCCTTTTGTCGAACTAAGTCACTATGATGTCGACACCAACGTTTTGGAATTGCTTCCTAAAGAGCTCGCGAGCAAGCATAAGGTCTTTCCCGTTTTTCGAATCGAGAACAGTCTTACGATTACCATGGTTAACCCCGGTGACGTTCAGGTTATTGATGCCCTGCATCGCGAAACGGGTTTTGAGATTGAACCGGCGGTTAGCCCCGAGAGCGATATCGTCGAGGCCATTCGGACCTATTATGATACCGGGCAGAATCTGGATTCCTCTTTCGACGAAGTCATTCAGCACATTGAGCGCGAGCAACCGAAGCTTGAGGAGAAGACATCTGCTGAACGTCTGAAGAAACTCAGCGCGGAGACGCCGGTTGTTAAGTTGGTAGACCTCATTATTGCGCAGGCTATTATGGATCGCGCCAGTGATATTCATATCGAGCCTGAAGAGGACTGCGTCCAGGTGCGTTATCGGATCGATGGTATTCTGCACGAAAATATTAATCCCCCCAAACATCTGCAAGCCGCCGTCATTTCACGCATAAAAATTCTGGCCGAACTGGATATCGCCGAAACCAGAGTGCCCCAGGACGGCCGCTTTCCGGTGACATTGAGCGGCCGTACCGTGGACCTGCGGATCTCAACGCTGCCAACGGTTTATGGCGAGAACGTGGTCATGCGTATTCTTGACCGCGACGGACTCATGCCGGAACTTTCGCATCTCGGGTTGGTAGAGAGTGATTTTGACCGGCTAAAAACGGCTTTGGCGAGTTCATATGGTGTGATCATGGTGAGTGGCCCCACAGGCAGCGGCAAGACCACCACACTTTACTCCGCGCTGGACGCGATCAATTCGCCTGAAAAGAAGATCGTCACGATTGAAGACCCGGTCGAGTATCGCCTGAAGAGGATCCGACAGTGTCAGGTCAATCTCAAGTCAGGATTGACCTTTGCCGCTGGCTTGCGCTCTATCCTGCGCCAGGATCCGGATGTCGTGATGATCGGTGAGATTCGGGATACAGAAACAGCCAAAATCGCCGTTGAAGCGGCTCTGACCGGACATTTGGTGCTTTCGACAATTCATACGAACGATGCCCCCGGCAGTATCACCCGCTTGACTGAAATGGGTATTGAACCCTTTCTCACCAGTTCCGCCACGGTCGCTGTGATTGCGCAGCGCCTGCTCCGCAGACTGTGCATTCATTGTAGAGAATCCTATGAGCCGAGCCGGACCGTGCTCGACGGCCTGAATATGGAAAAGTCCGTGCCGCTCTTTTACCGCAGCAAAGGGTGCCCAAGCTGCAGGTCGACAGGCTATTGGGGCCGGATTGGCATCTACGAAGTCATGCTGGTTGATGAACCGATGCGCAAGATGATCCTGGAAAATGCCTCCGCGACTGACTTGAAGCGCGCGGCCATGCAAGCAGGCATGCATACTCTGCGCCAGAACGCTCTTCAGCGTGCCCAAGACGGCACAACCTCCCTGGAAGAGGTCTTTCGGGTAACGAACAAGGACTAACCCAAAGCTAAACGAAAGGTACTCTTCTGTCGATATTATGTGGGACGTAGCACTGACGCACATCATTGAACAGGTATAGGACTGCTACATGACTGCACAGCCCACCCGCATTCTCGCAGTGGAAGACGAGCGCGATTTTGCCAGAACGCTCAGCGGGATTTTCTCAGGATACAATTGTCAAATTTCTTCATGTGGTACCGGCAATGAAGCCGTGCAGCTGATGGCGGCGCAATCGCATGATGCCGTCATTCTCGATCTTGGTGTACCGGGCCTGCCCGGCATCGAAACCATGCGCGAAATTCGCCATCTCCAGCCAGACATTCCCGTGCTCGTTCTAAACACCGACGACCGAGTTGATGCTGTTGTCGAGGCTATGAAATTGGGAGCTTACGACTATCTGACCAAACCGGTAGAGTGGCAAAAACTCGCGACGTCGTTGCGGCAGGCTCTCTTGCAGCGTGGTGAAAGGAACGGTGAAAACAAAGCATATTGTTTTGAACGTCTCATTGGCGAAAGCCATCAAATGCAGAACGTCATTCGTTCAGCAGAAAGAATCATTGACACACATGCGCCGGTGCTGATTACGGGTGAGCATGGTACAGGCAAAGAATTATTGGCGAGGATGATTCACTCCAATGGGCCAAGAAAAAACGGTCCCTTTGTGGCAGTTCACTGCGCCTCGGTGGGCGCAGAACAGCTCGAAAAGGAGGTCTTCGGTCATGAGAAGAGCTTCGGTGGGTCCGTCTCAATCAGGCCGGGCCGCGTCGAACACGCCGCCGGCGGAACGCTCTACCTCGACGAGATTGCAGAGATGCCCCCGCAGACGCAAATCAGATTTTTACACATGCTGCACGAACAGCGTTTTCAGCGCGTTGGTGGGACACAAAACCTGGCCAGCGATATCAGGATCATTTCAGCCAGCCACACAGATCTCGGTCTGGCGATGCGAAAAGGGGCATTCAGGCAAGACCTTTACTACGGCGTTGCCGTGTATCCGATCACGCTCCCCCCGTTGCGAGAGCGACCCCGTGACATCCCCCTGCTGGCCGGATTTTTCATGCAACAATTCAACCAGGAATACGGTCGCGATCTGAAGACAATTCTGCCCCAGACGCTGGAGATTCTGGCCTGCTACTCGTGGCCCGGTAACGTGCGGGAACTACGAAGTCTGCTCGTACGCTCCTTCTTGAACGCACCCAACACCAGCCTCGAACCCAGCCATTTACCCGCTAGGTTGACCTGCGGTCCAAATGATTCGAACCGTGCCAAACCGGTCGAACCGATAGGTGTCTTGCCCGCCGCCGATCGGATCGTGCCGCTGAAATTAGTTGAGAAAGAGGTTCTGGTCCGTGCACTTAAGCTAGCGAACTATAACATGTCTAGTGCTGCTTCTGCCCTGGGCATTGGTCGAACTACGCTTTACCGCAAACTGCAGAAATACCGCATTGAGCTGCGGCGCTGACGCCCACGCCCACACCAAACTCAGATGCCTGTCTTTCAATACAAAGCCGTCGACCCATCAGGTGCTGAAGTTGTCGACTCTATCGAGGCCGGTGACGAAGCGATCGTCGCAGATCGCCTGGATGACCTCGGCTACCTTCCCTTAAGCATTCAGGAACAGAAAGCCGGCCGGAGCCTTAACTGGACCATTTTTCGACGAAAAATAAAAGACATTGAAATAATTGTCTTTTCGAAACAATTGATGACGTTGCTCAAAGCAGGGGTGCCGCTGCTTTCCTGCCTGGAGGCACTCACCGAACAGATCGAAAACACTGAATTCAAAGACATCATACAAAAAATATATGTCGATATCGAAAGCGGCATGAGTTTCTCTGCGGCCCTGGAAAAGCATGAGGATATATTTTCTGAGCTCTATGTAAATTCGGTGCGTGCCGGTGAAGCGGGCGGCGCTCTGGACCGGGTGCTGGAGCGGCTGGCCCTTCTGATGGAACATGACCACGAAACGAAAGCCCGGGTCAAATCGGCGATGCGATACCCGATTATCGTTGTTGTTTCACTTGCGCTGGCTTTTGTCACGCTCATGCTGCTGGTCGTGCCGAAGTTCATCACCCTTTTCACCAAACTAGGGGTCGATTTGCCTCTTCCGACGCGCATCCTCATCGGGACTTACCACATTATCTCAGGCTATTGGTATATCGTATTGGCCATCCTCGTGGTACTCTATTTCGCACTGGTGAAGTATATCAAAACCGACAAGGGCGCTTATAACTGGGATAAATTCCTCCTCGCTTTGCCGCTTTTTGGAGAGCTGAACGTGAAGACAGCCATGTCCCGCTTTGCCCGCATGTTTGAAACCTTAAACAGCAGTGGGCTACCCATTCTCCAGACTCTGGAAATTACCTCAAAAACAGTCGGAAACCGCGTGGTTGGCAAAGAAATAGAACGCGTATCGTATGGCGTGCTGCAGGGCAAGGGCCTCGCCGGCCCACTTTCTGACGGCAACATATTTCCCCCGATGGTGGTTCGAATGCTGTCGATAGGCGAGCAGTCAGGTTCGTTAGATGACATGCTTGTCAATGTCTCCCAACATTACGACATGGAGATCGACTACGCCGTTAAGAATCTTACGTCTCTCATCGAGCCGATTCTGACCGTCGTCATGGGAATCGTCGTGCTGTTTTTGGCCCTGGCGATTTTTATGCCGATGTGGAGTTTGACCAAGCTGGCTCAGTAGCATCCGGCTGAAAGAAAACCGGACAGAGCCCGGAAGGAAATGAGGATGCGCCAAGAAAGAGCAGGAATGTGATGGAAGTAAGGATTCCGCAACGTGTTTGTTGGCTGTTGTGACGGCAAAATTTTCCGGGCCATTGCGAAGAAATTGCCGGATCGTCACGGGTTCGCGAGGCAAGCATCTTAATTTGACAAGACTATAAATAATTGTTATACAATGAGTTAAAACAAAATTGAACAATACTGTAACATAAGGCACGATGATTGCTTGAGAGAAGTCAGCGGCTAACATTCATGTTCTAATTATCCAACTTTCGACGGAGGTCTTAATGAGCAATCAGTCTGGTTTCACACTCATCGAGTTAATTATGGTCATTGTTATTCTAGGTATTCTGGCGGCGATCGCCGTTCCGCAATTTACCGATCTGACCGATAGCGCCGAAGCGACACAATGCAAGGCAAATCAGGGGGCCGTCGAAGCCGCAGCATCATTGGTGTATGCACAAAATGCTGTCGCAGGTAATCCCGGTTTCCCGGTTGCACTGGCAGACAGTATGTTCAGAAATAATGCCATCCCAACGTGCCCATTCGATGGGTCTAACATTGCCTACGATAACACGACCGGAGCGGCTTCCTGCCCGAATTCAATTCCGGAACACGCCAGGTAAGCCACGAAGACGCTGATATTTGAAATGAAAAGGGAAGTTCATTTGTGGACTTCCCTTTGTCATTTAGGACATGCAGGACCATGAAGAAGTACCATAAAGAATCTGGATTTACTCTCATTGAAATAACCATGGTCGTTGCCATTATCGGCATCCTCTCCCTTTTCGCCGTGGCACAATTCGATGGTCGTTCGACACAGCTAACGTACGACAGCGCTGTCATGCGAGTGCTGGCGGATATTCGTTATGCCCGCGATCTGGCCATGACCGGGGGCCAGGGCACGCGTTTCGTCATCGATCGCGAGTACAACAGATACGCTATTCAATGGGCTGATGGCACTTATGTGAGTAATCCCATGGGTGGAGATGATTTTATTGTGCAGCTTGGCCAGAAGGAATTGCACGGCGTTACAATCACGGCGACGGGCCTATCAAACGACAGGCTCGAGTTCAACCGCAGCGGAGCGCCGCGGAATGGCGGCAGCACCTTCACGGGCGACCTGCACGTACTCACTCTGAATGCACACAAGCGAATCACCATCCGTGCGAATACAGGATTCCTTGCCATTGCAGATCTTTAAGACAATGAGGGGCCAATCAGGTCTGACGCTGATCGAATTAACGATGGTTATGGTGATTAGTAGCATCGTGGCCGCCTTTATTTCCAATCTCATTTATTATGAAGTGAACACTTTTGACGTGGTTGTGAATCGCAAGGAAGTGGGTCAGAATTCCCGTTTTGCTTTGCAAATGATGTCGCGAGAGATTCGACAAATCAGTTCACCCGATAGCATCCTGGACGCGTCATCAGATTCCCTGGGATTTGTTGATATCACGGGTCAGCACATCCTTTATCGCTATAACAATCCCCGTATCTTTCGCAACAACGATATCTTGTTAGATGGTGTCGTTGGATTTGATTTCGATTACTATGACGAAGACGCGAGCCAACTTGCGCAACCGATTGCAGATTTATCCACGATCAGGAATGTCACCCTGGCGTTAACAACGCAACTGCGCGGGCAAAGTGTCTCATCAAAGATAAGCGTTACGCCGAGAAATTTTTATTGATGCTTGATAGATCCCAATGAGCCACAATTCGCTAGCAGCCAAGACCAGGTCACGGTCCCAAGGTTTCACTCTCATAGAACTCGTTTTGGTGATTGTGTTCGGCGGCATCACATTTCTGGCGATTGCGAGCACGATGTCGCAGAGTCTCTCAAGCAGCCTGAGCAGCGAAGTTATGACGATGGCGGCAGACCTGGCAAACGAAAAAATGGAGCGCGTTTTTGCTGACAAGCAAACCTTAGGTTACGCCTTCATTGTGTCGTCCAACTACCCGGATGAGACAAACCCCGCGGGGCACAACGGATTTACTCGCACGCTGACGGTCACGACTTTCTCGACATACAAGCGCGTGGAGGTGCGGGTCATGCACCCGGATATTGCCGATTGTGTCCTCAGCGCTTTTATGACCAACTATTGAGGTTCCAAGTGATACCTATGTTGCACGAGAACGAGCGTGGCATTTCCCTTGTCATGGTCATTGTTGTCGGCGCCTTTCTCTCTCTGATGGGCTACGTAACAGTTTCGACGGTTGTAATGGATACAAGAACGAGTGCCTCTTATCTGCAAGCCGTCCAGGCATTTTGGCTCGCGGAAAGTGGCATCGAACTGACCTATCGTTGGATCAGATTTCAAGATCCGCCGCCGGCGGGAACGGCGGCCTTCCTGCATTATAACAACATTTCAGCCGGCGGTGGCACCTACACGGTGAGCGTGGATCCGGACGACAACAACCCTTCGACCTACTTAAAAAAATATAGGATTGTAGCCGTTGGCCGCGTGGCGGACGTCGAACGAACCATTGAAATCGAAACAGAAGCTACGACCTTCAATCGTTATGCTTATTTGACCGGCGATGAGGGGGGCACCATTTGGTTCAATTCCGGCGACCTGATCGAAGGCCCCTTGCACAGCAATGATCGCATTTCAATTGTCGGCAGTCCTGTGTTTATGGGAAAAGTCACCAGCAGTTCAAATTCCTTTCACCAGGGGAATCCTTATGAGCCGGTCTTTCAACAGGGCTTCCATCTTGGCGTGCCGCCGGTGAATTTTCCAACACCGCAGGAAGTGATGGACAACTACTATGCTTCCAACCCGGATCCGCCGGTCTTGAGCATTGATTCTCGTTTTGGCCGGCGTTCGAGTGTCGACTTCAATAGCGACGGAACGGTGACATACAATATCTGGCATTACAATTGGCGTGGGCACGTGGTTTATGACGCCCAGGATCAGGTGGTGAATCTTACCGACCTGAATGGATTGATCTATGTCGATGGCGATGTCAAAGTCGAAGGAACCGTGAACGGTGTCGTAACATTGATTGCGACAGAGGATATCAGCATCAGTGGCGACATCGTCTATGAGGGCTCAGATTCCGACGGAAAACCGCTCCACGACTGTGACGACATGCTGGGCCTCGTATCGCATCAGGACATTATTGTAGAGAACAATTCCGGAAATCGCGATGATGTGGTGATCGATGCGGCTCTCCTCGCGCTAGGGAATTCGTTTACGGTCGAGAGTTATTATTCTGGCTCAGACCGCGGGGATCTCACGATTTGGGGTTCCCTGAGCCAAAAGGTTCGTGGGCCGGTTGGCACCTTCGGTTATTATGGCTCCACGGGCTACCACAAAGACTACCATTATGACACCCGTTTTCTTGACACAGGCCCACCGTATTTTCCCGCGACCGGCCAATACCATTTTAACTATTGGAAAGAAATCACAGAATAAGCGGCCGCTACAACTATAGCTTGATTCTTATTCCCAAACTGCCGAACTTGAAAATAAGGTTCAGGTTGCAACGTCAGGGTGTCTCAAAACAATACGGTTCGGCCGGATTGTGACAAAGGGAAGGTTGGTAGTACATTTATTGTAACTTTCTGAACTTTTAATAGTTACGACGTGATAGAGATAGCATGGATGAAAATGTTGTTGGCCATGGAATGGAATTTGCGGATATCTTTGAGTCGGGTACAATAGACCCGGCTTCAATCCATTTTCGGCTCAACAAACAAAATTAGGTAACATGGACTATACCAGACAAAGTAGACTGGATAAGGTGCGTCTCGTCATTTATTCGTCAGACCAAAAGGAGTTCAGGCAGTTTGAATTCAACCTGAAGAGAATCTTTTTCGTCGTGTTTGTATGCTGTAGCGCCTTCGCCGGAATTTTTATTAGTTCAGCAGTTCTCAGCAGCAAACTCTCTCTCGGAGAGGAAAAGGATGTCGTCGCCCGCGTGAGTGAATCCCTGCTTAACAAAGTTGGGGACTTGGAGGAAAATATTGAACACCTTGGCGACCGCATCTCACTGGTTGAGGATGACACCGAGGACCTCGAAGTACTCGCCGGCCTCAGAGCCACGTCAGACGTCACATCCGGTGCCTCCCCGAACGCAAGAGAGGACGACGACCTGGTGATTAGTTCGCTGCCCGTAGATTTTCAATACGAAACAGATAAGATGTCCGATTATTTGAATATGCTGGAGTCGCGGCTCCGTAAGGCAGAAAATGTCCAGGGGCTGATCGAAGATCGCTTTATCAAATCTGACAAGAGGATAGAACATATTCCTTCCATTAAGCCTGTCACTGGCGCGCGGATCACAGACAAATTTGGCACACGTCGCGACCCCTTCGTCAAGCGTACCAAGCACCACAACGGCATCGACCTTCGAGCAACCTATGGCACCAAAGTCTATGCCGCCGCCGCCGGCGTGGTTGAGTTTACTCGCACTCGATATCGCAAGAATACCGGATACGGACGAGTGGTGGTCATCAACCACGGCTACGGCTACAAGACCTTATATGGACATCTTTCCAGAATAAACGTGAAAAGAGGACAAAGGGTTGAGCGCTGGACGTTGATTGCCAAATCCGGTGACACCGGGCGTGCCACGGGCCCCCACCTGCACTACGAAGTCTGGCATAATGGCCACCCGCAGAATCCGGAAGAATTTATCTTAGATTGAGTCGGCTTCGCCCCGGCATGCTGATTTAGTCACTGATCTGGCCCGTTGCCTCATTTCTTTGCTTGACAATCATTCAAAAAGTTTGTAACCTTTTCTTGAAAATTCTCCCTTTAAACCTATCCGGTGAGATGGGAAAGGGTTCGTTGGAAACTATTGGCCTTCTCGTTGTTAAACGCGGAAGGCTTTTTTGTGGAAATTTGTGAATGCCGGTTGAGCGCAAAACTCAAGTCATCGATGCGGCGGGCCTGAATCGCACCCTGACCCGTCTGGCGCACGAAATTGTTGAACAAAACCGGGGAGTGGCAGACCTCGTGTTACTCGGCATTCGCACCCGGGGCGTTCCCCTTGCCTATCGCCTACAGAAGAAGATCAACGATATTGAAGGTCAGGATCTGCCGGTGGGCGAACTGGACGTGACTATGTATCGCGACGATGTTTTTCAGAAAATCAAACAGCCATCGGTTCAGACCACGAACATCAAATTCAATATCGATGGTAAGACTGTCGTGGTAGTGGATGACGTTCTGTACACCGGCCGCACCGTGCGGGCTGCGCTGGACGCCATCATCGATTTTGGGCGACCCACCGCCATTCAATTGGCCGTTTTGATCGACAGAGGGCATCGTGAGCTGCCGATTCGGGCCGACTATGTCGGGAAGAGCATTCCGACCTCACAAGGGGAAGAGGTCAGGGTAAGACTGAAGGAGATTGACGAGCACGATATGGTGACTGTCATCAGAGCCATCGAGGCAGAATAATTGCAGTTTTCACGCAAACATTTGCTCGGCCTGGAAGGTTTTTCAAAAGAAGAGATTTTATACATACTCGATACCGCCAAATCGTTCAAGGAAGTGCTCTCTCGCCCCATCCCCAAGGTGCCGACTTTGCGTGGCAAGACCATTGTCAACCTTTTCTTCGAGGCCTCAACCAGGACCAGAATCTCGTTCGAACTTGCTGAGAAACGATTGTCCGCTGATTCCGTCAATTTTGCCGTATCCACCTCTTCTGTCAAGAAAGGGGAAACGTTGCGCGATACGGCCCGCAACATCGAGGCCATGAAAATCGATATGGTTGTCATGCGTCACTCGGCTGCAGGCGCGCCACATTTCCTATCTGAGTGTGTCGATGCTCACATTATCAACGCTGGAGATGGTCAGCATGAACATCCCACACAAGGGCTCTTAGACTTGATGACCTTGCAGGAAAAGTTTGACGACTTGAGCCGCCTGAAGGTGGTTGTCATTGGGGACATCGCTCATAGTCGTGTGGCGCGCTCCAATATTTATGGACTGCAAGCCCTGGGGGCAAAAGTCGGTTTGTGTGGACCGTCGACTTTTATTCCCTACCAAGCCAATCACTGGGGCGTCGAAATTTTTTATAAGATCGAAGAAGCAATTGAGTGGGCGGACGTCTTGAACGTGCTTCGCATCCAACTGGAAAGACAACAGGGCGGCATGTTTTCGACCACGCGGGAATACTTCAATTTGTTCGGCATTACCCGGCGGAGAATTGCAGCAGCCGGAAAAGACATTACCATTTTGCACCCTGGTCCCATCAATCGCGGCGTCGAAATTGAAAGCGAACTAGCAGACAGTGATTGTGCGCTGATATTGCAGCAAGTGACAAACGGGGTCGCTATCAGGATGGCCGTGCTTTATTTGTTCAGCGGTCTGCCTTCCGCCAACGATAGTGAGAGTGAAACATGATCAATCCGGTTAAAAAAGCGCCCAGAGTTTTGTTCAAACAAGCGACCGTCGTCGATCCGGAGAGCGGCAAGGAATGGCGGTCCGATGTTGTGGTGGAGGAAGGCGTGCTAAAGGGCACCGAACAGGTCGCGGCCGGCGGCTTTGATGGCGAGGTTGTCGATACGACCGGCATGATCCTTTGTCCTGGCCTCATCGACATGCACGTACACTTACGAGAACCCGGTCGAGAAGATGAGGAAACGGTGCGGAGTGGCTGCCAGGCGGCCATGGCGGGCGGTTTTGTTTCGGTGTGTCCCATGCCCAATACGGATCCTGCAGTCGACAACGCAGAAATCGTAACTTATTTGAAGAAGCAGGCGCAGGACCTCCTCGTAGATGTTTTCCCGATCGCGGCCGTCACACTCGGTCGATTGGGAGAGTCGTTGACCGAAATGGGGGATCTCGTCAAAGCGGGGGCAGTGGCTTTTTCGGACGATGGCGACCCGGTGGCCACGGCTGACCGAATGCGCCGCGCACTGGAATACGCCAGCATGTTCGACGTAGCCATCATCAATCATTGCGAGGACAAGTCACTGTCGAAACAAGGCGTCATGAACGAAAGCGCCGTCTCGACGAGCCTGGGGTTGCCGGGAATTCCCGGAATCTCCGAGGATGTCATGGTTGCCCGTGACATCCAGATTGCAGAGTTTACAGGTGGCAGATTGCACATAGCGCACATCTCCACAGCCAATTCAGTGGCGCTGGTGCGTGAGGCGAAAAAGCGCGGCGTTCGGGTGACCTGCGAAGTCATGCCGCACCATTTCGTGCTTACCGATGAGGCGGTCAGGTCGTATGATTCTAATTTTAAGATGAACCCTCCTCTCAGAACAGCGGCGGACGTCGAAGCGATGTTAGTGGGCCTGCAAGACGGCACGATTGACGTGATCGCAACGGACCACGCACCGCACGCTATCGAGGAGAAACAAGTTGAGTTTGACGCGGCCCCCTTTGGTATTGTCGGCCTCGAAACTGCCTTGGGATTGGTGTTGAAGCATCTGGTAGAGCCCGGTGTCCTGAGTCTGCCGCAAGCGCTTGCGAAAATGACCCATGCGCCGGCTGACATCCTAAATGTGCAACGTGGGCGACTCAAAGTTGGGGCTGAAGCTTCAATCACCATTTTTGACCCCGACGCAGAGTGGTGCGTCGACAAGAAGAATTTTGTTTCCAAATCGAAGAACACACCGTTTGATGGCTGGGAACTGAAGGGACGGGTCAAAGCGCTTTACAACAGAGAGCGGCTCTGGACGGCCTAGCATTCGTGGGCAGAAAGCTCGTGCTGATTCTATCGAAAATGTTCTGCGCGAGGGCCTCCGCAAGCTGGTAAAAAATTGGTGAGGTTGCTGTACGCACGTACGGGGGCAAGCGTCGAAAAGCACCCGTGACCTTTTCAAAAAGGGCTTGACTCTAAGCAGAGCAATTGTTATTTTAGCAACTTGCATTTTTGAGAGATACAATTCTTAGGAGAAGATTTTGAAGACCTACGTAGCAAATCCGAAGGAAATAGACCGCAAGTGGCATTTGGTTGATGCAAAGGGCAAAGTGCTGGGTCGCCTGGCCAGCCAGGTCGCCACCATTCTGCGCGGAAAAAACAAGGTGATCTATTCTCCGCATTTGGATGCCGGCGACCATGTCGTTATCATCAATGCAGACAAGATTCGCTTGACCGGGAAAAAGGCCTCCAGCAAGACTTATTTCAGGCATACAGGCTATCCTGGCGGATCTCGTTTCGAAACATACAGCATGCTACTTGAAAAGGCGCCGGAACGCATCCTCGAAAGAGCGATTAAGGGCATGTTACCCCACAATAGCCTGGGGCGTCAAATGTACAAGAAATTACGTGTTTATGCAGGCGAGGCGCATCCACACGAGGCGCAGAAGCCTGATAAAATAGAACTTAAATAATTGATCTGAGGAGTGAATGAAGAACCAACCATTCGTTGCTGTAGGAAGACGGAAAGAAGCTGTGGCGCGCGTACGCATGTCGCCCGGCAAAGGCAAGGTCGTGGTAAATAAGAAAGAATCGCTCGAGTTTTTTAAACGCGAGATTCTTCAAATGATCATCGAGCAACCTTTGGCCTTGACTGAAACCCTGGGCAAATACGACATTCACGTGAATGTGAAGGGTGGCGGGCTCTCCGGGCAGGCTGGCGCCGTCCGATTAGGCATTGCCCGAGCCCTCCTTAAAGTTGACATCGATTACCGCCCCAAGCTAAAAGCAGCCGGTTTGTTGACGCGTGACCCAAGGATGAAGGAACGCAAGAAATACGGTCAGCCGGGCGCGCGAAAAAGGTTTCAATTCTCTAAGCGTTAAGCTTTACCTATCACACACACCGGCCATTTTTTTGGGTGCCCCTGTGGGGTCATTTAGTGCCGGTGGCGGACTAACCCAAGATTGGAGGTAGTGATGAATGTCAGTTTGCAAGATTTGTTGATCTCCGGTGCCCATTTCGGCCACCTGACTCGCAGGTGGAATCCCAAAATGAAGAAATACATCTTCATGGAACGAAATGGTATCTACGTTATCGACCTCAAAAAAACCCTCGATTGTCTTCGCTCTGCTTGTCAGGAAATCATAAATATCACCCGTGCCGGCGATCAAATCTTGTTTGTCGGAACGAAGAAGCAAGCCAAGGCCATTATCAAGACCGAGGCTGACCGCTGCAACGCATTCTACATGAATGAGCGGTGGCTTGGTGGCACGTTGACAAATTTTGCCACGATCAAGAAAAGTATTCGGCGCTTAAAGAACATCGAGAAAATGGCGACGGATGGCACGTATGATAAATTGACCAAGAAAGAGATACTGGGGCTGGAACGCGAACGCGAAAAACTCGACATGGTGCTCGGCGGCATCAGAGATATGAACAAGCTGCCAGGTGCTGTTTTCATTGTTGATACAAAAAAAGAGAGTATTGCCGTCTCCGAAGCCCGGAAGTTAAATGTCCCGATTTTTTCGATGGTGGATACCAACTGCGATCCCAGTCTGATCGATTTTCCAATTCCCGCTAATGACGACGCCTTCAAGTCGATCAATCTGATCACACGGTCCATTGCAGATGCGGTGCTGGAGGGCATGAGCGCCGTGCAGGCGGAATCGGACGACAAGACGAAGGAAAAGGTTGTGGCCAAGGAGCGCGAAGCTGCCAAGGATGAGGTGATCGTTAGTGATAACGCGGCCGAAGTCGAGGCTGTGACTGAAAAGATAAAAAATGAAGAATCCGAAGAGGCAGAAGTTACATCTGAATAATACTCCGGGAGGTTTTTGGAAATATGTCTATCAGTGCTGAAAAAGTGAAAGCATTGCGTGAAAAGACAGGCGTCGGAATTATGGAGTGCAAGAGTGCACTTAACGAGACGGATGGTGACATCGAAAAAGCCGTTGATTTTCTGCGCAAAAAAGGCATTGCGAGTGCTGAAAAAAGGGCTGGTCGTGAAACAAAGGAAGGCATTGTCGAGTCGTACATTCATCCAGGTAATAGACTGGGTGTGCTGGTGGAGGTCAATTGCGAGACAGATTTCGTTGCCAAGACCGATGACTTTAAGAACTTTGCGCGCGACATCGCTATGCAAGTCGCCGCCACCAACGCTCAGGTTGTTGCCCGCGACGCATATCCTGAAGAAGCCGTTGCCAGAGAGCGCGAGATCTACCTGACGCAGGCGAAAAATGAAGGCAAGCCGGAGAATATTATCCAACGCTATGTGGATGGCAAGCTGGAAAAGTTTTTCCAGGAGTCTGTTCTTCTGGAACAAGGCTTCATTAAAGACCCGAACAAGAACATCAAAGAGCTTCTCACTGAAGTTGTGTCGAAGACTGGCGAGAATATTCAGATTCGGCGCTTCGTCAGATTTCAACTGGGTGCCTGAGTTATCAGTTTTTCTTCGATCTAATTAACTTCTGAACCAAGAATATGCTTCGCTCTCCCGCCTACAAACGCGTCCTGCTAAAACTCAGTGGCGAGGCATTAATGGGTTCCCAGGGACTTGGAATCGATCCGAAGGTCGTTGAGGCGATTGCCCTGGAAATCAAGGAAGTCAATGAGAATGGCACCGAGATTGGCATCGTTATCGGGGGCGGGAACATTTTCAGGGGCCTTTCCGCCAGTGCCCGTGGCATGGACCGCGTTTCCGCCGACTACATGGGGATGCTGGCTACCGTCATCAATGCCATGGCCCTGCAAGATTATCTGGAACGCAACGACGTTTTTACCCGCGTTCTGACCGCCATCAAAATGGAAGAGGTGGCTGAGCCGTTTATCAGACGGCGCGCGTTGCGGCACCTTGAAAAGGGCCGGGTAGTTATTTTTGCAGCCGGCACCGGCAATCCATATTTTACCACCGATACGGCAGCGGCTTTGCGGGCCGTAGAGATCGAAGCGGATGTCATCATCAAGGCAACCAAGGTAGATGGCGTTTATGATGCAGATCCCATGAAAAAGCCCGACGCGAAAAAATACGATTCTTTGACCTATCTTGATGTTGTCAAGCAGCGGTTGCAAGTCATGGATTCTACCGCTGTCACACTCTGCATGGACAACAAACTTCCCATCATCGTTTACAACCTGGGCGTAAAGGGCGCTCTCAAGTCTCTCATCGCGGGAGAGAACATCGGAACCATAATCGCAGGTGCCTGATATGGAAACTGAAGAGATTCGGTTGGATGCCGAAGATCGCATGCAAAAAGCGGTCGAAAATACGCGGGTAGAGTTTACCAAGATTCGAACCGGCAAAGCATCTCCCGCCCTGCTAGACACGATCAAGGTGCTCTACTACGGCAATCCCACCCCGCTGAAACAGGTGGCGACCGTTAACGCACCTGAACCCAGATTGTTGACCATTCAACCGTGGGAAAAGAACATTATTGGTGACATCGAGAAAGCGATCATGCAGTCCGATCTTGGCTTGAATCCGATTAATGACGGTTTGATCATTCGTCTGCCGATTCCACAGTTGACTGAAGAACGTAGAAAAACATTTGTGCGTCTATGTCACAAACTAGCGGAAGAAGGTCGAATCGCCATCAGAAACATCCGGCGTGATGCCAATGACCAGCTAAAGAACAAAGAAAAGAGTCATGACATCTCAGAAGATCAGTATCATACAGCTGTGCAGGATGTGCAGACCCTCACCGACAAATACGGCCAACAGATTGACGACTTACTGGCCAAGAAAGAAAAAGAGATTCTCGAGGTGTAACGACCGGAACAAAAGGTTAATGCGACACAATTG
>Ga0114931_10002929_pt1 | contig 21637 bp, 16 predicted proteins | sample 2SBtaG_FD_89579 | JGI IMG/M metagenome (GOLD analysis project Ga0114931, IMG submission 89579) | Deep subsurface microbial communities from Kolumbo volcano to uncover new lineages of life (NeLLi) - 2SBTROV14_V59a metaG | ecosystem: Environmental > Aquatic > Marine > Volcanic | place: Kolumbo... | reverse complement strand
TCTCGAGCTCGGACACCGCTCTCTGGCCACCCCCGACGAACTCTCAGGAGGCGAGGAGCAGCGGGTCGCGATCGCGCGCGCCCTTGCGAACGAGCCGAGAGTGCTCTTCGCCGACGAGCCGACAGCCTCGCTCGACGCGGAGCGGGGTTTCAAGGTCATGGGCCTACTGAAGCGCATCGCGAAGGAGCGGAAGTCGGCCGTCGTCACCGTCACGCACGATGAGCGAATGATCTCGGGCTTCGACACCGGCGGCCGAATCCTGCAGAACGCGGACTCCTTCAACGCGAGCGTGTCGGTATCGGTACCGCTCGGGGCCCCACGAGCGTGGGTTGCGACCGCTCGGGCGAGCGAGGGGGTCGGGCTCACGAACGCACCGCGCTGGAGGCCGCAGCGCACACCAGCGGCGACGCAGCGCCTAGGCAGGCCCGGTCCGAGGTACGGACTGCATGCGAGGCGATGCGCCGCGCCGACGATGCGCTCGTTCACGCGCAGGAGAACGCCGTGCTCGGGCTGCGCAGGGAGTAGCTGTCCCGCCCGGCCCGGCGGGCGCGATGCAGCTTGAAGGCGAAGGCATCGAGGCGGCGCGTGTCCATTGGCGAGCCGTCGGCGTACAGGAAGAGCATGGGGATGTCGCGCTGGCTTCTGAGCAGGCTCTCGGTGACGAGCGCCGGCGCGCAGCCCCAGGTGCTGGCGACGACCACGCCGTCGCAGGCCTGGTTCTTCCAGGCATGCAGCACGCTGCCGAGGGTGACCGGCGCCTCGCCCTGCGGGTGGCGGTGCAAGAGCGGGTCCGCTGCCGCCAGAAGCTCGCTGCTCTCCACGTTGGAGAGCCACGAATGGAGCCTGCGCGCGCGGGCGTAGAGCTTCTGGCGGATGGTCTTCATGGCCGCCTTGGTGACGGCGTTCCTGAAGAACCCGGTCGGCAGCCCGAGTAGCTCCGGCAGGCGTTCCTCGGCCATGTACTCGGACAGGGTCCAGGTCGGCTCGGCCAGCACCTTGAGGCCGCGCTCGTTCAGGCGCTCCACCAGACCGCCGTTCGAGAAGCCGTCGATGCGCACGTAGATGTCGCCGCTCAGGAGCACGGTGCCGAGGCTCGCGGCCTCGTGCTCCCCGGTCACGGCGGCGCGGAACGCGCTCGAGGCGCGGTCCACGAGATCGAGGGCGTCGTCGGCCGCGCGCTTCATCGCGAGCGGCGCACGCACTCCGCTGCCGAGCGGCCGCGCGGTCCAGCGCTCGACCTCGGCACAGAACGCGTCGTAGAGCCGCGTCACGCTGCCGGGATGCTTTTCCAGCGGCCGGTAGTACGACGCCAGCTGGAACAGGAGATCCCACAGCGTCATGCCTGTCCACACCTTGTAGGTGACGGCCGGGCCGAGCTGTTCGTCGGTCCCGAAGTGCCTCAGGGCCACCGTGTGCGACAGCCCCATGCGCTCCACCGACAGCTGATCCTTGACCGAGAACAGGCAGTTGCGGCACTTCGCGTCGCCGGACACCTGGACGAGCACGGTGCGCCGGTCCGGCGGCGTGCGCTCCAGGTCCTTGCGGAACGAACCCCAGATCAGCTGGTAAGGCAGGCATTCCTTGCCGGAGCAGTCGCGGCGTCCCAGCGTGAGCGACTCGGCGTCCGGCGCGTCGGCGGGCGCCGCGTCGTAGCCGAACGACCGGTACGCCGCCGCCAGGATCGGCGAGATGTGGTCGGCGAAAGCGAACATCACGAAGCGTGAGCTCCGCTCCTGGTCCAGGGGTGGCTTCTCGAGCGGCTCCAGCACCCGCAGGCGCGCCGGACCGAGCGGCGCCGGCCGCCGGTCGTGCTGGTCCACCGTGTGCAGGAAAGCCTGCACCCGCGTCACGTAGCCGGCGGCTCCGCCGTGGCCGTCGCTCTCGAGCACGGTGTGCGGGTAGCCCGCCATCAGCGCCGTGAAGATCTGCTCGCTGAAGGACGCCGGCCCGCAGCCGAACGCCGTCAGCATCAGCGGGTAGACGCCGCCGCGGGCGCGCGCGGCGATCGCCGTGCGCAGGGCGCGGTTGGCGTCGGCCCAGCCGACGCGCGGCAGCGGATGCACGCCGTCCGGGATCGGATAGCAATCCATCGGCAGCGGCAGCGCGCCGCCTTCCCGGAGCAGCCGCGGCACGCCGGCGTTCACGGCCGGGTCGTGGATCACGTGCAGCGCTCCGCACAGCGCCACGACCGGGATCTCGTTCAGCGCCGCGTACGCGAGACAGCGCCGGCCGATGCGTTCGAGCTCGTCCTCGTACGCCTGCTGCGCGCGGCGCGCGGCTTCGAGGGCGGCGGGCAGCAGGCCCGGGTCGCCGCCCAGCTCGCGGATCGCCGCGTAGAGCCGGAGCACCAGAGCCGGACTCGACAGCCCGCTGCCCAGCGAGAGCTCCGGATGCACGATCCGCACGGTGCGGCCGCGGGCACCCAGTGACTCGCGCACCATCTCGGGCAGGGCCTGTTCCATGGGGCAGGAAGCTCCGCCCGGGCCGTCGCGATGGGGAAGCGTCAGGAGCTTCGGGAAGAAGACGGCGTCAACGTCGGTGTCGAGCACGCCGTGGACGATCTTGGCGGGCGCGCAGGCGTCGAACGACGAGCAGCGCTCCTCGCCGCGCACGAGCGACGCGGGGCCGGAGCGGAGCACGCGGGTGGAAAGGCCGACCTCGCGGAGCAGCGTCGAAAGCCACGGCAGCATGCCGAAGCAGGCTCCTACCAGCGGCACGCCCACGACCGGTGCATCCCCCGCGTCCGCCGCGAGCAGATACGGAGCGAGCGCGCGCTCGCGCTCCTCGAACGCATCCGGCACTTCCTTCGGCAGCTTGCGGGACCTCGACGAGATCTCGTACTTGGGGCAGGCGCCGCCGGACAGCACGCTGTGCGTCTCGCCGCTCACGTCGACTGTCGTCTTGTCGATGGTGCACAGCGTCTGGCACTGCTTGTCGTGGCAGCGGAGCTCCTTCCGGCCCACGACCGACGCGCAGCAGACAACGTCGAGATCGAACGCGGGCGCGTCACGGAGCTCGGCAGCGTCGAGCTCGGTGAGCGCGACCAACCCGATGCCCCACGCGCCCATCGCGCCCGGGTCGGCCGGGACGATCACGTCGCGATCGGCGACCTCGGCCAGCGCCCACGCGAGGGAGGGCGAGCTGGCGGGCTTGCCCTGGAAGAAGATGCGCCGGCCGAAGCTGCGCTGGCCCATCACGCGGTTCTTGTAGTTGTGGATGACCGAGTACTGGAAACCGCCGAATAGATCGGGCAGCCCGAAGCCCTCGCCGTGCGCTTCGGCCGCGGCGTCGGCGACGAACACGGTGCACATCTGTCCGAGATCCGGCGGTCGCTCTGCTCGTTCGGCCAGCTCCGTGAACTCCTCGATGGCGTCGATGCCGTAGAACGTCGCCTGTTCCTCGAGAAACGAGCCGGTGCCCGCGCTGCAGGCCTTGTTCATGTCGCTCTCGACGATCTGGCCGCCGGCGATCTGGATGAACTTGGCGTCCTGGCCGCCGATCTCCACGACCGACAGGCTCTCGCCACCGGCTTCGTCCGAGCGGATGGCCGCGGTGGCGTGAGCGACGATCTCGTTGACCACCACGATGCGATCGCAGAGCTCCGGGTACGCAGCGCGCAGCACCGTCGCGACCGCTTCACGTCCGGAGCCGGTCACGCCGACGGCGCGCACATCCGGGCTCGTGCTCTCCAAAACCGCGCGCACCAGCCGCTGCGCGGCGTCCACCGGGTTGCCGCGGGTGCGATCGTAGACGCTCAGTACCGGCTCGCCGCTCCCTACGGAGGTGAGCACGGCCTTGATGCCGGTCGAGCCGAGATCGAGGCCGAGCACCGAGGGCTCCTGCATCGCAGCTTCGGATACCTCGGCGGCTTCGAGGCGCTGCACCCGCCCGCGCGCCCGGGCGGGCGGCTCGAGCACACGGAAGCGCGCTTCGCGGCGGCGTATCATCCGTTCGGGATCCGGGGGCAATGCCGTGGGGCTGTGCTCCGCGGCCAGCGCGAGCGCGCCGATAGCCTCCAGACACTGCGCGTGCTCCGGCACGATCACGTCTTGACCCAGTGCGCGCTCGAGCCCCGCCCGGAGCGCGCCGAGACGGCTACCGCCGCCGACGAGCAGCACCGGCCCCGGCACGCGCGTGCGCGCCAGGAGCGCGGCGGCGAAGCCCGCAATCGCGTCGAAGTAGCCGCGGAACAGCTCGGCCGCCGGTTTGCCCTGGTTGCCGAAGTGCGTCATCTCGCTCTTGGCGAAGACCGAGCAGCGCGCGGTAATGGGGATCGCCGCCCCGGCCGAGAGCGCGAGCGCGTCGGCTTCCACTATGCCGAGACCGAAACGCCCTGCGATCTTGACCATGGTCTCGCCCGTGCCGGACGAGCACTTGTCGTTTTGCAGGAAGTGGTAGCGGCCGTCGTCGCTCCGGCTCATCACCGAGTAGCCGCGAGCGCCGACGCGAACCAGGTTCAGGGGTCCGTCGTCGAGCTCGAGCAGGGCCAGCGCCGCTTCGAGACAGGCATCCTCCGGCAGGCCGGCGATCGCCGGCGCCGTCAGCACTTCCGCGCCGATGCCCGTCGCGCCGAGCGCGGCGAAGGACGCGATGCCCGAGCGCTCGTACCACGACGTGAAGACGTCGAGCGGCTTGCCCTCGTGCGTCACCGCTTCCGTGGCCTCCAGCCGCAGGCGCCCCTCCGCGTCGATGCTCCCCAGCGCGAACCTGGCGGAAGCCTTGCCGATGTCACAGCCTGCTACGCGGTGTCGATCGCTCATGTCGTACTCCAGCCTCTCGATGCCAGCTTCGCCAGCGCCGAAGGATCGCGCCCGGTGTGCCGGGAAAGCTGGACGCGCTCGGCGCCGAGCCAGCCGGCGATCGCCGCGGCTCGCCGGGCGTCCTTGCCCGGCTCGGTCGTGTCGAGAAACAGCACCCGCACCGCGCGCATTCCGCCGATGGCCGACGCCGCCGCCCTGACCTCGGCGAGCATGCCCTCGTGGCCCGGCGCAGCGCCGACGTTGGCGCGCCCGTCGGAGATCAGGATCAAGGTCGGGCGCGCGGCGCGATCGCGCGAGATCTCGCGCTCGAGCGTGCGGCGGGCCAGGTAAAGCGCAGACGCCAGCGGCGTCGTGCCGCCGAGCGGCAGATCGTCGAAGGCCCGGTGCACGCGATCGATCTTCCGCGTCGCTCCCACGATGAGCTCGGCGGCCTGCTCGCGGAACACGATCATCGCGACCGAAGCCCGCTTCAGGTAGGCGTCGGACAGCGCGCCCGCGGCCATGCGCCGCGCGTAGTCCGTGAGCTTTCCGCCCATCGAGCCGGAACCGTCCACGACGAACAGCAGTAGCTGCAGGGGGCGGCGGACGCGCACCTTCTCGAACAGCTCGTCCACGCGGATCCTGAGCGGCAGCTGCCGGCCCCCTTCTGCGGCTCTGCGCAGCGTCGCGTCCCAGGCCACGTCCCGCACCGGGTCGCGGGCAGGGCGCGCGCACGCGTAGCGGCCGCGATAGGGCTCGGGGCTCTCGACGGCCCGGAGCCGCGAGCGCCCTGCCCGCGCGGCGGCGTCGCGCGGGCGCTGGCCGGGCGAGCGAGCTTCCGCGTCGTCCCCGTCCTCGTCGATCTCGTCATCGGCGCCCGACCACAGCCCGACCCGCAGCACCCCCTTCCGACCCCGGTCGTGCTCGATCGAGATCTCTGGGCTCGGCGGATGCGCGTGGCCCATGGCGGGAGCGATGCCCTGCGGCTGCCGGCTCTGGCCCGGCGTCACGGCTTTTTTTTTTCGCCAGAGCGGAGCTGCAGCGCCCGCTTCACGCGACCCTGGAGGGCTGCCGCGGAACGCGCGCGCGCCTCCTGCTCCTCGCCGACGGGCGCCGAGCGCTCCACCAACCGATGCGGCAACACCACGGCCGCGGCCCGTTCCAGATCGTCGAGGCGGAGCTCGGCGCGCCCATCGAGCGCCGCCAGCGTGACAGCGCTCTTCACGAGCAACACGTCCGCGCGCTGCCCGTCCACGCCGAGCTCCAGCGAAAGCTCCGCCGCGGCGAGGCAGAAGGCGCGCTCCACCGTCACATCGCGCACAAGGCTCCGGGCTTCGGCGATGCGTCGCGTGATAGCGGCCTGCTCGTCCTGCCACTGCGCACGGAACGCATCGGGACCGGCGTCGAACGCGAGGCGGCGCATCACGACTTCCGCGCGCTCTTCGGGATCGGTAAGCGCCGTCACTTCCACGCACAGACCGAAGCGGTCCAGGAGCTGCGGTCTCAGCTCGCCCTCCTCGGGGTTCATCGTGCCGACCAGCATCAGCTCGGCGGGATGGCTCACCCGGATCCCCTCGCGCGCCACGCGGTTGACGCCCATCGCGGCGACGTCCAGCAGCAGATCCACGATGTGATCGTCGAGCAGGTTCACCTCGTCCACGTACAAGACGCCCTGGTTCACCCGCGCCAGGATGCCGGGGCGGAAGCGCTGCTCGCCACGGCTGAGCGCGTGCTCGAGATCCAGCGTGCCGAGCAGCTGGTCCTCGGTGACGCCGAGCGGCAGCGTCTCGAAGCCGGCCTGTCGCAGCGTCGTCTCGTGCTGGTTGCGCTCGCGGCACTCATCGCACCACACCGACGGGCGATCCGCCGGGCAGCCGTAGTGACAGCCAGCGTTCACGCGAACCGCGGGCAGGAGGTCGGTCAGCGCGCGCGCCGCCGTACTCTTCGCGGTGCCCTTCTCTCCACGGATCAACACGCCCCCGAGCCCGGGATCGACAGCCAGCATCTGCAGCGCCAGCTTCAGCCGCTCCTGACCAACCAGAGCCGTGAACGGGAGCACGCCGGACATCTCAGAACCCGAAGCCGAGCCAGCCTTGGTGGATGCGCTCCATGAGGTAGTCGTCGATGATCGGGTCACTCTGCGAGCGGCGGGTGAAGCGCACGGCCTCGAGCGACGCGGAAAGCACGGCCCCGGTGAATTCCGCCCGGCGCATCTTCGCGCGCATGGCCTTGGACGGCTTGGACATCTCCGTGGAGTAGGGGATGGCGCTGCCGCTGCGCCCGTTCTTGTCGTAGTGGTACTTCTTGCAGGGCTCTTCCTTGGGATGGCGGTTGAGCGGATCGAAGAAGTCCTTGACCTTGAAGGCCGCCACCAGCCGCTCCATGTTCCCCGCCAGCGTGCGCATGATGGGCGTGGGCTCGCCGAACAGGGCGCGGTACTGCTCGTCCGCCTTGCGCGTGCGCCGGCGGACAACGCCGTTCGGCGCGAAGCGGTCGAGCGCGGGCAGGTTCGTCCACAGGATGCCGCACTGCCGCTTGAAGAACAGCGCCTTGTGCCGGCGCAGCATGGGGTTTTCCGAGCGTCGGCAGTAGTCGTAGCCCGCCATCTGCACCTCGAGCCGGCGCAGGATGGACGGCCCCCACGTCTTGTAGAGAAGGTCGTAGCCGTACTCGGTCAGGTTCAGCGTCTCGTGCGCCTCGAGCGCGACGTTCTTCTGCGCGCCGCTCCAGAAGTGCACGTCCTCCCACGGCACGTCGCGCACCCGCCCGTCATCGCGCAGCTTCTCCCACAGCGGCGTGCCGGGGAAAGGCGAGACGCGCGTGAGCTGCTGGTAGGTTGGCTTCAGCGAGACGAAGTAGTTCAGGTCCTCGTACATGTTGGTGTGGTTCTGGAAATCCCAACCACACATCCACGCGCCCACGGTGCGGATGCCCATGCTGTGGAGCTTGTCGAACACGACGCGGGCGTCGATCTCGTCGCGCTTGTCGTAGCCGTGGTCGCCGGCGAACTTGGACTCGACGCCGATGAACACACAGCCCAGGCCCAGCTCGCCGATGGCGTCCCAGCCGTAGTGCTTGGCGAACCGGCCGATGTAGTCGACGGATCCGAAGCCGAACCAGTCGAGCGATTCGATCACGTCCGGGTGGTCACGCCAATACGTGCGCACCGCATCGAGGTACTTCGGCTGCCGGAAGTGATCCTCCTCGATCACGAACACCTGCGTCACCGAGGGGAAGTTCTGGTGGTAGAGCTCGATGTGCTCCACGAGCTCGGAAGGAGAGAGCATCTCGAGGCGCTTGCGGTTGAACAGCGCCGTGGTCGAGCAGAAATCGCAGCCACCCACGCAGCCGAGGCCCGAGACCAGAAAGCCGATGTTGCCGCGCGGGAAGCGGCTGACGTAGGGCGGCGCGCCGCCGGCCTTGGGCATCAGCGCCTGCCGCACCGGTCGCCGCGTATCCTCGCCGAGATAGCGCCTGAGCCAGCGCACGCCCTCGCCCGACACGACGTGATCGACGTACTGCTTCTGCGTTTCCTCGTCGTAGGCAGCCTGGAACGCCTGGCCGCCGTAGGAGCCGAGTAGGATCTTGGTGGCCGGCGAGCGCTGGCGGATGTAGCGACACATCTTCATCACGCCGTCGAGGTGCGGCGGATACGCGCTGATGCCGATGATCGGGTAGCCCTTGTCGACCTCGTCGGTGAAGTCGTCCCAACGCGGGTACTCCAGCACCGTCGAGGGCACATCGATGTTCTGCGCGAGGATGTGGTTCGCGTAGCAGTGCGTGTGGCTGATGATCGTGAAGACGTCGTCGCCCTTGGTGAAGCGCTGCCCGGTCGCGTCGGTCAGCGAGTCATTCGCCGGCAGGGTCGGGTATGGATACGAGGGCGTGGTGAGCAAAATGCGGTTTTCGAGCATGGCCGCCTCCTCACTCCGCGCCCGGCGAGTCGGCGGCAACGGGCAGCCGCTTGGGTTCCTGCTCCTCCACGGGCTGGACGCGCCCGGAGAGATGCAGCGACAGGAACGAGCCGATGACGGCGGAGAACTCCGAGGGGCGTTCTTCCTGCCAGAAGTGCCCGCAGAACGGCACCAGCTCGAAACGCTCGGCGCCGGGAATGTCCTGGAACAGCTGCTTCCCCCAGGAAGGCGACAGGTAGAAGTCATCGGCCGCCCACACCACGAGCGTCGGCTTGTCGAAGCGCTTCAGATCCTCGACCACCAGTTCCGTGTAGCGGGCATCGCCGGCGAGCACGAACTTGCGGAAGCGCTCGCGCTGCTCGGGCCCTTCGGATAGCGGCCTGAGGTACTCGTGGATGGTCTCGTCTGTCAGCTTGTGCGGCTCGAACACGCCCTTCCGGAAGTCCGATAGGCGCGTCTTCGTCTGCAGCCATTCGGTGAAGCCCGTCCGGCCCAGAACCTCCGGCACCAGGGGCAGCTGCGACATGCGCTGCAGCCTTTTTATCGCGGGGACCGGCCAGTTGTCGTAGCAGACGCAGTCGGTCAGCACGAAGCACGTGACCTTCTGCGGCATGCGCGCGGCGATGATCTGTGCGGCGGCTCCGCCCTGGTCGTGACAGACGAGCGCGAACGTGTCGTGCCCCATCTCGTGCATGAAGTCGACTAGCATCTCCGCCTGCGCATCCATGTGCAGCGGCGTCTTGTCGTCGATGCGCGTGTCGCCGAGGCCCATCAGGTCCGGCGCGTAGCAGTGGAAGTCGTTCTGCAGGAAGCGCAGCACGTGCCGCCACAGGTAGCCCGACGTCGGGATGCCGTGGACGAACAGCACCGGCGGGCGATCCGCCGAACCCGTCTCGAGATAGGCGATGTCGCCGAACGACGTGCTGACAGACTTCTTCTGCGGAGCTTTCATGCCCCAAATGATATACGCGCTCGTATGTGAACGGCTTGACGGAGCGCAAGCCGTTCAACAATGACGTCGGAACACCGCGTGGAACTGACGTCGATCACGTCGCGACGACGCGTTGACGTTGGTCATGCATTCCGCGCCGTCGCCTGGGCGCCCAGGCGGCAGGCCCTGTCCGGGTTTGCCCCTTCGTCCTGTTGGTCTTCCCGGTCGCGCTTGTCGGCGGCTGTGTTCCGGCGGTAGAGCTGTCCTGCGCGGTCCTGGTCCTGCGGGCCGCCCTTCCCCTTGGCAAATAGGACCCCGAGCGTTTTCGCGTACAGGGCGCTGCCGCGACGTCAACGCCGTTCCGGGCGACGGGAGCGCTAACCCGTCGCCCGGTCGTGCTCTGGGCGCGAGCTCAACCGAGCTGCCTCAGCATCGTCTCGGCGTTGCTGACCTCGAACTTCTTCGGCTCCTCGACGTTCAGCTGCTTGACCACGCCGTCGTCGAGCAGCATCTAGAAGCGCTGCATGCGCTTGCCCATGCCGCCGCCGGTCAGGTCGAGCGCGAGGCCGAGCTTGTCGGCGAGCTCCGCGCTGCCATCGCCGAGCATGCGCAGCTTGCCGCTGGCGTCGTGCTCGCGGCCCCAGGCGGCCATCACGAAGCCGTCGTTGACGGCGACGCACCAGACCTCGTCGACACCCTTCTGCTTGAGCGCGTCGAGGTGCTTCACGTAGCCGGGCAGATGCTGGGCGGAGCAGGTCGGCGTGTAGGCGCCGGGCACGGCGAAGAGCACGATGCGCTTGCCCTTGGTGGCCTCCGCCACGCTGACCTTGGCGGGCGGCAGCGGACAGGCATCGCCGAACTCTGTCGACTCGTAGAGGGTTGCGTCAGGGATGCGGTCGCCGATCTTGATCGTCATGTAGTTCCTCCGTTGGGGCGCACAGATTACCCAGAAGTGGCGTAACGTAAATGCGGTCAGCAGGCCGGGTCGCGACGAGCTACGCCAGGGCGGGCTAGTACCGCGTTTCCATCGAAGCGATGGCTGCTTCGCACGCGCGGCTGCGCCGCGTAACGCGGGACTAGCACCGTTTGTTGGGGGCGCAGCAGCGCACCCTCGGCTTCGCCGAGCCTCCCCCTCGACCGCTCCGCGCTCGTCTAGCCCCTCGATTCAAGAGAATCGAGGTACTAATAGCAGCAGGTGCCCGTCAACCAGAGCGCTGTGCTGCCCTGGTAGATGACCATGTTTCCGTCGTTCTGGACGCGCAGAAACGCGCCGGAGTGGTTCGCAGTGTTCGAGTACCAGTACGCGGTGCTGCCGCCGTAGACCACGAAATTGCCGTCGGTCTGCATCACGGCGACGTTGGCAGGCGTACCGGTGGTCTTCGCCGACCACAGGGCGCCGGGAGGACCGTACAGCACCAGATTGCCGTCGGTCTGCATCGTGAGCCTGAACCTGCCGTCGCAGCTCTTGAGCGAGTCGCCCGCGGCGAGGGCCTGGGGAGCCTGGAGCTCGGCAGTGCACGCGCAGGTCGAACCGCTACACTTCGTGCCGATCCCGCAGCTGCCGCAGGAGCCGCCGCAGCCGTCGCCACCGCACTGCTTGCCGCTGCAGTCCGGAACGCAGACGCACGCGCCGCTCTGGCAAGTCGTGCCCGCCGCGCAGCTGCCGCAGGAGCCGCCGCACCCATCGCCTCCGCACTGCTTGCCGCTGCAGTCCGGCACGCAGACGCAGGACCCGCTCTGGCAGGTCTCGTTGGTGGCACAACTGCCACAGGATCCTCCGCACGCGTCGGGCCCGCACTGCTTCGTGCCGCACTGCGGGTTGCACGCACACTGACCGCCGTTACAGCCCTGCCCCGCCGGACACGTGCCACACAGGCCGCCGCAGCCATCGGATCCGCATTGCTTGCCCGCGCAGGCCGGCGTGCAGGCGCTCTGGCAGGCTCCGGTCGTGGTGTTGCACACCGTGCCGGAAGCGCACGTTCCGCACGTGCCGCCGCAACCGTCCGGGCCGCAGCTCTTCCCGCCACAGCTCGGCGTACAGCTCGCGTTGCACTGTCCGTTGACGCACGCCTGCCCCGGGCACTTCCCGCAGCTCCCGCCGCAGCCGTCGTCGCCGCAGACCTTCCCGGCACAGGCGGGGGTGCAGCTGTTCGCACACTTTCCCGAGGCACATTGCTGCGAAGGAGCGCAGCTTCCGCACGAGTTGCCGCAGCCGTCGTCGCCGCAGACCTTGCCGGTGCAGTCGGGCGTACAGGTCGCCGTGCACTTCGTACCGTTCGCACTACAGAACTGGTCACCCCAGCAGATGTTGCAGAACTGGCCGCAGCCGTCGGGGCCGCAGACCTTGCCGGCGCAGTCCGGCTGGCACGCCCCGCTCGAGTCCGGCCCGCCCGCGTCCTGGCCGCCCGGGTCGTTGTGGGCCACCGATTGCGACGGGGAAGAGGCGCAGCCCATTGCCAGGCACAGCGCCAGCAAGACCGCAATCGGGAACTTCAGCACAACGTACAGGCTACGCTCCATGGGTGCCCTTGCCAATTCTCAGTCGTGCACGTGCCTGCGCACGGTGCGCCGCCGGATGGCAATCCACCTGAGCGTCGGGTACGTGGCATCCCACACCAGCTCGACGCGGCCCATGCCGCCCTCGCCCAGCACGCCGCGCGGCCGGTAGCGAGCCTGCTCGCGCGGCGGAACCGACGCCGCGGGAGCGCTGTCCTTGGCCGGCGCGAGCAGCATCGCCGCCTCGCTCCCGGCCTTGGCCGGCGCCACCAGCGTGCGTGCATCGCGCTCGTCCGCTGCGAGCGTGGGTGCACTCGCGGGTTCGCTCGTGGGCCGGGCCGGCGCCTCCGGGGGCTCCACGACGTTCCCGCCAACGGCGAGCACCGTGCTCGCCACCCCCAGCATGCCGCGCCGCTCGCCCATTACGCCCAGAGTAGCGCATGGCCGCGATGCGTGCGCTGGACGGCATTTGCCCCTATCGTCCGGCACCTTGGCACCCTCGTCCGGAGCCGGCACGACCCATCGCCTCAGCCGCCACCTGCCCGTGCTTCTCGGCGTGGTCGTGCTGCTGGTGTATCTGCCTTCGCTGTCGGGCGGCTTCCTCAACCTCGACGACCCGTGGCTCATCCAGCACAACGCGTTGCTCGTCGGCGACGGTCACGCCCTCGCGCGCATCTGGACCGACCTGTCGCGGGGCACGCGCCTCGCGCTCGGAGCCGAGTACCTGCCCCTGCGCGACACGAACCTATGGCTCGAGGCGCACCTCTGGGGCCTCCTTCCCCAGGCGCTGCGCGCGAGCCAGCTCGCGCTGTATCTCGGCGCCGTGTTCCTGGTGCGCGCCGCCCTGCACCGCACGCTCGCCGACCGCCGCGTCGCCGAGGTCGCCGCCTGGGTGTTCGCCCTGCATCCCGTGCACGTCGAGTCGGTCGCCTGGCTCGCCGGGCGCAAGGACGTCCTGGCTCTGCTCTTCGTCGGCGCCGCGCTGTTCGTCCACGCCGGCCGCTCGCGCCAGCGGCTCTGGCTTGTCCCCCTGCTGTGCGTGTGTGCAGCGCTGTCCAAAGCGATGGCCGTCGTCACCGTCGCGCTGCTCTTCGCCCAGGATCTGCTCGCGGGGCGCCGCCCTGCCTGGGTCGTATACGCGCTCTCGCTCGCCGGTGCCGCGAGCGTGCTCGCGATCGATCTGCACGTCGGTCACCAGGTCGGCATGGTGCAGAAGCCGCCGGGCGGCACGTGGCTCACGACGCTGATGACCATGGGCCCGGTGTGGCTCCGCTATCTCGCCGAGCTCGCCTGGCCGCCGCTCCTGAGCCTCGTCCACGACGTGCCCGTACTCGCCGCCTTCACCGCCGCCGGCGTGGTCGGATATCTGCTGCTCGCTGCGTGGCTGGGCGTGGGGCTCTGGCTCTGGCGCCGCAGGCGCCCGCTCGGTCTGGTCACCTTTCTGTGGTTCTTCGTGCCGCTCTTGCCCGTCAGCCAGGTGCTGTTCCCACTGCAGAACCTGATGGCTGATCGCTATCTGCTCTTGTCGGTGATGGCGCCTGCGCTCGCTCTCGGCGCCCTCGCCGTGCGTTTCCACAGGCCGGGAATGCTGACCGCCATGGCCTGCATCGCCGGGCTCGCTCTATTCTCGGCCCAGCGCGCGTCGCTGTTCGCCTTCAGCGAATACGTCTTCGCCGACGCCACGGCGAAGACCCGCACCTCCACGCTCGCCCCGTACCAGCTCGCCATGGCCCTGAACGAATGGCATCAGCGCGAGAAGGCCAAGAAGGCGTTCGAGGAAGCGCTGCGCCGCGCCGGCGACCGTCCGACCGAGGCCGCGCGCCGCTCGACCAACAACCTCGCGCTGATCCTGGCGCATCAGCACCGGCTCGGCGAGGCAGAGCGTCTGCTCCGCCGGGGGCGGCAGCTGTGGCCGGACGACCCGGAGATCCTCGGCAATCTCGCCGAGATCGTCGCGCGCCGCGGCCGGGAGAGCGAGGGGCGGCGGCTGTACGAAGAGCTGGTCCGGCGCTTCCCCGACGATGCCGCGGCCGTCAGGAGCTACACCCACCGCTACGGCCACCCACCTCGACAGCCCGCACCCGGCGGGGTTAATACTGCCGCTCCTGCGAACACCACGGAGAGACCGAAACCATGACTCCACCGCTCGAAGCCGAATGGCCTAGCTTCCACGGCGTCCCCGAAGAAGAAACGCTGCCGGTTTCGCGCCCGCAGGGCCAGGAGCTCGCCAAGTGGATCTGGTGGGACGGCGAGATCCGCGAAGCCGAAGCGCAGAGCGTGCACTACTACTCCAACGCGCTGCACTACGGCACCGCCGTGTTCGAAGGCATCCGCGCCTATCCCACCGAGAGCGGCCCGATCCTGTTCCGCCTGCGCGATCACATCGCGCGCCTGCACGCCTCGGCGTCGCTCTATGGGATGAAGCTTCCGTACAGCGTCGACCAGCTGTACCAGGCGGCCATCGACATCACGCGCAAGAACAAGATCGACAACGGCTATCTGCGCCCGCTCGCCTTCTTCGGCCGCGGCCCCATCGACCTGAAGCCGAAGCGTGAGTGCGACGTGCGCGTGTTCATCGCCGCGCGTGGGCTCGGCAGCTTCCTGGGTGAAAACGCTCTAAGGAACGGCATCCGCGTCACCATCTCGAGCTGGCGCAAGTTCCACCACACGATGCTGCCCACCATGGCGAAGGCCAGCGGCCACTACGCGAACAGCGTGCTGGCCGCGCACGAAGCGCTCGACCGCGGCTACGACGACGCCATCCTGCTCAACCAGGACGGCACCGTCGCCAACGCCACCGGCGAGAACATCTTCTTCGTCAAGAACGGCACGCTCTTCACCAACGACGAGAGCTCGTCGATCGTGCCTGGCATCACGCGCGACTGTGTGCTCGCCATCGCGCGCGAGAACAACGTGCCCGTGACCACGCGCCCCTTTACCCGCGAGGAGCTGATGCGCGCCGACGAGGTGTTCCTTACGGGCACCGCCGCCGAGGTCACGCCCGTGCGCGAGATCGACGGGCGCGAGCTGTCCACCGGCAAGCGCACGTTCGGCGCCCTGTTCCAGCGCGCCTACCTCCGCGCCGCCACCGGCAAGGACGAAAACCACAAGGACTGGCTCACTCCGGTCTGAACCGCCTCCGCCCCAAGGGGCGTGGGTCCACACTGGAACCTGGCGGCGGGCGGCGGTAGCATGCCGCCATGCTCGACAACCTGAACCGGGACGAGCGGCTGCTCCTGATGAAGTTTGTGTGCGGGTTCGCGTGGACGGACCTGGAGATCCGCGACCCGGAGCGCAACTTCGTCCACCGTCTGGTCGAGCGCCTCGGGCTGGACCAGGAGGAGCGCGATCATGTCGACGAGTGGCTGAGCGTGTCGCCTGCGCCCAGCTCGCTCGATCCCGCGCGCATCCCCGCCGAGCACCGCCAGACCTTCCTCGAAGCCGCGCGCGCCGTGGTCTACTCCGACGGCGAGGTCGACCCGGAAGAGCGTGAACAGCTCGACAAGCTGCGCGCCGCGCTCGGCGGCGGCTGAAAAGCGCTACGCGGCTTCGGCAACCGCTTCGGCGCGCGTGGCCTTCTCCAGGCCGCTCTGTTTCTGGCGGCTATCGACCTGGTTACGCGGCGCTACTTCTCGGCGACGGCGTGACCGGGCGCGCCGTGGCCCATGTCGATGATCTCGGCGCGGTAGAGCAGCTTGCCGTCGGCGCCCTGGAGCTCGCCGGCGACGGCGCGACCGGGCACGGCCTTGCTCGTGACGACGCTCAGCGTGGCGGGCTTGTCGCCCACGATCACCTTGTAGCGCGCCTTCTGGCAGTCGAGCTCCTTCTGGCCGACCAGGCACGTCTCGGCCTTCTCGCCGAGCGAAGCGACGTTCTCGTCCGCGGCGAACACGGTTTGACCCATCATCGCGTCGTAGGCCTTGATGTCGCTGGGGATGGCCTTGTCGCCGTCGTAGCGGATGACGCGCGCGATGCGCCCCGTGTTCACGTCCCGCTTGATGCGCAGGTGCTCGCTCTTCTGTCCGGCGTCGAGTGTGTAGTCGATGACCTGCAGGCTGCCCTTCTGCGCCACGATGCGCTCGGTGAGTGTCATCGGCTTCTTGCTGAACGAGCCGGAGAAGCGCTGCACGAAGTAGTCGCCGACGTTGTCGCGGAGCGCCGTCTTCGCGCTCGCGTCGTCGTCGGACTTGTCGGCCTTCTTCTTCTTGGCGTGCGCCGCGGTCTTCGACTTCGCACTCGCCGCGCTATTCGGCGCCGGCGTGGCCGCGCCGCCGCAGGCCGACGCGAGGAGGGAAACGGTGGCGATGAGAGCGAGCTTGTTCATGCCTTCGCTCCTGGTCACAGCTGCGAAGGAACGGCCAAGTTACCCGGCTAGAGTGTGACATTTTGCTACAATTTGCACATCGAGAACACTCCAAATCGTAGCATTCTGCCACATTCTCCCGCGCCGGCGCGGCGCGCGGCCGCCCGCTGCCCGGAGCTCAGCTGTCGGGGAGACGACCGGTCCTGCCGGCTCCCAGGGCGTCGACATCGGACATCACGACCTCGCCCAGGCGCAGGCGGCTCAACACCTTCTCGGCCAGGCGCGGTGCGCCGGCAGCGGCACCGGTGGCGGCGACGGAGGCGCCCACGGCGGTAGCCCAACCCAGCGGACCAAGCGGACGGCAGCCGAAGAAGTGACTGAGGCCGGGAGTCTGCACGATGCCGGCCAGCAGCGCAGCCGAGCCGACGCCGGTCGTGACCACCGGTCGGCTGAGCCCGCCGGAAGCGATGGTCTGGCCGAGCTGGGTGCCGACCATCGCGATCAGGCCGATGGTGCGCGCCCGCTCGGCGCTGCCGGTGAGACGCCCGACGAGCCAGGCGCCGCCCGCTCCAAGCGCGGTGACGGTGGCGCGCGACGCGATGTCGCGGCTGAGCGGCTTGCCGAGCGACGCATCGGGGCCCTCGGTCGCGAGCGACGCGAGCGTGTCTCGCGACGGCGGGCGCAGCGCGATGGCCATCGCCGGCGCCACGTCGGTCAGCAGATTGACGAGCAGCAACTGGCGCGCGTTGAGCGGCGAGCGACCGTCCACCAGACCTGCGGCGAGGGTGAAGCCGATCTCGCCCAGGTTGCCGCCTATGAGGATGGAGACGGCGTCGCGCACCGACGCCCACATGGCGCGGCCCTCGACGATGGCGTCGACCAGCGTCTCGATGCGCTCGTCCGTCAGCACGACGTCGGCGGCGCCGCGCGCCGCGGCGGTGCTGTGCTCGCCGATGGCGACGCCCACGTTGGCGAGACGGATGGCCGGGGCGTCGTTGGCGCCGTCGCCGACCATCGCCACGACGCGTCCTGCACGCTGCAGCGCACGGACGACGCGCACCTTCTGCGAAGGCGTCACGCGCGCGAACACGGACACGCGATCGATGTGATGATCGAGCTCCTCGTCGTTCATGTGACCGAGCTCGGCACCCGTGAGCACCTGCTTGCCGCGCAGAAGATCGAGATCGCTGGCGATGGCCTCCGCGGTGCTCGGGTGATCGCCGGTGATCATCACGGTGTACACGCCCGCCTGCCGGAGCCGTTCGAGCGCCAGTGCCGCCGAGGGGCGCACCGGATCGCTGAAGGCCAGAAAGCCGAGGAAGGACAGCCCCATCAGCCGCGAGGGATCGAGCCGGTCGTCGGGGCCGACCGAGCGCTCGGCAACGGCGAGCACGCGCAGCCCGCGGCGAGCGAGATTGGAGGCGGCCGCGTGCAGCGTGCGCTGCGCTTCCTCGTCGAGGGGTGCGCGCTGGTCGCCGCGGCCCCAACGCGTGCAACGGGGCAGGATGGCTTCGGGGGCGCCCTTGACGCTGAGCAGCGAGCCGCCGTCGATGTGACCCAGCACGGCGTGATAGCCGCGGCCGGCCTCGAAAGGCAGCTCCGAAGCGCGCTGCCAGCCCTCGGCGCCGAAGCCGGCGCGCACCATCACGACCCCCGCCGCGCGCAGCAGGGCGGCGTCGGTGGGATCGCTGCGCGCCTCGGCATGACGCGGATCCGGCGTGGCGCGCAGCGCGGCGGCGAGCACCTCGCGCCGCGCTGCCGTCAGCTCGACAATGGGCTCCTCGAGCTTGCCGTCGGACACGCTGCCGAGCTCGATGCGACCTTCGGTGACCGTGCCCGTCTTGTCGACGCAGATGACGCCGACGCGACCCAGGGCCTCGATGCTGCGCGCGTTGCGCACCAGCGCGCCGCGGCGCGAGAGCCGCTCGGCCGCGACGAGCTGCGCCGCTGTAGCCAGGAGCGGCAGACCCTCCGGTACCGAGGCGACGGCGAGGCTGACACCGGCGCCCACCAGCTCGTCCAGGCGCCGGCCGCGAAGCAGCCCAGCGCCGACCAGCCCCACGCCGGCGCCGAGCGCGACCGGACCGGTGAGGTCGATGAGCGAGCGGAGCCGCTGCTCGACGCCGCTCTGCACGGGGTTGGGGCCGGCGGTGCGCACGCCGCGCTGGGCTTCCGTTTCATCGCCGACCGCGATCACGACGGCAACGGCGCGACCGGCGGCGATCGACGTGCCCGCGTACAGCATCGAGGTCCGGTCGGCGACCTCGACCTCGTAGGAGGGCGCGGCGCTCTTCGGCACGGGCAGCGACTCGCCCGTCAGGCTGGACCCGTCGACTTCGAGCGACTCCGCCTCCACGATGCGGCAGTCGGCGGGTACGAGCTCGCCCGGAGCGAGCAGGACGACATCGCCGACCACGAGCTCGCTGGCGTCGATGTCGCGCTCGATGCCGTTGCGCCGGACGTGCGCGCGGCGCTTGGCGGTGCGCGCCAGATCGCGGATCGCGCGCTCGGTGCGGAAGCGTTGGATGCCGCCGACCAGGGCGTTCAGCACGACGACGCCGCCGACCATGGCCGCGTCGGTCATCGAACCGACCACGGCGGACAGGCCCGCGCCGGCGGCCAGAAGCGGTGCCAGCGGATTGAACAGCTCGTCGGTGACCGCCTCGCCCAGCTCGACCAGCGCGGGCTTTTCCGGCGTGGCCGGCTTGGCGCGCTCGGCCACGCTGTGACGGGTGAGGCCGCGTTCGGAGCTCTCCAGGCGGCGCAAGACGCCGTGCGGATCCAGAGCGTGCCACGGCGTGCGGTCGCGCGGCGCGGGCAGCGCCCGCCGCGCCAGCGAGGACGAGCCGCGCACGCCGTTGGCCATGGACACGAGCGTCGCCGTGTTGACGACCATGATCACGCGGCGCGTGGTCATCGGCAACAGCCCACCGGCGGACACGATGGCGCCCAGGGTGGCGGCGCCCAGCGCGATGTTGACGCTCTGCTTGGCGATCTGCCGCGCGTTGACGCACGCGCGGATCACGAAGCGGACGTCGGTCAGGTCCTCGCCGCACACGAGCTGCGCGCCCCAGGGCACCGGCTCGCCAGCGCGGATCAGGCCGATCGACACGTCCGCGATGGGCAGCCCCGGCGACGAACCCGTACCGACCAGACACACGGTGCGTCCCTCGCGTTGCAGACGGCGTATACCGCTGCGGAGCCCTTCGCCCTTGGGGATCACGTCGTCGGCGTTGAGGCCGTGCAGCACCGACTCGTCACCGGCGGCGATCACGACGCGCATCTGTGCCTCGTGGGCAGCGCCGATGAGCTCGCCGATGCCGGTGCGGGGGATCAGGTTGATCTCGACGAGCGCCGCCACCTCGCCCGCGCGGCTCAGGCCGAGCACGAGCGCTCCGCCGCGAGCGAGCCGGGCGCCCTGCTCGTCGAGTTCGTCGTCCATGAGCGCACCGAGCATGCGCGGCGGACCGAGCGACCAGCTGTCGCGGCGCCGGACCTCGATGGGGTGATCCGAGTCGAACAGCGACTCGGCCAGACGCCGCGCCTCTTCCGCCTCGATGGCGTCGTTGGTGAGCACCTCGCCGACCTTGAACTCGTCGCGCGAGACCAGATCCCCCTGCAGAACCAGGCAGTCGAGGCGATCCAGACGCCGGAGCGCGCCCGGGTCGCGGACCAGGACGCCTCGATTGCCGAGCACCCGGCCGAGCTCGGCGGCGAACACGTCGCGGCCGTAGCGGGCGGGCTTGGGCAGGCCACCGAACAGCGCGGCGACCGCACGCTGGAAGCTGCGGGTGGTGAGGAAGCTCACGCCGAAGCCGCCGAGCGAGACGATCCAGGCGCGATCGGCGTACTCCTCGATGGGGCCGCGCGGCAGCGGGCAGGGCCGTGGCTCGGCGCCGGCCTGGTCGGAGCCGTGATCGACGGGCTCGCTGCACAGCTCGGGTTCGCGCTGCTCCCACACGCGGCGCCGCGAGCGCGCTTCCAGAAGCAGCGCGCGCTTGTGCACCACGTCGACGAACGAGCTGACCGGGCGCTGCGCGAAACCCTGCGCGAACGCGAGCGCCAGGCTCATGGCCAGATCGGCGCGCTGCGGGCCGAGCCGCTCGTCCAGCCCCCGGCGCAGGCGCGGCGAGGCGCGCAGGATGGCGAGCAGGGCGGCGCTGTTGCTGGCCACCGACGACGCGCTGAACACCGAAAGTCGCAACGCCGAACCGATGGCGAAGCCGGCCAGGTCGGCGGCCAGCTCGACCATCAGCCGTTCTTCCGGCTCGCTGTCGGCGGGATGCTCCGTCGTATCGTCGCCGAAACCGGCCTGCTCGATGCGGGCGGCGCGCTCGGCATCCTCGACCATCCGCGTCAGGTGGGCGAGCGTGAAGGCGTTCTGCTCGAAGGCGATGACCACGCGGCGCGTGTGCGGGTTGACCTCGACCCAGCGCGCCTTGGGCATGCGGCCGACGGCGTCCTTGACGCGGCGCGTGAACTCTCCCAGCTCCTCGCCGGAGATCTCGCGGAATTCGATGTGCGCGCGCGTGCTGCCGGCCCACGCGCGACGGGTGCGGTCTCCGAAGAGCTTGACCGCGGAACCGAATAGACTACCGAGACGCATCCTCTCCTTAATCGCACAGATTTCGCGACGACCGCGACGACAATCGGCCCTCGATCCGCTGCCTCCGGCTGTTCACAGCCTGGTGCTCCGCCCCCCCCGCGGCCACGCCACTAGCCTAGCGCAGGCTTCCGTCCGGAACCCAAAGCGACCGGTTCTCCGCGCCGGATCCCGCTCAGCCGCACACCTTGTAGGTGGACAGGATCTGGCTCGATTGACAGGTCCGCCCGCCGGTGCACTGGGAGGTATCGTGGCAGAACTCGCGCTGGTACTTGCTGTAGTCGCAGCTCTGGGCGCAGCGCACCTCGTTGTAGGCGGTCTTCGGGTCGTTGCTTGTGCCGACCTGGACCAGCTGGCCGCAGCACACCGAGCCCGCGGGGCAGTCCTCGGGGCCATCGCAGTACAGATCGGTGCTGGGGGAACACTTCGTCCCGACCGGATTGCACGCCGGTTGCTGGGCGTTCACGTAGTAGCAGCAAAAGTCCGGACCGGCCGTGCACGTGGAGGAGCCGCAGGCGATCGACCCGACGGCGCCGCCGCTGCCGCCGCTGCCGCTCGAACCTCCGCTGCCCCCGAAGCCGCTCCCTCCGGAGCCACTCGACCCGCCGCTGCCTCCGGTGCCGCTGCCTCCGGTGCCGCTGCCTCCGGTGC
>Ga0114931_10002928_pt1 | contig 21649 bp, 24 predicted proteins | sample 2SBtaG_FD_89579 | JGI IMG/M metagenome (GOLD analysis project Ga0114931, IMG submission 89579) | Deep subsurface microbial communities from Kolumbo volcano to uncover new lineages of life (NeLLi) - 2SBTROV14_V59a metaG | ecosystem: Environmental > Aquatic > Marine > Volcanic | place: Kolumbo... | reverse complement strand
TTAGTGAAGAAGAGGAAGAATACAATAAAAACGCAGAATATGTATGGATAATTGATCCAATTGATGGAACTTGGAACTACTCTAAACACAACAAATTATACTGTAATCTGGTAGGAATTATAAAAAAAAAATAAATAATCATGGGAGCAATATATTTTCCGGAAACAAAAGAAATGTACTTTGCAGAAAAAGGAAAAGGAGCAAACATGAACGGAGAAAAAATAGTTTGCTCACAAACATCAGAACTTAAAGATTCTATAGGACTAGGTCATGCATTTAGCAAATACATAATACCAAAAATGGCAGAACTAAAAGAAAGAGTGCATATGAACCAATTATTTTGCATGGGACACCACGCAGCATATGTTGCGGATGGAAAGTATGACTGGTTAATTTCGCCAGGTGGAAAAATATGGGACTATGCTGCATCATACATTGTTCTAAAAGAATCAGGATGCAAAGTAACACACTTAGACGGAACAGATTGGACAATAAAAGGAAAAGGACTTGTAGCTGTAAATCCAAAATTACACGAAAAAATAATGAGGTTATAAAAATGTTAAAAGAAGGAGATAAAGCACCACAATTTGAACTAAAAGACCAACTTGGAAAAACACATAAATTATCAGATTACAAAGGGAAAAAATTTGTAATATATTTTTATCCAAAAGACAATACGCCCGGATGCACAAAAGAAGCATGTGCTTTTAGAGATAATTTTTCGGTATACAAAAAGAAAGGTGTTGTAGTATTAGGGATAAGCAAAGACTCAGAAGCCAGTCATAAAAAATTTGCAGATAAATTTGATTTACCTTTCACATTATTATCAGACCCTAAAAGCGAAACAATAGAAAAATATGGGGCTTGGAAAGAAAAATCAATGTATGGAAAGACGTTTATGGGAATAGCGAGAATAACATACTTAATTGATGAGAAAGGAAAAATTTTGAAAGTATATCCAAAAGTTAAACCAGATGAACACGCAAAAGAAATACTTGCAGATTTGAAATAAATAAGAGTAAACTTTTAAAATGATAAAGCTATAGAAACATAATAAACTAAAAAAAGGTGATATTATGGGCTGGTGGCCATTTAGTAGAGGAGATGTATTAATTCAATTACCAAAATACAATTACTCTCCTGGTGAAATAATAACTGGAACTATTACAATAAAATTAAAGAAACCAATTCATGCAAATTCTGTGAATGTAAGATTGTTAGGTGAGGAATTAGTAACTCAGAGAATGGGTGGAAAAACATCTACAATGACAAACACAATATTTGACTTTGACCAGCCACTTGATGGAGAAAAAGATTATCCTCCAAAAACACCTCTAACATATAATTTTCAAATACAAATACCCTCAAATATAGGTCAACAACCAATTGAGAATGAAACTCTAAAAACAGTGGTTGGCGTTGCTCAAGCACTAGGTGGAACAAGAAAAAGAATTAAGTGGACACTTATCGGAAGACTTGACATTCCCGGAGCCATAGACCTAAGAAAAAGAATTCAAGTAAATATTGCTTAAAAAAACAAAAAAAAGACATAAAACATCTTTTTGAGCATTTCCACTCATTCCACAAAAACAAAATGACTGAAAAAACAACACAAAACAAGGTCAAAAATATAATATTTATATTATAACATAACTCACACATAGTATTAATGGGGGTAAATCAATATGAAAAAAGACGTAATTGAAAAAATAGCAGCTTTAATAACAGCAGCTTTTGGACTAGTTGCAGCTTTAGCTTGGAATGATGCAATCAAAGCACTATTCGTAGGACCATGTGGATCTGAAGGAGCAGGAGCATTATGTTCGCTATCATCAGGCGGACCATGGGTATACGCAATAATCGTAACCATAATTGCTGTATTTGCAACAATCTGGATTGGAAATGTTGCAGCAAAGGCAAACAAATAAACCAATATTTCTTTTTTTTAATCAATATTTCTTCTCATTTTAATAAACATTTTAAATGATTAAAATTCTCTAAAGATTATGAACAAACTAATGACATTTACTTCAAAAATACTCAGAAAAGAGCAATTAACAAAAGATATAATTAAACTATCTCTATCCAGGCCAAAAGACTTTGAATTTTCAGCAGGACAATTTATTAGCGTAAGATGTAAAAAAGGAAATGATGAGAAATGGAGATCATATAGCATTCTAAATGAACCTAGCCACAAAGAATCTATTGATTTATGTATAAAGACAAATCCAGATGGATTTGGCTCTGCATTCTTTCTTAATGTTAAGACAGGAGATGAGCTTGAAGTAAGAGGCCCAATGGGACATTTCAAACTAGACCTTAAGACAGAGGAAAAAGAACAGGTATTCTTAGCAGCAGGAACAGGAATCGTTCCATTTTACTCAATGATAAAAGAACATGTATCTAAAAATTCAGAAATAAAATTCACATTGTACTTTGGAGTTAGAAGAAAAGAAAACCTACTATTCTATGACGAATTAAAAGAACTTTCACAAAAATATGATAATTTCACGTTCCATCAAGTGCTAAGCAGAGAAAAAAATTGGGAAGGACTAAAAGGACATGTACAAGACAACTTACCAGAGGATGTAAGTGGAAAGATATTTTATATTTGTGGACTAAAAGAACTGGTTTTAGAAACAGAAGAATTACTGCTAAACAAAGGAGTAAACAAAGAAAATATCAAAAAAGAAAGATATTCCTGATTTTTCAAAGACAAAATATAAAAACACCTTTATAAACCCTGTCTTATAGGTGCAAATGATGAAAATTACTACAAAAAAAATTTTAGAAACAAAACAAGACTTATTAGTACTAGGAATGTTCAGCGAAGATAAAAATCAATACAAAAAAGTTAATCCTGAGCTACAAACACTAATTGATCAAGCAATAACAGACAAAAGATTCAAATTAGAATTTGGAGAAACTTTTCAAACAGATATAACAAAGTCTGTATACAAAAAAACAATTGTAATCTGCTTAGGAAAAAAAGAAGAATTAACACCTGAAAAGATAAGAAGAGTATTTGCAAAAGCAGTAAAAAAAGCTAAATCTTCAAAACTAAAAGGATTCACAACAGATATTGCTCAAAGAATCAATGAAACAAAAAAAATAAAACCTGAAGTATTAGGAAGAGTGGTTTCAGAAGGAATAATTCTGGCAAGTTACAGTTTTAATAAATACAAAGAAGAAAAAAACAAAATAGAACTCTTATCTGCATCAATACAATTTAGTAGTGATTCAAAGAAATTTGATGAAGGAATAAAAATCGGCTCAATAATTGCAGATTCAACAAACTACGCCAAAAATTTAGTGAATGAACCCGCAAATGTTGTTAGTCCAACATATCTAGAAAAGGAAGCAAAAAAACTGACTAAAAATAAAAAAATCAAAGTAAAAATCCTAAATAAAGACCAGATGAAAAAACTTGGAATGAACGCACTACTAGGAGTTGCAAAAGGAAGTGTAGAAGCACCAAAATTAATAATAATTCAATACAAAGGAGCAACAAAAGGAAAACCTATTGCTCTTGTAGGAAAAGGAATAACATATGATTCTGGAGGATACAACCTAAAACCAACAGGATACCTTGAAGATATGAAAATAGATATGGGTGGGGGAGCCGCTGTTTTAGGAACAATGAAAGCAATATCTCAGCTTAACCCAAAAAAGAATATTATAGGCGTTATTCCTAGTTGTGAAAACATGGTTTCAAGCACAGCGTACAGACCTGGAGACATAATTAAAGCATTCAATGGCAAAACAATAGAAATAGGAAATACAGATGCAGAAGGAAGATTAATCCTTGCTGATGCATTGGCATACACAGAAAAAACATATGCACCTAAAACAATAATAGATTTAGCAACTTTAACTGGCGCAGTGATGATAGCTCTAGGCTTTTATGCAACAGGAATGGTGGGAAATGATGATAAACTGCAATCAGAATTAGAAAAAGCAGGACAAGAATCCTACGATAGAGTGTGGAAGCTTCCTTTCTTTGAGGAATATCAAGATAATATGAAAGGAGAAATAACAGATTTAAATAATGTTTCAACAAAAATGAAAAGTTACGGTGGAGCAATAACTGCGGGTGTATTCTTAAGCAAATTTGTTGACAAACCTAAATGGGCTCATCTAGATATTGCAGCAACAGCTTATCTTAAAGAAGCAAAAGAATACAATCAAAAAAATGCTAGTGGAGCAGGAGTCAGACTCTTATCCTACTGGATACTTGACTTATAACTATATCCATTGTTAAACGGCCAAAGAATAAGCTCCATTACTTTTTGAAAGAAATGCCTATTCTTCCATTTATTATAATCAAAATCCATACATCCTAATAAACTTTCATCAAGATGCTTTTTTACACCTAAAACAAAATCTGGATTTGTACTACTAATACCTATTTCATATTGATGAAAAAAACTTCTAAAATCAAGATTAGACGAAGTAATCATTGCTATTTCATTATCGCAAATAAAATTTTTAGCATGAAGAATGCCTGATTTGTAGTACTTAATTTTTACACCTTTCTTATAAAGCCTGCCTAAAAACTTTTCACGTAAAATGTCAACAATTTTCACATCTGAATGCCAAGGCAAAATAAGAGTTACATTCAAACCTCTTTTTGCAGCTTTTTTAAGCGCGATTCTAAGAGTCATATCGGGAACAAAATATGCAGTTTCGATGATTATTTCTTTTCTAGCAGTTTTTAATGCGTTCATATATACATCTTTATTGTTAGCAACTAAATATGTTGGAATGTCTCTTATAATTGCTAAATCCTCTTGAAAAAGATTTTTACTTTTATCTCTAAGCACAGAAGATCTTATTTCTGACCAATAATAGTTATGTAATTTGAATATTTCAAGAAAAACAAGCTTAAACTTTTTTGTGATGCTTCCTTTTATTCTTACAGTTAACTCTCTCCAATTAATGCCTTTAAGAGCGGTATTAGCAGAACCGATGTATGTTATTTTATCATCTATTAAAAGAAGTTTTCTGTGATCTCTATTATGATTGTATCTAAAAAAATTTAATTTAATTTTTATTTTTTTAAAAAATCTGACTTGTCCTCCTGCAGATATTAATTCTGAAAAAAAAGATTTTCTAACAGAACTCCCCCAAGCATCAAGCAACAATTTTACTTCCACACCCTTACTTGCGGCTTTGGTTAAAGCATTTCTAAATTTTTCTCCTATTTCTTCATCACCATAAATATAGGTTTCTAAATATATGTGTTTTTTAGCTTTAGAAATGTCCTTTAGCATCTCATTGTAGAGTTCTAAGGAATCGTTAAAAAATTTAAATTTATTTTTTTGATTAGTCATGAATCATAAGAGATTCATTTTTAAATTAAATATTTTGTGTTATGTTGCAAAAAAAAACGTGAATTAATAGAAATCTATATAAATTTAGAATATAAATATAAGAATATGCTTGAACTAGCACAAAAAGAGGTGTTTCTAGAAACTTATCCGGAACACAAAACTGTAATAAAAAAAACGAGTGAAGATACAATAACACTAGTTTGCAAACTAAATCCTGAATTAATAGCAAGTAAAAAACCTATAATAGTTGAAGCGTGGACTGATATACACACAAATAAGTTTACAGGTTATGCCTTAAAGAAGAAAAAAAATACAAACATATTTACAAAAGAAATAAAATTAACAAAAACTGGAATATTCAAAGTAACATTTAGATACAGATACAAAGAAAACAAATACTGGCATTGGCTTGGTTCAAATAAACATCACGATTTCTCAGAAATTCATGTAGATCCGAATTATATTAACAATAGCGTTGTATATAATGCATTTGTAAGATTTTTTGGACAAAGAAAAATCACGAAACAAGGAAGAATAAAATATGGGGAAGCAGGAACATTTGATGACCTAAAAATGAGGCTTGGTGAAATAAAAAAAATGGGTGTTGAAATACTTTACTTAAATCCTATTCATATAATAGGAGATTTATACAAAAATTATAACCCTCATGACCAATTCCCGAATTACCTTCAACCAGGATGTCCGTATAGCATAAAAGATTATAAGTCAGTTGACCCCGAATTAGGAATAGATAAAGATCATAAAGAAGACCCTCATAAATCCTTATCAAGCCCAATGATAGAATTTAAAGAATTAGTAAACGAAGCACACAAACTTGGAATAAAAGTATATATGGATCTTGTGTTTAATCATACAAGTCATGACTTTGTTTTGCAAAGAATGCATCCTGAATGGTTCTTATATAAAGAAGACATAAAATCTCTTGATGCTCCTTTTTTATATTCTGAAGAGATAAATAAAGGAAAGCCGTGGGGAGATCCAAAAAATACTTTTTGTCCGAATGATCATGGATACTGGTGGGAAGATGCAGCACAGCTTAACTGGGAATACATGATTCCAAAGGCAAGTAATGAACCACCAAAAAATCCTACTATTCACGATATGTATGAATATTTCAAATCAATACCTAAATATTGGATTAAACACTTAGGAATAGATGGATTTAGATGTGATGTTGCATATAGAGTTCCGCCAAAGTTTTGGAGAGAATGCATACTAGAAGCAAGAGAGTTTGCTAAAAAAGAAAATTCTTCTATTACAAGAGATGTAATATTTATTGCAGAATCCTATTGTGATGATTTAAAAATTTTGCTTGAAGCAGGATTCTCAGCAATATATGTGGATTATAGCAATAAATTATATAGTCCTTTAACTCTTAAAGGATATCTTGATTATATATATAATATATCTGGAAAATATTTTCCTGAAGGAACAAAATTCTTTTTATTTCCAGAATGTCATGATTTTTTCAGAACACCAACAAAAATACATGGAGACATAGGACCAAACGCCTTATTATCTGAAAGAACTAATAAAAGCAGATGGGTGCTAACAGCGACTCTTCCAGGAATTCCTATGATATTTAATGGATTTGAAAAATTGGAGTGGCACCCTGTGAATTTATTTTCATACAGTTCAATAAACTGGGAGTCAGATAAAGACTTAAAAAAACACATAACAAAAGTTAACAAAATAAGAAATAAACATATAGCTCTTCAAAAAGGTGACTACAAATATTTATTTACAACTCAAGGATTAAATGAGCATACACAAATAATGAGTTATACTAGAACTTATGAAAAAGAAAAATTCCTAATTTGCGTAAATATGGATATTCATAATAATTCTGGGCCCGTCGTTGTTTTCTTAGATGATTCATTAGGGCTTAATTATAGTAAAAAATATGTATTAACAGATTTACTAAATGAAAAAAAATACGAAAGAAAAGGAAAAGAACTCACAATAATTCTGGAAGCTGGAGAAAGTCATATCTTTAAAATAACACAATAGAATTATTTTCTAAGAATTTGATTTAATTGTTCGTCAGTCCAACCAGCAGATTTTAATCTTGTTCTAATTTGGTCATCACCATATCCTCTGGTTTTCATTTTGTCAATATATCTACTTACTTGAGCCTCTGCTTGAGGAGAAATATTGTTTTGTGTTTGTTCTTTTCCCATTTTATTTTTAAAGAAAAAGAACCAAACTGCACCTCCAATTAATGCTAAACCAATAATTGCATACACAATAATCATAGGATCAAATGATTGTTCAGTATTTTTTTCAAGGTCTGGAGGAGTAATGGTTTTAACTTCTAAATCGTCAACATCGTCGTTTACAACTTTACTGTCATATCCTCCTGAATAATCAAAGTCCTCATTGTTTGAATCGTCTTTTGTTTCATTATCTTTTGTGGCATCAACAGTTCCACAAACTTTGATAGTTGCAGGCATTTCAATCAAACTATCACATTCATATATGTCTTCGCAATTTCTAATTTGATGACCATCTTCTCTGCAAGCACTCCACTCTGTGCAATTCCAACTTGGATGACACCAACTAGTTTGTGTTCCACAAATTCCACAATCTTTATTGCAATTTTCACAAGTTTCATCATCATCACAAACATCATCACCGCAAGCAGGATCTTCTCTTACAGAATAATTACTAAATCCTGAAACAAAAAATGAGAATTTTCGGGTAGTTTTGTTATAAGTTGTATTTGTACAAATGGTTGAAGGACAAACGGCATTATTTCTGAATGGAACAGGTTTGTCCATATTCACATTAAAAAAATTTATGAATGCTGGTTTATTAAATTCTGGTAATTGTGTTGAATCAAGCATTAAAGTATTTCTAGTCATTTTAAAATTGTCTCTTAAATCAATATTTCTAGAAATATTCAAAAATTCTGTAAATTTTATTGAACCAAATGTTCCTTCAAAGAAAACATCTCTTAAATTCTTAAACGCGAGTCTATCTAAATCAGAAAAATTAAAGAAACTAGTCCAGTCAGTAGGATCAAATACTACTTTAGGTGGCAAATCTGATTCTAAAACAACTAATACTTTAGATTTCTCTGGAACTCTAGAATCGTTTGAAGTACATCTATAAGTGTAATTTCCCGAACTTAATTTGACATTATCAGAAGGCAGGCCATCTGTTTTTTCTTCTATTAAAGTTGTGCCTTTGTATAAAGATAATTTTATTCCAGGAGCATTAACATCACAAGTTATCTCTACAAAATCATCTTCTGTGATTAACCAAGAAGGATGAGCTCTTAAATTTAATTCTTTGTCTACAACATTAACAAGAACAGGATTAGAGAATTTTGTTGCATCATTATTATCTTTTGCTTTTGCAACAAGGTAATAATTACCAGGGGTTATATTAATCCAAGTATATGAGTATGGAGCAATTAAATCTTCGTATAGCATAGCTGTGTGTGTATCATTACTTTCAAAAAATTGAACAGATACAATGCTTCCATCTTCATCAGATGCGGTTGCAGTAATAGGTAAGCTTTCACCCTCAAACAAAGTGTCTCCATTTGAGGGGGTTGTTAATTCAACAACAGGATGTACATTTGGAGTGCCATCTTCAGAACTTGCATTTATTCTTATATTTACAATATTAGATGTTGCTCCAGCACTTTCATTATCAAAAGCTATTGCCCATAATTTATAGTTACCAACACCAAAATTTGGTGCTAAAAAGATGTAAGGTTCTTGATAAACAGTTCCCAGTTTTGCTGAAGAACCACTATAGAAAAAAGAAACATTTTGAATAGTACCATCAAAATCAGTTGCTGCAGCACCAAAAATAATAGCATCATTTTCAGATATTACATCTCCTTCCGCAGGATTAATCAATATTACTTGAGGAACAATATTTTGTCCAGAAGGATTTTGTATACACTGACCTGATGTTGGATTGCAATAATGTGTTGACGGACACCCTTCAAAAATACATGAACCTGTGGAATTAATCTGACAAGTGTTTGTTATAAAATTACAATAAGCATCAATCCCTGTGCAGTTATCATCACTAGTACATTCTGGCTCAACATAATTAGGATCATCAACGCATTGACCTAGCGCGTTACAAACTCTGCCTGGACCACAAATATAATCGTTTTGACATTCAGGTTCGACTTCTTGACAGACTCCTTGAACACATCTACCACCATCACAGTTGGCATCAACAACACATTCAAATGATTCAAGTTTTTCACATTGCCCATTATTACAAGAATAACCAAAACCACAAGGTTGAGTGTCTGAACAAGCAGGTTCGTTGCTAAAAACATATTCTTTTGTTACAACATTACTTGGAATTTGTCCATCTTTGTAAGCAAGAGCAGAAATTATTGTAGACCTTGAAATAGTAATAGGATTTGTATAAAGTAAAGATGCTGTAGCCTCAACAAATGATTCATTTAATGCAAGTAAATCCTCGTTGCATTGTTGAAGTGTTGCATTATCAAAATTTTCAATTTCATTCATCCAAGATTCTAAGTCTTCTTGAACAGAATCATTAATTGCTTCATATAATATAAGACAGTCATCAATAACTGATTGATTTAGTTCCATTAATTTTGTAAAATCGAGTACTCCAAAATTATCTGTTCCACCAAATGCTTGAAGACAATTATCAACAATTGATTGGGCAATCCCTGTATTTGGATTAAGAGTATTTATAGATACTTGATAAATAATTTGACCCATCCATGAATCAGAATCCTCAATATCATATATGTCATTATAAAGAGTTTGATTAAAATGTTGAAAAACAGTTGCACAAGCAGCACTGTCAAGAGTGACAGAATTGTAAATTTGATTTGCTAAAGAAGTTGGATCAAAATCAACAGAATTACCTCCTGCAAAGAATATTACTGCGTCACTGTCTGAAGAATTTAATGTTATAGTAACAGAATTTTCAAAAGGACCAGTACTTGGATTTGGAGAAAATATTGGTTCAGCTACCTGTTCAGTAGGTATTTGATCTGCAATATCTGAAGATATTGTGTAACAACCAGACAAAATTATGAGCAGAACGCTGAAAACAAAAAACAACAAGATATTAGACCAAGTACGCATATTACACCTCATAAATACATTTTTAGTCACACAGGTTTATAAATATTACTCTTAATTATTCAAGAAAGCAGCTTTAGTTTCTTCTTTAGAACTTGCTAAATTAACTCTTTTAGCAAGTTTATTTTCATTAAAAACACCTTCAATCCATTTACTAAAATCATTTCTTCCCTCTTTTGTATGATGGCTAAAGACTTCATTAGGCATATTATCTATTGCTATATAAAGGTCCATCAAAGAACATAATTTTTTACCATTAAACAAAATAAATTCATCTTTTCCAGATACTTTATTTGTCATTTTTTCTTCAGATATAAAGAATTCAAAAAGCGGTTTTTCTATTGGTTTTTCAACTTTTTTAGTTTTCTCTTTTTTTTCTAATACTGTTTCTTTTTTGGTTTTGAATTCTTCTTTTTTATTTTCTTTAACAAGTTTATCATATTGTTTTTTTGTTATTAATCCTGCTTCAAAGGCAGTTTTCAATGGATCTTCACTTTTTTTTGCGATACTAGCATATTTTTTTACTTTACTATCCTTAGGTATTTTATTATCTACGTGGACATTTCTTACAAATTTGCTATGAAGAGAAAATATCATTAAAATAAGTACAAAAACACACTCCTGAAAACAGAGCAAAAATATGTATAAAATGGTTAAACAAACAAGAAAGAAAAAAATTCGAAAAAATCTACAAAAATCTAATAAAGACAGAAATAGTTCTAAGGTTAAAAAAAAGAACGGGAAAAGGAGTAGATTGGCACATAAGTCTAAATCCAAGAAAAATAGAAGACATAGAGGAGATGCTCCTATGATAGGCATATTTTGTGAAGTATTTGGAAGTAGTGTAAGAAACAGAGTTATTGAGAATCTACTTTCAGCAAACTATGTAGGAATAGCAATACCTGATTTAGCTGAAGAATCAGGAATTTCAAAACAAAGAGCATATAATATTATGTATGATTTCGAAAAGAAAGGTCTTGTCAAAAGATATCGAATCATTGGAAAAACTCAGATTTGGATAATCAATGAAAAAAACAGAGAAATAAAAATTCTACAAATAGCATTTAAAGAATGCATGAAAATGGTTGGCAAAGAATACAAAGAAAAATATTCACATAATAACAATAAATCTAGAGCAAAAATAACCACATAGTCCTGACAATTTAGGCAATAATTGTTCAGTCCTTGACAAACTATATAAAAGAAATAGAGTTCTCAAAAATTATTACAATTATTGAGGTGCAAAAAATGGAAGAAGTAATTATCTTAGGAAGCGGAATTGCAGGAGCAACTGCAGCAGTTTACACTGGAAGAGCAAATCTAAACCCTGTAGTTTATACAGGAATAGAAGACGGAGGACAATTAACATTAACAACAGAAGTAGAAAATTTCCCGGGATTTCCAGAAGGAGTATCAGGTCCAGAATTAGTTAACAAAGCAAAAAAACAAGCAGAAAAATTCGGAGCAGTCTTCAAATTTGGATTAGCAACAAAGTTTGAAAAAAAAGAAAATCATTTTGAAATAACAATTGATAATAAAGAAGTAATACAAACAAAATCATTAATCATTGCAACAGGCGCATCAGCAAGATGGCTAGGACTTGAATCTGAAAAAGAATTCAAAGGAAAAGGAGTAAGCACATGCGCAACGTGCGATGGTGCATTCTATAAAGACAAAGAAGTCTTAATTGTTGGTGGAGGAGACTCTGCTATGGAAGAAGCAAATTTCTTAACAAGATTTGCAAACAAAGTAACAGTAGTTCATAGAAGAGATGAACTTCGTGCAAGTAAAATTATGCAAGATAGAGCAAAGAAAAATCCTAAAATAGAATTTGCGTGGAGTCAAGTCATTGAAGAAATACTTGGAGATAATAGTGGCGTTACTGGTGCAAAACTAAAAAGCACAAAAACTGGAGAAATAACAAATATAAAATGCGATGGAATCTTCTTAACTCTTGGCCATGTTCCTAATACAAGTATATTCAAAGACATTCTTGATATGGATACTAAGGGATATTTGAAAACTGACAGATATATGAATACAACTATGCCTGGTGTTTTTGCTGCAGGAGATGTTCAAGACACTAAGTACAGACAAGCAATAACTGCTGCAGGCTCAGGATGTATGGCTGCAATTGAAGTTGAGAAATATCTTGAGAATTTAAAATAATTATTTATAATTATGTTTATTTCTTTTTCTTTGCTGCCATTTTTAGAATAACTCCACTTTTTATGAGCGATTGCTCTACAATATATAAAAGAGGTAAAAAACTAATTATCTACCAAGAAAGAGCGCGATAAAATAAAATAAGTTGATAACAATCTAATAACCTAATATATAAATATATTGATTTACTCTCAATAAAATATAAAAAGATGAATGCATTTTAGATAATTATGAAAGCTTGGGAATGTGAACACTGCACAGCAGAAATTAAACAAGAAAAGAAACCTGACTCATGTCCTATTTGTTTTAAGAGAGGACACTTTACTGAAATTGAACTGCCTGAACCAAGCGAAGAAGAAAAAAAGATTTCTGAAAAATATGAAGAAGCAATTGAAATTCTTGACAAATACGAAGAAGGGACTCCTCCTAGAGGAATGCAAGATATGACTTGTGGCTGTGGAGATCACCATGGTAAACATGACCCTCACAAGCATGGAGAAAAAAATGGTAAAAAAGAAAACTAAAAGTTCTCTTATAAGAAAAATATATCTTTACTTGTTCTCAATAATTGGATTAGTACTAATGGTTATAGGTAGCGTAGGCATAATAGATTTGGCATTAAAAGCTTGGATATTTACTGATGCTGAATCTGAAGAAAAAATGTATGCATTACAACCACCACAACCTTGGAGTTTAGAGAAAACTAACAGTCTAGCTGAAAACAGCGAACTAACTGCTGAAGAAAGAGAAGCAGTTTCTAGATGGCTGCAAGATTATGAAGCGTGGGAAGAAAGACAAAAAAATTATGATCCACTTAAATCAAGAAGACAAAGACAAATCGCTAACAATATTGCTATGCTTTTAGTAGGACTTCCACTATATTTGTTTCATTGGAGACTTATTAGACGAGAAACAGATTAAATTTAGTACTTTTGCATATTAAGTCAAAAAAGCTGTCCTTGATAAACTTTTTAAAAGATTTTTTGGCACTCCACCACATACTTATGCTATTTACAAAAATATTAAAAAGGGCGTGCTTGAAATTAATGAAACTTCGATCACATTGTTCGGAAGTTCCGAGAACACTTTGTGTTCGTCAGAACACACATTGCGTCCAATGAGCAAAACTATTGTAGGTTAATGATTAAAATGAAGAAAAAAATAATATTAGGATTATTAGTAGTATCATTAGTTGTTTTCGTTGCGTGCACATCTGGCACAAAAGAAACAACAAAAGATGTTGTATTAAAAAATAATAATAAAGAAATGATGAATGATGACACAACTCATTCAGATGATAATTCAAAAGATATGATGGGCTCTTGGCTTGAAACAACATTAAAAGATGTTAGAACAGATGAAGAATTCAAAATATCAGATTTTGCAGGAAAACCTGTGCTAATTGAATCATTTGCCGTTTGGTGTCCTAATTGTAAAAGACAACAACAAACCATGCAAGAACTTCATGAAGAATTAGGAGATGAAATTGTTTCAATAAGTCTAGATACGGATCCGAACGAAAATGAAGAAACTGTTAAAGAATACGTTAGAATAAATGGATTTGATGGAAAATATGTGATGCCACCAACAGAAGTAACTCAAAGCTTAATAGATGAATTTGGTGTTGGAATTGTTAATGCGCCTAGTGTTCCTGTAATACTAGTATGTGCAGATCAAAACGCACGATTGCTTGATAGAGGACACAAATCTGTTGAAACATTAAAAGAAGAAATAGAAAAGGGATGTAGTGCATAAAAATGATTGGAGTATTTGCAAATCTTTGGATAAGTTTTTTAGCAGGACTTTTTGCTCCTCTTGGAGCTGTTTGTGTATTGCCGTTATATCCTGGATTTTTAGCTTTCTTATCAAATCAAATTAAAGGAAAAGAATCTCAAAGAAAAACAATAATCTTTCTAGGACTCCTGGTAACTCTAGGAGTAATAACATCTATGTTTTTGTTTGGATTAATATTTGTAGCATTATTTCAAGAATCTTTAACAAAAATCATAGGCATAATATCTCCTATTGCTTTTGGGTTGCTTGCAATTGTAAGTATTATGATGATTTTTAATTTTAATTTTTCAAAGATAATCCCAAAAATAAAGACTCCTGAAGCAAAGAATCCTTATTTAAATTCCTTGTTATTTGGTGGTTTTTTCGGATTAATTATTTTGCCTTGTAATCCTGCAGCAGTAACTGTGCTTTTTGCAATAAGCTCATCTACAATAGGTTTTTTGACAAACCTTCTTAATTTTGTGTTATTTGGCATAGGAATGGGTGTTCCTTTATTTTTAATATCTGTTTTATCTTTAGCTGCTGGAAAAAATATAATTAAGTGGCTGACAAAACACACACGCTTAATTAACATCCTTACAGGCCTAATTATGCTTGGAATATCAATTTATTATTTGTTTTTTGTATTCAAAATATTTGGTGGTTAAAAATTAGAAAAAAAATATTACTAGGATTTGGTATTTTATTATTGCTATTAATTTCAGCGTGTAGTTCTAGCCAAAGGCTCCCAGAACAAAAACATTGGACTGAAATGAAGCTAGAAAATATTAATTCAGGAGAAACATATTCAATATCTGACTTTAAAGGAAAACAAGTTTTATTTGAAACATTTGCTGTTTGGTGTGTGAATTGTAAAAAACAACAAGACGAAATAAAAACTCTAAAAGAAGAACTTGGAGATGAACTTATAACAATATCCTTAAATTCTGATCCTAATGAAGAAAAAGAAGAAGTTTTGAAATACGTTAATGAAAATGGATATGACTGGTATTATTCTATTGGAACTCCTGAAATGAGCGAACAATTATTATCAGAATTTGGATTTCAAATACTTAATGCGCCTTCGGCACCTATAGTTATGTTTTGTAAAGATGGTTCTTATTCTTTATTACCAGAAGGACATAAAACAACAGCAGAACTTAGAGAATACTTAGAATTAAGCTGTTAATTGAAAAAAGATATAAACAAAAAGAAATAAGTATGATTAAAATGAAAATAGCTGTTGAAGGAAAAAACAAGATAAAAACACATCTTCTTAAACAAAATCTTAAATTACTAGGTCACAATGTTGTTGATACAAATCCTGAAATAGTAATTTCTTATGGAGGAGATGGTTCCTTTCTTTTTTCTGAAAAAAAATATCCCGGAGTTCCAAAGCTAATTACTAGAGATGAAAGTATTTGTGAAAAGTGTGTAGAAGGAGACCATATGTTCCTTCTTGATAAAATAATGGCGGGAAAATATAGTATTAAGAAATATCCTAAGCTTGAAACAACAATAATAAGAAATGGAAAAAGAACTGTATTAAAATCTCTTGCAATTAATGATGTGGTTATTAGAAATCTTGAGCAGTTTCATGCTATAAGATTTGATTTGTTCATTGGACCAAAAAAAATTGGAAAAGAATATGTTGGTGACGGAATAGTTGTTGCTACATCTTTTGGTTCAACAGGATATTATTACGCAATTACAAAAACAAGCTTTAATTCCGGAATAGGATTGGCTTTGAATAACACTATGACAAAGAAAAACAATCATCGTCTTTCTTCTGACAAAATAAAATTTGTTCTTAATAGAAACTTAGCAGGATTATCTGTTGATAATGAAAGTAAAGTTCTTATAATTAAACCAGGAGATGTTATTGAGATAAAGAAATCAAAAAAAGTGTTCAGAATTATAGATATTAAATAGTTACTTAATTTTTTTCTTCTTAAAGCTATCTAAAAATATGACAAAGAATGCACCAACCATTAATAATACTCCTGATATAACCACATCCCCTGTTCCGTACATATTAAACACAGCGTCTTTTGCGGGTCTGTATACTGCTCCAAGCATTATTCCTGTTAATGCAAACATAGTCCATGCATGAAAATGTTTTAGTAAATAAGATAGTAATCTTGAGAAAAACAATATTCCTATTATTCCACCTATTGTAAAAGCGGCAAAATAATGCCAAAGATTTGCTAAATCGCGAATAATAGATAATAAGAAAGTGTATTGTCCAAACATTAAAACTATGTAAGAACCTGAAATTCCTGGCATAACCATGGCAATAATACTAATTGCACCAATTAATGTGACAAATAAAATGCTTGGTTTTGCACCATCCCCTGCAACAGGCAAAATTGCTATTATAAAACCTATTATTAATCCTAATAAACCCATAATCCACCCAGATAATTTATGTTCTTCAATATCCTTGTAAACAATATATGCTGAAGCCAGTATTAATCCAACAAAGAAACTAAATACAAAAGCAGGATATTGTTTAATTAGTGGCGGAATGAATTTTGATCCTAAAATAAATGCAAAAGTAGTTCCTAATAATAATGGAATAAAAAAAGGATAATCAACCTTTTTTTTGAAGGATTGCTTAACTTTTGAAAAGCCATTTTTTGTAAATATTTTAAGTAAATCCTTGGCAAAAGAACCAATCTTGCTTAAACCATAAATAAATCTATCATAAATACCTGTGATAAATGCAATAGTTCCACCAGAAACACCAGGAATTACATCTGCCACACCCATTAAGAGTCCTTTAAGGAATATTAGGAAATAATTGTTCTTTTTTTTAACCATATTCTTATAAAAATATTATTAGTTATTTATATATCATTCCTTTTGATTGCATTATTAAAAAAATTGTTTGTAAACGGTCTGGAACAAAAATTCTTGTGTTTTAGACGTTCTAAGCACTTGTTTTTGTCTGGAATGGTATATATATAACTTAGATGATACAAAATAAATGAAACAAACAATCAAAGTTAAGGGGATGCATTGCAAAAGCTGCGAGATGTTAATATCAGATTCTTTGGAAAATCATCCTGGTGTTAAAACAATTTCTGCATCAGAAAAGAAAGGAATAGTAGAAATAGAGTACGATGAACATAAAATAAAACTAGAACAAATTAAGGCAATTATAGAAAATGAGGGTTATGAGGTTGTGAAATGACAAAAAGAATATATGTTCCAGATATTGAATGTGATAGTTGTTCAAAATTAATTTCAAAAAGATTTAGTAGAACAAACGGAATAAAGAGTTTTAATATTCATCAAGATTATATTGATTTAGATTATGATAATGAACAGACTTCTGAAAAAGACATTATTGAAACAATAAAAAATCTTGGATTCAGAGCTGACACAAAGCCATTTGAGAGAAAAAATCTCAAAGAAAGAATGAGACACTATAAAGAGAATAAACACAAATATAGAATAGAAAAAAAAGTGTTTGGATATGCTCTCGGAATATTTTTCATATTATCTTTGCTTCAATTAATTTCATATTATTTATTTCTTCAAAACATACCTAATTTCTTAGAAACATATGGCTGGTGGTTATTTTATCTAAATATCAGCGTAGCAACAATTAGTCTTGGAATTTGGCACGTTGAAGCATATCGCGCAAAAGTAACATGCATGGTTGGAATGATGATAGGAATGACTATTGGAATGCAAACAGGAATGATGATAGGTGTTGTATTTGGAGCAACAAACGGATTTTTTGTCGGAGCAATGGTAGGAATGATTCTGGGAACAATAGTAGGAATAATAACTGGCAGATGTTGCGGAATAATGGGTGTTATGGAAGGAATGATGGCAGGACTTATGGGTGGAACAATGGGACCTATGATAAGCGTCATGATGTTTTCAGATAATCTTTTATGGTTTATGCCTTTTTACATGGTAATAAACATAATAATCCTTTGGGGAATGTCCTACATGGTTTATGAAGAAGTAGTAGAAGGAAATATCAAAGTGATGAAAAAACCAAAAGATTTTGCAACATTAACATCCCTAGCAGTAATTGTTACATTTATTTTATTAGCTATTATGATATATGGACCAAAGTCAACATTATTAAGTTTTTAGTTAAAAAATATGATAAGAACGGAGGGAAAAAAATATGTCAGACACATTTACATTTAAAAAAAGTCATTTGTTAATTGTAGTAGCAATAGCAGTAATAGGACTCTTTGGAGTTTTTTCAGTTGTTGCGCAAGGTAACACACCTACAAAAAACGATGGAGTAACAGCAAAAGTAGTAGCGAACAACGGAGATTATCAAGAAGTAAAACTAACTTTTAAAAATTATGAATATCAACTTGAACCCTCAACACTTCAAAAAGGTGTTCCTGTAAGAATGGAAGTTGATATGAACACAGTATATGGTTGTATGAGAGACATTAGAATTCCGGGTTTTGGAGTTAGTCAATATGTTAGAGAAGGAGATAATATTATTGAATTCACCCCGGATAAATCAGGAACATTTAATATTGCATGTTCAATGAATATGGGTAGAGGAACATTCAACGTTGCTGAGAGTGATGGAAATGTTGCAGAATATCAAGAGCCTGCGAACAGTATTCAGGGTTCAGGTAGTTGTGAAGAGGGCTCTTCTGGCGGATGTGGATGTGACGGAGCTTAATTAAAAAATGAAAAAAGTTGAACTTGATATTAAAGGAATGCATTGTGCTAGTTGTGCAACTCTTATTCAAAGAGGATTGTCTAAAAAAATAGGAATTAAACTTGCTAATGTTAATTATGCGACAGCAAATGCAACTATTGAGTACGACGAAAAACAAGTTAACGAAACAGAATTACTTGATGTAGTTAAACAAAAAGGTTATTCTGCCTCAATAAAAACAGAACAAAAAGATCCTACAAAGGAAAATAAGCGTGAAGCGTTTAGGTTAAAGAGAAAACTTGCTATAAGTTTAATCTTCGCAATTCCTGTTTTTGTTGTAGGAATGGTGTTTATGTGGGCTGGAATAAAATTGCAACACGCAGATATTCTTTTGTTTATTCTTTCAACACCCATTCAATTTTATGTAGGATATGAATTCTATAAAGGTGCATGGAGCGCATTAAAGAATAAGACTGCAAATATGGATTCATTAATTGCTCTTGGAACAAGTGCAGCATATTTTTACAGTATTTATTTAATATTTTTTCAACCTGGAACTGGACAATACTTTGAAACATCAGCAATTCTTATCACATTAGTTGTGTTAGGAAAATATTTAGAAGCAGTTGCAAAAGGAAAGACTGGTGATGCAATAAGTAAATTGATGAATATGAGTGCAAAAACAGCTAACATAATTAGAGATGGAAACGAAATAACTGTTTCAACTGAAGATGTAATTGTTGGAGACTTAGTAATTGTTAAACCAGGAGAAAAAATTCCTGTAGACGGGGTAATTGTCCAAGGAGATTCTTCAATTGATGAAAGTATGATTACAGGAGAAAGTATTCCTGTAGAAAAAAAGAAAGGAAGTGATATTTTCTCTGCTACAATAAATAAACATGGAAGTTTTACATTCAAAGCAACAAAAGTTGGAAAAGATACAACGCTTGCAAGCATAGTTAAATTAGTTGAAGATGCGCAAGGTAAAAAAGCTCCGATTCAAAGATTTGCAGATAGTGTTTCTGCTTACTTTGTTCCAATTGTTATTCTAATTGCTATACTTACATTTTTATCTTGGTTATTCTTATTTAACCAAAATCTTTCGTTTGCAATTCTCACAGCTGTATCAGTATTAGTAATTGCTTGTCCTTGCGCACTTGGTCTTGCTACGCCAACTGCAATAATGGTTGGAACCGGTCTTGGAGCAAAAAAAGGCGTATTAATTAAAGGAGGAGATGCTCTTGAGAGCGCTCACAAAGTTAAATATGTTATATTTGATAAAACAGGAACAATAACAAAAGGAACTCCTGAATTAACAGATCTAATCTCAGCGAACGGCGAATCTGGGAACAAAAAACTGCTAACAATTTTAGGTAGTATAGAAAAGTCATCTGAACATCCTTTAGCAGAAGCAATTGTTAAGTATGCAAAAGAAAAGAAAATTAAATTCAATAAAGTTTCTTCTTTTAAGGCAATTCCTGGAAGAGGAGTAAAGGCAAAAATAGGTTCTGCCAATTACTTTGTTGGGAATCCTAAGCTTATGAAGGAAAACAAAATAAATACATCCAAATTCATTGATAAAATAGAAGAACTTGAAGATTCAGGAAAAACAGTTATGTTTCTATCTGATTCTAAAAATCTTATTGGAATAATTGCTGTTGCAGATACAATAAGAGATAGCAGCAAGGACGCAGTCACGGAATTGAGACTGCTCGGAATTAAATCTTATCTTATAACAGGAGACAATACCAGAACTGCTAATGCTATTGCTAAACAAGCAAGCATAGAAAATGTTTTTGCAGAAGTGATGCCTGAAGACAAAGCAAATTATGTTAAAAAATTGCAACGCGGCGGAAATAAAGTTGCGATGATTGGTGATGGCATAAACGATGCTCCTGCACTCGCACAAGCAGATATAGGAATTGCTATGAGTTCGGGAACAGATGTTGCAATGGAATCAGGAAACATTGTATTAATGAGAAATGATCCTGCAGACGTTCCAAAAGCATTTAGATTAAGCAAATTAACAATGAGCAAAATCAAACAAAACATGTTTTGGGCATTAGCTTATAATGTTGTAGGAATACCTATTGCTGCAGGAGTTTTATATTATTCAACGGGATGGTTGCTTTCGCCAATTATTGCAGGTGGCGCAATGGCTATGAGTAGTGTAAGTGTTCTTACAAATAGTCTTTTACTTAAAAACAAAAAACTCTGAAAAAAATAATGCGGAAAATAGGAATAATTAGGGCTTATTTTGGTCAAATTAAAAACAAGTAGTCTTGCCTCGTCTCGTCCGTATGATAAAAAAAGAAATTAGCAAAATTAAATACATTTGCGATAGAACACTAAAATATAATATCTTCATTTTCCATAATTGATTATTCTATAGTTGTACTAATATTATATTATCGAACTACGATATATATAAACATAAACTTATTAGTAATTTTGAAACTTGTCAAGAACAAGTTATGGAGGTAACTAAAATGATGTATGAAGATAAGTATGGATTATTAATGTTCGAGGATGATGTAGACATATTAAACCCCGGAGAAGTTGAGGAAAGACAAATTCATGTCTTTTCTGAAAAAGAATGGACTTAAATA
>Ga0114931_10002927_pt1 | contig 21655 bp, 18 predicted proteins | sample 2SBtaG_FD_89579 | JGI IMG/M metagenome (GOLD analysis project Ga0114931, IMG submission 89579) | Deep subsurface microbial communities from Kolumbo volcano to uncover new lineages of life (NeLLi) - 2SBTROV14_V59a metaG | ecosystem: Environmental > Aquatic > Marine > Volcanic | place: Kolumbo... | reverse complement strand
CAGGATTTGATTGAATCCTCACTAAGCTTGCCTTCTGCTCATGCGACCATGGCCCGCGATTTTGCCCCGGAGGCTATGCCGGAACAGGCTGGAGTCATCGGTGAATTTAAAAAAAACTATCCGATAGGATAATCGAGGACATCCATCATTAATCGTATATAATACATGGTTATATCAGCTTAACAACTTGATTCATGGGGTTATGTTGATTGGTATTTTGGCTGTCCCCGAATTATTTGTTTGGCCGGTTTCCAACGCAGTTCAAAATAGGACCGATCCTGATCCAGGCGCCGCCATCGCCGTCCTCACCACTGGAATCATTTACCGCTGTGACCGCTATTTTAGTTACACGATCGCCTGTGGCGAGAACATCCCCCGTTTTGATGATTGTTGTCGAGGCTGCTGAAACAACGTTTGACGCGTATAACGTCACTAAAACCATTAGAAACTTCCGCATGACAGATCACCTCCAAGTTCCGGTTTTCCAGATCGTAAACACGCTTGGCGTGATCATCCTGTTACCCACGGTGTAAATGCCTTCGTTTCGCCTCATAATCAGGCTTGTCTAACCGGGCTGGTATCCCCCGGCGATGCCTAAAAAATGGGATGCAGGGGCAAGTTTAGCGAGGATTCCAGGCCCGCGCGCAGCATTTTTAGATATTCATGGCTCGCGCATTGTGCGTTTTAGACCATGCCGGCATGGGACTGGAATAGTGATGAATGATAGGGAAAAATTGGGAAATATACTAATGTAGACTCTCTCGCCCTAATACAGATTTAGCTTGCGCACAATGTCACCAATGTCTTTTATGGCTTGCACGATTTTATCTTCTTGTACAATACAAGCTTCAAGGGAACCATAGTGCTGTTCCAAACACTGCAACAACAGTTTTGTCAATGCCGGTATATCCGGCTTCATGCGTAATTCACTACTATGGTATAAGGATTCCAGATCCCTTTCTTTCTCGGCGAAATAGGCTTTGACTTTATCCAGGCTCCACTCGCCCCGGCGTACGGATTTCAATTGCTCCCTGTTGCGCTCCAAATCCAAATCGTTTTCCCGTAAGATCTGTTCCACTTCATCAATCAATCGCACAACATGGTAGGCGAATTTCACATCGTAACCGTGCTGCTCAACCAGAGTTTTGCGTTTTCCCTTGGCGGTTTTTGTTTCAATCTTGTGCATTTGGGCATAGGCGTATCCCTTAAATTTGTGCCATGCTCCTTTATGCAGAAAAATATGACGATTTTCGCGGACCAACTCGCCGACGGCTGTTGAATACAGTACGCAGCGGCGCGGAACAAATAGACTGTCAATCATATTGGGATTGTTTTCCATACACAGGGCAAAATACTTCACAATGGAATAAATACTGATATCGTACTCCCGACCTCGGCCGCCATTGGCGCCGGCGTCAACAATATGATGCAGTTGGAATTGGTCAAAGCGGGTACCGGCCGGACTGAAATCGGGAATTTCACCACGCAAATGGGGGAAAACATAATCCCGTGGCGGGACACAAAATCCATACACATCCCAGTCCGATGATGCCGAGGCGACACCGTAGGCTTGCGATCCCATCAATACCTCGTATTGCACATTGGCGGGTACAAACGCCGGCGCTTCATTGATCAGCGAGTTTTTATACAAACCTTGGACGATACTAGCCATGGTAGACCCTTAGCGTAAAGTGACGGTATTGCCCCACAGAGCAGCCAAACAATCACGAAAAGCCTGATTATAAAACGCCACCGGCTGATCCGCGGCATTGGGCGGCGCATTAGCGGCATCCGTGATTGCCTGCTGAATAAACGCATCCAGGTCAGGCCGCCGATCCGTTGTCGCACTTTCCAAAGCTGTCTTCTTCTGGCGCAGTATGGCATCAACGGTTTTCCGTAAATCTCCGGGAATATGCCCTGGGATCATGTCCTGCATGATCATAGGCGGTGCGGTACGATGCTTGATAATGGACAAACAACACAATGATGCCCGCAGAGCATACAAATAGGCCTTTACGTGCGGCGTCGCGGTTGCCTTAATATCCAACCACTTACCCCGCGCCAATGCCGCATAGTGATGGCAGGCGCTGTGAGGTCGAAATGATTGATGAGCCAATTCCTGGAGGGGAACAATGGCATCATGGGTTTGGTAAACCATGGGTGAACTTAACCATTCCAACAGCGCGCAGTTGGATTTTCTCATCAGGTCACACGCCTTGATGATATCCCAGCCGGCAATATCATAAACCGCATCCAATTTGGCTTCGATCACATCCGAGCCGGTGAAAACGGAAAGATAGTGATGGGCAGGATGGGCATAGATAAATCGCACATCGTAATCACTGTCCGGTGAAGGAAATCCCCATGCGCGGCTGCCGGACTCACAGGCATAAATAATCCGTACTGCATAGCGTTGTTCGACGCCTTGAAGGCGTTCTTTGATGTTTTGTTGCATAAGGATATCCTAACTTGGAATCTAATCGATAACTTATAACTTTTCCAAAACCGAATCAATTTTCGATCGTCCACGCAGGTGATCCGTGCGGGCTTGATGACAAATGACCTGACGTAGTTACGTTTTTGAGGCGCGTTGCCGCCACACTCGCCGAGACAAGTTCTCGTGATATCGGTATCCGCCAATGTCTTTGGTGGTTACAGTTCCGTACCGCCTATGGATTGTGATCACCGATTTCACCAGACTGGGTGGCTCAACCCGGCTAAAACAACCGCCGAAAGGTCAAGCTTATTCGCGGCTGCGCGCACTCACGGCGAAGTACCGCGTGGTGCCACACATGTTGAACCGCCTGGCCCATATACAATAAGGATCCCGCCGAATGACCCCGGCTCGTAATCGAGCAGGCAGGGTCATTCGAACTACATCAGCCGCAACCGGCTGTTGGCGTGAAACTGGTGTTTCAAAAAATCCATTTGGTCACCCAGTATGCGCCGGCTGTTTACCAGTGCCAGGTATTCCGCATAGTTCGGCGCGTACGGTAGTGCCAACAATTCCATGCCGGTATCCGCTAACATACGGTTGCCTTTACGGTTGTTGCACGGTTTGCATGCAGTCACCACGTTGGTCCAAGCATTCTTTCCACCGCGCGAACTCGGAACCACGTGGTCACGGGTCAATTCCCGGTCATTGAAAGACTGACCGCAGTACATACACATATGACCGTCACGACGGAATAATTCTCGGTTGTTCAGCGGCGGCACCGCGTTAAAAAAATTTACTTTAGCACGGCCTTTGACCGCGATGATCGAGTTCACTTCCAAGATAGACTGCAAACCGGTCATCCGGTTGAATCCACCACGGATTCGAATAATTTTTTCACCCGCCGTCCAGCACACACGTTCGCGCGTATACATCATGACGGCTTCTTGCCAGGGCAGCCAATTAACCGGCTGACCCGACACATCCAAGCGCAATATTAGTGGCAGCATCGTTGCCCTCCTTTCTGGTTAAATAACAAATGGCAAGCGTTATCCTTAGTGTGCACTATCGCCAATAGTCCGCGATTAAGCAAAACCCCCTTTACGTGACTACGTAAAGGAGGCGGGCAGCTACACTCTTATTCTTCGTCAATGCCCTAAACTGGTAGTGGCGGAAGGAGTCGAACCTACACAAGTTTGCTCATGAAGCAAATACTCTACCGTTAAGCTACGCCACCGATTGGTTGGTTTCCCCGGCAGGACTCAAACCCGCATGCGTTCGGTTAGAACCCGAATGCTTTATTCATTAAGCTACGGGGAAATAGTGGACACTCCTTCCGGACTCGAACCGGTATCTATTGGGTTGCAGCCAATCGTCATACCATTAGACCAAGGAGTGTACGTTACGGACCGTGCGGGACGGCTCCCATTTGACGGCCGATGATATGCCATCCTTATGAATTGGCACCCCAGGACGGACTTGAACCGCCATTGGCTGGTTTGGAATCAGCCGCTCTACCATTGAACTACCGGGGCAAAATATTGGATCTCCGGGTAGGGCTCGAACCCACATAACGAGCGCCAGAAACTCGCGTCCTGCCATTAGACGACCGGAGAAAAAGTGTAGTACCCAAAACAATTCGAAATTCCGGGCAGGATTCATACCTGCACTTCGAGCACCAAAAACTCGCGTCCTGTCATTAGACGACCGGAAAATGTCAATAACGGTGTTCATCGTATTGACTCCTTCGCTTTTAGAAACTTTATGACTTTATGTATGTATTTGGTACGCTCGCCGGGAATCTAACCCAGACCTTCACTTTCGCAAAGTGGTGCTCTGTACATTGAGCTACGAGCGTATTGTTTGGTCGGCGCGGCCGGAATCGAACCGGCACCGGCTGTTTGTAGGACAGCCACTCTGCCGTTAAGTTACGCGCCAATGATTTGGTGAGTCCGGTGGGGGTCGAACCCACAGACCCTGGGGTAAAAACCCAGTGCTCTGATCAATTGAGCTACGGACTCTTTGCTGACATTCTTGCTCTGGTCTACCGGGCTAAGGATCCGGCACGATTGATGTGCTCACACTATGCAGAAATTCAAGTCGGCCGTTTGGAACAGGCCACTTGATTGTTTGCAAGCGCAGCGCAAGGTTCCTTACGCTGCGGTTGATCATGACTTTCGATGCGACGGCTGAATTGCTTGCTTCGGCGACCTGCTGTTAACGATAACCCGGTGCCGGGCCTTATTGCGTCGAAAAAACTTTGCAAACAGAATTTGTCGTAAACTCAGGTTTTTCATACCAACCTCCTCGCCCATCAGCGGGCCAAAAAACATCCTTAACCGACGGACGAGCGCCGCCGGCGAAGGATTAAGGTGGGGAGAGAAAACGGAACGTGGATCGTCCGCACGAATAGTTTGAATTTTTATGGCATACCATGGGTCGCTGAATGCCAACGCCGTAACGGCACATCCGGATTGTTAAATGGGGTGGAACAAACTATTCGAAGAATTAATTGGCGCACCCGGAGGGACTCAAACCCCCGACCACTTGGTTCGAAGCCAAGTACTCTATTCAACTGAGCTACAGGTGCGTGATGTTGGTAGCGCGGGCGAGATTTGAACTCGCAGTAACCAGGGTCTAAGCCTGGGGTGTATGCCAATTCCACCACCGCGCCTAAATTATAGGTCAAATTTCGTCTGAATACACCTGTCAGGCTCAATTCTTCCTTTTTTTGGGGTGGCCGACCGGAGTCGAACCGGTATGGCTTGATTCACAGCCAAGGGCTCTACCATTGAGCTACGGCCACCAAAATTGGTCTGGGTGGCAGGATTTGAACCTGCGGCATCTCCGGTCCAAGCGGAGGACTCTGGCCAGGCTGAGCTACACCCAGAATTAATCTGTCTTATCTTGGAGCGGATGACGGGATTCAAACCCGTATCACCGACTGTGGCGCAGTCGGGCTTTGCCCATTAAGCTACATCCGCGTACCTGCTTCAGGCTGCTAACCCGGAAGCGAAAAAACGCTGTATGGCGGCCAGCTTGCTGCCCGTGCGCGCATACGTAGTACCCTGACCTGGAATTGAACCAGGAATCTCACGCTTATAAGACGTGGGCTTTCACCGTTAAGCTATCAGGGCGAATGTAGTACCTTGACCCGGATTTGAACCAGGAGTCTCCTGTGTATCAGACAGGGGCTTTAACCCGATTAAGCTATCAAGGTTTATTTTGGCGGGGTGAACGGGACTCGAACCCGCAACCACTCGATCGACAGCCGAGCGCTCTACCATTAAGCTACCACCCCTGTTATTGGCGGAAGATGGAGGGCACGATCCCCAAGCGGCCATCGGCCGCTCCATCGGTTTAGCAAACCGTGCTGCTCCCGGCGAGCAGGTCATCTTCCCGGTTATGTGGCGGAAGACGGAGGACACGATCCCCAAGCGGCCATCGGCCGCTCCGTCGGTATTCCAAACCGCGCTGCTCCCGGCGAGCAGGTCGTCTTCCGAAATCCATCGTGGCGGAAGACGGAGGACACGATCCCCAAACAACGTGTGTTCCACTGGTTTTCAAGACCAGGCCGGTTGCCGATAACCGGTTCGTCTTCCATGTATAAAGGTACCTTGACTTGGACTTGAACCAAGAACTCTCTGCATGTCGTACAGACGCTCTGCCATTGAGCTACCAAGGTATTTGGATCAGTGGAGTCCCGCGGAATCGAACCGCGATCTATTGTTTGCAAGACAATGATTTTCCCAACTAAACTAGGACCCCGTATTTGGTAGGCGAACCAGGAATCGAACCTGGATTCCCGAAGGATACTGATTTACAGTCAGCTAGACACACCACACTGTCCAACTCGCCCATATTTGGTAAACTGGACGGGATTCGAACCCGCAATCACCAGGTTGAAGGCCTGGCTGCACAGCCGTTAGCATTCCAGTTCAAAATTTGGTGTAACGGGCAGGAATCGAACCTACTCTCTCCGGGCTTCAACCGGATGCTCTACCATGTGAGCTACCGCTACGAATTTGGCTGCAAGGGCGGGATTCGAACCCGCATAAACCGTATTAACAGTACGGCACATTACCCATGTCTGACACCTTGCATAAAATGTTTTTGGAAGGTTTGCCAAGGTCGGGTTCACCCCCCCGACTCCCTAAAGTGTGAATCGCCTTTACTTGCCCTCGTATGTTTAGGCAGGCTTGGTTAAACATACGACAGGCTACGGTTCCAACCTGGTGCTGCCACACCACTTAGCAAACCTCCAAAAACATTTCCCATGCATCAATCCATAACCCATGGCTTGTTCGAAAAATAACCAAGGTGAAGGTGGGAGTTGAACCCACAACCTATTGCTTACAAGGCAATTGCTCTGCCAATTGAGCCACTTCACCACGACAATAAATTGAAGCGAACAGCGAGGTTCGAACTCGCGTATCCTGTTTGGAAGACAGGCGCTCTGCCGATTGAGCTATGCTCGCAAAAACTGGTGGTTACTTGCCGTAACGACATATCCAGATTCGCCCGGAATATGCGGTCTATCCGCCGACAATCGGCCCGACAAACCTCACCGCTTACCCGCTTATACGGCGGAGTAAGTTGCCGGTGCCTGGCGGGCACCGGCGGGATAACGCTTCCCAATTGTTAAAGATCACAACAGCCGCTTAAGAGCTGAAGGGGGCAAAAAAAAACCCCGGTTATATCGTCTGGCGATACCAACCGGGGTTTTTGTTCCGCGGAAGGTATCTGTTTTAACTTTTACCTTCCGCCGACGTATTTTTGCAGAAGGTCAGGTCATATCTTGTTTCCCATGAATAAAACTATAGGAACTTGGTTGCACCGGCCGGGGCTCTTGGCCCGTGGCTATGGCATCATTGACATCCATATTCACAGCATATGAACCGGCCAGGGTGGAGCGCCTGAGATACCCTAAGGCTCTCACCTGGTTGAGGCCGACCTGACGACGGCAAATGTTCATTACTGTGCTCATTGCATGTATTTCCTAATTAAATTTCCAATGCGGTTTATATCACCGCAACCATAAAATCCCGATTAACTTTCCGCCAACCAGGGTTTCAGTGTTGCTTGCGAAACCTTGGTTGGTTTTCGCAAACCTTCCAAGTTTCATGTGGAAGATTTGCTTTACATTCTACCCAGTCGCCGACCGTAATCGACACCTGTAAATCCGTTACGCACTTTGGCGTATTCCGGCAAGACACGTGGTCCTGAACCGGCTTTTATGTTCCACTTGCGTGCTGCTTGCGCGCCGTTAATCGTGTTGCTCATCATGTCGATCAGTATACGCATCAAAAACAAGAAATCAAGACTTTTTTCAAGTTTCTTGAAAATTTGTTTTACAAGATACTTGTCATCAATTCAATTACCCTGTTAGTCCACAAGATGCGCTAAAAGGTTCACCATAAAAGTAAATATTTTTATTATCATTGAAAAGAATAAAGAATAAAGAATAAATAATAAACTCACCTTTTTTATATATTATCGAATGTGTAACGGCTGCCGGATCATGTTTGTTTCTGCCGCATCCTTCGCTCGATAACAATCATTGGATAATCTCGATGCTTGGAAATCAAGTTGTTAGGACGCTAATCGCATTAGCTTGAGTGGAGGCATCGTTTGCGCCGGCAAAAGGCGGCGTGCGCTATATGCCATGATGGTAAACAATAAATTACAGCTGATATCAGTTTGTCAGGTAACACGGATATGTCAAGGACGGTTTATTCGGCGTCAGCAGCCTTGAGCCAGGGAAAATGCATTTCTATAAACGCATGCTGTTCGCTGACGATAAACCGCATACTACCGCCATGATTGTGTACGATATAGTAAATAGAAAGCAGCGTTAGCACATCGTGGCTGAAGAAATCTTTTTGCCTTGCGTGTTCGCTGTCGAATATCACAGCAGTGATTTCCGAGATGATCATCAACTCCGTGGTCCGGTTAATGACATCAACGACAATGCTAAAAGGATTAAATAGCCCGAAGAGTTCAGTCAATGCATGTTTAAGTTCATCGGAATCCGCCAGCATGGTTGCCGGTTCACCATTGCGAATCTTCACATCCTGCCCCTTGTAGGATTCGATTATTTTTTCCAGCCAGTTCAGAATGTTTAACGTATCATAATCCAGTTCCAACGGGGATTTATAGGGTTCGATATCGCTGGCCGTCAACCCCACCGCCTGTAAAGTCTCGGCATCCAGTTCACGCTGCCGCTTAATATGACCCATGATGCGATCGACCTGATTGAATAGATACTGGAATTTAACTTTATCATTAATGGCCGCGGGCGCGTCAGTAAGCAGTGGTGGCAAGGCTTGCGCCCCCTCATCCACGTCATCGGTTGTTGCCGCGATGTCGTCACCGTGTGTTACCACCGGAGCGATTTTTGGCCCCATGGATTTGATGATCGGTTCCGAGCCGTGATCTTCGCCGGTGTCTGGTAGCGCCTCATCACGTGGAATCGCCTGCTCGGAATGCACACTTGCATGGTTACTATCATGCTCAGAGGTATCGCTGATTATGGGTTCCGGCTCGATTTTTTGTTCGGTCCTTGGCTCGGGTTCCGATTCAGGAGGCACGGCAAGGTCTAAGCCACCATGATGAATATGAATGGAATCCGGCTCAGGTTCGTTAATTCCCTCAACCGGTTCGGTTGTCGAGACGGAATTGATTTCCTCAACCGGCTCGTTTGCCGTGCTTGGAATGCCCGTGTGCGCGGAGTCAACTTTGGCGGCCTCATTGACAGAGGCATGCACCGCTGGCGGTTCGCCTTGCTGCACGGGCGTTGGCGGTACGACCACATCGGGTTTATGATCCGGCATTGGCGGCTCATAACCTCCAGCCGAATTCAGCCTGTCTTGGTCAATGGACCACTGTGTAGCGCCGGGAGTAACTTGGGGTTGGCGTTTCTTCTTTACCGGGGATTGCCATTGGGCGCCCGGCAGCAAGGTATTCAATTTGTCTGCCACCAAGTTGGCCAGCATTTCACCACCCCGCGTATAAGCAGGATTGGCAAATTGCCAACCTTCCAGGTCAAACGCCCATACACCGGCATGTTTATAGAACAATACCCTCGGTAAACTGATGATATTGTAAGGCTGTATGGTGGCGATTTGAACACCAACAAACTGGCCCAGGTAATCACTGATCAAATCCTGTGCCGTGGCCCGTAGCTGATCAACATCCTTGGCGCTATCAAGGTGCGTGCACCACTGTTCAACCTGGTGACTGGTCAGTGGATTCTTGAAATAGATGACTTTACCGGCCAACGCAAAAAAGGGTTCGGGTTTGATATAGGCGAAAATGACCGGCGGCGCTACAAAAAACAACAACGCCCAACGTAAACCGGCATTGGTATCGAATCCCAATAAGGCCACTACGACTAACATGACTACATAGACAAGAAATCCGGACCCGGCCAGCAGTAACCAACCCATGATTTTTTCGGCCACTGTATTGACCCGTATGGTACTGTACCGAAAGGAACCGTAGGCGAGCAGTACCGGAAAGGCCGCCCAAACAAATACTGGAAATGGAAACAAACGGAAACTCATGGTAGGAAATAAAAAGCCGAAGAATCCCACCGCACCCAGGCTCGACGCATAGAACATGGCGGTCGCCTGTCGATTCAATACCATTTTGGCCGTATGGCGTGACGTCCACAGCAGAACCAATCCGGCAAAAAACATCATGCCTGTCACGACCGGCATCCACGGCTGCTGCTTGGTACTATAATAGCGCTCAAACTCCAACCACGGCTCGACTTGGCCCGTTCCGTCAATGATTGCGACCAACGAGATAAATGCCGCCACCGCATAGGCAGCGCGCCACAAATGGGGGTTGCCCCGTTTGGTCTGCGCCAAACACAAATGTAAATAGGACACTCCCAGCAAGGGCATGGCATTGATGAAGGCCTTGCCCAGCATCGCGGCCACGTCTCCGGGCACCGCCAAAAGAAGCTGTCCCATGCTCCACATGGAAACCATGCACAGAAACACCATCATCGCTTTGTTTTCCGGCTGTTTGCCGGCAAAACGAATAATGCTTACCGCTAATACGGCGCTAAATGCCGTGACAAGGAATATGGAAATGTAATATAGAAGATAACTTTCTGGCATGGCCTTTATCGAGGTTTAGGCATCATTTTAACGCGGGAATGCGTAAAATAGTAGTAAAAATAAACACTGCCAAGTAAAATGCCGCCTCCTGCAGTCGGCTGGCCACAGACAGCGTGACCGGTATCTGCTATCATTTTAATAAACCCTAATATGCTGCCATTAACAGTCCGGAGTCAACGATGATTAGCTGGAGCCAATTATTTGCTTTGGCGGTAGTCATAGGCTTGGTTCTGCTTTGGTCCAGAAGACAAAGTAAACCCCATAAACCGACACCGCCCACGGAGAAAATGGTACAGTGTGCGCAATGCCGAGTCCATCTTCCAAAATCATTGGCCATATCAAGCAATGACAAATTTTACTGCCGCCATCATCACACCAAAGAATAACGGCATTTCAAATTTTCTCAGCAGATGCCGTTAACGAGCGAGTAGACAGGGTCACGTGGAGCCGGTCACGACTGTGATCCGACACAACGCGTCAATACGTTAGCAGCGAAACATCAAAGCATGACCATAAATTGGCAGATGCGCTCCAATGCGAAGGTAGCGGATCTTACTTATACCTGGAAACTGCTCAATTTTCTCAACCTCTACCGGTTGGTATTGGCCTGCCTGTTTGTTTCCGTCGCCCTATTTAATATCGAGGCCCCCCCCTTAGGCCAGCATTCACCCAGCCTGTTCCTGGTTGCCTCCGGTATTTACCTGCTATTCAGCCTGGTGGCCGGATTGTCTATCAAACGCCGGTGGCCGATGTTTTCCCTACAGGTCTATAGTCATCTGACAGTGGATTTCATCATAATCATCATGTTAATGCACGCCAGTGGCGGTTCAGGCAGCGGGATTGGCATGCTATTAATACTACCGGTTGCCGCCGGCAGTGTTTTTACCCAACGCAATCAGGCTGCATTTCCCGCCATTGCAACATTACTGGTGCTGCTCGAACAGATTCTTACCGAACTGGAAGGTATACCAAACAGTACCTTTACCCCCGCAGCTCTGTTGGGTATCACCTTGTTTGCGGCTTCCATTGTAACCCAGTTACTATTTGCCCGAATTCGAGCCAGCGAGGCACTGGCGGCTCAACGCGGCGTGGACCTCGCCAATTTATCCCAGCTGAACGAACAAATTGTCCAGCAAATGCGATCCGGTGTGTTGGTGGTCGACGCTCAAACGAAAATTCATCTTATCAACCAGGCTGCCTGGTACTTGTTGGGCATGCCAAGTTTGGGCATGAAACCGTCCTTGAAATCCGTGTCACCGCAACTTTGCGGGCTGTTACGACAGTGGCGGGAACAACCGGATAAACACATTGAGCCCTTTCAGGCTAAAGCCACCTATCCCAAGGTGGTTCCACGTTTTTCCACATTGGGCGAAGACAACAACAGTTGCCTGATTTTTGTCGAGGACAGTTCCGCACTGGCTCAACAAGCTCAACAAATGAAACTGGCTTCCCTGGGCAGGCTTACCGCCAGCATCGCCCATGAAATCCGCAACCCTCTGGCGGCCATCAGTCACGCCGGTCAGTTACTGGCTGAATCGGAAACGCTGGCCGATACCGACAAACGGTTGACGCAAATCGTTTGTGATAACTGTACACGGGTTAACACGATTATTGAGAATATTCTTCAGCTCAGCCGAAAAGACCAGTCTTTTCAAGTGGAGACTGAGTTGTGTGAATGGATGCAGTGTTTCACTGAAGAATTTTGCCTGCAAAATACCATCCATGTTGAGCAGATTCACTTGGATATCAAACCGGCTGACACACTGGTGAAGTTCGATCATGCGCAAATGCAGCAAGTATTGTGGAATATTTGCCAAAACGGATTGCACCACAGCCATGAGCAGGGAAACCCTAAATTGGTTATACGCGGCGGACTCAATCGCGATAATGCGGGCCCTTACCTGGAAGTCATCGACCATGGAAGCGGGGTTTGCGCCGAGGTGGCTGAACACATCTTCGAGCCGTTTTACACCACGGAACCCGGCGGTACCGGATTGGGGTTGTATATCGCCAGGGAATTGTGCGAATGCAATCGCGCCAACTTGGAGTACTTCGCCGTACCGGAAGGCGGCAGTTGTTTTCGCATCACTTTTCCCAATCCACAGCGACAGGTAGCCTGATGAATCAGCCCATAGCCCTGATCATCGACGACGAGCCGGATATCCGCGAATTGCTGGAACTGACGTTAAATCGCATGGATGTTAGCACCCGCTCGGCGGAAAATTGCAAACACGCTCAGCATTTGTTGCAAAATCATCCGTTTGATTTGTGTTTAACCGACATGCGGCTGCCGGATGGCAATGGACTGGAACTGGTTGACTATATACAAAAAAACTATCCCAATTTGCCGGTCGCCGTGATCACCGCGCACGGCAATATGGAATCCGCCGTGCAAGCCTTGAAATCCGGCGCGTTTGATTTTGTCTCCAAACCGGTTGAGTTACATGACTTGCGCAACCTGGTGAGTACCGCTCTCAAACTCAGCCGTAAACACCGACATTCCAGACTCACGCTGCTGGGTGATTCCCAAGCCATGCGGGAAACCCGCTCGAAAATCGACAAGCTCGCCCGCAGCCAGGCACCGGTGTATATCAGCGGGGAATCCGGATGCGGCAAGGAACTGGTTGCGCGTCTCATTCACGATCAAGGTCCGCGGGCGGATAACGCTTTTGTCCCGGTCAACTGCGGCGCCATACCCCACGACTTGATGGAAAGTGAGTTTTTCGGATTTAAAAAAGGAAGCTTTACAGGTGCGCTACAGGACAAAATAGGCCTGTTTCAAGCCGCCCATGGCGGTACCCTGTTTCTGGATGAAGTCGCCGACTTGCCCTTGCATATGCAGGTTAAATTACTGCGCGCCATTCAGGAAAAAAATGTGCGGCCGGTCGGTGCGCAAAAAGAAATTCATGTGGATATCCGCATACTCAGCGCAACCCATAAAAACCTCCAGGAACTGGTCAATGCGGGAGAATTCCGGCAGGATTTATTCTACCGCATCAATGTTATCGAACTTCGCGTGCCGCCTTTGCGCGAGCGGGTCGAGGACATCCATCTATTGTCCTATCACATCATCAATCGAAAGTGCCGTGAGCAAGGCTACCAAATCGAACCCAAACTCAACCAGGAAGCGTTGGCCGTGCTGAAAGCCTATGCTTTTCCCGGTAATGTCCGAGAACTGGAAAACATTCTGGAGCGGGCCATGACCTTGTGCGAAAACAATACGATTAAACCCTGTGATCTACAGCTCCCCGAACAAGTGGCGCTGCAGCAACCTGGGTTAACCAAGCCCATGCCGTCCTCACAGGATATTGCCTTGGAACCGTATTTGGACAATTTGGAAAAGGGCGCCATATTAAACGCCTTACAACAAACCGGAAATAATAAAACAGCGGCGGCAAAAATATTGGGCATAAGCTTCAGGGCGTTGCGCTATCGCCTGAAAAAACTCGGCATCCAATAAAATGCGTCAGCGTTACAGGGTGACAAAAAATGGGTGACAATTGTTGTCACTGCCTGACATTCCACGGCACATATTCCCAACTTTTGCCAAGCAGTACCACTGTAAAACCCCTGCATCATCACATTCGACAAGTGAATTCCCATCGTCAACCTCTATAAATGACGGCTACATCACACAATTAGCGTGACCGTGTCGACAAACACCCACCCGGCAAGCGTCTTGGCACAGCTTATGCAGTTACCTCGCTCAGACAGATTTTGACTTTCCTTGGATGGAAAGCTTATTGCAAACCGCACCAGGACTTTAGTTTTGTAACCTTCGGGGAGTTATGTATGAGTAAGAATCAAGGTTTTACCTTAATTGAGTTGATGATCGTGGTCGCCATTGTCGGTATTCTCGCCGCCATTGCCGTACCTTCCTATCAAAACTACACTAAACGTGCTGCGGCTGCCGAACTTGTGCAGGTTATCGCTCCTGTAAAAGCCGCCATTTCCGAATATGCTGTAGTCAACGCTGCATTCCCGGCTGATGCCAGCACGGGTGGATGGACCGATCCGGCCGGCGGTAATGTTTCTTCGGTAAGTTATGCTGCTGCAACGGGTGTTTTCAGCATCACCGGCACCGCGGCTACCGGCAGCCTCACGTTGGACTTCACACCGACCATTACCGCGTCCGGTGTCACCTGGACTTGTACGTCAAGTGCGAACCAGGAATACGCTCCGGCTTCCTGCCGCTAAGCGTAGCTTGACCCAAGGGCCGTGGTTAATGCCACGGCCCTTTGTTTTTGCCGGCCCATTTTTTACAGGTTATATCCGGTCTCCTCGTGTAAAACCAGATCCAATCCTTCTGTCTCCTCGTCGGCCTGCACGCGAAGACCTATCATGGCATCAATGGATTTTAAAATAAGGTAAGAAAATACTGCACACCAGGCCAGAGTGGCAAGTACGCCCAGAGCCTGAACACCCAATAGACTGACAAACGTGGTACTGGATTGCGTCTTTAACCCATCCAGCAGTAAACCAAACACCGCCATCAACGTACCGATAATACCGCCGACTCCATGCTCGGGAAAAACATCCAGCGAGTCGTCAATGCGAAGTACCCGTTTAACATACTGGGTGGATAAAAAACACACCACACCGGCCACCGTACCGATAATCAAGGCACCGATCGGACCGGCAAAACCGGATGCGGCTGTGATGGTGCCTAATCCGGCCACCATACCGGTAACAATGCCCAACACGCTGGGTTTGCCAAAACGTTTCCACTCCATAAACATCCATGCCAACGCACCGCAGGACGCCCCCAGATGAGTCACCAACATGGCCATTGCCGCTGACCCGTTCGCGGTCACCGCACTACCGGCGTTAAAGCCGAACCACCCCACCCACATCATGGCGGCACCGGTCACGGTCACGGTCACGGTCAAACGACAACAAGCTGACCAGCAACGGAATGGTGGTTATAGTGGGTCGCGATATGATTCTCGGCTTCTCCCTTGTTTAGTAAAATTATTTGGCCTGATGGAGTGGTCACAGCATCGGTTTGCTGGGACGCAGGCAAACGATGACCGTCCACCCGTATCCATGCTATCTACGAATTCTCCTCACCCTGCAATTCGTGGAGTTTTTCCAAGACCCGCAATGCCCTTTGCACGTTATTGCGCGCCTCCTTGTTATTCGGATCAAGCATCAAGACTTCCTCCCAATCCCTTTTGGCGTCTTCAATGGAACCGTTTTTATAATAGTTATTGCCCCTCTTCATCAACGCTGCAATGCGCGATTCAAGTTTCGCTTGCACGGCTTTTTTTAGTTCGATGACTTGTTTGTTTTGTTTGTCGATATGCAGTAACTCATCAATGATATCCAAGGCAGCCCGCAACTGTCCTTGAGACAAAGCCCGTTTAGCCAGATCCTGCAATTCGGCCGCTGAAACTTTGATGGTTTCCTGCTGTCGTTTAACGGCCTTTGCTTTCTTTACCTGTTCAGCTTTGACGATCTGACCGTTGATTTGCCCGGCCAGCATGGCTTGCTCCTTGGATTTGTGCATATGACCAGCCAAATTAATGCATGATTGGGCCTGCTCACTGAAACCTTCCCGCCACGACTGGCGGGCGCACTGAATAAGCTCAAACGATGTTGTTTTCAATTCTTCTCGAATACGCTGGTTGTTCCATCGCGCCGCCGGATTGTCCCAGTCGATCTGCGCCAGTTCTTCTCGAACGCGCGATTCGCGGATAAGATAATTACCCCGCGCAAGCAACAACTGGCGGTTGAGAAAGGCGATTTGGCGCACTTGTTTACTGAAAAGCTTTTTGCGGTTTTTCTGCAAAATTTTACTATCGGGTAATTTGCGCAACGCGGTATTCAAGATTAGAAATACCCCGTCCATATTGCCTTTCCGTTGCTCTTTGTTGATCTCCTCCAACACACCATGCTCGTAATTTTTCGCCATTTTGACGACTTCGCGGTGAATTTGTGCGACGGCTTCAAAACCCGGCTCATTTTGCGGTAGTGTATTTAACCACTCCAGTACCAGACCGTATTCCTGTTCGTTTAGCCACTTTTCAACGTGCTCGGGTAATACCCACTGCGTGACAACGGATTCGCCGGTTTGGGGTGGTTTGGATTGTGCGGGATTCGACTGTTGGGAGACGCAACCCATAAGACACACCAGGCAGAGCACACTACCCGCTTGATGGCGCCAACTCATCATGACACTCCGCTTGTCAACTGTAATAATTGCTTTTCAATAATATGTCGGTAAGGCGGGGCGATATCCGCCACTTGATAGGTGTTAACCGGCTGACTCTTGCCCTTTAAACGGATGGTACCGTGGCGTTTGGCAACAATTCGGTCCCGAACCTGTGGCAGGGAATACATTTCTTCGGTGATAAGTATCTGACCTCGGCTGGCGGCGGTGCATAACCGGGATGCTAAATTAACCGAATCACCGATAACCGTGTACTGCATTCGCTCCGGAGACCCCATGTATCCAGCCAGCATTTCACCGCTGTTGATGCCGACCCGGAATTCAACCGAGACACTGCCTTTTTTTGTGCGCTGATGATTGAGTATCTTAACGACCCTTTGTATCAACACACAACACTGAATCGCATGAAAACTGTGTAATTCATCAACATCCGGCACACCAAACGTCACCATGGCGCAATCGCCCATGTATTTATCAATTGAACCATGACACATTTCACTGGCCCGGCTGATAAAGGAAAAATATTCATTCAGAAGCTCAATAACCTGGGCCGGCTCCATCTTTTCAGACATAGCTGTAAATCCGGCGATATCGGCAAATAGCACGCTACCGTAAACATGACGACCGCCCAGTTCAAGATTATCCATGTCCGAGAGTATTCGCTTGGCAACGTTGGTGGACACAAACCTGGAAAAAACATTTTCCACCTGAGCCTTCTTCTGCAGCCCCTCCGCCATGGAGTTGAATGTTTCCATCAAAAACCCGATTTCATCGTTGCGTTTTTCACGAATTCGATAGTCCAAACGGCCATCAACGATAGCCTTTAAACCGTCTACCAGCCGGTATACGGGTTTTGCCAGACTGTTGCTCATAACCAGGGAAACGATCAGCAGCACGGCGATCATCATAAAGGTTGTTTTGACAATGGCATTCACCGAATCGGCAAGCAGGCGCTCACCTTCAGAACGGTCCAAGGTCAAAGCCACGTAGCCGATAGTGAGTTTTTGGAAACGTACCGGACTGAGCCAGGATGTCACATACATGGTTTCACTGGCAGGTGTGCTTTTGGTCTCCCACTTAATCGCCTGGCGACCATTTTTGCGCAACTGCACACGCGTTTTAGCGGACAAGGTTTTGACGGCCACCAAGCCATCAAAATGGATCACTTTTCCATCTTCGTCAAAAATGGTCGCCCCTTGCACCGTTGTGGAATTGATAAAATTGGCCACCGAAAGCTCCATTCCCAAACTGTCCTTTGACAGGATAGGGTCGCGAACCGATTCGGAAAATTGCGATATGAGAATGTTTCCCATTTCAGCCAGTTGCTGTCGAACCAATTTTTCCTGGTAGTCGGCAACCACGATACCTAACAAACCCATTGCGACCAGAATCAATAGGGCGATACGCAGTGCCAATTTGTGGGCAATAGACAATTGCAACTTTTGTAACGGCAATGATTTAGCTCGTTAGTCAATGAGATTTTCGGCGGTGTTTGTCCTTGTCAGCCTTTGTACACCGCCTGGAAAGTACTAAGAGCCCCATTATACCATGAACCGTAGGTTCGAATAAAAAACAGCTAATCCCGGATAATTCATCGGTTATCAGGACCATACCGGTCGACCCACGGCAGCCAGTCACGGCTTAACGCATGGCAAGTGATGGTTTGTGTTGGAGGAAAGCGACATAGGAGTGTGCGTTAGGTGGTGTCTTTACCCAAACGCATCATCTGCTTTGTCCGAGGGGTGCATTTGCTAAGCCTTTGATACGAATAAAATTGTTACATTCGGCTATAAGGCAAATAATGGGCCGTGCAGGGATCGAACCTGCGACACCCGGATTAAAAGTCCGATGCTCTACCAACTGAGCTAACGGCCCCCTCGAAAGGGGGCCATATTAGCAAACAATGGGACTTGACCACAAGCCTTCCCTGGTTAAAAAACATGGCTCTATCGAAGCAGCTTAAACGGCTTCCAGTCGACGCCAACCCTTGGGAAGCAAGTTAAGGTCGACAAACGCAGTGACCACGGCTTTCCACAGAGTCGCCTCGGATTCGTAAACCATCTTGTAGTACTGAATCTTCATGGTGGCGGCACTGCCCAGGACAATACTGCCCAGGGCGAGGAAAGAACCTAAAGCCAATGTGGACGCGCCGGTGACACCTTGGCCAATGGTACAGCCGACTGCCAGCGTTCCACCAATGCCCATCAACGCACCGCCAACCACATGGGTGAGGACATCGCCGGGAGAGGCGAACCACTCGAGACGGAATCCGCGTGAAACCAGCGACCACAGCAACGATCCCAAAATGACGCCGAATACGGACATCACGCCCAGGGTCAAATTCCGGTATTGAAAGCCGCTGAACAAGTAATTCAGCGTCTGGCCCATCGGATTGATAAATGAAAACGACTGCGTTCCAATGGAGGTCGGTCGTGAGTCCATACTGTCTTCATTAAATGACCAGGTCGTATCGGCCGCATAGGTCGACCAGGTAAATTCTTCACCGTCTTTTTCGATCATGGCGAACGCACTAACGATTTTCTTTTCGGCCGGAGCCGCCTGTTCAGTTTGTGTGCCTTCCTGCTTGGGAATTTCCACATGGGTGCTGGTGACAAACCAGACCCCAACGACACACAAGCCTACCGCACCGCCACCAAGAATAGTGTCCAACCGTAAGAAGTCTTTTGATCGAAGCACCCACAGCATCAGCACGGTGGCCAAAGCCAGGCCGACAATCAAGCGAGCCGTGATCATGTCGATGCCGGTAATATTGTGTGCGACCAGCATACCGATGTCCTGATTGCCGGCGGACATGGGTAACTTGATAGGATCCATCCAGTAGTAAAACAGCACGGAATAGAGCGTCTTGTCGGTGTCGACAAACGGCGGCGGATTAAGCATTAGATAGGCAAAACTGCCCAGCACGAAAAAAACCACGATGGATTTCAGATTACCGCCACCAACGCGTATAAGGGTTTTATTTCCGCAGCCACTGCCTAATGTCATACCGATACCGAATAATAGCCCCCCAAGAATATAATTAGGCCATTGCAGGTTTGAACTTCGGTAGGGTGGCATGGTGGCGTCAAAAGCACCTATACCATTATATTCCAACAACACGACACCCAGCATGGCTATCGACAGGGCAAACATCCAGGCCCTGAATCGGCCGGTATCGCCCATATTGACCCAATCCGATACCGCGCCCATGGTGCAAAAATTGGTTTTGTTGACGACCGCGCCCATGATTAACGCTATTCCAAAAACACTCCACAAAATAGTGGAATGGGCCGACCAGAAACTGCTGAAGGTTAGAGGAAAATCAAACATAATATACCTTTTCCGTTCTCGTTATCCGCCGCTCGCCTGTGCCGAATGGAACTGCCCGAGCCTGAAAGTTCTCTATCGTTGTGGATATTAGCGTATTTTAATACTCATCTTCATCAGATCCATCATGAGGTTTATTTATACGGGTATCAGGCATCCTGGGTATTCTACGGCAAATCAAACAGACACGCATGGGACGAAAGCACACTGACAAAACTGCACACTATTGTAGCACTTTTTTGCTCGTTGTGATGCATTTCGTGTCAAAAAAAGCGCGTAAGGGCTTGAAAAACCACCTGATCAACAGGCATTCGAATTAACAATACATGCCTTAAATTCAACCGCTTAAATATAAACTGCGTGTTTCGAGTATACATCCGTGTTGGGAGCCGTTGGCCAACTAATTCCAATAATCGGCCGAGGCCCATGCGGAACTTGCCTGCCAGCACATTATACCTTCCCGCGGATTCCTCATCATGCTGTCAAATATGCCTTCGTCCGCCTGCGGTCTGCGCCTCGCACTCGCCCTTCAGTGACTTTCTCAATGCACGTTTTATAGGAGACACGTCTCTACGATGGTTGCTGGACATATTCAGTCGGATCCTTACACCCGCTTCGGAAAAGCCCTGCCGGCGCAGACGGCAGGCATCGCACGCACCACAAGCGCGGTTTTGCGCATCCAAAGCATAGCAGGATACTGTTTTTCCGTAATTCACGCCCAACGCCGTGCCGATCTGGATGATTTGTGCTTTGCTCTTATCAATCAACGGCGTGAGTATACGATACTGGCCACCTTCAACACCTGCTTTAGTGGCCAGCATGGCCAAGTCCTGAAACGCCCGGATAAACGCAGGCCGGCAATCCGGATATCCGGAATAATCCACGGCATTAACACCGGTAAAAATCGTAAAACTCTCCAGAACTTCAGCCCAGGCCAATGCCAGCGACAAAAAAATGGTATTTCGCGCGGGTACATAAGTTACCGGAATGCCGGACTCTTCACCCCCTTGCGGCACCGCAATACTGGCGTCGGTCAATGCCGACCCGCCGAATACGCTCAGGTCCAGGCTGACTATTCGATGTGCTGCAACCATTGCGGCCTCGGCAAGCTCCCGGGCTGCGAGGATTTCACCACGATGACGTTGATGGTAATCCACTGTCAGCGCATACACCTGATACCCCTGCTGACGGGCCATCGCCAAAACAGTAGCGGAATCCAATCCTCCGGACAACAGCAATACGGCTCTTTCAGCGTCCCGGCTCATTGCCCCATAACACCTTATGCAGTTGAATCTGAAACCGCACCGGCAAACGATCCCGCAATATCCATTCGGCCAGTTGTACCGGGGCCAGTTGCCCGGCTACCGGTGAAAACAACACCGTACAGATTTTTTGCAATTGCCTGTCCCGCAACAGTTGTTTGGACCACTCGTAATCGCTTTGATCGCGGATAACGAACTTTATTTCGTCTTCGCTGCGTAAATGCTGCAGGTTACCTTGCCAGGGTCGGTGGCTCTCGCCGGATCCCGGTGTTTTAATATCCATGATTTTTCTAACCCGCCTATCCACTTCGCCCAAACCAATGGCGCCGCT
>Ga0114931_10002926_pt1 | contig 21661 bp, 15 predicted proteins | sample 2SBtaG_FD_89579 | JGI IMG/M metagenome (GOLD analysis project Ga0114931, IMG submission 89579) | Deep subsurface microbial communities from Kolumbo volcano to uncover new lineages of life (NeLLi) - 2SBTROV14_V59a metaG | ecosystem: Environmental > Aquatic > Marine > Volcanic | place: Kolumbo... | reverse complement strand
GGAAGGCTGGCGACCGCCGGAGGAAGGGCAATAGAACGCGGAAACTCCGGATTGGGCGGATAAAAGCCGGATTTCAAAAAAATCCGTGAAGATCCGCCTAATCCGGAGTTTCCGCGTTCTATTGTTGATCAACCGCCCAAGATCACGTACAATAAGCAGATTGAAAGAACAAGCGTTCGTGTTTTCCCCCATTGATCACGCATTGATCACAAGGATCCGACCATCCATGGCACTAGATAAACTCATCATCCGCGGCGCGCGGGAGCACAATCTGAAGGACGTCAACCTAGAGATCCCCCGGGACAAACTGGTGGTGATCACCGGCCTGAGCGGCAGCGGCAAGAGCAGCCTGGCCTTCGACACCATCTACGCTGAGGGACAACGACGTTATGTCGAGTCACTGTCAGCTTACGCGCGCCAGTTCCTGGGGCTGATGGAGAAGCCCAACGTGGACCAGATCGAAGGCCTCAGCCCGGCCATCTCCATCGACCAGAAGGGGTCCAGCCGCAACCCCCGCTACACCGTGGGCACGGTGACCGAGGTCTACGACTACCTGCGCCTTCTCTACGCCCGCATCGGCCAGCCCCACTGCCCCGAATGCGGCGAGCCCATCACCCAGCAGACGCCCACCCAGATCGTGGACACGATCATGGAGATGGCCGAAGGCAGCCGCTTACTGATCCTGGCGCCCATCATCAAGGACCGCAAGGGACATCATCAACCGGTCTTCACCGAGATGCAGAAGCAGGGCTATGTGCGCGTGCGGGTGGACGGCCAGACCTATGAGGTGACCGAAGTCCCGGAGCTGGACCGCTACAAGCGTCACACGGTGGAGGTCGTCATCGACCGCATCGTCGTGCGCCATCCCCGGCCCGACCTGAACAACCCGGATGAGGAGATCCCTGGCACGGATCTATCCCGGCTCAGCGATTCGGTGGAAACGGCCCTGCGCTTAGGCGAGGGCGCGGTGATCGTGGCCGACGTGACCGACCGGGACAACCCCGTGGATCGCATGTACAGCGAGCACTTCGCCTGCGTAAAGTGCGGGCTGAGCCTGCCGCCCATCGAGCCGCGCACCTTTAGCTTCAACAGTCCCCACGGGGCCTGCCCCCATTGCAGCGGCCTGGGCGCGCTCCAGGAATTCGACCCGGACCTGATCCTGGATGAGGAGAAGAGCCTACGCGAAGGCGCGGTGCGTCCCTGGCTGCGCAAGAACGACAAGGAAGGCGACGGCTACTACCGCCAGTTGCTGAACGGCGTCTGCGACCAGTTCGGCATCCCTTTTGACGCGCCTCTCAAGACGCTGAGTCTGAAGCAGCGGGACATCATCCTCTACGGGCCGCCCCCCGACAAGGAGACCATCCGCATCCAATATCAGAACAGCCGAGGCCAGACCCGCTACTACGAAACCCAGTACCATGGCGTGATCCCCAACCTAAAGCGGCGCTACGCCGAGAGCACGAGCGACTACGTGCGCAGCAAATTGGAAGAGTACATGAGCGTGCGCCCCTGCCCGGTCTGTGAGGGCAAGCGGCTGCGCAAGGAGGCCCTGGCCGTCACCATCCAGGACAAGAATATCAACGATGTCACCAACATGGCCGTCATCGACTCCCTGGCCTGGGTCGAGTGGCTGCGGGGCAATGACGAAAACAGAGACGCAGAGGGACGCAGAGAGGCGTTCGAGCAATTACGCCGGACGACGTCTTCAAACCACAACCCTGAACCGCCCCTGTCCCCGCGCCAGCAGATCATCGCCGACCAGGTGCTCAAGGAGATCGCGACCCGCCTGCGCTTCATGGTCAATGTGGGGCTGGACTACCTGAGTCTGAGCCGCACAGCGTCCACCCTCTCCGGCGGCGAAGCCCAGCGCATCCGTCTGGCCACCCAGATCGGCAGCCAGTTGATGGGCGTGCTCTACATCCTGGACGAGCCCAGCATCGGCCTTCACCAGCGGGACAACGCTCGTCTCATCGGCGCCTTACAGGACATGCGCGATCTGGGCAACACGGTGCTGGTGGTGGAGCATGACGAGGACACTATCCGCTCCGCTGACTGGGTGGTGGACATGGGACCCGGGGCCGGCGAACACGGAGGCAAGGTGGTGGTCTCCGCGCCCCAGGATGAGTTCATCCGCAGCCCCCAGAGCCTGACCGCCCAATACCTGCGAGGCGAACGCCGCATCGACATCCCGCCGATGCGGCGGGAGGGCAACGGCGAGTATCTCCACATCCGCGGCGCGAGCGAGAACAACCTGAAGCATATTGACGTGCGCATCCCTCTGGGCAAGTTCGTGGCCGTCACCGGGGTCAGCGGCAGCGGCAAGTCCTCCCTGGTGGTGGAAGTGCTCTACAAGCGGCTGGCCCAGATGATGTACCGGGCCAAGGCCAAGCCGGGCAAACATCGAGCCATCGAAGGCGTGGAACACCTGGACAAGGTCATCGACATCGACCAATCGCCCATCGGACGCACCCCCCGCAGCAACCCGGCCACCTATGTGGGCCTCTTCACCCCCATTCGCGAGCTGTACGCCCAGATGCCGGAAGCCAAAGCCCGGGGATACAAGCCGGGACGCTTCAGTTTCAACGTCAAGGGCGGCCGCTGCGAGACTTGCAAAGGCGACGGCATCATCCGCATCGAAATGCAGTTCTTGCCCGACGTCTACGTTCCCTGCGAGGAGTGCCGGGGCAAACGCTACAATCGAGAGACATTGCAGATCCTCTTTCGGGGCAAGTCCATCGCCGATGTGCTGGACATGACGGTGGAGGAGGCGCTGGACTTTTTCCAGCACATTCCTCGTCTGCGCAACCGCCTGGAGACCCTCTACGCGGTGGGGCTGGGCTACATTAGGCTAGGCCAGCCCGCGACCACCCTCTCCGGCGGCGAGGCCCAGCGCATCAAGCTGAGCAAGGAGTTGAGTCGTCGGGCCACGGGGAACACCCTCTACATCCTGGACGAGCCCACTACAGGCCTCCACTTCGAGGACGTGCGCAAACTGCTGGAAGTGCTCCACGAACTGGTCAACAAAGGGAATACGGTCCTGGTCATCGAACACAACCTGGACGTGATCAAGAGTTGCGACTGGATCATCGACATGGGTCCGGAGGGTGGCGACAAAGGCGGCTACGTGATGGTGGAGGGCGAACCGGAACGGGTGGCCGAACACCCCAAGAGCTATACCGGCCAATACCTGCGGCCTATGCTGGCGGAAGAGAACTACAGCCATGAACGATAAACAAAAACTTGCGTAACGAACAAGAATGTGATAGAGTGTCCCTATGTATGGAAGCGTTGATCGCAGCCCGGTCGACGCCTTGTTCGTCAGCCGAGCGTTTGACTGCGGAAGTGGGGACATCCCCACTTTCTTTGTTGTCAGGCGATGGTGAAGCAGAAGTGAACGCAAGAAGTCAAACAGCGTCGTCGTAATGATGGCTTGTCTGAACCACAGGCGGACGCACCCGCCAGACGGTGAGCAAGCGGGAGTATTCTAGGGGTGTAAGGAAGCTATGTCCAAAGCTTTAATTGCTGGCATCACCCAGGTTGCCAATGAAAAAGGTCTTGATCGCGAAGTGATTTTTGAGGCGATTGAGGCTGCGCTGATTTCAGCATATAAACGCAACTACGGCTCGGTGGCGAATGTCACCGCCGAAGTGGATCGGGTCACCGGCGAGATGAACATTCTCGCCGAGCGCGAGGTCGTCGAGGATGTGATCAGCGAGCGCACAGAGATCATCGAAGAAGAAGCGAAGAAGATCGACCCGAACGCCCAGTTGGGTGACGTCATTCAGGTGAAGACAAATCCAGATGATTTCGGGCGCATCGCCGCGCAGACGGCCAAACAGGTTATTCTGCAACGCATTCGCGAAGCTGAACGCGACACTGTCTACGAGAACTTCGCCCACCGCGTGGGCGAACTGATCAACGCCCAGGTGCGCAGCGTAGACACGGTCTCGGGTACGGTGACTGTCCTACTGGACGACAAACACGAGAGTTTGCTCATGCGCGACGAACAGATCCCGCGGGAGCGGCTGCGCAGGGGCGACTATGTACGCGTCTATATCGTGGATGTCCACAAAAGTTCGCGCGGTCCGGTGATCAAGCTCAGCCGCACCCATCGCAACCTATTGCGCCGTCTGTTGGAGCAGGAGATTCCCGAGGTGCGGGACGGCGTGGTCGAGATCAAGGCCATCGCCCGGGAGCCGGGCGCGCGCAGCAAGGCGGCGGTGGTCGCCACCCGAGAAGGCGTGGACGCGGTGGGCAGTTGCGTCGGCCTGCGCGGGCTGCGCATCCAGAATATCGTCAATGAACTCTCGGGTGAAAAAATCGACGTGGTCGAATGGCACCCGGAACTGCCCAAATACATCGCCAACGCCCTGAGTCCGGCCAAGGTTAACAACGTCATCCTGGAAGAGAAAGGCAACGTCAAGACCGCGATCGTGATCGTGCCCGACCGTCAGCTTAGCCTGGCTATCGGCAAAGAGGGCCAGAACGCACGGCTGGCGGCTAAATTAACCGGCTGGCGAATCGATATCAAGAGCGAAAGCGAAGCTATCGAAGAGGGCCTGGATCGGTTAGCGCAGGCCCAACTGCAGGCCACCATGAGCATGTCCTCGACGGAAGATCTGCTGACGGTGGCGGAACGCCTCCTGCAAGGCGACGACGCCGTTGGCCTGCCCATAGGCGCTGAGGACAAATTGAGTGAAGCGGCGCGGGCGCTCGAAAAGATGGCGGAGCAAGAGGCTACATTGCCGCCGGTCGAGATGCCGTCGCTGGACGATGCACTGGCCAAACTCCAGGAACAAGACATCTTCGAGGCGCGAACAACGATACCGGAACTGCCTGACATCATGGATATTCCGGAGATGCCATCGCTGCCTGATGAAGAGGAATACATGATCCGGACCGAAACCGAGGTCGCCGAATCTAAAACCGACGACGAAGAGTTGCCGGACGTGATTACCGCCGACATGCTGCGCGCCGCCATGAGCCAGCGGAAGAAGCTCGATGTCGAGGATGAGGACTTCGAAGTCCCGGCAGAGTTGCTAGTCGGCTTGGAAGAGGAAGCCGAAGAAGACGCAGGCGAAGAGACAGAAGAGTTGGAAGCATCGACCAAAGAGAAGAAAAAGAAGAAGTCCAGCAAGAAAAAAGGAAAACGCAAACGCCGTCCCAGCTATCAGGACGAAGATGACTATCGAAATTATTTCTAATACGCGATGGCGCAAATAGGCGGCGGGTTCGCAGTTGGCGACGAAAGTGTGCTTTAGCGCAGACTATGAACCCGTGCTGGGGAGGCGCACGATGGCCAAACAGCAACGACGCAAGCAGCACATTCCACAACGCACCTGCATCGCCTGCCGGGAAGTCGCAGGCAAACGGGGGCTGATTCGCCTGGTGCGCACCCCCGAAGGCGTGCAGATCGATCCGACGGGTAAAAAATTGGCCGGCCGCGGCGCGTATCTGCATCCGCAACAACGTTGCTGGCGGCAGGCATTGGAAAACCGGCGGATCGAGCAGGCGCTACGCACAAAATTAAGCGCCGCTGACCGTGAACGGTTGGAAGCATTCATGGTCACCCTCCCGGAAACGGAAGTCGAATCGACGACAGAGGGGAAAGCGTGACGGAAGAATTTTAGACTCGACAGAGTAGCGAATAGGATCAACAGGTGAACCGAATGATTTCTTTGAAAAACATGCCGATCATACGTCAGCATGTACATTATGTGGCGCAGCGCCAAGATGCACCGGCGTAAATTTTCTGGACAGGGACAGGACCCCGTCAGTGCGAAGAATATGCGCATTACACGTGATCCTGAAACGGCCAGAGAGGAGACGGCTGCATGGTAGGCTAACACGACCAGGTTGCGTTGCAGAATATGCACGACAAGTTGACCTTCGTTAGACGCCAAGCCACACAGCCTAGTCGCAGTCAATCGGCGACGGTAGCGAAGTGCGCTTCACCCTCTCCTCTGTTTTTCCGTTTCCCGCCCCCCGGCGTTGTCCCCATCCAGCACCCTGTCGTCTCTATACGTCTACCATATACGCCTACCCTGGCTGCATGCCCCGACATCGGGCGCGCAGCAGGCGGCGTATGGGTTATACCGTCGATTCCAGGGGGATCAGCAACGGGAAACAAATACAGGATACAGGACAGAAAATAGAGAGAGGAAACGAATCCATGGCGACGAAAACGAAACAAACGATCCAAAAGCGAGGGGACCAAGAGGAGCAAATGACCGACAATGCAAAGCAAAACAATGCAAAGCAAAACGGAGAGCGACCAACGGAGGTTATAGTCGGCGACTATATCATCGTACGCGATCTGGCTACGCTGATCAATCGCAGCCCCATCGACCTGATCAAAATTCTGATGCAGTTCGGCATCATGGCGCCCATCACCCACAACATCGACCATGACACGGCTGTCATCCTGGGCGAAGAATTAGGTGCAACCGTAAAGTGGCCAGAACCTGAAGTCGATGAGGAAGAGGAAGAAGACGAAAGCGCGTTTCAGCCCCAGATGGTCAAACGCACGTTCGTCCAGGAACTCATCGAACGTGAGTCGGAAGCCAACCTGATCGAACGTCCGCCGGTCGTGGCGGTGCTGGGTCATGTCGATCACGGCAAGACAACCCTGCTTGATCATATCCGCAACGCCAATGTGGTGGCGGGCGAGGCCGGTGGCATCACCCAGCGCACGGGCGCCTATCAGGTGACGGTGGACGGCAAGAAGATCACCTTCCTGGATACGCCAGGCCACGAAGCGTTTACGGCCATGCGCGCCCGCGGCGCCCAGGTGACGGATATCGTAGTGCTGGTGGTGGCGGCAGATGACGGCGTCATGCCCCAAACCCGAGAGGCCATCAACCATGCCAAAGCCGCAGGCGTCCACATCATCGTCGCCCTCAACAAGATCGACAAAGCCAACGCCAACCCGGACCGGGTGCTGGAAGAACTGGCCAATGAAGGGTTGCAGCCGGAGTCGTGGGGCGGAGAGACCATCGTCGTCCCCATGAGCGCGCTCACAGGCGAAGGGGTGGACGATCTGTTGGAGAACATTCTGGTGGTGGCCGAGTTGGAGCATTACACCGCCAACCCTAACGGCCAGTGCCTGGGCACTGTCATCGAATCAGAACTGGACAAGTATCGAGGCGTCACCACCACCCTCCTGGTCCAGAACGGCACGCTGCACCGGGGCGACACCATCGTGGTTGGCACGACCTATGGCCGCATCAAGGCCATGTTCGATTACGAAGGCAAGAAGATCGCCAAGGCTGGGCCAAGCACGCCGGTGGTGATTTTGGGACTCAACGAAGCGCCTAACGCCGGCGAAGTCTTCCGCCGGGTGCGGGACGATCGCACGGCCAAACGGATCGTGGCGGACCGGCTGGCGACGGCCGAGGCCGCGGCGAAAGCAGCCGCTCCCCAGCGCATGAGCCTGGAGGATCTCTTCGCCCGCATCGAAGGCGGCGAGACCAAGACGCTGAACCTGATTGTACGCGCGGATATGCAGGGCACGCTGGCGCCGGTGGTTCAAAGTCTCAATGAATTGGGCAATGAAGAAGTCTCCATCAAAGTGTTGCAAGCCGCGATCGGCGACATCTCAGAATCAGATGTGATGCTGGCCGAGGCCAGCGACGCTATCATCATCGGCTTTAGCGTGGGCGTGGACAAGGCCGCCCAGGTGCGCGCTGAACAGTCCGGCATCGAAATCCGCCTTTATCAGGTCATCTACAAGATGATTGAAGACATCGATGACGCCATCAACGGCATGCTGGAACCGGTCTACGAAGATGTGACCCTTGGCCATGCCGAGGTGCTCAAGCTCTTCAAGCTGCGTCGCGGCGCCGTGGCCGGCTGCAAGATCACCGATGGCGTGGCCAGGCGCGGAGCGCTGGTGCGGGTCCTGCGCGATGGCCAGGAAGTCATCAGCGGCACATCCGTCGACTCTCTGCACCGTTTCGAAGAAGATGTACAGGAGGTGCGCACAGGCTTCGAATGCGGCATCAAATTAGCGAGCAAGTCGCGCGAGCTGCGGGAAGGCGATATCATCGAAATGTACGAAAGCCAGCGCGTGCGTTAAGAACGACGCAGCGCCTGCTACGCAGAGTCGTCCGTGCCCGTGAAAAAACATCCGGGAGGTGGCCGCCAAAATCCCGGTCAATGGAGTGATCCTGGCCACCTCCCGGATGTTGAAATCCTAGGCACGGACGATTCTACGTTTTAGAGATTGCGAGGCAAATCATGTCAACGACAGTGCGGCAGGAGCGCGTCGCCCGGATGCTCTACGAAGAGTTGAGTCTCCTCATCGGTTCGGAATTAGCGGATCCTGATCTGGCCTTCGTTCAAGTCACGGATGTGCGTGTCAGCCGGGATCTACGCAGCGCCAGGATCTACGTTCACCATAACGACGATGACGTTTCAGAACAGGAAGTGCTGCGGGCGTTAAAACGCGCCATCTCCTATATTCGTGGCCAGATCGCTGAGCGTAACACCACGCGTGCAGTGCCAGAGCTCACCTTCCAGTACGATGACACCCCCGAACGCGCCCAGCGGATCGACGATCTCCTGAATCAGATCGCGGAGGAACGCGCCAAGTCCCAGCCGAGCGGCGAGCCAATCGGCGATGGAGAGACGGCGGAAGAGACCCGCTAACCCCGTCTGACGATGAATAGGAAGACGCCAAATTTTCACGAAATAGGAACGTCGCTTAGCATACCGACGCCAAGGCCGGTTCAGACCTTGGCGTCGGCGCGTGGGACGTGAAGCATGAAGACGTGAAGCATGAAGACATAAAACGTGAACGACCGCGCTGGCGAGTGCACGCCACATAACGAACACAACCCGTATAATCCGCGTAATCCGCGGTTTATCTCTACAAAGTAGCAGGGAACCATGAAACTGGACATTGAAAATCTGAACCGGGTGGCGGACGCCATCGAAGCCGCCGACAATATCCTTTGCGTCAGCCATGTGGCCCCGGACGGCGACGCCATCGGCAGCCTCCTGGGCGCGGGCTGGATGCTCCGCCACCTGGGCAAGACGCCGACTCTGGCTCTCCACGATCCCGTACCCGAGGGCCTGCGCTTCCTCCCCGGCGCGGACCAGGTGATCGGTCCCCAGGACGTGGGCGCCGACTACGACCTGATCCTTTGCCTGGACGCGTCCAGCCCGGACCGCATGGGCAAGGTCTACCGGGCGGCTGATCACGATCACATTCCTCTGGCTGTGGTCGACCATCATGTGACCAACACCCGTTTCGGGACGGCCAACTGGGTGGAGCCGGGCTGCGCCGCCGCCTGCCAAATGCTCGTCTACCTGGCCGACGCCCTGGAGGTTCCCCTGACCGGCTCCCTGGCCGAGTGCCTGCTCACCGGCACGGTCACTGACACCCTGGGCTTCCGCACCAGCAACACCAGCGCCGACGTGATGGAGGCCGCCATGCGCCTCATGCGCGGGGGGGCCAGCCTGCCGGAGATCACCGCCCAGACCCTCAACCGGCGACCGGTCCGCGAGTTGAAGCTATGGGGCCTGGTGCTGCCCGACATGCAACTGGAAGATGGCGTGATTTGGGTCACGGCCAGTCGCGCGCAACTGGCTGCGGCCGGCGCAGAGCCAGCCGATCTGCGCCTGGCCAGCATCCTGGTCTCCGCGGTGGAAGCCAACATCAGCGCCACCTTCATCGAGCGTCTGGATGAAGCCGGCGAGCAGGTGGTCGAGTGTAGCTTCCGGGCTAAGCCAGGCTTCGACGTCAGCGACGTGGCGTTCGAGCTGGGCGGCGGCGGCCATCCGCCCGCGTCCGGCTGCACCCTACCCGGCGAACTGGAAGAGGTCACCGCCATGGTGGTGGCCAGACTCAAGGCCGCGCACGCCGCCCAGATTGCATCGGGAAACCATCCATGAGCAAGCGCAACGCCTCCTATAACGGCCTGCTGATCGTGGACAAGCCCGGCCTGCCCAGAGATCGGGACGAAGCCATTGATATCGCCGCCTACGATCTGCCCACCAGCCACGATGTGGTGCAGCGAGTGCGTCATTGGAGTGGCCAGCGCCGTATCGGCCACACAGGCACTTTGGATCCCATGGCCAGCGGCGTGCTCGTCCTCTGCCTGGGCCAGGCCACCCGCCTGGTCGAGTACTATCAGGGGCACGATAAGATCTATCTGGCCGAGGTGACGCTGGGCCGTGCCACCGACACCTATGACGCTCTGGGCCAGGTGACGGACGAGCAGCCCGTCCCCCCGTTGATGCCGGCGCGCATCGAGGCCGCGCTGGCCCGCTTCCGGGGCGAGATCTGGCAGACGCCACCCATCTATTCGGCCATCAAGCGCGGGGGCGAAAGCCTGCACCGCAAGGCCCGGCGGGGCGAAGATGTGACGATCGAGCCGCGCCCAATTACCATTCACGAACTGAGTTTGGTAGACTTAATCGGGTCAGATCGCCTGCGCCTACGGGTGCGATCATCGGCAGGCGCCTATATGCGCAGTCTCGCCCACGATCTGGGCGCGGCCCTGGGGACGGTGGCCCACCTTTCCGCACTGCGCCGGGAGGCGGCCGGCGGGTTTACGCTGGACGATGCGGTCGAACTCGACGCGATCCAGGCTGCGGCGAAAGAAGGGCGATTGGCCGACCTGCTTCTGCCCCCAGGCGACAGGCTGCAAATGCCGCGGCTGACGCTGGATGAAGAGAGCAGCCGCAGGCTTGGCTACGGCCAACGCGTGGTCATGAACAGGATCGAGGGCGCGGGCGAAAATGCGCTGTTCCAGGCGTACGATGAAGAAGATCGATTCCTTGGCGTGCTGCGCTGTCTGCAAATGGGCGCCAACACGAATGAAATCAACATAGAAAAAGGGCAGAGCGAGCCCGGTCTCAGCGTTGACGAAAGCGTGTGGAAGGCCGAGAAGTGGTTCGCCCCCCAGGCATAGATGAGGTTATGGTCATTTTTCACGAACTTCGCGACGCGAGCGCAACCGGCCCGACCTACCTGACTATTGGCAATTTCGACGGTCTCCATCGCGGCCACCAAATGCTCCTGGCGCGGCTCAAAGCCCTGGCCGCGGCTCACGGCGATGACGCCCAAACCGCGCTGATCACCTTCTCTCCCCATCCACTGGCCGTGTTGCGCCCCGATGAGCCCCTGCTGCTGCTGACGACGCCCGAAGAACGGCTGCGCCTGGCCGCTGAGGAGGGGATCGACATCGGCGTAATCCAGCCCTTCACCCGCGAAACCGCGGCCATGCCCCCTAGAAAATTCATGACGTTGCTCAAGGATCGCCTGAACCTGGCCGGCCTGGTCGTGGGACCGGACTTCGCCTTGGGCCGAGATCGCAGCGGCGATCTGGATGCGTTGCGCGCCTTGGGCCGGGAGCTGGACTTCGATCTCCACGTCATCGCCCCCATTGACCTGGACGGGAAACCCATCCGCAGCAGCGCCATCCGCCGCGATCTGCTGGCGGGCAACGTGCGCGCCGCCGCCGAACTGCTGGGGCGCCCCTACCACGCCACCGGGCCGGTTGTCCCCGGCGACCAGCGGGGGCGCACCATCGGCGTCCCCACCGCCAACATCAAAACTCGCCCTGACAAACTGCTGCCGGCCGATGGCGTCTACGCCACCCTGGCTCACATTATCGAAGAGGATGGCCGCTGGCGCACCTACGGCAGTGCGACCAACCTGGGCCTGCGTCCGACGGTGGATGGCGAGCATCGTTGGCTAGAGACTCACCTGCTTGACTTTCCCGCCGCGGGCGAGAGTGGCGATCTCTATGGGAAGACGCTGCGGGTCGAATTTCTGGCCCGGCTGCGGGGCGAGCGACGTTTCAGCAGCCTGGATGAACTGATCGCCCAGATCGAGCGTGATATTCAAGAAACGCGCCGTATCCTGGCTGAGGCGTCGGAAAAAAACTGAGTTTCTCAACAAGAAACCGAATTTTTGTCAAAAACCCGGTTTCTCTGCCCCGACGCCGCACTAATCAAAGTGGTGAACTGTATGAACCGTTTTAAGTTGTCCGTACTCTTTGCGTTTGCACTTGCGTTATTGACCGCAGGCTGCACCGGCGACAATCCGTTCCAGACCGGCGGCCCGCCCCCCTGGCCTTTTACCGACCCCAATATCCTCGGCATCGAGCGCATCGACAAGCGTTCCCTCTCCACCATTGACGATGCGGTGGCATGCCTGGCCTCCAAACGCCCCGTTTTCGCGGTCATGGTGGACAACAGCAACGTGCGCCCGCAGACGGAAACCGGCCCCTGCCGAGTCGGCCGCGTGCCCCAGGGCACGGTGGTGCGCATCGACAGTATCTACCCCGAAGGCGGTGACTCGCCCCTGGCCAGCATGGATGGAGTGGGCGGCGACCTCAGCGCTAACCCTATCGGTTACACAGAAGACATCCAGCCTATTTTCCAGAGCGCCTGTAATTCATGTCACAGCGGCCTGATCAAGACTGTCGGCCTACAGACCACGGAATACGAGCCGCTGATGGCCGGCAGCGAGAACGGTCCGGTGGTCGAACCCGGCGATCCGGAAAACTCCCTCCTCTGGCAGATGATCGAAAGCGAACGTATGCCCATGGTGGGCGAGCTCTCCGCGCTGGACAGGGAGACCGTGCGCCTGTGGATCGAAGCCGGCGCGCCCGAACAGCGCAGCGCCCTGCCCAAACCGAGCAAACTCTGGGTTCACATCGCCCCTGAAGAGGTGGAAGAGGTCGCCAACGCCTGCGCGCCGGACGAAGTCGAATCACCCTCCACTTATGTCAATGCAGGTCTCACCTTACCTATCTCCTGCGGCGCGCCGCCCCCCCAGGAAACCGTGGACGGCATCGTCGCCACCTTCTCGCCCACCGTCGTCGGCGGTGGCGTCGCCAGCGCCGCGCCGGCCACATCCGGAGGAGGCGGTAGCTCCACCGTCGCCAGCGGCCCTACGTACACGGGCGGAGCCAGCGCGGCCGCGGCCGGCATCCAAGCGCCGGCGTTGGGCCTGGGTGCGCCCACAGACGCCGACGGCTGGATGCAGATGAAGGGCGGTTTTTGCATCGAACAACGGCTGCCGGACTTCGACCGCAGCATCACCGCCATCACATTCGCGCCGGGCGGACGCATGTTCCTGGCCCTGGACTCGCCACCCACGGGCGAAGCCGACCCGCTGGTGCTCTATGACGCCTTCCATCCCAGCCGTTCCATCGCGGTCTATGACTATATCAACGACAGCGGTCTCAATGAAATCTTTGGCGAATCACCCCGCATCACGGGGCTGGACTGGAGCGACGGTGCGCTTTACGTCAGCCGCGCCAGTGAAGTGGGGCGCATCCCTGACGGCGGCAGCTATGAGACCCTGGCGTCAGGCTTCGCCGTTCAGAGCCAGCTTTTCCACGCCAACAACGGCATCGTCGTCAGCAACGGCTGGGTCTACATATCGGCCGGCGGCGTGCGCGACGGCTATTCGGACGGCCCCATCACCGGCATGGGTCCGGTGGAGGCGGTCAACATTGTGGCAGGCGGCAACCCGTACGCGGCGCGCATCGTTCGCGCCAATGTTGGCCAGCTTCTCAGCCAACGCAATATCGGCGTCTTCCAGACCGCGGCCCTGGGCGTGCGCAACCCCTATGGCATCACCGCTGATCCGTCCGGCCGTATCTGGTTCACCGACAACGGCGCGACCAATGTACCCGAAAACACCAGCGCCGGCGACGAGGTGGACCTGCTCGACCCGCGCACCATCACCGGCGACGACGCGACTTCGCCTTATTACGGCTTCCCCCTAGCGCTGACCGAGTCCTCCCCGAACTGGTATAGCCCGATTGTGACCCTGGCCAACACGGCCGCGCCCACCGGCATTAGCTGGGCGTACGGGACGATCTTCTTCGGCCAATATGGACGTAATCCGGGGCTCTACCGGCTGGGGCGCGGGGCCGATGGTCAGGTGGTGGCCGAGCGCATTCTGCTCACCTGGCCGCTGCTGGCGGTCGCCACCGCACCCGATGGCGCGCTCTGGATCGGCACCGGTGACGGCGGGCTTTATCGCATCACACCCGGGTGCGGCGGGTAGACGAACCATGCGTATCCTCTGTCTCTCCGCCCCGCTGCCTGGCCATCTGGACTGGGGCGGCTATCTGGCCACCGCGGCAGAACTGGCGCGGCGAGGCCATGACGTCTGCTGGGCCAGTGGCCGGGAGGTCGCGCCGACGGTGACGCGGGCGGGCATCGCGTTCCGCGAACTGGCGACGACCGGCTGGCGCTGGCCGCCCCCGCCGCCACTCCGTCCCAACCCAGGCATGGACGCAGGCGCGTTTCAACGCCAACGCAAACTGCGGGCGCTGGATCAATGGCTCGATCCGGATCGGGTGGCCGCGGCCGTCCGCGAGCTTCAGGCCCTGGTTGCAGACTACCGGCCCGACGTGCTGGCCAGCGAGATGTTCATCGCCGCGACCGGCATTGTGGCGGAGATGGCGGACATCCCATTCGCGGTCGCGGGCTGGCCAGCGCCGCCCAACGCACCTCGCAAGTCCTCTGCCGATGATCCCTTAATTACCCTGGCCCGCGCCCGACTGGAGCGGCTGCTGGAGACCTTTGGCGTCCAAGGCGTCAACTGGACCGCGGCCGGGCCGCCTGCGCTGCGCTCGCCCGGCCTGCATCTCAGCTACTGGAGCCCCGCCTGGTTCGGCCACCCCGACGAACGCCCACCCACCCGCCACGTGGGCGGCGTCGCGCCGTCGCCTGTTCAGCGTCTGGCCGTCCCGCCCCCGCCCGACGGCGCCCCTTGGATTTTCATCACCTTGGGAACCAGTTTCAACGACGATCCGGCCTTCTTCACGGCCGCGACCCAGGCCGTGAAAGAGCTTGGGGGAACGCCCATCATCGCGGCCGGTCCGGGCGCGGCGTTGCAGGCGGAGTTGCGTCGCCGCCTACCTTCGACAGCGCACCTCTTCGAGACGGTCGATTTTCGGGCTACGCTGCCCTATGTGAGCGCCGCTATCCATCACGGTGGTGCGGGCGTCACCCACGCCCTGGTCACCCACGGAGTTCCCCAGGTCGTCACGCCCCACGCCGCCGACCAGAGCAGGCAAGCCCAAGGCGTGGCGCGCACGGGCGTCGGCTACCACATGGCTCCCCGTCAGGCCACGGCCGCCAATCTAACCAATGCCCTGGCTCAACTGTTACCAGACCGGTCACCCCAACGGGCGGCGGCCAGGCGGTTACAGAGTGAATTCGCGGCTCTGGGTGGGATTCCACGGGCCGCTGAGTTGATCGAGCAATTAAAGGCGCTTTGAGATTGGTGAGATTGGGAGATTGTCGCCTCGCTGGATACGGGCGAATCTCCAGTCTCCCAATCTCACCAATCTCTCGCCAAGCAAACGCACCCTTTTCAACCTGACTTCATTTCATTATCCACAAGGAGGGAATCATGAAAGAACTGGTGGAGCGCATCCGGGCCGAAGGGCGCAACCTGGGGCGCGGCATCCTCAAGGTCGACGGGTTCATCAACCATCAACTGGACCCCAAACTCACCATGGGCATGGGGGAAGCCTTTGCGCGCCGCTTTGCGGCATTAGGCGTCACAGGCGTCACAAAGATTGTCACGGCTGAGGTCAGCGGCATCGCGCCGGCTCTGGCCACAGGCGTCGTGCTGGACGCGCCGGTGATCTACGCACGCAAAACCCGGCCCATCACCATGCCCGACGGTTTCTACAGCGCACAGGCGCCCAGCCACACCAAGGGCGGCGTGGTGGAGTTGATCGTCTCGCCCGAATATCTGCTGCCCAGCGACCGGGTGCTCCTGATCGATGACTTCCTGGCCAGCGGCAAGACCATCGCCGCGCTGGCCGATCTGATCGCCCAATGCGGCTCGACCCTCTGCGGCATCGGCTGCATCGTCGAAAAGTCTTTCGAGGGCGGCCGCGAGCGGCTGGCGTCCCTGGACGCGCCCATCGTCACCCTGGCCATTGTGGAGAGCATGGAGGGGGATGAGATTGTGGTGCGGGACCCGGAAGAATGACAGGGTGAGGGGGTGACAAGATGAGGAGGACCGCCTACCCTGCGTCACCTTGTCGCCCTGTCATCTTGTCACCCTGTCATTCTTCTGGGTCAGGTAGGATTTCGACGGTGGCGCCAGGGGCGGGGCGGGAATAGTCGCCGATTTGGGCGCGGGGTTGCGGGTCGGCAAGCGCATTGCTCTGCGATGAGGATGTAGAGGGACGTTGGGCGGGCGCGTTGTTGACCGTCAGCCGCTTGCGAGGCTTGCGCCGGTAGGCGGTCACGCCCACCAGCACGCCAATCGCCATAAGGATCACAGGCCACCATCGCAAGAATGTACGTCCGCTTTCACCGCCCACGGAGAAAACGAAAAAGCCCAGGATCAGGAGGACGCTTCCGGGAACCAGCGCCCACCACTGTCGTCGCCCGACCAGGAAATAAAGCAACAGGAAGACCGTCCCCATGCCGATGAAGAGAGCCGCGCCCAGAGCCTCCACGTTGGCAATGACGCTGCTAAGGCCGATGACCACGCCGAGCACCAGCATAAAGCCGCCGGGGATGATGGCCCACCAGCGTTCAGATCGGTCGAGCAGGTAGATGTTCGCGAAGGCCAGGGCCAGGCCGATAAAGAGCACGGCCGCGTTCAGCCGCTGATCCAGAGATGGGTTTACGCTCAGTAGCGCCATCCCGGCCAGGGCCAACAGGGTCCAGGCGGGGATCAACTGGGCCCAATCGCGGCGGGTGGAGAAGTAGGCGATGAAGAAGCCGGCCGCACTCAGCGCCAGAAGACCGGCCAGAATATACTGAACCAAGGGTTCATAGGGGTCGAAAACGCCAAAATTGAAGAGCAACAGGAGCAGGCCGACGAGAAAAAGACCCACCGCCCAGATGAGGGAGCCGATGCGATAATTCGATTGATTGCGAGAATTCATGGTCTATCGTCCCAATTGAAACAAGACCGGAATTCGGCGGATTTCGGTCTTGCAGCGTGCTTACGATGTCTTACAGAACCGACCTGTCAGGCGATTCTCCTTTTGCGTTCCGGGACATGAACAATAGTATCGTTGGCGCCTACGGTTCGACTACTGGTAAGGCGTCGATATCGACATTGAGCGTCACCGCGCCGGCGAAGACCCAGCCCTTATCACCGTTCTCCAGTTCGACCTGGATCCACTCACCGTCAGCGCTGCGCGCGAGGGCCGGCACGTCGGTTCCGCCAGCCAGACGGGTGACCGGGGCCGCCTCACTGCTGGGCGCTTCCCGGACTTGAACGCCCACGAGTGTATCCACCATCACCATGGCATCCTCCAGGGAGACGACCGGCGTGGGTTCGGGCGTCGCTGTCGGCTCGCTTAGAGGGGCGGCCGTGGCGGTGGGCGCGGCGGCGCTCTCCCCGGCGGGCGTCTTCAGGCTATCCAAGCTGCCGTTCACGGTGACGAAATCGGCTGCGACCCAAGCCTCCGCGCCATCGAGTTCGATCTGGATCCACTTATCGTCATCCGAGACGCCGGTGGCGGGGAACGTTTCATCCTTGAGCAACAACTTGACGATCTCGCTCTCGGTGCTCGGCGCGGAACGGGCGTTGACGCCCGCCTCGGCGCTGACCACCACCGTCACACCCTGGCCGGCTGGCGTGGAGGGTTCGCCGGCAGCCGGCGCCTCCACAACCGGGGGCGCGGTTGCGCCGGCCGGCGCTGGAACCATGACAGCGTTCAGGACGACGTACTCCGCCGATACCCAGAGTTGCCGACCATCTTCCAATTTCAGTTGAACCCAACCTTCCTGCTTGCCCACCACTGGGGCAGTAAGACCATTGTCCAAAATGTCAACGACTGGGCTATCAAGATCGGGAACCTCCCGCGCGTTGAGTCCGTACTCGCTGTCGACCGTGGCCATTTCCTGCTCGATCATGGCCGGCGTCGGCTCCACGGTGGGCGTTGGCGCCGACGTGGCTGTCGGCGGCAGAGGCGTGGCCGTCGGCGGGGGTTCTTCCTGGGGCGCGTCCGTGGCCAGCGCGACCACGCCCGGCTCGCCTTCCTGATTGGGGGCTTGGGTGGCAACGGGGGGCTGGGACGTCAGGGCGCCAAAGTCGAAGCCGTTCATGGCCAGCCAGCCAACATAGCCCAATACCGCCAACAAGGCGACGATGATCAGCGTGGGCAAGAGCCAGCTCGCGCCTGAAGATTTGCTTTCCTCCTCATAGGCGACCGGCTGCCACTGATGAGGGGTCACGCCGGCATCGCTCTGTAACTGAAGATCGTCAGGGAGACCCTGCTCCTGATCGAGCAGTTGCCACTGGTCGCCGGGCTCAGGGGACTCGGTCAACTGCCAGTCGTCCATGGATTTACGTTCGCTCATGCTTTCTCCCTTCGAGAGGCGTGTTCCAGCCGTAACGCATCCCGGCCATGCCATATATGACAGTTTGTACGGCAAAAAGAATCGCCAAGATGCTCCACGCTGCGGTTTCCCACCAAGGTGCAGGCCGATAGGCGACGAGACCATTCATCGCCATGCCGATGCTGAATAGCTCCATGCTCACTGTAAGCGGCGTCAGCGCACGCGGGGCGCTAAAGGCGCGCGCCCAACTCCAGTGGACGACAGACCGATACCAGGATATGTAACTGAGAGTCGCCAACGCTCCAGCCAAGCCTAAAACCCAGAGGGCGTCGATGAAAACTGTTTGCCACGCGATCATCACGTCAAAAGTCCAAATAAGTGCTTGAGAACCTCCAGAGGTGGCCAGCGATGCTTCCATGGCCGGGCGGTTTCAGACCACCTCCCGGAAGTTGGGCCTACAAATCATCCGTAGGACGCCGCGAACGCCATCCTTGTTCCAAACAAGCGCATGGTCCCCAATGCATGAATAGCTTAGGGCGATTCATGTTCATTGTCAAACGGTCTTTGCGCAATCTTGGGGTGTAGAAGTTCGACTTTTGGCAAAAGTCGAACTTCTTTGGCCGCCACCCCTGATTTGATTTATTGAGCAGAGACGTCAAACATCCGAAAAAAATGCGCATGCGCTAATCCAGAAGCGGGATGGTTGGCGGTTTGCACGACTGACTGATACTATAAAGCCCGCTGACTTGTCATGGATGAACTGGGTTGCGCATGTGTGGATCCGATATTTGCTGCACTACAATAATTTTAGCACAAATGCGGCGTTTTGACACACCACGCCTGATCAATACCTCGGCTGCCCAACGAGAGCGAATGTAGATCAAATGCTCATTGGAATCGACGCCTCACGCGCCCTGCGCGCGAGACGCACAGGAACCGAACGCTATTCCCTGGAAATCATCCGCCATCTGTTGCGCCTGCCAGAGGCCGCGACCCATGGCTGGCGGCTGTACGTCGACGCCGATGTCGATCCGGAGGCCTTTCAGGTCAGGAGCGATGTGAAGATGGAGGTGCGCGTACTGCCATCCCGGCGCATGTGGACTCACCGCGCACTGGGGCCAGAGGTTCTGCGCCATCCCCCGGACGCGCTCTTCATCCCTGCGCACGTGCTCCCCTTCACGCTTCCACCCCGCCGCCTGCCGCCCAACGTCGTCACCGTCCACGATCTGGGCTATCGGCATTTCCCTCAGGCGCACACTCGCAGCCAGCGCTGGTATCTGGAGGCGAGCACGCGCTGGAACGCGGCCAACGCCACGCGCGTGATCGCGATCAGCCAGGCCACGGCCCGGGATCTGCAAGCTGCCTATGGAACGCCGGCCGCCAAAATTCGCGTGATCTATGAGGCCACAGCGGGATGGGAGCGGACGGACGAAACGTCTCAACAGACTGTTCGCCAAAAGTATGGTCTGGAGCGACCGTACGCCCTTTTCACGGGATCCATCCAGCCGCGAAAAAACCTGAATCGACTCATCGCCGCCTACGCCCGCCTCCACGCCGCGGAACCCCTCTCCTGGGATCTGGCGTTGACTGGCGCGCGGGGCTGGCTGAGCGATCCCCTCTATGAGCAGGTGCACGCCCTTGGACTGGAAGAACGGGTGCGCTTCACCGGCTACGTCCCCGATGACGACCTGCTCGCGCTGCTCAGCGGCGCGCGTTTTTTCACCTTCCCCTCTCTGTTCGAAGGATTCGGCCTGCCTGTGCTGGAGGCCCAGAGCGTAGGAGTTCCTGTCATGACCGCCAACAATTCATCTTTGCCCGAAATCGCCGGCGACGCCGCGCTGCTGGTGGACCCCACCGACGTGGACGCGATCGCCGACGCCATGCTCCGGCTCAGCCAGGACGAGGCCCTGCGCCAGCGGCTGATCGAGGCCGGCTATGAAAACGTGAAGCGCTTTTCCTGGACCAAGGCCGCGGCCGAGACCCTGACCGTGCTGGAGGAAGCGGCGCGGGCTGGCGGGCGAATGCAAAGCGCAGCTCCCGCCGAGGACGGATAGGTGATGGCAATAGCGAATGAACGGGAGGTGCGACCGCCGGCGGTGCGCATCCTGGATGTGGAGATACATCAGGTCGATTTCGAGCAGACGCTGACCCTGATCGAGGCCTGGATCGAGGCCTGGCGCGGGGAGTCCCAGCCTGGATCCTGCCGGCAGATCTGCACCGTCAACCCGGAATTCATCATGGACGCGGGGCGCGATCCCGCCTTCGCCGCTGTCCTGGCCCGGGCCGACCTCTGTGCGCCGGACGGGGTGGGCGTGTTGTGGGCGGCCCGGCTCCAGGGCGTGGGCCTGCGAGAGCGGGTGACCGGCTCGGACGGCGTCTATCGCATCTGCGAGCGTGCGGCGGATAGGGGGTGGCGGGTCTTCTTCCTGGGGGCGGCCTCTGGGGTGGCGGCACGGACGGCGGAAGTCCTGTCTGCGCGCTATCCGGGGCTGACGGTGGCAGGGACGTTCAGCGGCTCGCCTGCGCCCGAAGCCTGGCCGGCCATCCAGGCTTTCCTCCAGGCGGCCCGCCCCGACATCCTCTTCGTGGCCTACGGTCACCCGGCCCAGGACATCTGGATCGACGCCCACCGGGACGAGCTGCCGGCGGCCGTGGCCATGGGCGTGGGCGGCGCGTTCGATTTTGTGGCCGGCGTCTCCACGCGCGCGCCGGTCTGGATGCAACGGCTGGGGTTGGAATGGCTTCACCGGCTGATCCGCGAACCGTGGCGCTGGCGGCGGATGAGGAAGTTGCCGGTGTTCGTGGCTAGGGTGATTTTTGACAAGATGACAGGATGACAAGATGACAAGATGACAGGGTGATCACAACCCAAGTCACCTTGTCATCCTGTCATCTTGTCATCGCGCCAAAAAACTATCCCTTCACCGCACCGGCGGTCAGGCCGGCGACGATGCGACGTTGGAAGACGAAGACGAGAATAATCAACGGAATACTGGAGACCACGCCGGCGGCCATGATCTCACCGAATGGGGTCTGGCGTGAGAATTGGGCCGGGAAGTTAGCGATGATCACGGGTAAGGTGCGGGCCATTGGCTGCACGGACGTGAAGGTCAACGCGAACAGGTATTCGTTCCAGGCGCCAATAAAGGCAAGCAGCCCTGTCGTGACCAAGGCCGGGGCGGTGAGCGGCAGCAAAATCATATAGAAGGTTTGGAAGGGAGAAGCGCCGTCCACCTGGGCCGATTGCATGATCTCCAGGGGCAACTCCTTGAAGAAGGCTGTCAGCACCCAGGCTGTAAACGGCAGCGAGAAGAGCAGATAGGTGATGATCAGGCTGGGGATGGCTTGCAAACCAAGATTATTG
>Ga0114931_10002925_pt1 | contig 21661 bp, 18 predicted proteins | sample 2SBtaG_FD_89579 | JGI IMG/M metagenome (GOLD analysis project Ga0114931, IMG submission 89579) | Deep subsurface microbial communities from Kolumbo volcano to uncover new lineages of life (NeLLi) - 2SBTROV14_V59a metaG | ecosystem: Environmental > Aquatic > Marine > Volcanic | place: Kolumbo... | reverse complement strand
GGAGGTATCGCTTTCGAAGGACTCAATCAGGCCGGTGTGTCAGGTACCGATATGCTTATTATCCTCAATGACAATTGCATGTCCATTGACCCAAATGTGGGTGCATTGAAAGAATACCTGACCGATATTACCACCTCTCGCACCTTTAACAAAGCCAAGGATGAGATTTGGAATCTCTTGGGCAAACTGAGCAAGTTCGGACGCAATGCCAGAGAAATCGTATCGCGGGTGGAAAATGCCATGAAAGGAGCACTGGTTAAGCAAAGCAACTTTTTTGAAGCTTTGAATCTCCGCTATTTTGGACCCATTGACGGGCACGACATTAACCACATGGTTCGTATACTTGAAGATATGAAGGATATTCCCGGGCCCAAGCTGCTGCACACCCTGACGGTGAAAGGAAAAGGGTACAAACCGGCAGAAGAGGGCAACCCTACTCTCTGGCACGCCCCGGGAAAGTTTGATAAAATCACCGGTGAACTCTACCAATCCACGGACAGAGGACCGAAAGCTCCTAAATATCAGGATGTATTTGGCAAAACAATCATAGAGCTGGCCCGCCAGAATGAAAAAATCATGGGCATCACACCGGCTATGCCAACGGGCTCATCACTCCGTTTTATGATCGAGGAGATGCCTGACCGGGCATTTGACGTGGGTATTGCTGAGCAGCATGCCGTCACATTTTCGGCCGGCCTTGCTACGCAGGGCATGAGGCCTTTCTGCAATATCTATTCTTCTTTTATCCAGAGAGGATACGATCAGGTAATTCATGATGTGGCCATTCAGCGTTTGCCCGTGATCTTTTGCCTTGACAGGGCGGGGGTGGCCGGTTCGGATGGCGCTACTCATCATGGAGCTTATGATATAGCCTTTATGCGCTGCGTACCCAATATGATTGTATCGGCTCCCATGAATGAAGAAGAACTTAGAAATCTCATGTACACTGCCCAATTGGATAAAATTGAGCAACCCTTCAGTATTCGATACCCGCGAGGTATAGGTATGATGCCCGAATGGCAACGGCCTTTCCGTGAAATTGAAGTCGGAAAAGGCAGGCAACTTAGCGAGGGCGAGGATATGGCCATACTCTCTATCGGCCATGCAGGAAATTTTGTAAGCGAAGCCCTGCTTGAACTCATCAGTGAGGACATTTCCGCAGCCCATTTTGATATGCGATTTGTAAAACCGCTGGATGAAGAGCTTCTGCACAAGGTATTTTCAAAATACAAAAAGGTGATTACCGTAGAAGATGGGGTGCTGATGGGGGGCTTTGGCTCTGCAGTACTTGAGTTTATGGTCGATCATAAATATACGGCAGAGGTCAGGCGTCTGGGGATTCCCGATTATGTAGTGCAGCATGGCACACAAAAAGAACTTTGGAGAGAATGCGGCTATGATGCACAAGGTATTGTAGAGACTGCACAGGCCCTCTTGCATAAAAAAGTAAGTATACGGGGCTAATATTTATTCCGGCCCAAGGTCAACCGGCATATGGAGCTTACGGCTGAGAAAATCTTCAATATCGCAGAAAAATGAATGAGCTTGCTGTGAAGCGGAGAGGGAATGAAAAGCCGGATACGTGATGGCTCCCTGTCTTGTTAACAAGGCTTGTCGAAAGGGTTGAATTTTATTTTCCTTTTTATTGATGAAGATTTTCCATGTGCCCAGATTCTTTTTTGCCATTTTATCCGAGGATGGTTCTATTTTTTCAAATGTCTGGGCGCTTAGTCTGCCCGAAGCAAAGAAAATCAAAGCCAGTATTGCTATTTTTGAGGCACCTTTCATAAATGAGGATATAAAACAATGAAAATTAAGGAATATTGGATAATCGGCCTGCTCATTTTGGGCATTTCGTGTACGGGTGCACATAAAGGACAAAAGTATGACCCGGGATGTGCTCCGATTGTGTTGGATGTGGAGCTGGGGACGCTCAACGGACTGACCCCCAGAGCCTCGGTCAAAGAAATTAAAACTCAGTTTACCTGTCCCCTTGTTGAACAAGAGGACGAAAGTTGCGGCACTGTTGTGGCTCTGGAGTCTTATTCCGTTAAATTTTTTCCTAACCAAAAGATCTTTGAAGTCTTCTATCCCTTTAAAGGCAAACAGCTTCAGCATGTATTGTTAGAGAGTCGGCAGCAGATAGAGACGCAATTCGGGAAGCCGGAAAAAGAAATGAAATCGGATGGACTGGAGATAGCCTTATATGCAAGGTCGTACGGTACGCTGGCCGTTGCATTTGACCATGGCAAAGCACGGAAACTATGGGTTGCCTACACTTCTCCGGAGAAAGTAAAACTTTGTGACTAAGTCCAAACCCGGGTGCCTTCCGAGCAATTCCGGCAGATATCGATCTCTTTGCGGCCACGTAGCAGGCGTTCTCTAAAAGCCCGGTAGCTCTTTCCGTTCCAGATTTCTGTGAAGGTATAGTCCTTTATATTGCCCATTTCATATGAAGCATTTTTGTCAAAACAACAGGGAAGCACGCGGCCGTCCCAGGTGATGACAGCACTGTGCCAGAGTTTCCAGCACTGATTGTGCAAGGGGTTTTTGATACGGTAGCGGCCATCTTCTTGCTTCATATAGCGTGAATATTTGTCATTGGTAGGTATAAGGGGATGACCTTTTTCAAAATTATATATTTGGGCTGTTTTGAGTTTCACCTCATCTACCCCCAGCTCTTTGGCAAGCGCCCTGATTTCTCCTATTTGATGTTCATTGGGTCGAACAATCAGAAACTGGAAGATTGTATAAGGAGTGTGCGAACGCAGCCTTTTCCGTGCTATCAACAGCTTCTTCGTACCCTCAATTACTTTCTTCAATTGTCCTCCTCTTCGATACTGCTCATATATTTCCTGTGTACTTCCATCTATTGATATAATTAGGCGATTAAGTCCGGACCTAACGATTTTTTCTGCACGCTCTTCATTCAGAAAATGAGCATTGGTACTGCTGGAAGTGTAAATGCCCTTGCTGACGGCATAGGCAATCATGTCTTCCAGTTCTTTATGTATAAAAGGCTCCCCCTGGAAATAAAAGTTAAGATAGAGAAGATGGTAGCTCAGTTCGTCCACGATTTTTTGAAATAGGGGCATATCAAGATGCCCTGTAGGCCGGGTAAATGACCTCAACCCACTAGGGCATTCGGGGCAATGTAAATTGCAGGCAGTGGTGGGTTCGACAGACAGTGAAAAAGGCATGCCCCATTGCCGAACTTTTCCCGTCCAGCGGCTTATATAATAAGATGAGAGAATCTTAGAGACATTGCCAGTCTTACTGGGGAGGACGCTTTTCAGCAAATTATATTTGTCCCGAAGTTTGTTGGCATTCATTAGGAGGGAAAGTTCTTCAAATAATGACAAAAATCATTCATTGCTTATGAATTATTTTATTCATTTGCCAAAGTGAAAAAAGTGTTATCCATATTCCTGGTAATTGCGCTTATGTCACAGCTTCTCAATAAGTTGATGACGTTTGCGGCTTTCAAATTACAGGAAGATTATATCGCTTCCGAGCTATGTGAAAATAAAGACAGACCGGAAATGCATTGCAATGGCCACTGTCAACTGAATAAAAAACTACAGGAAGATACAGAGGAAAACGGGACACCCGCAAGACCCAAATTTTCGGAAGAGCAGAACATGACGTTGTTTTTGTTTGGGCAAGCCTTCCTGCTTAATCCTCCTGAGATACCCGGCTCGCACTGGATCAGCAGGCATGAAGACATTACCAATGATCCGGATTTGCGAGAGGTATTTCATCCCCCGTGCTAAGCGCTTCATTTTTCCAATCTTATTATTTATTGTCTGTACGCGTTGGATAAGGATTTGTCCTGTGTAAGTAAGTGTGCGCTATGGGCAGTGTAGCAGCATTTCATGCGCTACAGGCTTGTTACCTTTTCTCTATTAATAAAAAAACAATAAAATGAAGCGACTAGCTATAGCATTTATATTGCCGGCACTTATGCTGGCCTTATCCCTGGGTGGATGCAAAGGAAAAATAAAACCCAAGGATGATACTGATTCATTGGTGAAAATCGCATCGGGTGCCGATAACGGATATCTGATTGAGGTATTTTCAGATGATTCTCTTTTTGTTGGATATAACAAAATTTATATTCGAATTAAGAACAAGAGTACGGATGAGATTTTGAACAATTTTACGGTAAGCTTAAATCCCATGATGGACATGGGTACAATGCAGCATTCGGCTCCGGTAGAAAATCCCCCAGGAGCAAATGCGGATAATCTTTATAAAGGGGCTGTTGTTTTTATTATGCCCAGCATGGCTGGCACCTGGACCCTTTCGGTTCATGCAGAGGATTCCCAGGGAAATGTAGCTGACATCGATTTGCATCCAATAATAAAGCTGCCAGCCGAGGTGAGAATGCTCTCCTTTGAGTCTGAGATTGACTCGAGCAAACTTTTTCTTTCGCTGTGTGCACCCCAAAGTCCCGAAGTAGGGCTTAATGATTTTGAATTGGCTGTTCATAAAAAGGAAAGTATGATGAGTTTTCCTCCTGTAAACGGACTCACCTTTTCTATCGAGCCTGAAATGCCCTCCATGGGCCACGGTTCGCCCAACAATGTGAATCCGGTTGGTACGGGTAACGGTCATTATCTGGGGAAAGTCAACTTTACCATGACCGGCTACTGGAAGGTAAATATGACCATTATGCAAGGTCAGGATACCGTCAAAAGTAACCTGGCATTTGATATCACACTCTAAACTTATCAAAGATTTAATTCAGCCTCATAACCGGGTGGCCGGGATAGAGCCACCCGGTTTTACCATAAACAACGTAAAGTGAATAAGGGAAATTTATATCTGTTTTTTTTGCTCGGCATCTTACCACTATTTGCCAAAGCCCAGCAAGAGCCTGATAGCTTTCATGTGGCAACATGGATGCAATTGCGTGATTCAGCTCATGCAATAGTTCTTCATCCGATAATGATCAGCAGGAAATACGGGGAAGCAAAAGCGGAAGATGGACAGCGGCCTATGAGCAGTATTGATGAGTATTTAGCAGCCGCTTCTTCGCTCACATTGATGAGTCGTGGAGTTTTTGGCAAGGAACCAATACTTCGGGGGATGAATACCGACAGGTTATCCGTGATGGTGGATGGAATGCCCGTAATGTATGCTTGCATTGGAAAGATGGATCCTGCGACATCCTATGTGGAAAGCAATAATCTCGATCGCATTGAAGTGCAAAGCGGGGGTGAGGAACTGGCATATAGCAGTAGCCCAGGTATACTAAACCTGAAAACGCTTGACCCCAAAATCGGAACAGAGAAACGGAACTATGGTCAGGCAGGAGTAGAGCTACAAAGCAACGGTATGGGGAGAAATGCTTTTCTAAAATGGGGACGAAGCAAGGAAAACTGGGGTCTTTTGTTGAATACAACCTGGAGGGCAAGGGATGAATATCGGGATGCCAGGGGAAGCTTGATTGAATTTTCGCAATATCACAAGGCCAATCTGGCTATGGCGCTGAAGTGGCGATCTAAGGAAAAAAATATGATAGATGTCGACCTGATTCTTGATGAAGCCTGGAATGTTGGATATCCGGCACTCCCAATGGATGTCCCTCATGCGGGGGCACAGCTTTTTACTCTGAAATGGAAATCATACCGTCAGCATGGAAAATCAAACGAAAGATCTCTGCGCTTATTCGGAAATCATGTTTTGCACGATATGAATAACTACACACGCAATGACGATAATATGCGTATGGATATGCCAGGAGAGACTTCGGTCGTGGGAATAAGTGCAAAGATGAATTGGCAGCCGGGGAAAAGACAGAATCTGTACTTAAAAGGCGAGTGGATGCATTCACGGGCAATAGCCAGCATGACCATGTATCCGGAAGGTGAAAAGGAAATGTATATGTTGACCTGGCCGGACATTGTACGGGAATCGTGGGCCGGAGTCATGTCATACAGCTTTGCAACACCGAAGCTCGAAATGGTAGGCAGCCTAAGACTCGAAACATTGCTTTCTTATTCCCGCAGTGCGATGGGGATTAGTCAATGGGAAGCTCTTGGAGAAGACATCTCACGGTCTGACACCCGACTCATTGGAGGAAGCGGCATTTCATTGCGCTACCGCAAAGACAGTAGCTTCTCAATCAAAATGAAGACCAGTGCCAATTTGCGGGCACCTAGCATCAGCGAGCAATTCGGACTTTATCTCTATAATGCCAGTGATGCGTTTGTTTATCTGGGCAATCCTACCTTGCCCAATGAAAAAAGTATTCAATTCAGCATGGGAAGCAATTATGAAAAAGGTAGTGTGCGAGCCGGTGCTGAGGCTTTCGCCTATCTTTTTCGAGATTATATTCTAGCCGGAATAGACACTAACCTACTGCCTTTGAATGAGCAACAAAACGGAGTGAAGGTGTACAGCGCCATAAAAGGAGCGCACCTCATTGGCGGAAATGTCCATTTTAGAGTTCAATGGCATGCTCATCTCTTCCTTATGCTTCGGGCCGACTATGTAGATGCTCGTGATTTTGAAGGAAATTATCTGCCTTTTATCCCTCCACTCAAAGGAAGTGCAAGCGTACGCTATACCCATGGAAAGTTCGATCTTATTGCAAAGATTACTGGGGCCGCTCCTCAAAATAAAGTGAGTAGGTATAACGCTGAGGATGCCACTCCGGCATATTATCTCGTGAATGTCAATGCTGCCTATAATTATCAAATATTATCATTGAAGGGTAAGGTGATTCTTGCAGCTGAAAACCTTACCAATACTTACTTCTGGGATCATTTGGATTGGAATAATGTTCCCCGGCCAGGAAGAAATATTATCCTCTCCACTGTGATTGATTTTTAGAATATACGGATTACTCACAGCAGAATAGAAATGGTTTTTTTGAAAAAAACCGGGAGATTATGAAGACATGCACTCATGCAGTCCAACAAATATTTTTATATTAATAGATCAGGCTTGAATGGAATGGAAAGGAGATATCGGGAGTCAAATTAGGAATGTGTTAAATTGTTCTAAAATATTTTTCATTTTTGAAAGTCCCGTAAAACGGTAAAAGGGATGTGTTATTAACAGCAAGTTAATAATTCTACCCAGCCGGGAATAACATGAAAAAATATTTTAGTTCTTTCTTTCTAAAAAAACAGCCGATAATCTGAAATTTACCATGTTAGAAACAGCCAAGAATCCCAAAGAAGTTTTATCAAAGAATGGCCATACCGAAAGTATAAGTAAAGAAATACTGAAGGAGCGAAAAGGACCCGAAAAGAAGTATACGTATGAAGAGGCACTTGCCGGAGCGCTTGAATATTTTGAAGGGGATGAATTGGCAGCGAGTGTGTGGGTCAATAAATATGCGCTCAAAGACTCGAAAGGCAATATTTATGAAAGAACACCGGATGATATGCATCGTAGGCTGGCCCGTGAGATTGCACGTATCGAGGCCAAATATCCAAATCCCTATAGCGAAGAAGACATCTATGCAGTACTGAAGGGCTTTAAGCACATTGTTCCTCAGGGCAGTCCCATGAGCGGCATAGGAAACAACTTTCAGATTGTATCTCTTTCCAATTGTTTTGTAATCGGGCATGACAGCAATGCCGATTCCTATGGTGCCATTATGCGCACGGACGAAGAGCAGGTGCAACTTATGAAAAGGCGCGGAGGAGTGGGACATGACCTCTCGCACATACGTCCTACGGGAAGCGATGTGATGAACAGCGCACTTACATCTACCGGTGTCGTTCCTTTTATGGAACGATACTCCAACTCTACCAGAGAAGTGGCGCAAGATGGAAGAAGAGGGGCGCTCATGCTTAGCATCAGCATCAAGCATCCGGATGCAGAGCGATTTATTGATGCGAAAATGGAAGGTACGAAAGTGACCGGTGCCAATGTTTCCGTAAAATTGGACGATGAGTTTATGCGGGCCGTTATCGCAGGAGAGCAATACAAGCAACAATTTCCCATCGACTCGGAAAATCCCGTTATTGAAAAAATGGTAGATGCAAAAGGTCTCTGGGATAAAATCATTCACAATGCCTGGGCTTCTGCCGAGCCCGGTGTTCTTTTTTGGGATACCATCACCCACGAAGCCATTCCGGATAGATATAGCAAATATGGCTTTCGTACTGTTTCTACCAATCCTTGCGGGGAAATTCCGCTTTGCCCCTATGATAGTTGCCGCCTCCTGGCTATCAATCTCTACGGATATGTTGAAAATCCGTTTACACCCAATGCTCACTTCAACTTTGAAAAATTCAGGAAACATGCCCGTATGGCCCAACGCATAATGGATGATATCGTGGATCTTGAAAAAGAAAAAATAGACCGCATCATTCAGAAAATAGACAATGATCCGGAACCCGAAGAGTTGAAACGAACTGAACGCTTGCTCTGGGAAAAAATCAGAGAGAAATGTGAGCAGGGCCGCAGAACTGGAGTGGGCATCACGGCAGAGGGCGATATGCTGGCTTCACTTGGCCTTACCTATGGCAGTAAAGAGGCCATAGATTTTTCGGAAAAAGTGCATCGAACACTGGCTGTAGAGGCTTATCGAAGCAGTGTAAGTATGGCCAAAGAGCGTGGGGCATTTCCGATTTATAACCCGGAGCTCGAAAAAGACAACCCTTTTATTCAAAGAATAAGGGAGGCAGATCCCGAACTGTATGAAGAGATGGTGAAATACGGAAGGCGCAATATTGCGCTTCTAACTATTGCCCCAACAGGTACTACCAGTCTGATGACACAGACGAGTTCGGGTATCGAACCTGTATTTCTGGTTTCTTATAAGAGACGAAAGAAGGTCAACCCCAATGACAAAAATGTTCGTGTCGATTTTGTAGACAAAGTAGGAGATGCCTGGGAAGAATATCATGTGTTTCACCATAATTTCCTCACCTGGCTGGATGCCAATGGGTACGATCGGGAAAAGGTGGAACAGCTGCGTGATGAGGAACTACAGGAAATAATCAGACAATCGCCTTATCATAAGGCCACCGCCAATGACGTAGACTGGGTGAACAAAGTAAAAATGCAGGGACGAATTCAGAAGTGGGTGGATCACTCCATCAGTGTAACAGTGAATGTTCCAAAAAACATCAGTGAGGAGATGGTGAGCAAAATCTATCAAACCGGATGGGAGGAAGGTTGCAAAGGAGTCACTATTTATAGAGACGGATCGAGGAGTGGAGTATTGGTAAGTGAGGATGATGCACCTGATAAAAACAATGAATTTGCCGAAACCAGAGCTCCCAAGCGGCCGGTTAAACTGGAAGCCGATATTATCAAATTCAGCAACAATCATGAAAAATGGGTAGCGGTTGTCGGTTGCCTGAAAGGAAGGCCATACGAGATCTTTACAGGTCGAGCTGAAGACTCATTCTCCATTTTATCTCATGTTGACAAGGGATGGGTAATAAAAAGCAAGACCGAAGACGGAAAAAGCCGCTATGATTTTCAATATTCCGACAAAGACGGATACCGCATCACAATAGAAGGCCTTTCGCGCACATTTACACAGGAATATTGGAACTATGCTAAGCTAATCTCCGGTGTGCTGCGTCATGGCATGCCACTTCCTTATGTGGTGGATATGGTATCTGGTCTGAATTTAAACGAAGAGAGCCTAAACACTTGGAAAAACGGAGTTGTAAGAGCCCTCAAACGATACATCCCCGATGGCACCGAACCTGTTGACAACATGTGTCCCGAGTGCGAAGAACCCGCTCTTGTGTATGAGGAGGGATGCCTCAATTGCAAGAGTTGCGGACACACCAAGTGTGGTTGAGCGTGAGATGACAATTGGGAAAAGGCCGGGTTAACTATAAACCCGGTTTTTTTTGTGAAAAGTGAACAGTTCCAGTCTAAATAGCATTGCTTCAAATAAAATAGCATGAAGGAAGGAGACCTGATCCCATCCTTTCGACTTCAGAACCAAAACGGGGAATGGGTCGAAATGGAGGATTATATTGGAAAAAAGGGTGTGGTATTGTTTTTTTATCCAAAAGACCACACTCCGGGCTGTACCCGGGAAGCCAGGGCTTTCAATGCACAATATGATGAATTTAGGAAATTGGGGGTAGAACTTTTCGGTATCAGCGGAGATGATCCTAAAACCCATAAATCCTTTTGTGAGAGGAACAGTTTGTCGTTTCCCTTGCTCAGTGACAAAGGAAATAAAATTAGAAAAGCATGGAAGGTTCCGGCATCATTTCTGGGCTTTCTTCCGGGGCGTGTAAGCTATGTAATCGATAGAGAAGGAAGAATTAGGAAGATTATTAATTCACAGTTTGATATGCTCCGCCATATTGAAGAATCACTCGCAGCGGTCAAAATTCTGAAAGAAAAAGGGAAGGTCTGAGATATGCATCGAAAGAAAAACCGGGGGATAAAAAAGTGGGTAATATCGTTTGCGTTAATCCTGATTTTGGTTGACATATACCTATATTCGGCCATGCAGGCTACTTTGCCCGAAGCGGAGCATTTTTTGGCAGCTGTCGTTTTTTGGTTTTTGAGCTTTTTCTTTGTAATCCTTATTTTATTCCTTTATCACAAAGTGGCCGATGATCAGAAAAGAAATAGCTTTAGGACGGGCCTGCTGTTTTCAGCCGGCTTAGGAATCCTTTTAGGAAAGTTGTTTCTTCTGCTGGCCGTACTCACAGATGATGCTCTGCGGATAGGTGAATGGATAGTACAATCCTTACAAAATTTAAATACCGGAAAAAAAATTGCTTTGGCAGGAAGAAATAAAAATATCATACAATCGGGCATGGCCATGGCGGCATTGCCGGTTAGTGCACTGACCTATGGCATCACCATCGGAGCTCATGACTACAAAGTGAGCCGCATTAAACTTCCGGTACGCAATCTCCCTCCGGAGTTGCACGGCTTTCGGATAGGACAAATATCAGACATTCATGCAGGAAGCTTGCGATCAAGAAAAGGGGTGAGCAAAGGAATTTATCGTCTTCTAAAAGAAGAAGCTGATCTGATTTTCTTTACAGGGGACCTTGTGAATACAAGCGCCCACGAAGTGGAGGAGATGGCCGATATTTTTTCAGGAATAAGTGCCCCTCACGGAGTCTACTCCATATTGGGCAATCATGACTACGGACTTTACCGAAAGTGGAACAGCAAGGCAGAGGAAAGAGAGAACTTTGAAGAACTCAAGGCCTGGCATGCTCGTTTCGGATGGAAACTGCTGATGAACGAGCATGAGATCATTCAGTTTGATAATTTCAAAATGGCGGTTATTGGTATTGAGAATTGGGGTAAATCATCTCGGATGCCCAAGTTTGGCAAGTTGGATAAGGCTATGGAAGGCATGTCCCCGGCAGATTTTAACATTCTGCTCTCACATGATCCCTCTTTCTGGGAAGCCCAGGTACTTAGCAGACCGTCTCTGAAAATTGACTTGACTCTTTCTGGTCACACACATGGGATGCAGTTTGGAGTGCATACGCGCTACTTCAAATGGTCTCCCGTACGATATGTAAGCAAGCACTGGTCGGGGCTCTATCAGGAAGGAGATCGTTACCTTTACGTCAACCGCGGCTTTGGCCACCACGGATTTCCGGGTAGAATCGGTATGCCACCTGAAATAACAATTATTGAATTGATACCCAAATCATGAAAAACTGGTCTCTTTTTAAGCGATCTCTCGTCATGGGAGCATTATTTACCATTTTTTATCTTGTTTTGATCCTTCAAAGGGATAGAATGCTGAATACCTCTCTTTTTCTTGAGCTCTTGATGGGATATGTCTTCTTTGTACTATTCTACTATCTTTTCGGGCGCTTCATCCGACCGCTTATTAAACCGGGGAAGTAGGCAACCTCCACGCTGTATCAACGGTATTTAATTATGTAATTTTGCCCCTCAAAGAAAAAAGCTACTGTTGAATGAAATACCTTCTCGGAATAATTCTTTCTCTTTCCATTACCAGCATTTCACTTGCACAACCCTATTACAACAACCTTGCATTTGCCTCTTATTTTGGTGGCAGCAATGAGGATATTATTGAGGATCTGGCGGTTGATTCGTCAGGATATATTTTTATACTGGGGCATACTTCTTCTGCTGATATTGATTATCCCAATCCTATGCAAAGTAGCTATCATGGCGGCCTGAGTGATGTCTTCGTAGCCCGGCTTAGTCCTGATGCGCATCAGGTTCTTGCATTTGCCTATTTCGGAGGTACTAGCCGGGATGAGGGCCGCTCCATTGTCATCCGTCCGGATCAGAAAGTGGTAATCACCGGAGTTACAGACAGCAAATTGCTACCTAACTCTTCCTTTGCTTTTAAAAGTACACGCAACAAAAATACAGAGGGCTTTGTAGCCCTGCTTGAGAATGACCTTTCGGCTGTGCTGGTCTCCTCATATACGGGTGCGGCCTTTGGCGATTTTGATATGAAATATTTGCCTGTACTTGTTGAACCCGATAATGAAATAGTACTGGCTCAAAGCACAAGCGGTAATCCCGGCTTTAATTTTCATGCAGTCAATCCGCCAAACCCGATCTCCAATGTAATGATCCTCCGTATCAATGAATATTTGAGTGGTATAGAGGAAGGGACTTTCTGGGGAGGCAATTCGTACGACTACGTGAGCGATATTATCCGGATGGAAGAGGAGTCATCCTGGTACTTTTGCGGATGGACTGCCAGCGATAGCCTTCCCGCCAGCGCAGCCTCCCTGCAGGATTCAAATCGCGGCTCCTATGATGCTTATATTGCCAAATTGGACAATGGATTTGTAAACAAAAAAAATACTTTTTTTGGTGGAGCTTCCTTTGATAAAGCAGACAGAATTGTGTCGCTGGGCAATGGCCGGCTTATGCTGGCCGGCACAAGCTATTCGGATACATTAACCACCGGACTGACCGGTCTGCGCGATACACTGGGCCAGAATATATCAGATCTCTTTTTAGCCCGATTCGACACTTCTCTTGCAGAGTTGTCGGCATTTACCTATATCGGAGGAGAGAATATCGAATACCTCAACGATGCTTTTATAGATACAAAAGGCAATGTCTTTGTCCTGGGATCCACATTTTCCAATCAGTTTCCCGTTACCTGGAATTCATTTGATAAAGATTTCGGTTCGCCCGAGGAGGGATACACACTTTTGATTAATCCTGACCTGACGGAGATTTTAAGTTCGTCATTCATTGGCGACTCACTATCGGATGCCGTAGAGGCCGGCATCTTAAGCCCTCTGGGGGGGGTGGTGCAGGTAGGATATACGCTCTCTCCCCGCTTTCCCCTCACTCCTGAAGCTTTTGACAGCATCTCAGAGGGCAGGAGCGAAGGATTTGTTCTGGTATCGAATGTCTACTCCGTTGGAATTGAATCAGTTGCAAATGCAAAAGAAAATATATCCTTATATTCGGTAGGACATGAGCTGTTTTTTGACATTCCGGTGGGTAACTGGAGTTTACGTGTAATTGATCTAAGCGGCCGGGTGATTTACAAAGAGGAACTAGGCAGCTTGGCTAATGGAAAATACAGAAAAAACCTTCCATCATGGATGAAAGGCTTTTGTATTGTTGAGTTGAACAGCCGTAATAAACGGGCAGTCAGAAAGGCTTTTCTTGGAAGTCGCTGAGGGTAGCGTTTTAGACCGTTAGAATGTCTTTTTCTTTGGCCTCTACATGCTTTTCTACCTTTGAAATATAGTGGTCGGTCATTTTCTGTATGTCTTCTTCGGCTCTTTTTTCTTCATCCTCCGAGAGCCCTTCACTCAGCAGTTTTTTAATATGATGCATGGCATCCCTTCGTATATTGCGGATAGCTATTCGGGCATTTTCCGCTTCATTTTTGACAACTTTTACCAGTTCTTTTCTGCGTTCTTCGGTCAGTGCAGGTAGGACGATGCGGATTATCTCTCCGTCATTCTGGGGCGTTACACCCAGATTGGCCGCCATTATGGCTTTTTCGATGGCTTCCAGCATGCTTTTGTCCCATGGTTTGATGATGAGCGTTTTGGCATCCATGCTGTTGATATTAGCTGCCTGATCGATGGGTGTTTTCACACCGTAGTAATCGATAGAAACACCATTGAGCATGTCGGGCGAGGCTTTCCCGGCACGCACACGAGCCAACTCAAATTCTAAGTGATCGAGGGCTTTCTTCATATGCATTTCTGCATCATTCGTTATTGACTTGACATCATTCATAGCTACTTTTTTTAAACATTATTTTCTACCAATGTACCGATGCTTTCTCCTTTGAGAATCTTTAATAGGTTGCCCTCTTTGTTCATATCAAATACGATAATAGGCAGATTGTTTTCGCGGCAAAGCGTCACTGCCGTCATATCCATGACATGGAGGTCTTTGCTGTAAACTTCTTCAAATGAAAGACTTTCATAGCGCTTGGCATTGGAATGCAATTCAGGGTCTGCACTGTAAATTCCATCCACACGAGTCCCTTTCAGTATGACCTCGGCCTCTACTTCGATGGCTCTGAGGGTAGCTGCCGTATCGGTAGTGAAGTATGGATTTCCTGTGCCGGCAGCAAAGATGACAATGCGGTCTTTCTCAAGGTGTCGTATGGCTTTTCTTCGAATGTACGGTTCACAGATTTGTTTCATCTCAATGGCTGACATCAAGCGAGTAATCATGCCGTGCTTTTCGAGCACATCCTGCAGTGCCATTCCATTAATCACGGTGGCCAGCATGCCCATATAGTCGCCCTGTACCCGATCAATACCACTATCCCTGGCTTGAAGACCACGGTAAATATTGCCACCACCGATGACAATGGCAATTTCAACCCCCATTTCTCTGGCTTTTTTGATGTCGCTGGCATATTGGGCAATCCTGTTTGGATCAATCCCATATTGTTTTTCGCCCATCAGGGCTTCTCCGCTTAATTTAAGGAGTACTCGTTTGTATCTGGCTTTCATATCCGCTGTATAAAATTAATAAACCTATGATTAAGAATTTGGGATATAAAAAAGGCCGCCAATTATTTGGCAGCCTTTTTTGTTATTTGTTAGTTGCTTATCCAATGGATTGTCGGATAAATCCTTTCACCGTTAGATCTTTATCCGTTTCCCGCAATACCTGATCTACTGTCTTTGAACTGTCTTTTACAAATTGCTGGTGTAGCAGGGTATTGTCTTTGTAAAACTTCTTCAGTTTTCCTTCGGCAATGCGATCGATGATTTTCTCCGGCTTCCCTTCGGCAATGGCCTGCTCTCTTCCGAGTTCGTATTCTTTCTTTTTCACCTCTTCGGGCACATCGGCTTCACTGACCGAAACCGGATTCATGGCAGCTACCTGCATGGCCACATCTTTTCCTATATTCACGATCTCATCGCTACCAGCTTTGTTGAGGGCTACCAGCACCCCTATTTTGTAGCCCATATGAATGTACGGGACCACGGTTTCACCTTCGAGGCGCTTCACTGCTGCCAAATCGATTTTTTCTCCGATTTTAGCCACCATTTCATTCAGCTTGTCAGCTACGGTTGCGTCTTCGAAGGGCATAGCTTTCAATGTCTCGATGCTGTCGAGATCCTTATCGCGGGCAATTTCAGCCAGTTTCTTGGCAAAATCTATGAATTCCTGATTTTTTGAGACGAAATCGGTTTCTGCCGTTACATGTACGATGTATCCTTTTTTTTGATCATTTGAGGTCAATGCAATGACCACCCCTTCTTTGGCTTCTCTATCCGCTCTTTTGGCAGATACTTTTTGACCTTTCTTCCGGAGATAGTCGATAGCAGCTTCAAAATTGCCATCGGAGGCCTGAAGGGCCTTCTTGCAGTCCATCAGTCCGGCACCGGTAATTTTTCTCAGTTTATTAACTTCTGCAGCGGTTATTGTTGCACTCATCTCTTCTTTCCTTTTTATTGATTTTTTCTCAATTATTTTTTTTCGTTAGCTTCCGGAGCTTTTCGTGTTCTTCTTTTTCTTTTCGGTTTTTCACTTTCTTCGCTGCTTTCTTCGATTTCCACCTTGGCGGCTTCCGCATTTTCCTCCGGTGCTTCGTTGGCAGCTTTTTCTTTGTCTTCTTGTCTTTCGACAAGGCCTTCGTGGATGGCTTCGGTTATATAATCCACGATGAGTTTGATGGATTTCGTAGCGTCATCGTTGGCCGGAATCGGGAAGTCCACTACACTGGGATCTGAATTGGTATCCACAATGGCAAAAGTGGGGATATTCAATTTTTTAGCTTCTTCCACGGCAATGTGCTCATGCATGACATCCACAATGAAGAGGGCTGCGGGAAGCCGATTGAGATTGGCTATACCTCCGAGCACTTTTTCCAACTTGTCTCTTTCGCGTTGCAATACGAGACGTTCTTTCTTGGTGATGCTATCGATATTGTTGTCGTTCAGCATTTTATCTATGCTTTGCATCTTTTTGATCGACTTGCGGATGGTCGAAAAATTAGTCATCATTCCCCCAAGCCAACGTTCGGTAACATAAGGCATATCAACCGATCGGGCTGCATTGGCTACGATGTCCTTGGCTTGTTTCTTAGTTGCGACAAACATGATCTTTCGTCCTGAGCGAGCCACTGACTTCATGGCAGCTGCCGCTTCTTCCAGCTTTTCTTTGCTTTTATTCAGATCAATGATGTGGATGCCCTTCTTCTCCATGAAAATATAGGGTCGCATCTTCGGATTCCATTTCTTTTTCATGTGTCCGAAGTGCACTCCGGCCTCCAGCATTTCCTTTGTGTCTATAGCTTTCATAAGCTTCGATTCTCGGTTTATTATCGTTTACTGTATTGTTCTTTCTTCCTTGCTTTTCTAAGACCCGTTTTCTTTCTTTCCACTACACGTGGATCACGGGTAATGAAACCGGCATCTTTCAAGGCTTTTTTGTATTCTTCATTTATCTTGACAAGCGCCCTTGAAATGCCGTGACGCACGGCCTCAGCCTGGCCTTTAATACCTCCACCGTGCACATTGACCTGAATGTCATAATCGTTTTCAAGGCCTAAAATTTTCAGTGGTTCTACTACTTTGCCTTCAAGGTGAATGACAGAGAAAAACTCTTTGTAGTCGCGGTCGTTGATGGTAATATGGCCCGATCCTTTCTTAAGAAAAACCCGGGCTACCGCATCCTTTCTACGTCCTGTAGCGTTGATCATATCTTTATATTTAATCGAAATTTAAAGTCTCAGGCTTTTGCGCTCCGTGCGGATGCTCGTTGCCTTTGTAAACAAACATTTTCTTGAACATGGCCCGTCCCAGTTTATTCTTCGGAAGCATGCCTCGTACAGAATGTTCGATGAGTCTTTCGGGGAAGGTTTCCTGAACATGGCGAAGTGTACGTCTTTTCTGCCCGCCCGGGTACCCGCTGTAGGAGATGTGCTCACGCTGATCCAGCTTTTTGCCGCTTAACCGTACTTTCTCCGCGTTGATTATCACAACATAATCCCCACAATCCACATGAGGTGTGTAATATGGGCGGTGTTTTCCGCGCAGAATGCTTGCAATTTGTGTTGAAATGCGACCCAGGGTTTTGTTGCTGGCATCTACCAGGTACCATTTGCGTTCTATTTCCAGGGCTTTTGCCGATTTGGTCTTGTAACTTAATGTATCCACTTTCAGTGCTTTTTATTTTGGAAGCGCAAAGTTAGATATTCTTATTCTCTAAACCTAAAAAAGTTAATAAAAAAATAAGGGAGGGCCTGTGTAAAGGATTGTAAATCAGCTAAAATTTCGCACGAAAAATGAAAAGCCCCTCTGGTTTAATCGTATTTATAGAATCCTTCTCCGCTTTTGCGGCCATGTTTTCCGGCTTCGGTCATCTGTTGTTGGATACGGCTTGGCTTGAAGCGTGCTTCATAATAAAATGATTCATACATGGAGCAGGATGTGTAATGATTCGAATCAATTCCGATGAGATCCATCAGCCGGAAAGGGCCCATCTTGAAGCCGCTGGCAGTCATCAGCCGGTCGATTGTCTCTATAGGGGCAACTCTTTCTTCGAGCATTTTGAGTGCTTCGAGATAATAAGGACGTGCTACGCGATTGACAATAAAACCCGGAGCATCTTTCACCTTTACGGTTCGTTTGCCCATACGCTCTGCCACTTTTTTGACCTGCTCGGATACCTCCGGATCTGTCTGCAGAGCTGAAATGACCTCAACCAGTTTCATGATGTGGGGAGGGTTGAAGAAGTGTAACCCTACAACACGTTCAGGATGCGGAGTGACGGCTGCTATGCGGGTAATGGGGATGGAAGAAGTGTTGCTGCTCAAGATGCACTCAGGGCTGTTCTGTGCTGCCAATTTTTGAAAAAGTTCTTTTTTTAGTTCGAACTTCTCGAGTATGGCTTCAATCATGAGTTCGCCAGTGAGCTTCGAAAAATCATCCGTAAAAGAAATGCGATGAAAGGCTTGATTTTTGTCCTCTTTGCTAATTTTTCCCCGTTTTACGGCTCCATCCATATTTTTAATAACCTTAATGGTGGCCATATCAAGGGCTTCGCTCCGGATGTCATATAGAATTACTTCGTAACCGGCAAGGGAAGCAACTGTGGCTATTCCGCTTCCCATGGTACCTGCTCCTGCAATTCCTATTTTACGGATTTCTTTTTTCATTCTATTCTTGCTTTGTACAGATTTCAATGAGCGGATTTAAACTGGCTGATAAAGCGGATATCGTTTTCGTAAAAGGTGCGAATGTCCCGGATTTTATACTTCAGCATGGCAATTCGCTCTACGCCCATTCCAAAGGCATAACCTGTATAGCGATCGGGGTCAATGTTGCAATTTTTCAGCACATTCGGATCGACCATGCCGCAGCCCATGATCTCCATCCACTTCTTTTCACCGCCTTTATTCCAGGCTATATCCATTTCTGCCGAGGGTTCGGTGAAGGGGAAAAAGGAAGGGCGAAAGCGCACTTCCACATCGTCACCAAAGATGCGCTGAACAAAATAATAAAGGGTTTTTTTCAATTCTGCAAAGCTTACATTTTCAGCCACATAGAGTCCTTCCACCTGATGAAATACGGGTGAATGAGTGGAGTCATTGTCTACACGATAGACTCGCCCGGGTGCTATAATCCGGATCGGGGGCTGGTGATTTTCCATGTAGCGGATCTGCACGGGAGAAGTATGCGTACGGAGTACGAGATCAGGATCGCGTTGAAGGAAAAAAGTATCTTGCATGTCGCGGGCCGGGTGTTCCGGTGGAAGATTGAGAGCCGTGAAATTGTGCCAGTCATCTTCTATCTCAGGCCCTTCGGCCACATTGAATCCGATATTGCGAAAGAGATCGATGATCTCATCGGTGATGAGAGAAATGGGATGCCTGCTTCCCGGCTGACTGGTCTGTACAGGCCGACTGAGGTCGGCTTCTGTCCTTTTTTTATTTTTCTTTTCTCCAAATTTGAGACGTCCGTTGGCCACCTTTTCTTCAGCTGCTTTTTTTACGGCATTTACGCGCTGGCCGTATTCTTTTTTCAGCTCAGCCGGCAATTCCCTGAAAGCGGCAGAAAGTTCTTTTACGAGGCCCTTGGCTCCAAGAAAACGTATACGGAAGCGTTCCAGATCTTCGGCATCTTTGGCTTCAAAAGTCCGTATCTCTTCCAATATCTCAAGGGGTCTTTTCATCAATTCATCACTGTGCATCGCTTTGTGGGTTTTATCTTGAGTAATTGGGCGCTTCCTTTGTGATGACCACATCGTGGGGATGACTTTCCTGAATACCGGAGTTTGTAATACGCACAAATTGTGCCTTTTTCATACTTTGAATATCCGGAGCCCCACAGTAGCCCATGCCGGCCCGTAAGCCACCAATATATTGATTCATGACTTCCTGCAAGGTGCCTTTATAGGGTACCCTGCCCACTATTCCTTCGGGTACCAGTTTTTTAATATCATCTTCTACATCCTGAAAATAACGGTCTTTTGATCCGGCCGACATCGCCTCAATGGAGCCCATACCACGATAAGATTTAAAACGCCTGCCGTCATATATAATAGTTTCACCGGGCGACTCTTCAACACCGGCAAATAGAGAGCCGGCCATGATGGTGTCGGCACCGGCAGCAATGGCTTTTACAATGTCACCACTGTAGCGTATACCCCCGTCACCTATAACAGGCACACCGGTGCCGGCCAGCGCCCGGCTACATTCGTAGATGGCAGTCAACTGGGGTACGCCTACCCCTGCTATAACCCTTGTGGTGCAGATTGAGCCGGGCCCAACACCTACTTTCACTCCATCGGCACCGGCATCGGCCAGCTTTTTTGCTGCTTCGGCCGTGGCCACATTTCCGGCTACCATATCCAGTTCGGGAAAGGTCTTTTTAGCCTTTTTAAGGGCATCGATCACACCTTTGCTGTGACCGTGGGCTGTATCGATAAAGGCCACGTCCACGCCAACCTTCATGAGGGCTTCGAGCCTTTCCAGCATGTCAGAAGTAACCCCGACTGCAGCTCCTACGCGCAATCGGCCAAATTGGTCTTTTGTGGCATTGGGATGGCTTTTTAGCTTAAGTATATCCTTGAAAGTAATAAGTCCAACGAGCTTTCCTTCTTTGTTGACTACCGGAAGTTTTTCGATCTTTCCTTTTTGCAGAATGACCTCGGCCATTTTCAGGTCAGTACCTTCAGGAGCAGTGACGAGATTTTCGGTAGTCATTATTTCGTCAATGGTTTTATTGAGGTCCTTTTCGAAGCGAAGATCGCGGTTGGTCAATATCCCAACCAGCAGGTCTTCTTCATCGACAATGGGAATGCCACCGATTTTATGTTCTTTCATCAGTGCCAGGGCCTCTCTCACCCGGGCCCCTTTGCGCAGAGTCACGGGATCGATGATCAATCCACTTTCAGAGCGCTTCACTTTGCGCACTTGCTCGGCTTGCTGGGCAATGCTCATGTTTTTGTGAAGAACACCCAATCCGCCCATGCGGGCCATGGCAATGGCCAACCGCGATTCGGTCACCGTATCCATAGCTGCCGAAATAATCGGAATATTGATGGGGATGTTTCTAGACACATGGGTAGAAAGGTCCACCTCGCGCGGAAGGACTTCGGAGTAGGCCGGAACCAGCAAGACATCGTCAAAGGTGAGGGCCTCTTCTCTGAATTTATTGGTATTGGCTGACATGCTGCTGTATTTAAGGCGCAAAATTAAGGAAAATGATATCTATGGAGGCTATTCGCTGATGCCTTAACGTATGACCATAAAGGTGCCATCTTTTCTTACTTCATTTCCGTTGATACCCGTGACCGTTATCAAATAAGTATAAACCCCCGGCATGACGTATTCCCCCCGATAACGCCCATCCCATCCCTGAGAGATATCGAAACTTTCAAAAAGGAGTTCGCCCCAGCGGTTGAATATTCTTAAGTGATAGGTTTCCTCTTTTTCAAAAGAGAGCACCGGCTTGAATTCATTATTTTTTCCTCCGATCAGAATGGCCGTAGGGGCGTATATGCGTGTAAGTTGACTGACACATAGTTCATTGGATGCAGTAGTAAAACTGGCGGTATCCCCATTTTGATATTGGATTGTCCCATCGGCTTCCACCAGATAGCAAAAATGGCCCTGTGTATTGTTGAGTGCACTGATGTCATCGTCATAACTCATCTGGCTTCCGTTGCCCGTGGATAGCTGATCAAGCAAGGACCAGTTGCCATCTATATTTCGATATATTCGGTATTCATTTACCGAGCCACCGCTGAT
>Ga0114931_10002924_pt1 | contig 21664 bp, 16 predicted proteins | sample 2SBtaG_FD_89579 | JGI IMG/M metagenome (GOLD analysis project Ga0114931, IMG submission 89579) | Deep subsurface microbial communities from Kolumbo volcano to uncover new lineages of life (NeLLi) - 2SBTROV14_V59a metaG | ecosystem: Environmental > Aquatic > Marine > Volcanic | place: Kolumbo... | reverse complement strand
TCGACAATGGGATCATCGACGACTAACCCCAGCGACAGAATCAGCGCGAACAGCGTCACGCGGTTGATCGTGTAGCCTGCCAGCAGGTTGACCAGCAAGGTCAGCCCAAATGTCAGTGGGACGGCCAGCACGACGATCACCGCTTCGCGCCAGCCGAGCGTCAATGCAATCAAGCCGACGACAATCACAATCGCCATGCCCAACTCGCCGACCAATTCGTTCACTTTGTCGTTGGCCGTCTCGCCGTAGTTGCGAGTGATCAGCACTTGCACATTGTCGGGCAAAACGTCTCGCTTCAATTCCTCGATTTTGGCTTCCAGATTGCGAGCAACACGGACCGCGTTAGTGCCTTTCTGTTTGGCAACCGCGACAGTGACGGCAGGATATTCACGGTCGCGGGTCGAGCCCTCAGCGTCGTGCGACGACTCATGCCCCGGACCGAAGCCGATCTGCGTATACGTCTTCGGCTCTTCCGGGCCATCTTCGACACGAGCAACCTCACGCAGGTAAACGGGGCGAGCTTGGTGGACGCCGACGCCGAGTTTGCCAATCTCGTTGGAGTTCTGAAGATAAGGTCCACTCTCAACAAGCAGTTCCCGGTTGTCGCGCACAAAGCTGCCGGACGCCATGTTCACGTTCGCTCCGCGCAGCACATTCGAGATCTCCAGCGACGCCACGTTGTGCGCGGCCATGGCTTCCGCGTCCAGCCACACGGAAATCTTCCGCCGCCGCCCGCCAACGATCTCTGTGCGTCCGGTGTTCTTGATTGACTGCAGGGCGATTTCTACCTGTTCGGCCATTCGCCTGAGTTGATGATCGTCGTACTTGTCGCTCCAGAGCGTGACGTTGACGATTGGCACGTCGCCAATTTCGATTGGCTTGACGACCCAGCCGGTGACGCCGGGCGGCACACTATCGGTGTGCATCGCGATCTTATTGTACAATTTGACCAGGCTGTCTTCGCGATCCTGTCCAACGTAGAAGCGCACCGTTACGATGGCCATTCCGGGCCGTGACATCGAATAGACATATTCAACGCCGTCGATCTGATAGAGCAGGCGTTCCAGCCGCGTCGAAACTTGCTTTTCCACCTCCTCGGCGCTGGCGCCGGGCATCGGTACGATGACATCCGCCAGCGGGATGACAATCTGCGGCTCTTCCTCGCGCGGCGTGACGAACAAAGCCACAGCGCCGACGACCAATGTCATCAGGATCAACAGGATCGACAGGTTCCCCTGCAGGAACACCTTGACGATGCGAGCTACAGCGCCGTGTTTGGGTTCGTCCGTCATGTCGCAGAAGGCTTAGCGACAGTCTCACCGGTCAACAGTCCCGACAAGATCTCGATCTTGTCTCCCATTCGGAGGCCGGTGCGGACGAAACGGCGTTCGAGCGTGCCGTCGTTGCGCACAACGTCGACGAATTCCAGTTGACCGACGCGTTGCACGGCTTTGTTGTCGATGACGATTCGATCGATGTTCCCGACGGAGATCGATAGCCTCCCGAACATGCCGATGTAGAGTCCGCCGAGTTGATCGACGGGAAGCGTCACTTTGACGAGAACCGACCGCGACGTCGCGTTGGCATGCGGTACAATCTCGCGCACTGTGCCCGTCATCTTGCGAGACAACGCATCGATGCGAACTGGCAGCCTCATTCCGACGCGAATCTTACCGGTAAGACCCTCGCGGACGCTGGCGTGCAACTCCAGTTCGTTCGGGTTGTGAAGCGTCAATAGCGGCGTTCCGGGTACAGCCAGGTCGCCCGGATCAAGATAGCGATCCGCCACGATACCCGATGTTTGAGCCTTAATTTGAGCGTACGTGAGCATCACCTTGACGCGCTTGATCTGTTCGTTCGCGCGGCGGAGCTGAGCCTGCGTCATTTGATAGGCGCCTTCCACCTGATCGAACGCCTCCTTGGTGACCGCATTTTCGGCGATCATTCGCTTGTACCTCGTGTATTCCCGACTGCGAACGGCCAAGTCGGCCTCGATCCCGGCTGCTGCCGCTTCTGTTTCGCGCAACTGGGCCTGAATTTCGCGGTCGTCAAGTGCCGCGAGCAGTTGGCCTTTCTCAACACGGTCGCCAGGATTGACGTGAATCTCGTTGATCGAGGCCGAAAGGCGGCTCGCAACGTCCGTCTTCATCCTCGGCTGCACCGTTCCGACGGCGTCAACTTCCTCAGGCGTGCTGAGTTTGGTTACCGAGACAATTTCCAATCCGCTGGCAGATCGCCGCCCGTAGGGACTCTCTCCCGGCGCGATCTTTTCCCGAAACGCTCCCGACATCCAGGCGAGCACAATCACGAGGACGGCGACCCCGGCTACCGCCGGGACGAAGCGGATGGTCTGTCGCAGCAGTTGGACGACACGTCGAGTTGCTCGCATGGTCAGAAATATCTCCGAATAGCACGCGGCGGAACGCGCGATTGGGCACGGATCAGCGCAAATCTGCGGAATCGTTGTTCATGAACTCTTATAGCCGCTGCTATAGATTTTCGAGGGGACGATAGAGGACGAGGAGACGATAGGGGACGTCACCCGGCTCGATCGTCCGGCAGCGCCTGATCTTCCCGAGTTGCTGCTGCACGCGCTCTACGAAGCTGCGCCGACCGCCGCGCTTCTTTCTCGCTCCGCTCAGTGTCCCTTGAACACGGGGTCGCGGCGTTCGATGAACGACCGCACTCCCTCTTCGGCGTCGGCGGTGTTGGCGAGCTTCGTCTGCACCTCGCGGAACGCCGACCAGCACGCTTCTTCGCCCCGGTCGGCGTAGAGCCGGGCCGATGCCTTGGTCGCCTGGATCGCCAGTGGCGCCAGGGCCTCGATCTTCTCCGCCAACTCGATCGCCCGGTCGAGCTGGGTTCCGGCCGGGACCACTTCCTGGACCATGCCGCAACGGTATGCCTCGGCTGCGTCGAACTCGTCGACGATGAGCAGGTGGTACATGGCGTTACCCCAGCCGCCGCGCTCGACGAAGCGGAAGGTCGCGCCGCCGGTGGCCATGATGCCGCGCTTGGGCTCGAGCTGGGAAAATCGACAGTCGTCGGCGGCGACGACGATGTCGCCGGCGAGCATCAGCTCGATGCCGGCGGTGTAGGTGATGCCGTGCACGGCGGTGATGATCGGTTTGCGGCAGCGGCCCTGGGTCGAGAGGTTGAACGGATCGCTCCGCTTTTCGCTACCTTCGTTGTCACTCGCACGGCCGTCCTTCGCACGTCCGCGTCCGCGCATACGGTCGCGCATGCGTTCGCGCCACTTGGGCAGGTCGAGTCCGGCGGTGAAGTGCTTGCCGTGGCCGAAGACGATGCCGACGCGCAACTGGTCGTCGTCGTCGAGTAGGGCGAAGGCCTCGCCGAGCTCGCGCATCATGCGCGGTGTCAGCCCGTTGTACTTCTCGGGGCGATTGAAACCCATCAGGAGCAGCGCCCCGCGCCGCTCGGTGGTGACTCCGCCGTCCGGATGTCGCTTCGCCGTGCTCATGTGCCAGCCCTCCAGGGATGTGGTGGGCATTGTGCTATCAGCGCGACGGCCGAAAGGCGACATCGCTCGCTTCAAGCTCGCTTCGTCCGTGCCCATGCCTGCGGGCGAAGGCGAGGCTGAATCGGACGGTATGGTAGCAGGACGGTGGCATCGCACGCTGTACGCCGCCCAACCGGCGGATTTCTCTCAGACGCGACCCATTTCTTCGAGGATGTCGTAGCCGGTGATTTCGGCGGACTTCTTGGCGTAGTCTGCCAGGTACTGGTCGTCCACCTGGCCCGACTGGACCGCCTTCGCCAGATCCATGATTGCGATCTTGATCGTCGCTTCGTCGATCATCTCGCCGTTCTCCGGGTCGGCCATCGAGCCGCCGCCGTTGGCGTGGTACAGCTCGGTCACGCGCTTGGCGTAGGCGACCTGCTCGTCGCTCGGGCCGAAACACTCGTTGCAGATCTTCGCTTGTTGCGGATGGATCACCCAGGTGCCGTCCATGCCGAGCCGTTGCGAGCCGACGTTCTTCTCGCGCAGCCCCGCCTCGATCGCGGCCTTCTGTTCGGCCGAGTGGTCCTTGCGCACCAGGCGCAAGTAGACGTTGTCGATGGCGTGGCGCCCGGCCGCCTTGGCGGCGACCACCATGCTCTGCTTGGCGTAGTGAAAATTCTGGTTCTGGTTCTCGACGACCTCGCGGATGCCGAGGTTGGCGGCGAAGTCGGCGATGCCGAAGATCAGGCCGCAGACGCGATCGGATGCGGTCGCAATGTCGTAGGCGCGCAGCAGGGCCTGCGGCGTTTCGATCAGCGCCTCGATCTGAACGCGGTACTTCCAGCCGCCGCGCTGCTCGAGGTCGGTCATGACCCGCTTGACGTACTGGATGTCGTCGGCGCCGTGCGCCTTTGGCAATACGATGCCGTGGAACTTGTTCGGCGCGCCGAGAAAGATCGCTTCCATGTCGCCGGCGAAAAACGGCGATTGGATGTTGTTCGGGCGAACCGTCACCACCTTGTCGCCGAAGTCGAGCGTGTTGAGAGCCTCGACCGCTACCGCGCGGCTCTTCTCACCCTTGAACTCGTACGGGCAGGCGTCCTCGAAGTCGGCCATGATGTGGTCGACCGGAGACTTGTCGGGGTCGGCCGCGTTCTGATGCAGCTTCATGTTGTGCGCCGGATAGGTCATCTCGGTGCGCGGAATCACCAAACGCTTGCCATCTTCGAGTACGTACATGGACTCTCCTCTGCGCCCGGGCCGGCTCCAAATGCTCGGCCGCGCTTAAGTTTGGCTACTATCTGCGGTAGCCAGAATCAACTATGGCTAATTCTGAGTCTCGTTGGCAGGGTCCGATGGCGGGAGTCTGCGATGACTCGGCGACGCGCGTCGCCACCGCGCCGGGCGAGCGAGGGCGGGCGCTTTTTGGTCGGAACTGGCGGCGGCTGGAGTTCGTGAGGGCACTGGCCGCGGCGCTGGTGGAGTGTTACGGCTGAAATTCGTTTCGCGGGCTCGGGCCGAGGCCGAGGCGAGGCTGAGGGTGGTTGTCGCTGTGTGGTGACGGTGTGGCGGGATACGGGAGTTTCAACATCGAAGAAGGGGAGCGGGATGGCAATCAAAGCTGACTTGGAAGGCACGTCGCGGCTGTTGTCGACGGCGGATGACGTCGTTCGCGAGTCGCTGGCGGTTGCCAGCGACCGCACCGACGGCGGCAAGGGTATCGACCGGGAGCAGGTCCACTGCGAGCGCCTCGCCTACGCGGCCACCGAGTTGGCGGCGGCCAGGGATCTTCTCGACTACGCCAACGGGCCGGGCGCTGCCGATCCGGCCGTGCCGGCGATGGCAGCGGCGTTTGCCGGTGAGTTCGGCTTGAAACTCGGTGGCCAGGTGTCGGCGCACGCAGTCGAGTTCGGGATCGATGACGCCCGCTTCGCCGCGACGCTCGGTTCCCCCGATTTTCTCGGTGTCGCCCGTGCCGCGGTTGCTGACGAGGCGATCAGCGCGATTGGCCGTCACGTGATCGAACAGCGCGGGGTGAACCACTCGCCGATCGACGACGAGATGGCGGTGATGACTCGCGATTCGGTGCGTCAGTTCGCCGACAGCGAGATCGCCCCGATCGCCGAGCACATCCACCGCAACGACGACCTCGTCTCGGACGAACAAATCGAGAAGATGGCCCAGCTCGGCTTCTTCGGTATGGCGGTGCCGGAAGAGTACGGCGGCGGCGGTATGGGTAACCTGGCGATGATCGTCACCACCGAAGAGCTGTCGCGGTGCTCGTTGGCGGCCGCGGGCAGCTTGATTACGCGCCCCGAAATTCTCACCAAGGCGTTGCTCAAAGGCGGGACCGAGGAACAGAAGCAGCAGTGGTTGCCGCCGATCGCAGCCGGTGAGGTGATGGCGGCGATCTCGGTGACCGAGCCGGACATTGGATCGGACGTCGCGTCGGTGCGCTGCAAGGCGGAGCCGGCAGAAGTCGGCGGCGAGCAGGGGTACGTGATCGACGGCGCCAAGGCGTGGTGTACGTTCGCCGGCCGCGCCAATGTCATCGCGCTGCTCGCGCGCACCGATCCGGACCTCGCCAAGGGGGCGCGCGGACTGTCGTTGTTCATCGTACCCAAGGACACCTTTGCCGGGCACAGCTTCGAGATGCGACAGGAGAGTGGCGGTTTGCTGGAGGGCAAGGCCGATGCGACTCCGGGGTATCGCGGCATGCACTCCTTTACGCTGGCCTTCGACAACTACTTCGTCTCCGCGGCGAACCTGGTCGGCCGCGAGAAGGGGCTGAACAAAGGGTTTTACTTGCAGATGAACGGGTTCGCGGCCGGGCGGTTGCAGACCGGCGGCCGCGCCACCGGTCTCGCCCAGGCGGGGCTCGAGCGCACCGCGGAATACGCGGCGGACCGCAAGCAGTTCGGCCAACCGATCGGCAACTTCCAGCTGACTCAGCACAAGGTCGGGCGCATGGCGACGCACATCATGGCGTCGCGCCAGCTCACCTACCGGGCGGCGGCGGCGATGGATGCGGACGAGTCGATCGCCCTCGAGCCGGCGATGGCCAAGCTCTTCTCCTCCGACGTGGCCGTGTGGACGACACAGGAGGGCCAGTTGGTGCACGGTGGCTGGGGCTACGCCGAAGAGTTCGCGATCTCGCGCTACGTGGTCGATGCAACGGTGTTGCCTATCTTCGAGGGCGTCAAGCCGATCCTCGAGCTCAAGGTCATCGCGCGTAATCTGCTCGCGCGTTGAGTTTGCTAACTGGCCTCGCGGGTCGGCGCAGGCGCGGGCACAAACGAGGCAAAGGAGCCGTCATGGCATATGAGTTCATTGCCTACGAAAAGCGCGACCGGGTCGCGTATCTGAAGATGAATCGACCCGAGGTGCGCAACGCGCTGCACCCTCCTGCGCACGCCGAAATGGCCGCCGCCCTGGACGACTTCGCCGCCGCTCCCGACTGTTGGGTGGCGGTGATCACGGGCGAGGGCGAGAAGGCGTTTTCGGCTGGCAACGACCTCAAGTACTCTGCGCAACACCAAGGCGAGGCGCTGGCGATGCCGAAGTCGGGCTTTGGTGGAATGTCGTCGCGCTACGATCTGTTCAAACCGGTCATCGCCGCGGTGAATGGTTTCGCCCTCGGCGGTGGCTTCGAAATCGTCCTGTCGTGCGACATCGTCATCGCCGCCGAGCACGCGACACTCGGTTTGCCCGAGCCGCGCGTCGGCCTCGCCGCTCTCGCTGGCGGAATGCAGCGGCTGCCGCGACTGATCCCGGAAAAGGTCGCGCTCGGAATGCTACTGACCGGTGTTCCGATTACGGCGCAGCGCGGTTACGAGCTCGGCCTGGTGAACGAAGTCGTCGCCGCGACCGACCTGATGTCCGCTGCCGAGCGCTGGGCCGGCAAGATCTGCGAGTGTTCGCCGACCTCCGTGCGAGCCAGCAAGCAGGTCGCACTGCAGAGCGCCGGGATGCCTCTCGAGGACGCTGTGGCGAAGAAGTACCCCCTGGTCGGCGATCTGCTCAGGTCCGAGGACATGCGCGAGGGGATCATGGCGTTCGCCGAGAAGCGCAAGCCGCAGTGGAAGGGCAAGTAGAGACTCGCTTCGCTGGTAGGCAAAGGCGAGGCTGAGGTAGGACGAGAGCCCAAAGCCAATAGCTAAGAGCTAATAGCCAATAACTTCACCTCGTCGTCTCGAGGATGTCCTCGAGGCGCTTTCGCTCGGTTCTCAGTGCAGCCGATCGTTGCTGGATGCGGCTGGCGTCCTCGGTGCGCCCGGCGTCGAGTAGCATCGCGGCGTAGTTGTCGAGGGCGCGCGTCTTTTCCGCCGATGTCGCGTCGGGCGATGCGGAGAGGATGCGGATGGATTCCTCGAACAACGGCTCGGCCTCGGTATAGCGCTCCCGTCCGGCGTAGAAGAAGGCGAGGTTGTTCAAGCTGAGCGCGGTCAGCCTGTGCTCCGGTCCGAGCTCGCGTTTGCGCACTTCGATGGCCCGGCGGAAGGCCGCTTCGGACTCGTCGTAGCGCTGCAGTTGGTAGTAGGACGCGCCGAGGAAATTGAGCGTTTCGGCGATCTGTGGATGACTCTTCCCGTACACCTCCTCGCGCAGCTCGAGGGCGCGTTGATGCAAGCGCAGCGCCTCTTGATGATTGCCGCGCCGCGCCTGGTCCACGGCGATGCCGGTCATCGTGTTGGCCAGCTCGAGTTTCTTGCCGGCGTCGTCGGCATCGCTCTCGGCTTGCTCCAGTTTTTTGCGACCGCCTTCAGCGTCACCCATCTGGTAGGCTTGCGCGCCGGCCTCGGCCGCCGGCTCCTTCGCCACCACTGGCTCTTGCGCTACCACCGGCGCGGTCGCTCTCGGTGCTCCGAGACCCGTATCGATCGGGATACTGCAGCCGGCGCCGGCGATCAGCAGCACGGCGAGCATCCAGGTGGGCCCGCGGCCCGATATAGCCGAAGTTGACATGGGGTACGTTCCTTTTCTGTGACTAGCTCGACCACCGGCGTGTGCCGGATCATGCAAAGGAGAAACAGCTCTTAGCTATTGGCTCTTAGCTTTTAGCTCAATGACAAATCGTCGACTGTCGTCGCGCAGCGACCACCCTTGTCAGCCTGAGCCTACGCCCGTGCCTCAGCCTACGAGCGAAGCGAGGTTCGGATCAGCCGTCCGTGGCTGAACCGGCGCGCCAGCAGGGGATGGTCGGGGGCCGGGCTCATAGGATGTGGGTTTCGTGCCCTTCCCAGTAGCGCTCCTTCAATCGGCGTTTGTACAGTTTGCCCGTCTCCGAGCGCGGCAGCTGCTCTTCGAAGTCGATCGATCTCGGGCACTTGATGCCGGCGAGTTGGGCTCGGCAGAACTCGATCAGCTCACGTTCCAGCTCAGCCGAGGGCCGCTCGGGCGGTGCCAGTTGCACCACGGCCTTGACCTCTTCGCCGAACTCGTCGTTGGGGACGCCGAAGACCGCCGCGTCGGCGACCTTGTCGTGGGTGATGAGGACGTTCTCGGCCTCTTGCGGATAGATGTTGACCCCGCCGGAGATGATCATATTCGCCTTGCGATCGGTCAGATAGAGGTAGCCGTCGTCGTCGAGGTAGCCCATGTCGCCGACTGTCGACCAGCCGCGCTCGTTGCGACAGTCTCGCGTCTTGTCGGGATCGTTGTGGTACTCGAACTTGCCGCCACCGGAGAAGTACACGGTGCCGATCTCGCCGGGTGGCAGCTCGTTGCCGTCCTCGTCGGCGATGTGCAGGGCGCAGTTGGACGCCTTGCCGACCGAGCCGGGATGGCGGAGCCAATCCTCCGAGTCGATCGCCGTCGATCCGTTGCCCTCGGTGGCGGCGTAATATTCGTGCAGGATCGGTCCCCACCACTCGATCATCGCCTGTTTCACCGGTATCGGGCACGGGGCGGCGGCGTGCAGGGCGCATTGATGGCTCGTCAGATCGAAGCCGCGGCGTTCCGACTCGGGGAGTTTCATCATGCGGACGAACATCGTCGGTACCCATTGGCTGTGGGTAATACGATGCCGCTCGATGAGCTCGAGTGCAAAACGCGGGTGGAATTTTTCCATGATCACGGCGGTCGCGCCGATCCGTTGCATCGCCATCAGGAAGCGCAGCGGCGCCGAGTGATAGCTCGGCGCCGGCGACAGGTAGCGCGTGTCGCTGCCAAAGCCGAACATGCCGGCGGCGAGGCCGCGGGCGACCGGTGGTGGGGTGCCGATGGTGCGATCGCCGACGGCGTGGACGATGCCCTTGGGGTGGCCGGTGGTTCCCGAGGAGTAGAGCATGGTGACGCCTTCGAGCTCGTCGGCGATCGGTTCGGTCGGGAAACCGGCGATGGCCGCCTCGTAGCGGTCGAAGCCGTCGACGTCGTCGCCGACGACGAACGGTCGCCGCATGCCGCCGACGCTCGCCGCGGCCTCGCGCGCCACCTCGCTCGAGTCGCTCGACGCCACCAACAGCCGGGCGCCGCAGTCGCGCAGGATGTATTCGATCTCGCCGGCGGTCAGGTGTGTACTGATCGGAGTGTAGTGGATGCCCGAGCGCTGAGCGGCCCAGCAAACTTCGAAGAAGCGCGGGTGGTTGCTCATCAGGATGGCCATCGACGCGTCGACGCCGAGCCCCTCGGAACGCAACAGATGCGCTCCCTGTGAGGACCTCGCGTCGAGCTCGCCGAAGGTCACCGTCTCGCCGCTGTTGGCCATGATGTAGGCGGCCTTGTCCGGCGTCGCCTGAGCTCTGGTTCGCGGATACATGGCTCATATGTCCTATGGACCATCGTGCCGCACGGCAAGGCAGGTCCCGGCCCCCGGTTGAAACTCGCATCGCTCGTAGGCTCGGGCACGGGCGCAGGCCGAGAGCCGAAAGCTGACGACTGAAAGCTGCCTACTAGGCCCGGGCCGGAGATTGTGACAGCATGCGGGCTTTGACTTTGTTGGGAGCGACGATGATCAAGGGATACGCTGGGCGCACGCTCGAGGTCGACCTCGCCGCGCGGACGTTTGCATTCAAGCCGCTCGACGAAACGACGGCCGAGCTCTATCTCGGCGGCAAGGGCTACGGTACCCGGCTGTTGTACGATCGCGCCGAAGCCGGCATCGACCCGCTCGGCCCCGAAAATCCGCTGATCTTTGCCACCGGGCCGCTCAACGGGTCGGTAGCGCCGCAGTCGAACCGTTTTGCGGTCGTCTGCAAGAGCCCGCTCACGGGTGGTATCGGCAACGCCGCCTGCGGCGGGTCGTACGCGTACGGCATGAAGCGTGCCGGGATCGATGTCCTGGTCGTCCTCAATCGCTCCGAGACACCGGTGCGACTGGAGATCGACGGCGACAACGACACGGTGACCTTTCTCGACGCCGCCGACCTGTGGGGCAAGGGAACCTACGAGACGCAGGAGATTCTCGGCAAGAAGAAGTATCATGCCGTGATCGGCCCGGCCGGCGAGAATCTGGTGCTCTATGCGGGGATCGTTTCCAACGAGAGAATCGCCGGCCGCACCGGAGTCGGCGCGGTGATGGGCTCCAAGAAGCTCAAGGCGATCACCGTCAAGGGCTCGCGCAAGCTCGAAATGGACGACGCCGACGCGTTCAAGGAGTACACCAAGTGGGTGCGGGGGATGTTCAAGGAACATCCGGTGCTCGGCGAGAGCCTCAAGCGCTTTGGCACGGCCGGCATCGTCGGCACGACGCAGGCGCGCAATATCATCCCGACCAAGAACTTCCAGCGCGGTAATTTCGACGATGCGCTGAAGGTCTCGGGCGAATACATGGAGGATCACGAGCTGGTCGGGGTGAAGTCATCCTGCATCCACTGTCCGGTGACCTGTGGCCGCGACGTCGAGCTCGAAGGTGTCGGCCGAGTCAAGGGCCCGGAGTACGAGACGGTCGCCCTGATGGGTCCGAACCTCGAAATCGGCGACATCAAAAAGGTTTCGGAATGGAACTACCTGGCCGACGACCTGGGGATGGATACGATCAGCCTGGGCGCCGTGCTGAGCTTTGCGATGGAGCTCAGAGACCGCGACATGCTCGACGTCGGCGTTCGCTTTGGCGATCCCTCGGGGGTCAGCGATATCATCAGGGACATCGCCCACCGGCGCGGCCTGGGCGACGATCTCGCCGAGGGCGTGATGCGGATGAGCCGTAAGTACGGCGGTCACGACTTCGCGATGCACGTGAAGGGTCTGGAGATGTCGGCCTACGACCCGCGCGGTTCGTTCGCCCAGGGTGTCGAGTACGCCACGACCAACCGCGGCGGCTGTCACGTCCAGGGCGCCAGCATGTACCTGGAGTCGGTCGGCCCCCTCACCATTAATCCGCAGAACCTCAAGCTCAAAGCGGACATCCCGGTAGTGCAGCAGAATCTCGCCTGCGCCATCAACTCGATGGTGCTCTGCATCTTCACCACCTACGGCATGATCCCGAAGCGGATTCACGACATGCGCCCCGATTCCTTTGCGCACAAGGCACTCTCGTTCGCTTTCGAGAACAGCGGTCCGCTTTTTCTCAAGGCGATGCAGATGAAGGGCAGACCGATGCTGTGGTGGGAGAAATGGCTGACCTACATCACCGGCACGCCGCTCTCCGGCGGCCACTTGCAGGAGATCGGCGGGCGCATCTTCAACCTCGAGCGCATGTACAACCTGCGCGAAGGCGTCGGTGCCGACACGGATACACTACCGCCGCGGATGCTGAACGAGTCGACGTTCAAGGGCATGACGGGCGGCCACCCGCTCGACCAGTTGCTGCCGCGCTACTACAAGAACCGCGGTTGGGATGCAGCGGGCATCCCGACCGCGAAGACCCTGGAAAAACTGCAAGTGTCGATCTGACGGGGGGCTGCCGTGAAGGTTACAGTCGAGTTGACGTACGCGATGGGGAAGGTCTTGGGAGTGGATCGCTACGAGGTCGAGGATGTGGTTACCGCCGCCGACGTCATCGCAGAAACCAAGAAACGATTCGGCGCGAGCGGCGCTGAGTTCGAGGAGCTGACGCGGCGAGCGACGCTCGCGGTCAACGGTGTCCTCATGAATTATCGCGACGGAAAGAAGACCCGGCTCGCCAACGGCGATGTCGTCGGCTTCGTCAAGGCCGCTGCCGGCGGCTGAGCACAGCGAGTCGGAGGAGAGAACGATGGCGCAAGCAGAGATGAGCCAAGCAGAGATGAGCGAAGACGAGCTGAGGCAGCGGGTCGGTGCGCTGCTCGAGGAGGCCAACCCCGATCGGGTCGATCAGTTTACATTTCGCGGTAAACAGTACGATCACGGGCTGGCCTGGGTGCACTTTCCCGAAGGTTACGGTGGCCTCGGGTTGAACCCGAAGATGCAGGCGATCGTCAACGACGAGATCCGTGCGCATGCGAAGACGGTCTACGAAGACCTCAACGTCAACCCGATCGGCATCGGCATGGGCGCGCCGGTGGTGCTGACGCACGGAACGCAGGAGATGAAGGACACACTGCTGAAGAGGATCTTCACCGGTGAGGACATCTGGTGTCAGCTCTTCAGCGAGCCGAGCGCGGGGTCGGACGTCGCCGGATTGTCGAGCCGCGCGGTGCGCGACGGCGACGACTGGGTGGTCAACGGACAGAAGGTGTGGACCACCCTGGCCCACATTTCGAAGTGGGGTATGCTGGTGTCGCGCACCAACCCCGATGTGCCCAAGCACAAGGGCATGTCCTATTTTCTCCTCGACATGGAAGCGCCCGGCGTGGATGTCCGGCCGCTGTACCAGATCACTGGCGAGGCCGAGTTCAACGAGGTCTTCCTCAGCGATGTTCGAATCCCCGTGGAGCGCATGCTCGGTGCGGAAGGAGACGGTTGGAAGGTCGCCATCACGACGTTGATGAACGAGCGCTCGGCGCTCGGCGGCGGTTCCGGTCGCAAAGGTGGCGGGCCGATCGGGATTCTCATGAACCTGTGGAAACACCACCGGGCGGCGGGGCGTACGCCCGCTACCAACGCCGTGCTGCGCGACGAGATCACGCAGCTCTACATCAAGTCTGAACTGCTGCGCGTGACCAGTCAGCGCGCCCGCGCCGCTAGCAAGGCCGGCAATCCGGGGCCGGAGGGCTCGGTCGGCAAGCTGGCGCAGGCGGAGCTCTACAAGAAGGTCTGGGAATGCGGCCAGGAGATCATTGGCGCCGATTCGCTGGTCTTCGAAGCCGGTTACGAGTTGCGTCGCCCGGGCGTCGACGAAAAGCGGGACTCTCGAGCGTACGCCAAGTACCAGTTTCTGCGCTCGCGGGCGAATTCGATCGAGGGTGGAACCTCGGAAATCATGCGCAACATTCTCGGCGAGCGCGTGCTGGGTCTGCCGGGCGAGCCGCGTGTGGACAAGGACATTCCCTGGAAGGACGTTCCGCGCGGCGGCTGAACCGGTGGGAAGGAACCGCCGGTGGAAAGGGATCGCGCGTGGGAAGGAACCGCCCGTAGGAAGGAACTGAACGATGGATTTTGCATTTACCGAAGAGCACGAAGAACTGCGCCAGACCGTCCGGCGCTTTCTCGAAGGCAAGTCGGACGAGGCCGCGGTGCGCGCTCTCATGACGACGGAGCGCGGCTACTCCGAAGAGGTGTGGACGCAGATGGCCGAGCAGATGGCGCTGCAGGGAATGATGGTGCCCGAGCAATACGGAGGCAACGGTTTCGGCCCGGTCGAGATGAGTGTCGTCATGGAGGAGATGGGGCGGTCCCTTCTCTGTGCTCCGTACCTGTCGACGGCGGTATTCGCCGTCAACGCTCTGATGGAAGTAGGCGCGGAGGAAGCCAAGGCCGAGATACTGCCGAACGTGTCGGCGGGGCAGTGTATTGCCACGGTAGCGCTCACCGAGGCGGGCCGTGGCTGGGATGTCGAGGCGATCGAGACGCGGGCCGAGCGGGATGGCGACGCGTGGCGTTTGACCGGTTCCAAGGCGTACGTTCTCGACGGCCACATTGCCGACGTGCTGCTGGTGACGGCTCGTGCCGACGACGGTGTCGGCCTGTTCCGTGTCGAGGGCGCAGCCGACAACTTCGTGCGGACTCTCACCCCGACACTCGACCTGACGCGCAAGATGGCTACGCTCGACATGACCGGAACCCATGCGACGCGCGTCGACGGCGGCGGTGACCGTGCCGAGTCGTTGCGCAAAGTAGTGGCGTCGACGATCGTGGCCCTGGCCGCGGAGCAAGTCGGTGGCGCACAGAAATGCCTCGAGCTCTCGACCGAGTTTGCCAAGACGCGGTTGCAGTTCGGCCGCCCGATCGGCTCCTTCCAGGCGATCAAGCACCGCTGCGCCGACATGCTGGTCGAGGTCGAGTTCGCCAGGTCGGCCGCATACAACGCGGCCTTCCGCGCCGCCGAGAATGGGGATCAGGCCGAGATTCTGGCCAGCAGCAGCATGGCCAAGTCGTACTGCTCGGAGGCCTACTTTGGCATTGCCGCGGATACCATTCAGGTCCACGGCGGCATGGGCTTCACCTGGGAGCACCCGGCGCACCTGTATTTCAAGCGTGCCAAGAGCAGCTCGGCGTTGTTCGGCGAGCCGGTCGAGCACCGCGAGAAAATCGCCGCGCACCTGGGCCTGTGATCTGAAACTCGCTTCGCTGGCAGGCTGGGGCGGAGGCGAGCAGTCAGCCCTCGCTCTGCATGTCCTCGACGGCCCAGTAGCCGCGCAGATTGGTGAGCTTGCCGGCGTCGTTCACCCGGTAGGTGAAGATGCCGTTGACGATGAAGGTCGCGCCGCCGGCAAAGGTCGTGCGCAGGGTCATGCGGTGGGCCGACTCGTTACCGGCTGCGAACGATTCGTGCACCTCGATCGCGATCTTCGAGGTCGCCATACTCTGGTCCCAGAACTTGCTCAGGTTGTCTTTGCCGCGCACGCCGTTGCCGTCCGGGTTGGTGGGTCCGACACCGATGGGGTCTTCGAAGAGGATGTCGTCGGCCATCAGGTCGAGCCATTCTTGCTTGGCCCGAGCCTGAACACAGCGCCACGAATTGCGGGCGGCGACTAGCGCCGGGTGGTTTTGATCCATGCGTTGGGCTCCCTTGCTAAGCGTCGGACTGCTAAGCGTCGAGGTCGATGGCGAAGCGCTCGGCGTAGGAGCCGAAGCGCTCGCGCACCCGGGTTGGGTCGAGGCCGTATTGTTCGAGACTGTATTCGTGCTTGCCGTGTTTCCCCTTGGGGTTGGCGCGCATGTGTTCACGCATCGCCGTGCGGGCGCGATCCGAATAGTCGAGTCCAAAGTGGTTGTAAATATTCTCCGCGACGCTCATGGAATCGGCGACGAAGTCGTCGTGTGCAATGTCGATGAAGCGCGCCGCATCGGCTCGATCGCGCGCCGCGAGACCGCGTTCGAGAGACGTCGCATAGAAATCCATGACGATGGGACCGAGCGCGGTGGTGTCGAGGTTTTCCATCTGCGGTCCCATGATGAGCGTCGTCATGCTGCAAATCGAGGCGACGCAGAGGAGCGGGTTGCGGTGGCTCCAGACGATGGAGACATCGGGGAAGGTGTCGATGAGAGCCTCGATCCCCCACATGTGAGCGGGTGCTTTGAGTAACCATCGGTCGCCGGGGCGCTGCCAGTCGAGCATCTTCAGGATGTCGCGGTAATAGGCGTACATGCCGTGCAGGTCCTGCTTGCGGTACCACGATCCGTACGGCTCGAGCATGACCTCGAAGCCCATTTGAACTCCGTGCAAGGCGAAGGCGTGGACGAGAACGCACTCTTCCGGTGTATCGGCGCTGGTGAAGTGCACTTTTGTGAATTCCGGATTCTTCTTGCGCCCTTCGGCGAAGCGCGCCTCGAGCTCATCGCGTCGCGGATCCGATTGGCCCGCGGCCAGTCCTTCCAGCGGTTCGGGGCTGCGCGCCTCCCACAGACGAAGGGGGCGGGTGAGCGGGTCGTTGGCGAGGAAGTTGAACAGCGCCGAAGTGCCCGATCGGGGCAGGCCGGTGAGGACCATGGGCGCGTGGAGCGACCGTTCGAGGATCTCGGGGTGACGATTGAACCCGTCCTGGATGCGCAGCCGTGTGGTCAGCAGCTCGAGCAGACGCCGTTGATTGCGGCGCCGGCCGCGCTGGTTGAGTGGCGCGCGGTTGTACGTTGCGATCAGTTGGTCGAGTCCGGCCTTGAAGTCGTCCGGGCCAAAATCGGACAGACCGGCGACGGCGCGGGCCTCGGCCAGCATGGCGTCGCGGTCGGGTATGTCTTCGAGCATGTCTTCCCCCTCCATTTCCTTGTAGCCGAGCGGCGCGGCGCCGGAAAGCCCCGCCGGAATCCCCCCTTGGAGAACTACAGGCCAGAATGCTGTAGAGTAGCCGGCCGGATGCGAGGACGAGAGAAATCGGAGTACCTGGATGTGGCGATCGAGCTGGCGCGCGGCGTCGGGCCGATTGCGCTGCAGTACTTTCGCGGTGGGGCGGTGGTCGCAAATAAGCTCGGCGACGGACTCTTCGATCCGGTGACCGCCGCCGATCGAGAAATCGAAAGCCAGCTGCGGCGCGAGATTGGCCGGCGGTTTCCGTCGCACGGCGTCATCGGCGAAGAGCACGACAACAAGCGGGCCGAAGGTCCGCTGAGTTGGGTGATCGACCCGATCGACGGGACGCGCGCCTTCATCAGTGGCATGCCGGCCTGGGGGATCATGATCGGCCTGTTGGAAGATGGGATTCCCCAGATCGGCGCGGTGTACCAGCCGTTCACAGGTGAGACTTTTTTCGGTGATGGCAGCGGCGCCTGGTTGCGCAACCAGGGCGGCACGACGCCGATGCGCAGCCGTTCTACCGAGCGTTTGGCGGATGCGGTGCTCTACTGTACGCATCCGTCGATGTTCTCCGCCGGTGAGGTCGACGCCTTCGAGCGAGTCGCGTCTTCGTGTCGGATGGCGCGATTTGGCGGCGATTGTTACGCGTACTGTATGGTGGCTCTGGGTGAGGTGGATCTGGTTGTGGAGAGCGGCCTGCAACCCTATGACATTCTGCCCCTGATGCCGATTCTCGCCGGCGCCGGCGCGCGCGTGACCGACTGGAACGGCGGCCCGGCGCTGGCCGGGGGCCGGGTTCTGGCCGCGGCGTCGCAGGGGCTGCACGGTGCGACGCTGGACTGTCTGGATTGGCCGCGATGAGAGGGACGCCGAGAGGGACGACGAGAGGGACGACGAGAGCGGCGACGAGAGGAACGACGAGAGCGGCGACGAGGGCGGCGACGAGGGGGACAATGCGGGGGACGACGACGGCGGCGGCGGTCGCCGGGAATCCAGGCAACTGCGGTCGTATCGGCCGGGCGTTGATCCTGGTGTGTGTGATCGCGGGCTGTGGCGTGACGTTGTCGGCCTGTCACCGGGCTCCACGCGGTTCCGAGCCCCTGCGGGTGTCGATCTATGGAGTGGACGGTGCCGACTGGAAGGTGATCGATCCGCTGCTCGCTAGCGGCGAGCTTCCCCACCTGGCGGCATTGATTCGCGACGGTGTGCGCGCGCCATTCCAGTCGATCCTGCCGCTGGCGTCGCCGCCAGTGTGGACGACCATCGCGACTGGCGTCGAGCGCGCGAAACACGGTGTCGAACAGTTCATCACGCAAGGCGTCCCCGCGGTACTTCGCCCCGGCGGCTTCCTGGTGTCGAGTCGCGATCGCAAGGTGCCAGCTCTGTGGACGATCGCCTCACAGTACCACGTGAGCACAGCCGTCCTCGGCTGGTGGGCGACTTATCCCGCGGAGAAGATCGACGGAGTGATGGTTTCCGAGCGTGCCTTCAAGACGCGTGAGAAGGATCTCCGCATGTTGTTCGGCGGTAGTAAAACGGTGAAGACCGACCTCGTATATCCCCCCGCCGCATTGCAACGCGTGGCCGATCTGATCGTATCCGGGCCGGAAAAGTCGGCCGGCGAGAAGCTCGACACCATCATCGAGGCCATGCGCAGCGAAGACGGGGCGATCGCCCGGTCGCTGATCCGACTGCGCGACGACTATCACCCGCGCCTCGAGATGATCCTGATGCGCGGCGTCGACGTGACCAGTCATCACTTCTGGAAGTTCCACGAGCCGGATGCCGCCGTCTACAGTGAAGACGAGCGTCCGTCGGCCGCGGAAGTGGCTCGCTACGGCGAGGCGGTGCGCAATCACTACCGCTACGTCGATGGTCTGATTGGTGAGTTGTTGGCCGGTCGCACCGCGGCCGACGTGACCCTGGTGGTCTCGGACCACGGTTTCGAGGCGGGCCGGCAACCGTTCCGCAGAGGCAAGGAGCAGCTGTCGGGGACGCACAAGAGCGAGTCCGCTTCACGTGGGATCTTCATTGCCGCTGGCGGGCCGTTTCGCCGCAATGTCCGCCTGGATTCGGTTTCGATCCTCGACGTCGCCCCGACCGTTTTGCACCTTCTCGGCCTGCCGGTGGCGGAGACTCTGAGCTCGACTCCGCGTCTCGACGCACTCGAGCCGGAGTGGGTCGCGGCGCATCCGGTTCGGCACGTGGCGAGCTATCCGGGGCCGGCGGTGGTTTTGAGCGACGAGACGGCGAGTCGCGACTCGTTGGTCGATGACGCGGTTCGCGAACAGCTGCGCAGTCTCGGTTACCTGAAATAGCTTCCCGCTCCGCCGGTTGCGCGGCGAAGGAATCGCCGCAGTGTGAGAAACCCACCGATCAGCAGGGCTGTGATCCAGGCGAGGGCGGTTGAGACATCGGCGGCACCGACGATCGCTGGCGGCTGTAGATTCAGCTCGACCCGATGCGGTCCCGCTGCCAGCGCTACCGCCATGAAGGCGTGTTGGGCGCGGTAGACCTTCGCCGGTATACCGTCGACGCGGGCCGACCACCAGGGGTGGTAGGCTTCGCTGACGAACACCATAGCGGGCGCGCCGCCGGCGTCGACGTCGATCTCGATGCGCTCGGGACCGGGCCTCGAGTAGCGCGCCGCTATCGGCTCATCGTCGGGCAGAGACGCGACGAGATCCTGCCAGCGCTGCCGAGCCCGTGGCCGTCTCGCCGGGAGCGACTCGATCGCGATCGGGCGACCCGCGACGGCGGGCAGTCGGGTCGGCAGCGCCGCTTCGACGGCAACCAGGCGCACGCGGTCGAGCAGCTCTAGCGGTGGGGTCAGGTACGATGCCGACACCGTGAGCAGCGGCAGGTTGCGTTCCCAGCCCGCTTCGATCGCCGCAAACGCCTGTCGCGCCATCCCCATCGCCATCCGGCGGTGGCGGAAGCCCTCCGGTTTGCCGGTGTCGCCGAGGATGAGAACGATGCTTCGCGAAGCGTAAGCCATGGGGGAGATGTCGTCCGCGATCCACAGCGCGAACACTTGATTGGCCGGCCCGCGCCGCCAGTGGTGCCCGGGTGGTTTGCTTCCGGCGGGTAGGATCGCGTAGCGAATCCGCCCGATCGACCGCAGGGCGTCCGAGGGGATACCGTCGCTGCTGGTGATGCTCTCGAGCGCCCGCTGGGTAAATCCACTCCAATGTTTCCCCGCCTGCCAGGGGAGCCAGTTCGTGATCGCACCAACCGGCGCACGGGATGCCAGAATCGAGGCTTGCTCGATGAAGCGGATGTCGCGCGAGTCGGCGGTCGAGACCGCTGGATACAGCATGCGCACCGAAAGGTCGTCGGGGAGCCCCCGGGTCACCTCGCTGAAGTCGCGAATCGGTGCCGCTGGTGTGCCGCGGAAGTAGAGCTGCGTGCTCGGCCAGAAATCGAGGATGAGGAGCGTGCCGACGGCCAACCAGAGCGCTCGCCGCGCCGCTTCCGAGTCGAGGCGACGATTGATGGCGACGATCGAGAGACCGAAGAGTAGATAGAAGGAGAAGGGCGCAATATCGAAGAAGTGGCCGGGCGAGCGGATGCTGTCGAGCGGCGGCACCAGGCGCAAAGCGAGGTCGAAGACCGACACTCGGGATGCCAACAGCAGCGTCCCCAACCCGAGTAGTGGCCACGCCGCGGCCCGCGTGGTGGTGGTACTGGCAGAGTCGATCGCCGCAGCTGTCGATGCGCGGCGCAGGCCGAGCAGCAGGCAGCCGGCGCCGGCGATCAGGACGGCTGTCGAAACGCCGGCAGCAGTCGATTGCGGCAAGTGCGCCCCTCGCAGGATCTGGTCGAGTGTGGAGTAGGGCCCGACGGATAAGAAATACTGGGCGAAGAAAAGGACCGCGGCAGCGCCCGCCCACGCCGTGCGGCGTCGATCGTGCCTTCCGAGGAGCGCGCCGGCGAGGGTGATCGCGATCGCGATGATGCCCAGGTATCGAGCCTGGCTGCCCAGTGCATCGGTTGCCATCGTCGCCGGTTTCGGCGGCAACCACTGGTTCAGCCAGCCCAGTCGATTGATCAATGCGACCGGTGAATAGGTGGAGAGTACCCGGCGGAATCCGAAGTTCTGTGCCGCCGACGGCAGCGCGTGGTGCTGCAGGTCGGTCGCGAACCAGGCGATTTGCGACCCGGCGAAAAAGAAGAAGACCACGCCGGCGATGGCGACGTGCGCAGCCATGCGACGAGATACCAGAGCCGTGCGCCATGCCGTGAATCGGGTGGCGGATGGATCGAGCGTGCTGCCGATTTCGGCGGCGGCGGCCAGCCCGACGAGCAGCGACGCCATCATCGCCTGGTTGTAGTTGATGCAGAACTGACAGCCGACCAGGGCGCCGACGGTCGCCCAGCGCAGCGCGCTACGCTGGCGCACCGCCTCGACCGTGGCGAACAGCACGAGCGGAAAGAGGACGCTGGAGAAGGCCACGTCCAGGTGCCGCGTCAGGTGGTTGGCACAGGCGCCGAAGGCGTACGGCCAGCCCGCCATGATGCCGGCGATCGGTGCCCGGAAGTAGTGCGCGAACAGTCCGTACATGAGCAGAGCCGAGGCTATCCGCAGGGCGGCGAACATGACCTTGGTGGCGGCGACCGGTTCGAGCCACATAGCGACCGGCAGCGACGCGTATTCCTTCAGGCTGCTCATGAAGTAGGTCGATCCGGCGAACCACTTCGGGTTCCAATTTGGCATCCGCCCGTAGCGGAGTACGCTGTCGCGAACGTTGTCGATGACCGCCGCATAGCCGCCGAAGTCGCCGACGGGTAGCAGGTCGGTCATCAGCCAGCCACGCATCACCGCGGCAGCCGAAGCGACGAAGATCAGCAGTGCTGCGACGTGCCACCGCGCCGCCACTGCCGCGGCCGGAGGCTCGCACGCGGTCGTCGGTGTCGCTGTGCTACTCAAGTCATCGCCTCGGTGCAGTCGC
>Ga0114931_10002923_pt1 | contig 21677 bp, 22 predicted proteins | sample 2SBtaG_FD_89579 | JGI IMG/M metagenome (GOLD analysis project Ga0114931, IMG submission 89579) | Deep subsurface microbial communities from Kolumbo volcano to uncover new lineages of life (NeLLi) - 2SBTROV14_V59a metaG | ecosystem: Environmental > Aquatic > Marine > Volcanic | place: Kolumbo... | reverse complement strand
AATGAAGGCCGATAACGATGTGCAGCGCTCTGCTCGACCTCGATGGAAGTCACGCCGCACATCGTTATCGGCCTTCATTACGGGCAAATCCTGGGCGAGGCCAACGCACTCGACATCGTCAGCCGCTACCCGGTGACCGCGCTGGTGCTGGTCGTGATCATGCCTTTCTATGCGAAACCCGGCACGTTCGTGACGCCTGCGACCAGCGACGTCGGCCATATTTTCGCCACGGCGCGCACGCGGCTTGCCGACAAGCAGGTATTGCTCGGCTGCGCCCGGCCGCCCGGCATGCACAAGCGTGTGACGGATGCGTACGCGATCATGGCGGGTCTGGACGGCATCGCGTTTCCGGCTGACGGTGCGGTGTCGGTCGCGCACGCGATCGGCCGGCCGTTCGAGCAGGCGCATTCCTGCTGTTCGATCAAGCTCGGCGGTGATTTCCAACAGAAGCTTGCAAGATCCTGCGCGGCATAGGCCCTGATACTTTCCAGGAAGTGATACATGAGTTGTATTGAACACAAGACGACACCGGCGAAGATTCCTTCAGCGTCGGATCACAATGCCTTCGAGATCATGGTGCCGCGCGCACCGCTGAAGACGCCGGCCGAGAGGAAAAACGGCCGCCATGTGAAGGAGAACGATGTCCCGCCGGAAGGCGTCTATCTGCCGAACAACAATTACATGGCACCGCACATGATGTCACCGGAGTACGTGCAGCTGTCGAACGCGGCCGCAATTACGCTCGGCATCATGGCCGGCCGCATGTACGGCTGTGAATGCACGCGCTGCCTGAACCTGTTGCTGACCTATCCGGAGGGCTGTCGCGCCAACTGCGCCTATTGCGGCCTCGCGCGGCATCGCGAGTCGGATCGCGATTATGCCGATCGCAACTTCATCCGCGTCGACTGGCCCGCCGTGCCGATGGCGGACGTCATCGACATCGTCGCGAAGGATCTTGCGGCCAGTCCGTTTCACCGCATGTGCATCTCGATGATCACGCACCCGCGTTCCGAGGACGACACTTTTACGGTGTTGAAGCAATGGACCGACAGGATCGACCCCGGCGCGATACCGGTATCGATACTGTCCAACCCGACAACGATGACGCGCGACGACGTGCAGAAGACCAGGGACCTCGGTGCCGACATTTTTACGGTGGCGCTCGATGCAGCGACCCCGGAGCTTTTCGACCGCACCCGCGGCAAGGGCGTGCAGTCGCCGCACAAATGGTCCAAATACTGGCAGATTCTCGAAGACGCGAGAGAAATTTTCGGGCCGCAGAAATTCGGCGCGCATATCATCGTCGGCATGGGCGAGACCGAGTACGATGTCCTCAACCTGGTCCAGGAGCTGGTGGATCTCGGTGGCCACAGCCACATGTTCTGTTTCTTCCCCGAACAGGGTTCGCTGATGGACCATCTGCCCGCGACGCCGCGCGATCAGTGGCGGCGCGTGCAGCTCGCACGTTACCTTATCGACTATCGGGGCGTGCGCGTTACACAGATGCGTTTCGACGAGCTCGGCAGGGTTGTCGGCTATGGCCTGCCGGCGCACGAACTGTCGGACGTCATCGATGAGGGCATTGCGTTTCGCACTTCCGGTTGTCCGGGCAAGTTCCGGGACGATATTTCCGCCTGCGATCGCCCTTACGGTGACTCGCCGCCGAGTGACATCGCGAGCTATCCGTTCCAGCCGAAAAAGAAGGACCAGAAGAAGATACGCAGGCAACTCGAAATCCCGGTTCGAGTTGAGACATTGCCAGGATCATGGTGAATATGCCGAATGCGTTCCGCATCATCGACACGGGCATCCGCGAAGGCCGCGCGAATATTGCGTTTGATGCGGCGCTGATCGCGGAGCGGCAGGCGGGTAATGTGCCCGATACGATTCGCTTCCTGCGCTTTCCACCCACTGCGTTGATCGGCCGCCACCAGGACCTTAGCGGGGAGGTCGATCTCGGCTTTTGCAGGGAAAACGGTATTGGCACGGTGCGGCGGATCACTGGCGGTAGGGCCATTTACCTCGACGAGGGGCAGCTCGGCTGGGAGCTGGTGTTTCACAAGTCATCGCTCGGTATTGCGGCGTTGCCGGACCTGGACCGTGCCATCTGCAATGCCGCAGCGGCGGGACTGTCGAAACTCGGCATTGAGGCGAAGTTTCGGCCAAGAAATGACATCGAGGTCGACGGTCGCAAGATTAGTGGCACCGGTGGTTTTTTCGACGGCGACATCCTCATCTACCAGGGAACCGTCCTGGTGGACATGAATCCTGAACAGATGGTGTGCGCCTTGAGAATCCCGCAGGGAAAACTCGCCAAGCGCGGCCTGGATTCAGCAGCACGGCGGGTTGTCACACTCAAGGAATTGCTGGGCAACGAAACGCCGGAAATCGAGACGATCAAGGCTGCGCTGATCGGTGCATTCAAGGATGAGTTCGGCATCGCCGCAGAAGCGGGCGAGATCAGCGATGGCGAGGAAGCGCTGGCGCGAAAATTTTTCGATGATGAAATAGGTAGCGACGACTTCGTCGCCGAAATCGACAATCCGGCGTCCACTGCTGGTGTGCTGGCGGGCAGCTACACCAGCTCCGGCGGCACCATTGATGCATTCGTCAAACTGCAGGGTCCGACCCGCGGGATCCTGCAACGGGTTCTGATTAGCGGCGATTTCTTCGTCACACCGCCGAGAACCGTGTTCGATCTCGAGGCACGTCTTGCGGGTCTGCGGCTCGATGAGATCGACCACGAGATCGACGCCTTCTTCGCCAGCAACGAGGTCGGCATGCTGAGCGTCCTTCCGGGCGATTTCAAAGCGTCGATCGCGGCTGCGCTAAACGGTGAGCGGCGTGTCTGAATGCAGCCCCGACGCATTTGCCATGGCCGGACGGACGGAAACGCCGATGAGTGTCGTGGCGGTCATCCAGCACACCGCCGGAGAGTATCTCGGCCTCATGGAAGATCATCTCGAGGGTCGGCGCATCCGCTTCCAGTACTTCCGGCCGTTCGCCGGCGGCCGCAAGCTGCCGGCGCCCGATCTTCCGGCGGACGCGTTGGTGTTGCTCGGCGGCGGGCCGTGGGGCTCGGCGGGTGAGCGCGACCTGCCGACGCTGGCTGAAGAGATCGCCCTGACCAGGACGTGTCTGGACGAGGGCACGCCCGTCATCGGCATCGGCCTCGGTGCGCAGATTTTGTCGATAGCAGCGGGCGGTGGCGCCGAGCCTGCCGGTCTCGTATTCGAGACGCTGGCTGTGACGCGAACTCGCGATGACGCCCTGAACGGCTTCATGCCCGAGGCATTCAGCCAGGTCATCTACATGCGGGACCGGCCGTTATTACCCGACGATGCCGTGGTGCTGGCCGAGGACCCGGCCGGCCGGCCGGCGGTTTTCCAGCTCGGTAACAACGCCTTCGGTTTTCTCGGCAATCCGGGCATCAAGCGAGGCATGGTTGAGGACCTCATCATGGAATTCGAAGAGGTACCCGCGAACACGACACAAGGCCTTGAAATGCTGAGTAATTTACAGTCGAAGATTGAAGATGAACTGGTACCGCTGATGACCGGGCTGGTGCAATGCACGGCGTTGATGTCCTCGCCGAAGGCTGCCGGGACGCCTCGGCCAAAATTGGACAAGCAGGTAATTTAGTATATGCTAATGAACTGTTAGACAGTTTCGAAGGCCCGTCGACACCTTTGAGGAACGACAAGAAATGGCAGACAAGCTCATTATCGTAATGGCGAACAGCGACCCCAGCAATGGCGAAGAACTCGGTGCGCCGATCTTCCAGGCCACCGTGGCTGCCGCGATGGACTACGAAGTCAACGTCATTTGTACCGCCACGGCGGGTAAGCTGATGAAGAAAGGTGTCGCGGCCGATCTGTATGTCAAGGAAGGCTCGCCAAAGTCGGTATTGAGCTTCATTCAGGACGCACACGAAGCCGGCGTGAAATTCTATTGTTGTTCTCCCAACCTGGATCTCTTCGACATGACCGAGGACGATCTGATCCCGGAGTGCGAAGGCATCATCGGCGGCGCCAACCTCGTAGAGCAGGTCATGGAAGAGGACAATACCAAGGTATTGACTTACTAGGCCGGAGCAATTATGCCGCACGCTGCAACGTCCAGAGTTCAGCAATATATTGGTGATCCGGTCGCGGACGAGGCACCCGTTTCGCGCGACAAGCTGGAAGATATTTTCCAGGACATACAGGGCGACCTTCGCTTCGATCACGAGCTTAACGGTTGTCTGAACTGCGGCATCTGTACGGCGACCTACCCGGCCGCCCATTACTATGACTTCAGCCCCCGTGAAATTGTCCAGCTCCTGTGGACCGAAAACCTCGAGGGCATCTATGACGCGATGCAGGAGAAGATCTGGTCCTGCGCCCAGTGCTACACCTGCGCGGCACGTTGCCCGTTCGGCAATTCACCCGGCGGCCTGGTGATGCTGATGCGCGAGACGGCGATCAAGCACGGCATGGAATCGGCGAAGAGCGTCCTGCGGCCGTTCAGCCGCGTCATGCTGAAGCTCATTTCGACGGGCAACCAGCTTTCGCCGGACATGATCAACCCGGACGGCTTCGCCGACTGGGGGCCGAATGTGTCCAAGGTCGATGCGCCGCTGGAGACGCTGCGCAAAGCAATTCCGATGCCGACTCTGCACACCACGAAAACGGCCTGGGAAGTCAATCTGAAAACCTCTGTCGAGCTTTACACGATCTGGGAAGAGACCGGCGTGCTCGACAGCCTCGAAACTATCGACGAAAACCTGTTCGACGTCATCTGCGACATCATGGACGAGAAGCGTGACGACTATGACGACTGGATGGACGAGCAGGATTAACTGACAGCAAACCCCTAAGGAGATCGAAATGGCGACTGGTAGCGGAAATGGCGGTGAAGAGCGTTTCACGGGTCATGGCTCCGAGTGGAAAGACGCGAACCTGAGCACGCAGGATGCGCACGTAGCGACCGTCTGGGTCGATCAGATTATCAACAAGCGCTCGATGCTGACCAACAAGGATCGCGTGGAAGACGTCCGCGACATCATGTGGGAACTCGAGAAAGACGGCGAGATCATCGTCCACCGCGTCAGGGACGAACATGAGCCGGTTACGGTCAAGACGCTTTATGGCTGGGACAAGCGCGTGCCGACGACGCAGCTTTGGCACCACAAGTCCTGCGGCCAGTGCGGCAATATTCCGGGCTACCCGGCCTCCCTCCTGTGGTTGATGAACCAGATGGGCATCAAGTACCTGGATGAGACCGACCAGACCTCCTGCACGGCCTGGAATTATCACGGCTCCGGCATCGGTAACATCGAGAGCCTCGCCGCGGTGTTCCTGAGGAATTTCCACCAGGCATACGTGTCGGCGAAGGCACAGGGGCTGCCGGAAGGCTACTACTACCCGCTCGTGCATTGCGGCACTTCCTTCGGTAACTACAAGGAAGTTCGCGGCTACCTCATGCAGTCCGCCAAATTGCGCGAGCGTGTCAAGCAAATCCTTGGCAAGCTGGGCCGCCTGATCGACGGCAAACTGCTCATTCCCGAGGAGGTCGTGCACTACTCCGAATGGCTGCACGTCATGCGCGAGCGGGTCAAGGAGCACCAGGTCATTGACTGCAGTCACATCCGTGCGACCGTGCACCCTGCCTGCCACGTTTACAAGATGGTTCCCGAGGATGCGATCTATGACGATGACATCCTCGAGGGTAATCGTGTCGCGGTGACGACCGGCATCCTGGAAACGCTGGGCACGCAGGTGATCGATTATTCGACCTGGTACGACTGTTGCGGTTTCGGCTTTCGGCACATTATTTCCGAACGTGAGTTCACGCGCTCCTTCGCGATCGACCGCAAGCTCAGGGTTGCACAGGAAGAGGCGCATGCCGACATGATGGTCGGTCACGATACCGGCTGCATAACAACACTCGACAAGAACCAGTGGATCGGCGCCGCGGTTGGCAAGCCGGTCGACATGCCGGTGCTGGCAGACTGCCAGTTTGCGGCGCTCGTCTGCGGCGCGCATCCATACAAGATCGTGCAGTCGCACTGGCATGCTTCGTCCACCGAGACACTCATGGAAAAACTGGGTATCGACTGGCAGGTGAAGAAAGCCGAGTTCGAGGCCTACCTCAAGGACGTCGAAGCCGGCAAAGGCGAGACGCTGTACGACCCGCGGCTCATGATTACATCGGGCCCGGGCTTCAAACCAAAAGAGCTTGAGTAATGAGTCAAGCGATCCTGATCGTCGGCGGCGGCCCCGCCGGCCTCGCCGCCGCGCATAGCCTCGGTACGGTCGGCCGAGACCGTGCTGGTTGAAAAGGAAGACCGCCTGGGCGGCGCGCCGATACTCTCCGGTTATGCGAAGCTGGTGCCGTCAGGCGAATGGGCGAAGGATGCCATCGGCGGCATGGTGAAACGCGTCGAGGACGATGATCGGGTGCAGATCGAGACCCGCGCGACGGTATCGTCGTTCGACGGCGAACCCGGCAGTTTCGGCGCCGAACTCTCGAACGGCAAAAAAGTCGAGGCGGAAGCCGCTATTCTCTGTACCGGTTTCACCCACTTCGATTCCATCAACAAGCCGGAGTGGGGCTTCGGAACCTATCCGGATGTGGTGACGACGACGCAGGTCGAGCAGATGATCTCATCCGGACAAGGCGTGCGCTGTCCTTCGGACGGACGCAAGCCGAAGCGCGTGGCGATACTGCTTTGCGTCGGTTCGAGGGACCGCCAGATCGGCCGCGAATGGTGTTCCAAAATCTGCTGCACCGTTTCTTCCAACCTGGCAATGGAGATTCGCGAGGAACTGCCGGATTGTCATGTCTATATCTATTACATGGACATCCGCACATACGGGCTGTACGAGACCAAGTATTACTGGCGCAGCCAGGAGGAATTCAAGGTCAAATACATCAAGGCGCGAATCGCCGAGGTGACGTCGGACGGCGACAAACTGATCGTCAAGGGAGAAGACACGCTGGTCAAACGACCGATCACGATTCCGTTCGACCTGGTCGTCCATGCCATTGGCATGGACCCCAACGTCGACAACCCCGATATTTCCGCGACCTTCGGTGTGGACATCGAGCAGCACGGTTTCATCAACGTGGCAAATCGCTACGGGGCAATGGGCGCAACCTCGCGTCCCGGTGTCTTTGTCGCCGGTGCGGCGACCGGCCCGGAAACTATCGACGACTCCATTGCCCAGGGGCACGCTGCCGCGATGGCCGTGTTGTCGGATTTGAGACAAATCGCCTGATCCATGGGGCTGCTGACCGCAATCCGCCCGCATGAAATCGAGCGTCCGGTGCTCGACCTGTCGGCTGATGCATTGCGCCTGGCCCTGCAGCAAATGATTGCGGGCAGCGAAGAACATGGCGGCATCGAACGATATGTCGAAGCCGTCAAGCTCAAGAGCACCCTGTTTCAGCAGGCACTTGCCGAGATCGAAATCGGACAGCTCGACCTCGAGGCCTTCAAGGGGCTCTGTACATTCATGGCGACAATTCGCCGGCGAATCAGTCCGTGGCTGAACGAAGACGCTTTTGGAAAAATTCGCGAAGCGCTGCAGGAGTTGTTCGACGATAACGATTCCGTCGATGCACGACTGGTGCGATTTTGCTCGCGCTTTCCGGAAGACAAGAAGCACCGCTGGGTGCGCGACCTCGCAGCGGAGATGTTGCACAGTCGCGATCCCGAGCGCTTCCCCCTGATGCATCGCTGGATCTGGGATGCCAGGGCAAATACCGGTGTCTTACGCGAGATCTGGTATGCAGAGGACATCGATCACATCACGATCCCGGTCGCGGACGGTTATGGCACGTTCCTGATGTTGCGCGAAGAGCTGAGCCAGTTCCTGAGCGAAAATGGATTCTTTCGCGATATTCTTTACTACGTGGACGTGCTGTGTGCCCAGGTTTATGCCTGGTATATCTGCGAGCAGGGCGGCAGTTACCTGCGCACTGATTTTTCGGCGCCTGAAGATCCGATGCAGCACACGCGCCGGCTGCTGGGGCTCGATGGCGTGCGCCCGGGTGATGGCAAGACCAAGCTGAAATCCATCGATGGCGAGGCTTTCGTGCTCGGCGATGGTCCTCTCCTGAGCCAGGCGGACTGAGTCGATGCCGATTCACGAGAAATCCCTGATTCGCCCCGAAGATCTCAAGACCCACGAGCATTTGGTGCTCGACGGGGTCGACGTCTCCGGGCACTGGAGCACATTCATCGAGTCGCGTGCGGTCACGGACTATAACGAGGCACTCGAGGAAGAGATTGCCGCATTGCCCGGTGGCGAACACATTCATCGTTGCTGGCAGTGCGGTTCCTGTACCAATTCCTGCACTGTCAATGCGATCAACCCTGATTTCAACCCGCGGTTCTGGATCTACCTGATCCGCATGGGCATGGAATCCGAGCTGTTGCGCGACAAGGACATCATCTGGCAATGCGTCTCCTGCAACCAATGTACCTACGCCTGCCCGCGCGACGTCGAACCCGAAGGCGTCATGAAGGCAACCGCTCACTGGCTGGAACGGAAGGGCCACAGGCCCAAGTCGCCGTCCATACTATTTGACGAGGTGTTCACAGAGCAGGTCGTGAAGACAGGCAAGATCGAGGAGAGCCGCATCATTCGCCGCTTCTTTTCACGTACCAGGCAGGGGCTGTTTCAGGACTGGATGATCGAGATGGTCAAAAATCTTATGCGGCACATGCCGATCGGTCTCCTGACTCGCATGGGCCTCGCAACCTTGGTGGCACCACGGACGAGCAACTGGGGCAGCGCCGCCAGCGCGATCCAGGAATACATCGACGAGCAGCACGAGAAGCAGGAAAAAGCATTGAGCCTCTCCGAGCTGGTCGAGACCGCGCAAAAAGATGCAGCGGCCTGAGGAACATTGATAGATGACGACTGAAACGAAATACAAGAAGGTTGCTTACTACCCCGGCTGTGCGCTCGAAGGCACAGGCCATGCCTACAACCGTTCGACGAAGGAAGTCGGCAAGGCGCTCGGTCTCGAGCTGGTCGAGGTGAAGAACTGGAACTGTTGCGGCGCGATGGAAGTCAAGAACATCGATCCAAAGATCCAGACCTACCTGTCGTCACGTGTCATGTCCGTCGCGGCCAACGAAATGGACATGGACGTCGTGATGGCACCCTGCAACGGCTGCTACCACAACCTGAAGAAAGCCGAATACGATCTTTCCCATGATGGCGAATCGGCAAAAGTCGTCGATCGCCTGTCGAAAAAGGCAGGCCACAAGACTTATGAAGCAGGGCAGGTCGAGACCATTCATGCGCTGGACTGGATCAGGGAGGCGATCGGTGAAGACGGGCTCAGGGAGCGGGTGAAAAATTCGCTCAGCGGCATCAGGATTGCTAACTACTATGGCTGCATGTATACGCGCCCACGCCACATATTCCCGGAGAAAGACCAGGGGCCGGGCAGCGAATCGACCTCGAAACCGCACTTCATGGATGACCTGCTGGCTGCGGCAGGCGCGGAAAACGTCGATTTTCCGCTGAAGACGGCCTGCTGCGGCGGTGCGCATACGCTGTCCGATTGCGATACCTCGACGAAACTCGTTTTGAATATCCTGAAAGCCGCGAAACTTGCCGGCGCGGATGTGATCGCGACTGAATGCCCGACCTGCCATACCGGCCTCGAGATGCACCAGATCCGCGCGGAAAAGCGGCTTGGGGAGAAAGTCGAGATCAAGATCTTGTATTTCACGCAGCTCCTCGGTATGGCGATGGGGCTCAAGCCGAAGAAAGTCGGCGTCCACGAGAATATTTCCGATTCGATTCGCTTCCTCAAAGAGAAAGGCCTGGCATGAGATCGTTAGCCGAACTCGAACAGGCGATAGCCGCGGTCAAAGCGGAAGCGGATCCTGCGGCAGCGGCACAAGAACTCCTCTGTATCAGTGAAGAAGTCCTCGAACACTGGATTGCCGCGAAAGAGATGGATCCTACCCAGGAGACACGCGAAGGCTTTCGCCTGCTGGCGCTGCACCGGCAGGGCACGAAGGGTGAGCCCGGCTTCAATGCGTGCCGCGAGACCTGCCGCGAGATCGCCTACCACTACAACCTGGTCACGATGCAGGCGAACCATGTGGAAATTGTGAATAGTATCGAGATGATGAGGATGATATGCAGTCATCTGTTCCTGTTCATCAGCGGCAAGATGCAGGTGGCCGAACTGGGCGAGTTCTGTTGTTCGTCGAAGCCGATGCGGCTTACGGCGGACCCTGAAAATCGAGAAACGAAGGAGGTATAGCGATGCCATCTGTACGCGGATGTAATCTGCCCGACGAGCTTATCTACGACGTCGAGAATCACATCTGGTTCCAGGAGCAGGGTGACGGCAACGTGAAACTCGGGATGACGGCCGTGGCAACAGCAATGGCCGGCAAGCTGGTCGCCTTTACGCCGAAGCGTGTCGGACGGACGGTCAGACCCGGAAAGTCCTGTGGCACGCTCGAGTCCGGCAAATGGGTCGGCCCCGCCAAGTCGCTGGCGGGCGGCGAGGTCGTGGCCGTCAACGAGGAACTTGTCGGCAACCCGTCTATCGCCAACGACGATCCTTACGAAGCCGGCTGGCTGGTCATTCTCAAACCGGACGACTGGGATTCCGTCAAAGGCTCGCTCATCCCTGGTAGCGAAGTAACGGCACCTTACGAGGCCAAGATGGACGCGGAAGGATTCGGGGGTTGTGCGTAATGGATGAACAAGGGAGCTTGACTGATGAACGATCCTGACACGGTGCTCGCGCCGGAAAACTTCGCAGGACTTTCCGCGTTGCATGACATGGCGTCACATGCCTGCGAACTGCTGAAGGCAATGGCCAACGAGTGGCGGCTGATGATTCTCTGCCACCTGTCGGAAGGCGAAAAAACGGTGAGTGAGCTACAAAGACTGCTCGGCTTGAGTCAATCTGCACTTTCGCAGCATCTCGCCATTCTGCGCCGCGAGAAAATGGTGCGGTCGAGAAAGCACGCGCAGTCGGTCAGTTATTCCCTGTCCGGCGAAGAGGCAACCAGGGTTATGGAAACCCTCCACGAATTATTCTGTGAGGCAGCACAAGCGAAAGACTGAATTCCAATTGGGAGTGTCGCATTGCGCGAGGGTGAGGCACAGAAAATCGATCCGACCCGTGGTTAGCACCACGGAAAAGAGGGAGACACATAATGAAATCTGTTACACGAATCGCTGCAGCCTGGCTGGCGGCATTGGCGAGCATTGCATTGAGTTCGCCGGCTTCTGCGACAAACGGCTATTTCACCCATGGTGTCGGGGCGGAGTCCAAGGCGATGGCCGGCACCGGCATAGGCTCCAACGAGGCTTTGGGTCCGATCATCGTGGCTTCCAACCCGGCGCTGGCGGTATTTGCCGATGACCACTGGGAAGCGGGTCTGTCCATTTTCAGCCCGCGGCGCAGCTTCCGAGCCTCACAGAGCCAGATCAACGGCCAGTTCGGTGCCTTTTCGATCGGCGCAGGCGATTTCGACAGCGGCAGCAACTGGTTCCCTGTTCCCTATGCCGCCAAGAACTGGAAGCTGTCCAATGATCGTGCCCTCACTTTCATGTTCTACGGGCGCGGCGGCATGAACACCGACTGGACCAACCCGAACACCAGCGCGTCTTTCGACCCCGACGGTCCCGGCCCGGCGCCGGCAGGCACCTTTCCCGGCGTGTTCGGTGCAGGTAACGCGGGCGTCGACCTGTCCCAGGCCTTCGCGTCATTCAATTACGCAGCCAGGGTGTCCGACAACTTCGCCTGGGGCATCGGCCCGGTCGTCGCCGTGCAGTTGTTCGAAGCGAAAGGGGTCGGGTCTTTCGCGGGCTTCACGCGTACTTTTGCCGCGAGCGGCGGTACCAGCTTACCGACCTCACTGACCGACAACCACCACGAATTCTCTTATGGCGTGGGTGCCTCGGCGGGTGTCTGGTTCGCGCTGTCGGATGCCGTGGGTCTGGGTCTCTCCTACCAGTCCAGGATTTACATGACGGACTTCGACGATTATTCGGACCTGTTTGCCGAGAGTGGTGGCTTCGATATCCCGTCGAGCATCAAGCTCGGGCTGTCCTTCAGGGCCAGCGACACCCTGCGCGTCAATTTCGACATCGAGCACACCCGCTTCAGCGAGATCGATGCTGTCGGCAACTCGCTGGCAAACATCGCCGGCTGCCCTACCGCGGGCCTCGGCGGCACCGACATCGAGTCCTGTCTCGGTGGCAAGAAAGGCGCCGGCTTCGGCTGGGACGATATGACGACCTACAAGATTGGCGCCGCATGGCAGCTCAACGGGGACTACACCTTTCGATTTGGCTACAGTTACGGCGAGCAACCGATCCAGGCCGCCGACGTACTGTTCAATATCCTGGCGCCGGGCGTCATGGAACAACATATCACCGCCGGCCTGACGAAGCACCGCGAGAATGGTGGCGACCTGACGTTCTCGGTGATGTTTGCTCCTGAAAAATCCGTGACCGGTCCCAACATGTTCGATCCGACGCAGACCATCAGGCTGGAGATGCACCAGTTCGAATTCGAAGTTGCCTATCACTGGTAACGGTGGCTCCCGTGCAAATGAAATTTCTTGTGGCTCTCGCGCTGGCGGCACTCCTCTTTCGGGCCGTGCCGCCAGCACATTCCGCCGATCGAATCGGGGTCTTTGTAACGATTCATGAGTCTGCACTCTCGTTTGCGGATACGACTGCAGCCGTGGAAAAAGCGCTGACCTCGTCCAGCCTGGTTTTGCACGGATCTCACGTCGTGGGCGTGGCGGACGACAAGCAACAGGCAAAGATCTATGTGCTGACCTCGCCAACGTATCTGCAAGCGGCGAAAGCCGAGTCTCCGCGGACGATCTCTGCGCAAGTACTGCGCATCGCGGTGTACACCTGGGGCGAGGACCTGAAGACCTACATCAACATGGTGAACCCCGTAGCGCAGGCGATGGTGTTCTATGTGGGCTCAGCCGATTATGACTGGCTCGTTACCTCCGCCGGCAAAGCCGCTGACGAGATGCGGGCAGTGACGGCAGACATTCCGGGCACCGTGCTTGGCATTCAACGTAAGCCGCTGCGCTCCGAGAAGCATTACAACAAGTACAAGGGCGACGGCATGGCAAGGATGATGGCCAAGTTCCGTACCTGGCGAAAAAGTCAGCTCCTGATTGACCAGGGCAAGGCAGAGAATTTCGACGCCATCGTCGGGCGGGTGACCGCCGCGCTGGCGGCTGGCACCGTCTCCGACGCTACGGAGGCGACAGGCTGGGAAATCGTCTCGGCGATTCGCTTGCGCGAGGATGCCGTGTACATCGGACTCAGCAACCCTTTTATTGAAAACAAAATGGTGCGCATCAATTCACGTTTTCGCAAAGACGGCAAGAGCGACGTGGCACCCTATCCGGGCGTTGACCATCTGGCCGCCCTGCCTACCGAAATTCTAATCGTCAAAGAAGGCGACGAGACCCTTGTGCTGCATTATGGTCAAATGTGGCGCATGCAAATGTATTTCTGGGATTCCGGCTACCGGGCTTTTACGGCTAATATGCGTGTTCCAGGAAAGATTGTGAAATCAATTAGCAAAGCCGTCCTGCAAGAGAATTAGAGATGACCAGAGACAAACTCGATCCCGCCTTCCTGCGGGAGCAGATCGTTGGTATGGATTCGACTTTCGAGACACCGTTCGGCGAAAGACTGATGGTATATTGCGATTACACGGCTTCCGGCCGCTGCCTGCGTTTCGTCGAGTCCTACCTGCAGAGCCTGCAACGTGTCTATGCGAATACGCATACCGAAGACGATATCACGGGCCGCAGCATGAGCCAGTTGCTGCATGAAGCCGAAGAGGCGATCAAGGACTCCGTCAACGCCGGGCCGAACGGTAGGATCATTGCCTGTGGCACGGGTGCGACCGGCGCTATCGACAAGTTGCAACAGATCATCGGCGTGGCGCTTGCGCCAGCGACCCGGAAGAACATCGACGATATCGTCGAGGCATCATCGATCGACAGCCACGCCTATCAGCAGGCACTCGATGCAGGGCAACCGATCGTTTTCGTTGGTCCCTACGAACACCACTCGAATGAGCTTTCCTGGCGCCAGGGGCTGGCTCAAACCATCGAGGTGCCGCTCGATGCCAACGGTCATGTCGATCTCGATCACCTGGAGAGGCTGCTGCGCGAGACCGCCGGCTCGGGCAGGCTGCGCATCGGTTCATTTTCCGCGGCCTCGAACGTCACCGGGATGCGCACCGACGTTCGGGCCGTGGCGAGCCTTTTGCACAAATACGATGCCATCGCCTGTTTCGATTTTGCGGCCTGTGCGCCTTACGTTGAAATCGATATGAATCCCGAACCGCTCGAAGCCGGCGACGACCCTGCGATCGACGCCATTTTCGTCTCGGCACACAAGTTTCTCGGCGGGCCGGGATCGAGCGGCGTACTCGTGTTCAACGAACGTATATACCACCGTGAGTTGCCACCCAGCGTCGGTGCCGGTGGTACCGTGGATTACGTCGGGCCGGAAGACCAGGACTTCATAAGCCGCATTGAAGAGCGGGAAAAAGCCGGCACGCCCGGTGTCCTGCAAACCATGAGGGCGGCGTTGGTGTTCCAGATCAAGGATCGCGTTGGTGTCGACGTGATCAAAGAGCGCGAGCACGAACTGACGCGACGAGCCATGCAGAGTTGGGGTGATGACGAAACTATCGAAATCCTAGGTAACCCGGATCCGGCCAGGCGTGTCGGCATCATCTCGTTCAATGTCCGGGAACCCGGCGGCAGCTACCTGCACCACAAGTTTTTGACGGCGCTGCTCAATGACCTGTTCGGTATCCAGTCGCGGGCCGGCTGTTCCTGCGCAGGCCCCTACGGGCATCGACTGCTTGAAATTGACTTTGCCACATCGGAGCGCTACCGGTACGTCGTCCAGGACGGGTACTGCGGCATGAAGCCGGGTTGGTGTCGCGTCGGCCTGCACTGGGTGATGGATGATGCGGAAGCGGATTACGTCATTGAAGCCGTGCACTTCGTTGCACAAAACGGGCGGAAATTCCTTGGCCTCTATGACTTCGATCTTGGCACTGGCACCTGGTCACACCGTCTGAAGTCAATCGAGTTGCCGCAGTTCTCATTGCAGCACGCCCTCGAAAACGAAGAGGAAGAGCCGGCCAACCTGTCGCTGCCGCTGCGCAAGCAGCTGTACGATCACTACATGACGGAAGCGCATCGATGGGCCGGGCGCCTGAGTGAAAAACCGGAAGCGAAAACCGTATCACTCGAAGGCGAGTTGGGCGAACTGCAGTTTTTCTCGCTGCCCGATAACAGTGGCTCCAGACATTAATGAGGAGTGGCCACCGCCGCGACGCCGCTTGCCGCCCGGAACACGGCGCACTCCCGGCGGAATCGTCTCGCTGTCCCGGAAGACTTCGCAACCGGGCCGCTAACCGGGCCTATTCCTTGTCGAAATGGCTCGCTGCGCTGCGCTTTATTTCCGACAAGAAACACCCCCGGCTTCGGCCCTTGCAGCGATCGGTGACAACGTGGATCCGCGCCCCTGGCACAGTGGCTGGGCGTCGTCTCAAGGCTACCACGGTGATCGGAGGGCGCACTCGCGGTGTGTGTCGTCGAGCGTCGTGTGTAGCGCGGCGACGTAGGAGCCAAAGCAAGCGAAACCCCGATCCGAGCGAGACAGGGACGTCGAGTGAGGTTTAGCTCGACGATTCCGCCGGGAGTGCGCCGTGTGATCGATTCACGACGGAGAGGTTGTGACGAGCGCCGCGAGTGCGCCGTGTTCCGGGCGGCAAGCGGCGTCGCGACCACCGGCCGGTCCCGCACTTACTCAGTCCTCGACGATATTATCGGCGACGAGTTCGAGCAGGCTCTCCATGGTCTTGTCCCACTTGAAGTGCTCTTGCGCGTCGGCAAAACTCTGCCGGCAGTTTGAGCACGTCGATAGCAGGGTTTCGGCACCGGTGTTGTCGACCTGCTCCATCTTCAGTTCGAACACCTTGTAACGCAGTTTGTCAGCGCGGTGAATCGTCACCACGCCGCCGCCGCCGCCGCAACACCAGTTGAAGTCACCGGAGGGCGTCATCTCCCGGAGTTCGACACCGAGGGCTTTCATGATGACGCGCGGTGCTTCGGTAGCGCCACCGCGACGGGATATCTGGCAGGGGTCGTGGAAGGTAACCGACTTGTCCACCTTCTTCAGCTTGAGTCGGCCCGAACTGATGACTTCGGCGAGGTATTCCGAGATATGCATGACCTTGAATGGCAGCGGTTTGCCGTACATGGCGGCGCCCTGCCAGCGCATCGCGCCGTAGGCGTGCCCGCACTCGGGCAGCAACACCAGCCTGGCACCGCAGTGGATGGCAGCTTCGATCAGTTTGAGCGTCATGTCACGCTGCCAGTCGACATTGCCGGACAGCATGCCGAAGTTGGTGGCCTCGTAGCCTTCGCTGCGGTAGGTCCAGGATTCGCCGAGGGCGTTGAGGATTTGAGCAGTCGCACCGATCGAATCCGGGTATTTCATGATTTCTATAGACGACATGGCGACGAGAATATCGGCCTGCTCCTTATCGAACGGCACTTCGGTGTCATGCTCATCAGCCATCCATTCCGCCCGGTCCTCGAAGACCTTGGCGGTAGCACCTAGCGGGCTGCCTTCCTCCTCAGCGCGTTCGGCGACTGCATGCAGCTCATGCGGTACAAGCCCGGCCTTGAACATGCCGTGACGCGCCAGTCCCACGAGCGCCGCAATGTCGATACCCATCGGGCACATCAACGAACAGCGGCCGCACATCGTGCAGGAGTCATAGATCAGTTCCTGCCACTCTTCCAGTTGCTCGACCGAGATCTTTTTCTTCAGGTTAAAGAGCCGATAAAACAGGGCGAACGGGCTTGCCTCTCTCTTGTAGGCTCGTTTGAAAAGCTCGAGTTTCCAGATTGGCGTATATTTCGGATCATTGGTCTGGACATAGTATTGGCAGGCTTCTGCACACTGGCCACAGTGGACTCAGGCCTCCAGGTAAGTTGCGGCCGTCCGGTTGATGTCTTTTGCAAAGCTGACCATCGCGCGCCGTACGCGCTCGTTTTCATTGATATCGCCTTGTATGTCAGTGCGCGTCTCTGGCTGCTTGATACCGAAGCGTTTCTTGTCCATTTCGAGCGGATGTTTCGCGACTGCCTCGTTCATACCCGTGCCCCCCTGCGTGTAAAGGTGACACCCGTGGTATATCGCGAGCCGAATACGACGACAGTGTGCATCAGCTTGCCGAACGGGAACCAGATGAGAAATACCTCGAAACTCAGTATATGCACGGCGATGAGGGTCTCATAACGAGCGCCGAAGTGCGCAACCGCCATGAGCCCGGTGATGACCGGCAGAATTGTGACCAGCCAGGAGAAATAGTCGTCGAAATTCGACAGCAGTTTGAGGACCGGGTGGCTCATCCTCCGCGCGACCGCGACAATCAGGGCCGCCAAGGTGATTGCGGCCGCTACATGGATGGCAACTGTCGGCAGCGAAGTCCAGCTCAGACCGGAAAAACTCCTGATGAACAAGATGTGTTGGGCGCTGCCCAAGACGATGATCAACAGCCCGATGTGAAATGTGTAGGAAATGACCGTGCCGCCGCGGGTGCGCTCGCGGAAAGCTTCGTGATGCGCCATGCGCGTGAATATGGTCTTGATACCGCCGGTAATCGCACCGCCCTGCCTTGGCTCGGACAGGTCGGTCTTACCAGCCGTCAGGAGGAGATGCACAAGGCGCCAAATCAGGCCGGCTATGAATACGCTTGCCGCGATCTGCAGCCCCTGGCCACGCGCAAAATCAAGGAGTTCCATCGGTATTCTCCAGGAGCCAGCAATCAGAAAAAGTTTTTACGTAATAATTATCTCAGTAGCCAATGGTCAATTGGATAAGGGGAACTGCTTATCTGCCTTGCCAGACAATCTGGCGCGCATGCTGGCCGTAGATAAGGGGGCGGTATTTAACTTCCAGGACATCTCGCTTGACCTTCAGCGTGGGCGTCAGCAAGCCATTTTCGGTCGTCCATTCGTCGTCTGCGATGATGATGTGCGACATGCGTTCGTGTGACTCAAGCTGTTGATTGACTTCCGTCAGTGTCGCTGTGAGTCTGGCCTCGACGATTTCCCTGGGCAAATGCCCGGCCGCTTCCGTCAGCACAACCACGGCGACGGGTGCGGGCAGGCCGGAACCCATGACGCAGATCTGTTCGAGCAGGGGATTTGCCGACAGGCTGGCCTCGATCGGCACGGGTGTCACGTACTTGCCCTTTGAAGACTTGAAAATGTCTTTCACGCGGCCGGTTATCCGGTATGCCCGGACATCGTCGTCCCACTCCGCCTTGTCGCCGGTGCGGAAGAAGCCGTCTTCGGTAAACACCGCCCGCGTGAGTTCGGGCTGTTTGTAGTATCCGCTAAAAAGGCCGGGGCTGCGGATGAGAATTTCGCCCTCGCCGGACAATTCAATTTCGGTGCCTTCGATCGGTACACCGATGGTGCCGATTCGATCCGCCCGGAACGGCGTATTACCACAGGCGAGCCCGCTGGTCTCGCTCATACCCCAGCCTTCGCCAATATTGATGCCAAGTTTCTGGTACCACTTCAGGGTCAACGGCGAAATCGGGGCGCTGCCGGAGCCGAAGCTCCTGCAGTTCGCAAAGCCAAGCTCTGCCCTGATCTTCTTCGCGACAATTTGCCTGATAACCGGGATGGACAGCAGGAAATTCAGCTTGTGAGGTGGAAACTTCGCGTGCACAGCGATCTGGAATTTCACCCAAAGTCGCGGCACGGAAATGAAGATCGTCGGGCTTGCTGTTTTCAGGTCATGTTTGAATGTCTTCAGTGAATCGTTAAACGAACATTTCGTGCCGCCGTAAATAGCCGGACCCGCAGTGACCGTACGTTCCGTGACATGCGCGAGCGGCAGGTAGGAGAAAAGATGGTCGTCGCGGTTGACGTCAATAAGGTCGCGGGCTGCAGTGCTCGAATAGTGATAGGCGCGATAGCTCATGACAACGCCTTTCGGCCGTCCCGTGCTGCCGGAAGTATAGAGAATCGTCATTACGTCTTCCGGCCGCGGCTCGTGCAATGCCTGAAGCGGCTCGTTGTCATCGATCAGCGCTTGCCACTGATACTTGCAGTTGGCCGTCGGGTACGGAAACGCAATCGTGGGCAGGGAGTGCGGGATTGCCCCGGCAGCGATTTCCGGTTCGCCCAGCTTGCCTAGAAATATTGCATCCACCTCGCTGTGGCCAATGACATAGTCGATAGTATCAGCGCCTGCTGTGGGGTAAATCGGCACGGAAATCATGCCGGCCATCGCGATTGCGACGTCGGCCAGTATCCATTCTGCGCTGTTCTTGGCGAGGATCGCGACCTTGTCACCGGGCTTCAAGCCCAGTCCCAGCAGGGCACTCGCCATGCGGCGGCAGCTGTCCGCAGACTGCCGCCATGTAAAAGTGCGTAATTCTCCGTCGACCGGCTGATGAAGAAAAACCCGGTCAGGCGTTTCTTCTGCCCAGTTGACGAGGGCCTGGTGGGCAGTCAGGAATTCCTGCATATCAGGGAAAAACCTGCTCGCCGGCAAGATAGGTTGCCATCACTTTGCGCTTTGCGACGGCCTTGTCGACCTCGGTCGGTAGTCGTTCATCGAGGACAACAAAATCGGCCCATTTGCCGACGGTGATGCTGCCGATCTCGTCGGCCCACGCCGTCATACTGGCACCCGCCTGGGTATAGGCGTGCAGCGCCTCCTCGAGGCTCAGCGTTTTGCCTTCATCCCATGGCCGCACGACACCGTCGATGCGGGTCTCTCGATCAATCGTGTCTCCGATCTGTATCAGCGGATTCAGCGGAGAAGTCGGCCAGTCGGAACCGAGCACCAGTGGCACGTGATGGTCAAGCATCGATCGCCAGGCGTAGGCATTCGGCATCCGCTCGCGGCCGATGCGGTCGATGACGTAGTCACCGACACAGCAGGTTGCATGGTGTGGCTGCATCGACGCCGTCACACCCAGGCTTGCAAATCGCCGGACATAATCGGGCGTGACCACTTCGATGTGCTCAATCCTGTCCGGCAACATGACTGCTGCGGAGGGAGAGGCGGCGAATCCGTCCAGTACCCAGGAGACGCCTAAATCACCGATCGCATGCACAGCCACCGGAAAATTCTGCGCATGCGATGCGGCGATCATCTCGTTCAGTTCGTCCTTGCTCAAAAACGGTTCGGCAACTGTGTGCGGATCGTCGGAGTAAGGTTCCTTCATCATCGCCGTATGCGTCGAAAGGACGCCGTCGATCATCAGCTTGACGTATCCGATTTCGAAGAGAGGGCCCTGCAGGGCTATGCGGCCACTGGCCTCGACGTGTTGCCGGATGCGGTCTCGCTCCTTAGCCGTCTGTTCGAGAATTTCGCTCGCGCTCTCGTCGATCGGGCGCTGAGGTCGCGCACCCTCCCAGATCCGGATCGTCATGTCGCCATCGTCGAGCACTGTCAGGAATGCATCGAAGTTGCCGCTCATGTCGTGAGCGCTGGTGATGCCGAGGCTGTTGGCCAAGCGTATCGCCGCCTTGATACCCACGACCGGATCGGTCGCCGCCGCCATCCCCGGGGCAACATCGAATACCCTGCCGGCCGCTTCCTTGAAGATGCCACTGGGTTCCCCGGTTTCCGGGTCGACGACGATTTCACCCCCGGGGGGTACCGGCGTGTCCGCAGTTACGCCAGCCAATTCGATGGCAAGGCTGTTGGCCCAACCGGAGTGCCCGTCAATATCCCGCAGCCAGACCGGATTTTCGGGCGCAACCGCATCGAGCATTTCCTTGTTCGGCAACACGCCGTCGGACAGGTTGTGATTCCATGCACCGCCCAGGATCCAGGCGCCGTCGGGCAGCTTTTGCGCTTTCTCGCGAATGATACTGAGCCACTCTTGCTTGTCCTCGATATCGGTCAGGTCAACACCAACCGCGAGGCCGGATCCCGACAGCAGATGCGTGTGTCCATCAATCAGGCCGGGTATCACCGTCACACCGCCGGCATCGATACTCTTTGTCCCGTCCCCGGCCAGCGCACGAATCTCCGCCGACCCGCCAATGGCGACAAACTTTCCGTCGGCCACGGCGAACGCCTCCGCGGCCGGTGCGGTCACGTCCACGGTCCGAACGTCTGCGTTGTAGACGATGATGTCGGGGGCAGGCGATTCAGCGTGGCGATTGTTACAGCCGGCGAAACTCGCAACAGCAGCGATCAGCAATGCCCGGTAAACTGGAACGTACGGGGCGATCATGCGTGCGACACTCCTATCGGGCAGTCTGCAATTCGGGTCATTATAGGCGATAAGGTGACTGCCGTCTGACCGTTATTTCTGACACTCAAGTGTCGGCAAAGAGAGGCAAAATCGTTCTGGCTTTTCATTGTCGCTGTGCCTATCGTTAGCGGTCCGCCGGCGGCGCGAAAGAATTTCACGGACAGGATTACCATGCAATGATCGATCAGAGAAGGAGGCCGCGGTTGCGACTCTTGCCGGTATTCGCCCTTGCCGTGCCTGGTGCCGGGCTACAGGCACAAACGGCCGAAGGCGACATGCTCGACGAAATCGTGGTCACGGCGACCCGGATGGAAACATCGGTACGCGATGTT
>Ga0114931_10002922_pt1 | contig 21679 bp, 17 predicted proteins | sample 2SBtaG_FD_89579 | JGI IMG/M metagenome (GOLD analysis project Ga0114931, IMG submission 89579) | Deep subsurface microbial communities from Kolumbo volcano to uncover new lineages of life (NeLLi) - 2SBTROV14_V59a metaG | ecosystem: Environmental > Aquatic > Marine > Volcanic | place: Kolumbo... | reverse complement strand
CTCCGGGGGACGGTTTGGTCGACTACGGTATCGGCGGGCTCACGTCGCTCAGCATCGCCGTCCGTGCCGCCACGCGGGCGGGCGCATGGGTCGACATGGCTACCGGCGTTGGCGTGACCGGCGAGCTCATCCGCCCCACCTTCGAGGTGGGCGCGGGCTGGTCGGTGCACGTCGGCAAGGTATCGGTGTCGCCGATGGTGCGCTATCTGTACGTCTACGAGCAGTCGGACCACATGGGTGCGCGCGCCGCGCAGCTGGTGCTCGGCGGGATCGAGCTGGCGTTTTCGGCGGGCGGCGGACGCCGGCCGGCGCTGCCCAGGTTGTCGGAGGTCGAGCCCGTACGCGTCGCGAAGCCGCGGCCGGTCGCTGATGTCGATCGCCTGCGCGACGTCGACGAATCGTGTGCCAATGAGTACACCCGCGGCCGGTTCTTGCGTGCGTGTCCCAACGACGACTGGGACTACGACGGCATCGTCAACGAGCGCGACCAGTGCCCGTGGCGGCCGGAGACGATCAACGGCATCGAAGACGAGGACGGCTGCCCCGACAAGGGCGAGTTTGTCCTGGTCCACGACCGCATCGTCCTCGACGCGCGGGTGCTGTTCAAGCTCAACCGCTGGCGGGTGCGCAGCAAAGGGCGCAGTGCCCTACGCGCGATCGCCAGGTGGTGGAAGCAGCACCCGGAGTGGACCGGCATGGTGATCGATGGTCATAGCTGCAGGTTGGGACCGGAAGACTGGAACCAGCGCCTGAGCGAGGACCGCGCCCAAAGGGTGCGCCGCTATCTGATGAAGCTGGGCATACCCGGCCGCAAAATGCGTACGCGTGGCTTCGGCTCGTCGCGTCCGGTATCGCCGGATGCGCCGCTGCGGCTCGATCGCCGCGTCGAGCTCGAGATGATGCGCGATCACAAAGAACTGCGCGCGGTGCGCTTGGACCAGGTAGGAGGAACGCGATGAACGCTGTAACGCATGTGCTGGCCTGTAGCTTGTTGCTCACGACCACGGCCTGCTTCGATCCGATCGTCGGCACCGATTGCACACACGCTGGTCTCGCCGATTGCGACGGCTATTGCGTGCCGGTGGCCGAAGCAACTGGCGAGTGCACGTTGCCCGACTGTGACGGCGACAACTGTGCGCCCGCATGCGAAGGCGACGACTGCAGCCCCGTACCGACTCCGTTCGGCCACGTTGTGCTGATCGGCGAAGACTTCGCCGCCGACCGGGCCAATCCGGTCGCCGCGCGAATCCTGGGCAACGCGGTGTTCATGGCGCGCGACCAGACCGTGCGGGTCGCCGAGTTTCGCGGCGAGGCCACGGACCGCGCCGTGAACAATGCCTACGCCGCGATCGACGCGGCGGCGGCAGACTTCGGGCGCAGCTGGCTGGTTGTTGGTGACGCCGGCGACGATGTCGCGTTGGTACTGGCCAAGGCCAATGTGCTGCTGATTCACAGCCAGCCGGCTTTCTATCGGGGCGATCAAGGGTTGCTCGGTCTGGGCCGGTCGTGGCGTTCAGGGCTCACGGACTTTCTCGCGCGCGGGGGCATTATCGTGTTGCTCGACGGTCCATCGTCGCATTCGGGAACGGTGCAAATCCTGGCCGCAGCCGGCGTGGTGGCTCAGGACAGTTGCCGCCCGGCCATATCGACCGAGCTGTCGCTTATCGACCCGACTGATGCGATCAGCGTAGGGGTGCCCGCGCGCTACCACAGCAGCAGCGCGAGGCGCTTCGTAGGCGCCAGCGACGGTGGCGTCGTGTCTGACGGCGTCGGCGCTGTCGTAGTTCACGTGGTGTATTGAGCCCACGCAAATTCCTCCCCCGGGCCGATGGCGACGCGCGCCGGTCCCTGCCATAATCGCGCCAATGACGCTCTCGAAGATGATGTGTGGACTCGCCGCCCTCGCTCTCGTTGCGTGTGGCGGCAAGTCAGAGACGGGTTCCACGACGCCGACCAAAACCACCGAACCCGCGACCACGACCAAGCCGACCACCGGGCCGGCGAGTGGCGGGATGACCCCCGAGGCCCAGGTTGCCGCGGGTGAAAAAGCTTTCGGCGAGAACTGCGCCTCGTGTCACGGCGACAACGGGCAGGGCAAAAAGAAAGCGCTTGCGCTCATCGGCGACGCCGCGTTGCCCAAGGATCCGGTGGGCAAGCGGGGCGTGACGTTTCGCACCGCGGCCGACGTGCTGGGCTACATGAGCAAGAAAATGCCCAAGGACGATGCCGGCGGTTTGAAGAAGGAGACCTACGCGGCGATTCTCGCGTTCATGTTGACCAAGAGTAACCGCAAGCTCAGCGGTCCGCTGACCGCCGAGTCCGCGGCCAGGATCGTCCTCAACGAGTAACGGCGTGGAGCCGGCGGGCGCGGGCGAGCATGATCGCGGACCACGCGCCGAGCGCCGCGATGATGGCGCCGGCGCCGAATGCCCAGTGAAACGAGGTCTGGGAGCGTTCGCCGCCGGCGGCAGCCACGACTGCGAGCAGGGTGGCCATGCCCAACGAGTTGGCCACGGAGGCGGCGACGGCGAGAAAGCCCGACGTGGTCCCCAGCTCACTTGCCTCGGTGCTCGCGGTGACGATCGCGCTGGCCGCCGTGCTGCCGGCGCCCAGGCCGATGCCCATGGCGACCAGGGCCAGCAGCAAAAACACATAGGGCGCTCCGGGGGCCAAAAACGCCAGGTAGGACACGCCGGCGGTCAGTAACAGCGAGCCGACCACCACCAGACGCTCGGGACCGAAACGCACCGCCAGCCACCCCGCGGTCGGTCCCGCCAGGCCCATGGCGATGGGCCGCGGCGACAAAGCCAGCGCCACGGTCGCGGCGCCCCAGCCACCAACCTCCATGAGCAACACGGGAAGTATGATGAAGCTGCCCATGTACGCCGCGTTGACGAACACGCGGTTGAGCAGCGCCCAGCGAACCGCGGGGATTGCGAGCAGCTTGATCGGGACGATCGGCTGGACCGCGCGGCGTTGCACGCGCACGAACCACGGCGCCGCAATCGCGCTCAGCAACGCGCAGCCGATGGTGGCGGGCGACCTCCAGCCCCAGCTGCTGCCCCGGTTGATCACCAGCAGAAACCCGAACACGGCGGCTCCACCCAGGATGGCGCCTTCGATGTCGAAGCGTCCGTTGCGCGGGCCGCGAGTTTCGCGAAACACGACTGCGCCGAGGCCGAACGCAGCGATCACGAACGGCAGCTGGCCGTAGAACAGCCAGCGCCAGGACAGGTGCTCCACGGCGAAACCGCCGATCAGCACCCCCGCCGCCGGGGCCAGCGCGGTGACGCTGGTCCACCAGCCGATCGGCAGACTCTGTCGCGCCGGTTCGTATTCGGCCACGGCGATGGCCAATCCCGCGGGTAGCGCCAGCGCGGTGCCCACACCGGTAAGCACCCGCGCCGCGATCAGCACCGGCAATGACCAGGCTACGGCCGAACCGACGATGCCGGCGCCGGCGATGGCGAAGCCGACGAGCCACATGCGTTTGCGCCCGTAGCGGTCCGCGGCGCGCCCGGTCGACGGCGCTGCGAGCGCCGACAGCACGATAGGTGCGAGCAGCACCCAGGCCGTGTCGGCAACGCTGGTGCCGAGATCGACGGCGATGGCGCTGATGGCGATGGTCAGGATCGTGATTGTGACCGACGAGGCAAACGCACCGACGAGCACGACCGCGACGACGAGCCCGCGCGGATGAGACTGCCCGGCCACGCGCGGCTACGAGGCGGACGTGTCCAGCGTGATGTCGACCATCAGGTCGTTGGCCACCGACTCGATGGCGACGCACACCTCGTCGATGTCGGTGGTGGCGATGCACGTCAGCGTGGCGGTCATGCGGAACAGCTGGCCGCCGCCCATGGGCGTTGCTTCACAATCGCTGCGCATGTCCTCCACGTTGACCTGGCGAGCGGCCAGCACGTGGGAGATTTCGTGGATGATGCCCGGGCGGTCGGTGCCGACCAGCTGGAGGCGGAACGCGTTTCGGTCCGGGAGGGGCTCGTCGGCGGCGCTGCGCTGCACCACGATGCTCATGTCGGCGGACGCGGTCAGGGCGTTCAGCGCAGCCTCGAGCTCGTCCGCCCGCTCCTCATCGACGCTCACCAGCAAGATGCCGGCGAACCGACCGGCCAGGCGGGCCATGCGGCTGCTCTCCCAGTTAGCGTCGCACTTGACGATGGTCTTGGACAGCTTGTCGACCAAGCCCGGCCGATCTTCGCTGATGACGGTGAGCACTAGGATCGTCTTCACGATGTCGCAGCGTACCGGGCCGCCGGACAAATGTCACGCGCCGGTGATCTCGGCCATAATCGCTCGGATTTCGGCGCGGTTCTTCTCGGACGGCAAGCCCCATTCATCGCGGTAGCCGAACCCCTTGGTCACGGTGCTCGCGCCGAACCGATCGTCGAGCAGCTCGAGGTGGTCCGTCGATATCAGGCCGGGGTGGGGCAGTCCACAGGCATGGGCCAGCTGGATGAGCTCTTTGCGCATCTGCGTAATGTAGTTGGCCAGGCGCGCGGATTTCGACGTGGGGTCCAGCCCGCGCATCAACCATTTGTTCTGGGTGGCCACGCCCGTGGGGCAATGCCCGGTGTGGCAGCGCTGCGCCTGGATGCAGCCGATGGACATCATGGCTTCGCGGGCCACGGCGATCATGTCGCAGCCGAGCGCGAACGCGAGCACGGCGCGATCGGGAAGCCCGAGCCGGCCGCCGCCGACGAACACGACGTTTTCATGCACGCCGGCGCGGGCGAGCTCACAATAGACCCGCGCCATGCCCACTTTGAATGGCAATGCCACGTGATCGGTGAACGCCAGCGGCCCCGCGCCGGTGCCGCCCTCGCCGCCGTCGATTGCGATGTAGTCGACACCGCGAGCGCTGGTCGCCATCTGGTGTCCGAGTTCGGTCCAGAACTCGAGCTCGCCCACCGCAGACTTGATACCCACCGGCAGCCCGGTTGCCTCGGCGACGCGCTCGACGAAATCGAGCATGCTGTCCACATCGTGAAACTCCACGTGGCTCGACGGGCTGACGCAGTCACGGGCCACGGGGATGCCGCGGATCTGGGCGATCTCCCTGGTGACCTTGGCGCCCGGCAGAAGCCCGCCCAGGCCGGGTTTGGCCCCCTGGCTCAATTTGATCTCGATGGCGCGCACCGGGTTTTCTCCGCACACGTCGACCAGGCGTTCGAGGCTGAACCGACCGTCTTTGTCGCGGCAGCCGAAGTAGCCGGTGCCCATCTGGAAGATCAGCTCGCCGCCGTTCTGGTGATACGGCGACAGGCCGCCTTCGCCGGTGTTGTGCAGACAGCCTGCAAGCTTGGCGCCGCGATTGAGCGCTTCGATCGCGCGGGCGCTCAGCGCGCCGTAGCTCATCGCCGAGATGTTGACCACCGAGCGCGGGCGGAACGCGTGTTTGCGGCCGCGGTGGCCGCCGAGGGTTTTGGCGCACGGCAACGGATAGCCTGCCTCGGTCACGGCTTTGGCCGGTTGTTGCAGCGGGAACGCGGCGTGTTTGATGATCAGGTAATTGGGCGATGACTCCAGATCGTTGTCGGTGCCGAATCCGAAGTAGTTGTTCTCTTTCTTGGACGATGCGTAGACCCAGCGTCGCTGGTCCCGGGTAAACGGCCGCTCTTCGTCGTTGCTGGTGACGATGTACTGCCGAAATTCGGGGCCGACGGCCTCGAAGATGTAGCGGAAGTGACCAAGGATCGGGAAGTTGCGCAAGATGGCGCGCTTGCGCTGAATCAGATCGTAAATGACGACCAGCCCGAAAAAGCCGCCGATACCGATGAGGACCCACCAACCTGTTGCCATGCCCGCAAGTTTGATTCCCCTGGCCGCAGTGGGCCAGTTTTCAAAAACGCGGTAGGATCAGCCGGGATGCCGACCACAGTCGATCTCAAGTGCCCCGAGTGTGGTGCTCGTATCAATGTATTGCCGCATCACAGGGCCGCCACGTGCGAGTACTGTGGGACCCGAACGCTGGTGCAGCTGCGCGACGGGGTGCTGCACCGCCCGGTACCGCCGCCCGCCAACATCTCGTTCGACCTCAAGAGCCTGCCCGTCGCCACCCAGGTGGTCTCGCCCCGCTGGGTGTTCTTTTTCATTCTGATCACAGTCGGCTTGCCCCTGGGCCTCGGTGGTTTCGGGGGCTACATGGCGTGCCGCCAGGCGAGACGCGCGCGGAATCGCGTCGCGGCGGCGCGGCCTCACGGCATGCATCGCAACCGCTGGTACAACCACTGGGCGAAGCCGATGATCGTGGACGTCAACGGTGATGGCAGCGACGACATCATCGGCCGGGTGTTGTACTCGCACAAAGCGCCTAACATGGCGTTTGTCGCCATCGACGGCAAGACCGGCAAGCGCATCTGGCAGACCAAGCAACACAACATGCAGGATCTGAATCAGAGCGCGACCGCCGTGGTCGACGGGGTCTGGTTGTTCGCCGACAGCGTCGGCACGCTGCGCGCGTTCGGCCTCGGCGGCGCCAAGCAGCGCTGGAAGGCGTCGATGGGCGAGCGGGTCACGATCATCTGCGGCGCCACCGAGACCGGGTTCGCGCTGGTCAAGCTCAAGAACAAGCAGGTGCGCAAGGTCAACCTGATGGATGGTGGCGTCGGTAAGCTGTCGTCGAATCCACCGTGCCGGGCGGTGCCCCACAGCGAGCGTAATGCGGCGCCGTTTGGCTTTCGCCGGGCGAACAAACACACGCACGACGGCGGCATGAAAGTGTCGAAGCTGCCGAACATGTCCGTGAGAGAGGTGCTCGTGCGCGACCGCGACGGCTTGATGCTCGCCCTGGGCAATCGCCAGCCGGGCACCCGGGTGCCGATGCTCGCGCGCTTTAGTCTCCAGATCGATCCTCGCAAGCTGCACCGGCCGGAGCGGCCGAAGCGCGGGAACATGGCGTGGCGCGAGTTTGGGCAAGTCATGCGCGCGTACCGGCAGAAAGACCGCGAGTTCCGCCAGGCCGTCCGCAACAACACAGGTGTGGTGACCTGGAACGCAGACATCCCCGGGCCCCGCGCGCTTCAGGCCAGCACGTCGACGCCGGAGACGGTCGGCGTCGCTCCCAGCGCCGTGATCGTGGCGTACAAGATGAACAAGACGTATGTCATCCGCGTGGCCGCGTTCGCTCTGGCGGACGGCAAGCGGTTGTGGGACGTGGCGCTGCCCAAAACACGCTCGGGCGCCCCGTCGATCGAGGATGTCGCGGCGGGCAAGACTACCGCGTTCGTCTCCACCGACGATCGGTTGTTCGGCCTGAGGCTGGCCGACGGCGGCATCGCGTTCGTGGTGGGTGGCTAGTCCTAGGTGCTACGCCGGGCGTATCTGGTCGGCGGCTACCCACGCGACCGCGTCGTTGCCTTCCCAGTCGACTTCGTACTGGTCGCCGGAAAACCCGACGACGATCGCCGAGTACCACTGGCCATCCCAGTTGGCGTACACCCGCGTGCCGTTGGGGTATAGCTGTTTGGCGGCGGCGGTCGGGGGCGCCCCGGTCGACGGGCCCTTTGTGGGCGCGGCCGCGGTGGCTTGGGGAGGAGCCGCCATGGGTTGGGGAGGAGCCGCCATGGGTTGGGGCGCGGCCGCCATGGGTTGGGGAGGAGCCGCCATGGGTTGGGGCGCGGCCGCCGTGGGCTGCGCGCCGCCTTCGGTCCACACCATCAAGTTGTCCAGCTCGAGGATGTCGAGTCCGGGCAGCGGCAAGCCTTCGTTGACCACCTTGGTGCGCAGCTGCGCGATGAGCAGCCTGGCCGCCGGGTCGACCACGGCTTCGCCGATGGAGCCGCTGCGCTGGCTGGCCGCGGTAACCTCACCGCTCACCACTTCGCCGAGTTTTTGGGCGATGAGCGCGGCCATGCCCTTGTCGAAGTTGTCGAGGGGGAGCTCGGCGAGCTGCTCGACCAGGCGTTTGGCGTTCTTGGCCTGAATCTGGGCGCTGGCGCGGAACCCGACCGATTCGGTAGCTCCCGTGCCGGCGCAGCGTGCGTCGCAGTTGCCCTCGAGGGCGATCGGTGCCGCCATGCCGAGCACGAAGTAGGCGTGAACCACCCGGTAGCTCGGCGAAAAGATACTGTGGACCCCCGGGCCCATGGGGTCCTGGGGCTCGCCGTTGAACGTCAGAATCAGAGTCTCGCCGCCGCCGACCTCCAGCTGTGAGCCGGTGGGCACCGCGTCCGGGTGGACGTAGACGAGTTGTTGCGTCGCGAAGCTTTCGCGCATGATCAGCCCAGCCATGGGCCGATCATACTAGAGGTCGGCTCGCTCTGGAACGGTCGAGACAGCGTTTGCCGCCGCTGCTGCGGCGGGCTACATTGCCGGGCAATGGTGCTGTCCACCAGAGGCTTGACGAAGCGATTTCGCCAGCGCACTGCCGTGGACCAGCTGTCCCTGGACGTCGCCAAAGGCGACATCTACGGGTTTTTGGGGCCCAACGGGGCTGGCAAGTCCACCACGTTGCGGATGATCGTCGGCCTGATTCGGCCCACAGCGGGCGAGATCAGCCTGCTGGGCCAACAGCTCACGTTCTGGAACCGCGAGGCGCTCCGCCGGGTGGGCGCGATCGTCGAGAGCCCGTGCTTCTACATGAACCTGTCGGGGTGGGACAACTTGCGCCTGTTTTCGGACCTATCGGGTGGGGTGGCCACCGCCCGACTGGAGCAAGTGCTCGAGCGCGTCGGGCTGCGCGACCGCGCCGCCGATCCGGTGGCCATCTACAGCCACGGCATGAAGTCGCGCCTGGCCATTGCCGCGGCCTTGTTGCCCCGGCCCGCGTTGGTGCTGCTCGACGAGCCTACCAACGGCCTGGACCCCATGGGGATCCGCGATGTGCGCGCGCTGATTCGCAGCCTTGCGCGCGACGACGGCCTCACCGTATTTCTCGCCAGCCACCTGCTGTCGGAGGTGGAGCAGCTGTGCAACCGCGCCGCGATTCGTTTTGGGCGGCGGCAAGCTGATGGTGTTCATCTGGGAGTTTCGCAAGGCCGGACCGTGGATCGCCGGGGGCAACGACTGGATCTGGATCCTCTTGGTCTCGGTGTTGGGGTCGGGGGTGTCGCTGTTGATGGTGGGGGCGTTTGCGATGATGCTGTCGGCGATCACCGACAATCCGGTGGTCGCCCACGTCGGTACCCTGGGTGTGTTCTTCATCTCCAGCATCATCCAGCGCATTCCGGGGCAGATGATCGCGCCGGAGTTCAAGGCCATGATGCCGACGAAACACATGAACTTCTGGCACGAGCTCAGCCATTTGTGGCACCCGGATCCCTCCCGGTTCGACGCGGCCAGATTTTGGGCCGACACGGCGTGGTGTGTCGGTTACATCACGCTGTTTTTGGCGATAGGCTTGATCGTGTTTTCGCGCAAAGACATCCGCGCCTGACGGCCTACCGTGAACCACTCGCTCAGTCTGATCTATCTGGTCTACAACGAACAGGCCACCCTCGCCGCGGTGCTCGACGAGGCGCTGGCGTTCTGTCGCGACAATCTGAGCGCCGACTGGCAGATCGTCGTGGTCGACGACGGCTCGGCCGACGCCAGCGCCGCCATCGCCGCGGACTTCGCGGACCGGCACGCGGGCATCGATGTGGTGCGGCACGAGCGCAATCGCGGCATGGGCGCAGCCATGGCCACGGGGGTGGCGGCGGCGCGCAGCGATTACTTCGTGTTTTTGTCCGCCGACGGCCAGGCGCCCGTGTCGGAGCTGCCGCGGCTGCTGTCGCTGATGAACCGCGCGGACATCGTCGTGTCTACGTACGAACGCGGCCGCTCGATGAGCCGCTCGGTGCTGTCGGGCGGACTGCGCGTGCTCATGCGTGTGGCGGCCGGCATTCGGTTTCAGCTCGAGGGCCTGTACGTGTTTCCCACCGCCGCCGCCCAGCAGCTGGCGCCGGCGATCGAAGCCGACACGTTCTTTTTCAGCTTCGAGCTCATCGACCGCGGGCTGGCCGAAGGATTGACCCTGGCGCAGACCACCATGGCGTACCGCCAGCGCGAGGCGGGCCAATCAAAGGTAGCCAACCTGCGCCGCGTCCGCCGCGTTGCGGGCGAAGTGTTGCGCTACGCCCGGCGCAAGCGCGCCCGCCGTTAGCGCCCGAGCACCAGCGCATGGGTGGTTTGCGGAAACCGGACCAAGTCGAGTCCGTGCCGCGCGGCCAGCTCGTCGACGGCGCGGCGGATGCCGGTGAATGGTTCGGGCGCGCCCGCGGGCAGGGGCAGACCGTCGAGGTCGACCCAGTAGTCGTGGAACAACATCACGCCGCCGGCGGCGAGGCGCGGATAGAAGAATGCACAGCAGTCGACTGCCGGCTCGTACAGGTCGCAGTCGACGTAGACGAAACCGAATTGCCGGTCGGCGACGTCTGCGAAGCGTTCGGCAAACATTCCGGCGTGAATGTGTACGTTGGAAAATGGTGTGAACCGGCGCGCGACGGCGGCGGCGGTGACGTCGGCGAACTCACCAGCGCGCGACGTCGGGTCGTGGACCGAAACCTGGGCCAACCCGACGAAGCTGTCGAACAGATGATACGGCCGGCGGGCCAGACGGTCGCCGGCGAGCTCGAGGGTCATCAGTGCGCTGCCGCCTTTGTAGACACCGGCCTCGGCGATGTCGCCGGCAACGCCGTGCACGTGATGGCGCAGCAAGGCCTGGATCAGCCAGGTGCCGGCGATCGACGACCGGTTGTCCACCGCCGAGGCCAAACAATGCTGTCGGACCGCGGCAAACAGGTCCGGGTCCACGTCGAGGTGCAGGCGCGTTCCCAATTGCCGGGTCATCGGTGCGTGGTGCAGCACAGAGCAGTCGGTGTAATGCACCTCCTGCTCCAGGCCGAGGGCGGCCAGTTGCTCGAAGATGGCGCGAACTGCGCGGGTCGCGTAGGCGAACACGATGACGAACACGTCGTCGCGGTCGTTCGCGCGCAGCCAGTCGGCGAGCGCCGCCGGTGGGCGTATCGGCACGCCGGCCAGGGCCGCGCCGTGCATCGCGGGGTTGGCGTCGATGAACCACGCCGGCCGCAGCGGGCTGGCGGCGAGGGTCGACACGGCGGCGACACTGGCGCCCCAGCCGATCACGGTCTTTTGGCCAAGCAGGTCGGGGTCGATCATGTCACGGGGCATGTCGCGGGGCCCGGAAGGTTCCGTCGTCGGCGATGACGATGGCGTGGTCGCCGAAGTCCGCCTTCGACAACCGACGCAGCACGCCGATGATGCGTCGTTTGGGATCGGGGGTGGTGCCGCGCACCGGGTGTTGCCTGGTCGGATGGATCACCCCCGACAACAGCCGGCCGTCGTTGGCCAGCTTGGCCTCGAGGATGCAGGAGATGCCATACGGCCCACTCATAATGAAGCTGTAGGTGGCGAAGTTGCCCAACGAGTAGGCGATCAGCCGGCCTCTGTAGACCTCCATCCCGCGGACCACGTGGGGGCCCGAGCCCAGCACGATGTCGGCACCGGCATCGATGACCGCGTGGCTGAATTTGCGCAGGTCGCCGCGATTCTCCCGCAGGTAGTACTCGGTGCCCCGGGGAACGTGTTGGAAGCGCCGGCCCTCGGCGCCGCCGTGAAACGAGACCATCAAGATGTCGTAACGCTGGGCGGCCGCTTTGACGACCGCGACCGCTCGATCGATCTTGCGCAGGTCGTACGAGTGCCACGCGGTGGCGAACGCGATCATGCCGACCTTGATGCCGTCGACCGTGCGTTCCGCGACGCTGCCCGGGGCGCCGGCGTGGCCGATGCCGTACTTGTCCAGCACCGCTTTGGTCGACTCACGGCCTTGTTTGCCGAAGTCCATGGCGTGGTTGTTCGCCAGGCTGAGCATGTCGAAGCCGGCGTCGGCAAGATAGCGCGCGTAGCGCGGTGGGACGCGGAAGGCGTAGCAGGTCTTGCGCTTGCCCTTGCGGCGGCGCATGCGTTTGCATTTGGCGCTGGTGCCGCCGGTCAACATGGGCCCTTCCAGGTTGCCGAACGTGATGTCAGCGGCGCTGAGGGTCTTTTTGACGGCTTCGATCATGTGCTTGCCGTCGTCGGGCGGCAGCCGGCGGCCGGCCGGAAACGTGGAGCCGAGCATGATGTCCCCCACCGCCGCGATGGTCAGAGACGCGGCTTTGACCGGCGGCCGCGGCGCCGGCGCGGTGGGCTCGGTCGCTACCGGCTTCGATGGCGTTGAAGTTTTCGATTTGGGCGCGATCCGTTTCGCCGGCTGGTCGGCACCGTTGCCGCTCGCGGGCTTCGCCCGTTTGGCGGTCGTTTGCCCGAGGGAGGGCGAACGCGGCACGGTGGCACCGCCGCACGCAACACCGAACATGACCGCGAAAGCGCACACGACGCGATGCATGGCTCAGCCTACCACTGCCCTCGACGGTACGCCATTTCGGGCAGTTCGGCGCAGTCAACGCTCCGGGATCCCCCTGGCATGCTCGCTCATCATCCACTAGACTGCCATCGTGAAGCAGTTGTGGCGTAATTTGGAGGCGTCCTACGGCGCCTGGCAAGAACGCCGCGCAAACGGCCGAGAGCGCGCTGTTATCGCCAATGCGAAGCGCGCGGGCATCCTGCGCTGGACGCTGCGTCTGTACGCCTTTGCTTTCATCATCCTGGTCATGGTGGCGGCCCTGTGGAGCGTGGATATCTACGGCGACGTGCGCGCCGATGCGCCGCCTACGCCCAAGCTCGAGAACTACGCGGGGGGCTACATTCCCAAGGTCACGCGGGTGTACGCCAACGACGGCACGCTGTTGGCGCGCTACATCAAAGAGTGGCGCGAGTTTCTGCCGTTGCATCGGATGCCGAAAAAGCTGATCGATGCGTTTCTGGCGGTGGAAGACCACCAGTTCTATGACCATGGCGGTCTGTATTTCCGCGGCATCCTGCGCGCGGCGTGGCGAAACGTGACCGCGGGGGACTGGGTCCAGGGCGGCTCGACCATTACCCAGCAGGTGGCCAAACAGTTCATGGACCGGCGGCGCACGCTGCGCAGCAAGGCGCTCGAGGCCCTCGTCGCGCGCCAGCTGGAATCGCATTACACAAAAGACGAGATCCTGTCGGTCTATCTCAACCAGATCTTTCTCGGCGCCGGCGCTCATGGTGTTCAGGCCGCGGCCAAGCGTTACTTCTCCAAAGACGTCAAGCAGCTGAACGTGGCCGAGGCGGCGATGCTCGCGGGCCTGGCTCAGGCGCCGTCGGCCTATTCGCCGTTGTCGCGGCGCAAGAACGCGCGCGCAAGGGCGCTGGCGCGGCGCAACGTGGTGCTCGACAAGATGGCCCGGTACGGCTACATCGACCAGGCCAAAGCCGACAAGTGGAAGGCTACGCCCATCGAGCTCCACCCGTTCCACACCCGGATCACCATGGGCCGCTACCCGTACTACACGGAGCACGTGCGCCGCTACTTGATGAAGAAGTACAAAAAGAAGCGGGTGTTCACGGCGGGGCTCACAGTCGAGACGGCGCTGCAGCCGTTCGCCGACGGGGTAGCGTACGAGAACGTCGATTTCAGCGCGCGCAAGCAGGACAAGCGCCAGGGCTGGCGCGGTCCGGTGGCCTCGGTTCAGGGCGACCAGCGCAGTCTGTTTTTGTCGCGCGCCGAAGCCATGTACGGCGACGCGCCGCTCGCGCCACACAAGCGCTACCTGGCCCTGGTCGAAGCGGTCAAGTACAACCGCGCCACCGTGCGCGTGGGCAAGCGGTCGTACAACCTGCGGCGCAAACGCATGGACTGGGCGGCGCGCTGGTCGATCAAGGACTACACCAACGACAAGAAGCTGTACAACGTCAAGCACGCGCTCAAGGTCGGAGACATCGTCTGGGTATCCCGGCCGGTCAGCCATGTTCGCAAGTTCACCGACTGGGATGTCGAGTACAAGCCCAAGAAGAAGAAGGACGGCACCGAGAGCAAAAAGAAGAAGCCCGACGCCCGGTGGAAGAAGCCCCAGGACCTGAAGGTGGACGCCGATCAGGTGCAGCTGGAGCAGACGCCGCATCCGCAGGCGGCGATGCTGTCGTTCGATTGGCACACCGGGTATGTGCATGCGATGGTGGGCGGCAACGACTACGCGCGTAGTCAGTTCAACCGCGCGATTCAAGCGTGTCGCCAGCCCGGCTCGACGTACAAACCGATCTATTACTCGCTGGCGTTGAACAGCGGTTATTCGTTTGGCACGGCGCTCAACGACGAGGCCAAGGTCGAAGATGTCGATGAAGAAGGGCGGGCCTGGAAGCCCGAGAACCTCGAGGGGGAGACCAGCGACGAGGACCCGACCACCAGCATGGAGACGGCGCTGATCTGGTCCAAGAACGTTCCTTCCGTCGATCTGTTCAAAGACCTGGGAGGCAAGAACGTGGAGAAGTGGGCTCGCAAGCTCGGCTTCACGTCGAAGATCATTCCCGACAAGGCGCTGGCGCTCGGCGCGTCGTGCGCCCACATAAACGAGATGTCACGCGCGTTCGCGATCTTTGCGCGCAACGGTCGCTGGCTCGACCTGGTGTACGTGCGGCGGATTCTCGATCACGCTGGCAACGTCGTCGAGGATCACACCCACGCTGCCGATCCGATGCTGTCACCGGCGGCGCGCCTCGACCGGTTGGTGGTGACCGCGGGCAGCCAGCCCCGCCAGGCGATTCCGCCCCGGCCGGCCTACCTGATCACCAAGCTGTTGCGCAAAGTGGTCAAGTACGGCCACGAGCAGAATATCCGCAGGCTCAAGATTCGGGCCGCCGGCAAGACGGGCACGTCGTCGGCGACCATGGACATGTGGTTCATCGCGTTTACCGATCGCTGGATGACGACCACGTGGCTCGGAGACGATGAACGCGTGCGTCCCCTCGGCGCCCAGGACGCGTCGTATTTCACCTCGGTGATGTTCTGGGGCCGGTTCATGCACGAAGCGCTCAATGGCCGGCCCACGGGCAAGATTCCCGTGGCGGTGCCTCCGGGAGTCGATCCCAACGACGAAGGCGGCCACCGCAGCGCCACGACCAGCGTCAAAGAGCGGCGCAAAGAAAACCACAAGCGCCACCGCAAGCAGGCCGAGGACAAAGAACAGGGCGCGACCTAGCGGCCCTGGCGCGGCTCAGTCGCGCCGTAGCAGCGCGGCGACTGCATCGGCGAGCTGCTGGTACTGGGCCTCGGTGTTGTACAGCTGCGCGGAGATCCGCAACAAGCGCCGGGGCGGGGCGGGCCAGTACAACACGGGCACCTCGATGTGGTGCTGCTGGTACAGCTCCTCTTTGAGCGGCGCGGCCCAGCCGCTGCGAGGGGCGTCGACATCGTCGGGCAAGGCTACGGCGGCCATGGCGCCGAGCATGGACGCAGGGCAGGGCGGCGGTAGCTCGAGGGTGTTGCACAGAATCTGTTGCGCGCGGGCGGCCAGCGCGTGGTTGCGGCGACGCAGCTCGGGCCAGCCACCGTCCACCAGCGAGTCCAGGTAGCCAATCACGTCGGGCAAGACCAGCCAGCCGGTGGGATCGAATGTTCCCTGCCAGTCGAACTCGAGCTGAAACCGACTGCCCGGGCCGGGGGCGTTGGCGCCGTGGCTGATCACGGTCGGTCGTACGCGCTCGGCGCGGTCGCGGCGCACGTGCAGAAACGCCACACCTTTGGGCGCGCACATCCACTTGTGGCAGTTGCCGGTGTAGTAGGCGGCGCCGAGGGCGTCGAGGTCGAGGTCGACCATGCCGGGCGCGTGTGCGCCGTCGACCAACGTGTCGACACCGCGTTCGTTCAGCGCGGCGATCGTTTCGGCGATGGGCATCACCAGCGCGGTCGGGCTGCTCACGTGGTACAGCACCGCCAGTTTGGTGCGTTCGCTGACGCGGGCGAGCACGGCGTCGACCGCTTGCTTCGGGTTGTCGATGGGGAACGGAATCTCGGCGACGACCACGCGTGCACCGCTGCGCGCGGCGACGAACTCGAGCGCGTTTTGCACCGCGTTGTACTCGTGTGTGGTCGTGAGCAACTCGTCGCCGGGGCGCAGGTCCAGCGAGCGCAACACGGCATTGACACCGGTGGTGGCGTTGGTCACCACCGCCAGGTCGTCGGCGCGGGCGCCGACGAACTCGCCGAGCGCTTGTTTGGCTTCGGCCAACAGCGGCGCGAGCTCTCGCTCCATGAAACGCACCGGTTGGTTTTCCAGACGCCGGCGCAATCGCGTTTGCTGATCGAGGATCTCGACCGGCGTGGCGCCGAAAGAGCCGTGGTTGAGAAACACAAACGACGGGTCCAATCCCCAATGCCGCGCCAGTGCCGAGTAACTCACGCGGCGACTCTACCGCGCACCGCGGAAAAGTTTTGTAAGAAAGTTGCCCACCAACACCTACATGTGTAGCGTAGAACTACACGAATCATGCGACACAGAAGTCACTTTTATATCGCGATGTTGGCAGTCTGTTTGGCGTTCCCTGTGCGATCCGCCGCCAAGCGCTTCTCCAAAGAGAAACGGCGGATTGTCTCCATTGTGGTCAAAAAGGGCGACACCTTGTGGCGCTTGGCCAAGCACCATCACTGCAGCATCGTGCGCATCAAGCGGCTCAATCGAATGCGGACTGCGACAATCTATGAGGGCCAGCAGCTGCGCGTCCCGGCGCGCAAGCCGCGCGCGTTGGTGCGCGCTTTCGACCCGATCAAAGGCCAGAGCATCGGCGGCCCGCGCTCGGGGCATCTGCGCCACGCGGTGCGCTTGCCCAGGGATCCTGCCTATTACCTGCGCCGGCCCTATCGCGCCTGGGGCGCGTCTCACACGGTGTTTTACATTCGCCAGGCGATCGCTGCGGTGCGTCGCAAATTCCCGAAGATCCACAAGCTGGCCATCGGGGATCTGTCAGCCAGACGCGGCGGCCGGCTGTCCAACCACCGTTCGCACCAGTCGGGGCGCGACGTGGATCTGGGCCTGTACTTCAAGAAAAAGCCTGAGCACTATCCGCAGTCGTTCGTCAAAGCCCACCCCAGCACCATTCATTTCCCGGCCAACTGGCGATTGTTGCGCGCATTGATCTCCACGTCGAATAAACCGGGGGGGGTTCAACGTATTTATATGGACTACAATGTTCAGCGCATGTTCTACAGTTGGGCGCGCAAGCGAGGGGTGTCGCCGCGTGTCCTCAGCCATATGTTTCAGTATCCCCACGGGCGTTACAGCCAGCACGGCATCATTCACCACTGGCCCCACCACGAAGAGCACATCCACGTGCGCTTCAAGTGTCCCGTCGGCGACGACAGCTGTTACCTCTGAGTCCGGCCCGCGGCAGTTGCTTTCGCCGATCCGTCGGTCCAGTATTACGCCATGAAGCGCCGCGAATTTTTGGAGTGGACCGCGCTGGCAGGTGCGACGTTGGCCGCAACCCCTGCATGGGCGCGGCGCCACCATCGACCGGGCCAGGCTCACGGCCCGCGCTACCAGCCGCCGGTCAAGCCGCTCAATCTCGGCACGTGGAAGTACGGCGACAAGAGCTCTGGCACTGACACGATGCTGCAGTTCCGCGGCAACGGTGCCCACACGTTTTACGGCACCGGGCCGATTCCGAGCAAGCTGCGCGTCAAGTGGCGCCACCGCGAGGAGGACTTTCCGACCACCTTGCGCGGCAAAAAGAAAATCTGGCAGGGAACCGGCTGGACCGGCCATCCGGTGAAGCTGGGCAACTACGTGTTCGTCGGCTCGGTGGGTCGCAACGCGTATGCCTACGAAGCCGACACCGGCAAGGTGGCGTGGCGCTGGCGCAGCTCGCGCATGTTCAAAGGCTCGGCCTGCATGTACGAAAACAGGCTGTACCTGGGCAACACCGACAACTACCTGCACTGCTTCGACGCCACCACCGGCAAGCACATCTGGCGGTTCAACACCTGGCACGATCTCGATTCGTCGCCGTGCGTGGTCAACGGCAAGCTGTACATCGCCGGCGAAAACGGCCATGCCCGCTGCATCGATCCGCGCACCGGCAAGGAGATCTGGAAGACCTTCGTCGGCGGCGTCGGCCCGGGCACCAAGCTGGGCTCCAACGGCTCGGAGACCTCACCCGCCGTGGTCGACGGCGAGTACTACACCGGCACGTACGATGGCAATCTGTTCTGCTTGGACGCCAAGACGGGCAAGAAGCGCTGGGTGGCCAAGACCCACGCCGACACGGACGCGTCGCCGGTGGTCGCCGGTGACATGGTTTACGCCGCTGCCGAAGAAGACGCGCCCAACTTGTACGCGTTTTCGCGCAAGACCGGCAAAGAGATCTGGCGCTACAAACGCAACGGCGCCGGCTACTGGTCGTCGCCCGCCTACGCGAACGGCCGCATCTACATCGGCGGCGACGACGGGCGCATGCACTGCGTGGACGCCAAGTCCGGCAAGAACATCTGGCTGTACAGAACGCGGATGGCCATCTGGAGCTCGCCGTGCGTCATTGACGATAAGGTGATCTTCGGAGGTATCGATCGGCATCTGCACGTTGTCGATGCCAAGACCGGCAAGGCCATTCAAAAGGTGAAGGTGCCAGGCCGGATCATCTCGACGCCGTGCATCGTCGGCGGCACCATCTGGGTGGGCACCGCGACGGGCTGGTTCTACTGTTTCGGCTCCTAGGGGGTGTTGCGAATAGCCATCTGCTGCGGTGGCAAGCTGCGGTCGATCTCGGCCGTACGTCCTCGCGGCCTGCGGTTATGTATTTCAATACACACCCTTGACCGCTCCGGGCGTGCGGCCGACCTCGCCTCTCACCATCCTCGCGACGACGTCTATCCATAACACCCTCCTAGGCCGCCCGGGCCAGGAGCTGTTTTGCCGCTGCTTCGAACGGCGTCAGGTCGACTTCGCGGCGCAAGATGATGCGCATGGCCTCGGGGGCGCCGGCTCCGTGCAGGGACTCGTGCAGAAAGTACACGGCGCCGCTGCCGTGGGTCAGAAACTCGAGCAGTCGGAATAGCGCCATGCGTTGCTCGGTCGGCACCGCCGGGTTGGCGGCCATGTACTTGCGCACGTGTTTGCCGAGCTCGGGGTGGTCCAGGTCGGCCTGACTGGGCAGCGTGAGCATCGCGCCGCCGGCGATGTCGGCTGCCAGCCGCGCAATTTCGAACGGCGCGCGAGTGACGTTGAGCTTGGTGACGTTGGCCAGGGCGATGTCGGGCGCCCACGTGCCGGCCGGCGTTTCCCAGCCTCTGGCCGCCGCCGCTACACCGCACGCGTACATGGTTTCGTTCAAGTGCACCATCTCGGTGAGCTTGTTTCTGATGCCGCTGCGCTGGCGCACGCCGTTGGCCTCGGCGATCAACGACGCGGCGCCGATGACCACGTCGGCGATGCCGACCTTGCAGCCGCCGTAGCAAAAACGGTGAAACGAGCCGAAGTAGCGCACCAGCTGCTGGGTGTACTCGGCTTCGCCGCACAGAAACACGCGCGCGTGGGGAATGAACACGTCGTCGAAGATCATCAGACTCTCGCAACCGCCGAAGCTGGGCAGGCCCACGTCCAGCGGGGCATTTTCAGCGCGCCGCGAGTCTGATGGCTGGCGCGAGTAGATGTGGGTGATGCCCGGGGTGTCGCTGGCCACCGCGCAGGCGACCGCGTAGTCGGTCTCGTCGGGACCGCAGGTCATCGGCAACACCACGTGCTCGTGGCAGTGCACTGCGCTGGTCTGGTGCGCCTTGGCGCCGCGCAAATAGATGCCGTCGGCGTCCTGTTTGACCACGCGCACGAATAGGTCCGGGTCGGCTTGCTGGCCCGGGCGCTTGGAGCGGTCGCCGCGCACGTCGGTCATGGCGCCGGACACGGCCAGGTCTTCGCGCTGCATGCGGTCGACGAACGCGAGCAAGCGGTCGTGGTAGTTGGTGCCGTGGTCGGCGTCGCACTGTTGGGTGACGATCGCCAGGGCGTTGATCGAATCCAGCCCCGGCGAGCGCAACGCGCCACGGCCAGTGGAGCGACCGATGGCGCGTTCCCATTCGACCCGGTTGAGCAGATCTTCGCGCGAGCGCCACAGAATGTTGGAGGCGTTGACCGGTTGTCCGACCAGCGGTGACTCGCGGGTGATCAGCGGCGCGAGCGCCGGATCTTGCGCGGCGCGGTAGACCTCGGCGACACAGTCGGCCGCCGGCTTGGCCACCGGGTGGTCGACCACGCTGTCCATCTTCTGTCCCCGGTAGTAAACGTTCAGACTGCGCTGGCGAATGCTGTCCAGGTAGTCTTCGGCGGTTCTCAATGCCACGGCGTCCTCCTTCGATGTGGAGCGGCATCATAACCCGGCAGCACGCGGTGGGGGACGACGCTACTCGGCGGACGTGGGCATCGCCTGGCGCGTCGGCGTGGCCGTGTCCATGGCTTTGTGCCGGCGCTGGCGCTGATCGAGGCGGCGCTTGCGGTCACACGCCAGGGTGCTTCCCATGGTGCAGGCGCGGACCAACAGGTCGCTGGCTTTGCGCGTGTCCCGCGCTACGCCGCGGCCGCGCTCGTACAGCACGGCGAGCTCGCGACAGGAGGTCGCATCACCCAGCTTGCAGCCGCTGCGCAACAGGTTCGCCGCCCGGCTGGGGCTGAACTCGACCCCCCAGCCGCGCCGGTACATCTTGGCAGCAGCAACGCAGCCCCGTGAGTCGCCGCTGGCGCAGCAAGATTCGAAGATGCGCACGGCCTTGACCCGGTCGCGCGCGGTGCCGTCGCCGATTTGCAGCGCTTGTGCGAAACGCAAACAGGCCACCGTGTCGCCGGTGTGGCAGGCGCCGCGGTAGGCTTGCACGGTGTGGCCCGGGTTGGTCTTGGTGATGGCGTTGCCCGCGTCGGCCTGGGTTTCGTACAACTTGGTCAGGGCGCGACACGAGTCAGTTCCGCCCTCGTCACAAGCGCGGTGGAACGCGTCGTAGGCGCGCTGCACGTCTCGTGGCACTCCGTCGCCGTCGTGGTACATGCGGCCGAGGGCACCACAGCTCTTCGGCTCGAGGGTGCGGCAGCCGGCGCGCAAAAACGCGATGCGTTGCGCGTTGGAGATGGTCTGAATCTGGTTGTCGGCGACCATGCGACCGCGCAGCTTGCAGGCGGCGCGGCTGCCCCAGAGGCAGGCGCGGGTGAGCCGGCGCACCGAGGGGGTCGCCGGTGGCTTTGCCCGGCAACCGCGGCGATCGCCGAGCTTGCAGGCGCGGCGGTACAGCCGTGTGATGACGTTGCGCTCGATGGCAAACCGCGCAGCGCGCATGCACCCTTCCGCGTGGCCCAGGTTGCACGCTTTGTCGTAGGCTTCTTTTGCCGCGCTGTAGTTGGCCTCGCTGGGGCCGCGCGCCACGAACAACGCACCGGCGCTCGTGCACGCCGCACCGTCGGCGGTCATGCAGCGCTTGGCGCAGCTCTCCATGGTCTCGCACATGCTCACGCCGCGTGACGGGTGATCTGCCCCGCTTTTTACGCAGCCCACAAGCGCGATGGCGCTTACGGTGAAAATGAGCCCTGCCCGCATGGTTGGGACCATTGTCCGTAGTTTTGCAAATAAATCAACTACTCTACGAGCACGGTGGCCAAGGCCCCGAAAGCAGGGACGCTCTTCGGGTCTTTCGGGTTCGAAGAACTCGCATAGTAGCAAATACGAAGAATACGAAAAGCGTCCCCGACTAGGCCTCAAACAAGCGTAGCTCGCTACGAAAAAGGAGCTCAAAGCACTCGAAGTGCCCGATCCCAGCGGTTAGAAGTGGTTGTTCAAGAAT
>Ga0114931_10002921_pt1 | contig 21680 bp, 18 predicted proteins | sample 2SBtaG_FD_89579 | JGI IMG/M metagenome (GOLD analysis project Ga0114931, IMG submission 89579) | Deep subsurface microbial communities from Kolumbo volcano to uncover new lineages of life (NeLLi) - 2SBTROV14_V59a metaG | ecosystem: Environmental > Aquatic > Marine > Volcanic | place: Kolumbo... | reverse complement strand
GTCGCCATGATCTACGAAGCGCGGCCGAGCGTGACAATTGATGCCTTCGCCCTCTGTTTCAAGGCGGGCAACGCGTGCATTCTCAAAGGTGGCAAAGAGGCGACGCGCTCGAACGAAACGCTCGCTGACCTCGCCCGTGAGGCGCTTATCAAGCATGGCGCCCCCGCGGACACAGTGCAGTTGGTGACCACCTCCGATCGTGACAAGATCCGCGACCTCCTTGGGTGCGAGGGTTTGATTGATCTTGTGATACCGCGAGGCGGCGAGTCGCTCATCCGGTTTGTGCATGAACATTCACGCATTCCGATGGTGCAGCACTTCCATGGCGTGTGCCATATCTACGTGGATGAAAGCGCCGACGTCGATCGTGCGGTGGACGTGTGCGCGACAGCCAAGACGAGCGCCCCTGCGACGTGCAACGCGGTTGAGTGCGTGCTTGTGCACGAGCGTGTCGCAGCAGCGTTCTTGCCTGCGCTGGCGGCGCGACTCTCGCGCGAAGGCGTGACGATGCTTGGCGACGCAGCGGCGTGCGCCCTTGCGCCGACCGCCAAGCAGGCGCGCGACGACGACTGGGGACGCGAGTTTCTCGATCTCACGCTCGCTGTCCGCGTCGTGCTGGGGCTGAATGAAGCGATCGCCCATATCGAGCGTTATGGATCAAACCACACCGAAGCCATTCTTACGAGCAATGACGCAGCGTCCCTTGAATTCACGCGAAGGGTGCAGTCGTCCTGCGTGCTTGTGAACGCGTCGACGCGCTTCAACGACGGGTTCCAACTTGGTCTTGGCGCCGAGATCGGCATCAGCACATCGAAGATCCACGCGTATGGCCCGATGGGTCTCGAAGAACTCACGACGCAGCGCTGGATTGCAAAGGGCGACTGGTTGACGCGCTAGGCGCCTGCGCCTGTGTCTTCCAACTTCTCCCCCCGGGAGAGAGCTGGGGAGAGTGGCTGCCTTTCTTGTCGCTGTGCTGATGGCGCAACCAACGGACAGGTCGGAGACCTGTCCCACCAGGAGGGGCTGTATTTCCCCCTTCTCCCTTCTGGGAATGGTCTGAGTCGAGGGATTCTTCACAGGTTTGGGCTGATTTCCTTCCTGCGCTTCGCGCTGGATGACAAGCCATACTGATGCAATCGTTGCTCGAGGCATGACTCAGCGATGCCGTCATGTAGCGAATTGGTGAAACGCCAGGGCGCATCCGCCGGTATCGTGCTGCTGAATGACTCTGCACCCACACAGGAGGCTTGCTATGACAATGATTGCTCGCTGCGCTCATGACGCAGCTCGTGTTGCTGCGTGCGCGATCGCGCTGCACACCGCGTCGAGCGCTGTGTTCGCTCAGCCCGAGACGCTGCTGCCAAGGCGCACGATGGTTGGCCTGGCCAACACGGTGTCGGGGTCGCGCGCCCTGGCGAATCTGATCGACTTCACAGGACACAACCGCGACCGCGACGCTGCGGAGTTTGCGGGGACGTATCTCGAAAGCGAGCTCTTCGCGCGCAAGGCCCGCGAGTACGGCTTTTCCGATGTCGAAATCAAGCGCTACAAAGGCAGGCCTGTATGGGATGGGATCAAAGGCGAGCTGTGGGTGGTTGATCCCGTCATGCGAAAGATCGTTGATTTCAAAGATATTCCCACAGCGCTAGCTGCTGGAAGCGCGACCGGCGACTATGAAGGCGAGATGGTGTGGATCGAAAACGGCAGCGACGCTGACGCTTACAAAGATGTCGATGTTGAAGGAAAGATTGTTCTCACGGAGGCAAGCACAGGCGGCGCATTTCGACAAGCGATGAAGCATGGCGCGCTGGGCGTTGTGAACATGAACTCGCCTCGCAAATACGAACTGCCCCATGCAATACAGTGGAACAGCATCGCGCGCAGCGCACGAAGCGCCCCGGACAAGGGGTTCACGTTCAACATCTCAGGCCCCATGCTGGAAGACATCCGCAGGCTCGCGCGCCAGTATGGCAAGCTCACAATGAAAGCGGTTGTTGAGTCCGCGTGGCGCGACGCGGACAACGAAGTCATCACCGCGGTCATTCCAGGCGATGGCTCGACCGATGAGTGGGTCTACTACAGCGCCCATGTCTTTGAAGGAATCAACAAGCAGGGGGCTGCGGACGATGGATCGGGCGCCGTCACCATTCTTGAAGCGGGTAGAGCCATCCTCGAAGCGATCAAGAAGGGGTATGTGCACAGGCCCGCGCGAAATATGCGATTTATTTGGGTTGATGAGTTCTCGGGCACGTTCGCGTTTCTCGACGACCATCCAGATGAGCTGGCCAAGGTCGTGGCGGACATCAACATCGACATGATCGGACAGGCCCACAACAAGGGGAATAACTCTGATCGCCTCTATCGCATGCCCGATTCACGCATTCACTTCGTCAGCGACGCTGCGGAGGAGTTTTTCGACTGGCTCGCAGCGACGAACATCGAGCATGTGCACACGCGCAACATCTCATATTACTTTTCATATCCAATCGTGGACCCCAACGGCACGCGCGACGCATTTCGCTATGTCATAGAGCCTTTTTATGGTTCGAGCGATCATCAGGTCTACAACGACCGCGGCATTCCCGCCATCCTGTTCAACCACTGGCCCGACATGGCCTATCACACGAGCCATGACCGCACGAACCTGATGGACGCGACGCAGATGAAACGCGGTGCCCTGCTCACTGCTGCGACCGGGCTCGTCGCTGCGGGCGCGCCCGAGGTCGAGCCCATGCAGGTCGCCAGCGAAGCCATGACGCGAGGCGAAGCCCGCATCGCAGCCAACATGCGCAGCTGGATGCGACATCTTTCCGCGATGAAGTCCGGAGATGGCGAGTTGGGCGCGTTTATGCGCGATTTCCACGCAGCCGCTAGGGCGTGGCGCAAGCGCGAAGCGCGAAACGTGCTTTCCACACTTGAGCTGACGCATGGCTCGACATCGACCAATCCTGACGCTGACGCTGCGGGCATTAACGCGCTCGCAAGCCAGATGCGCGACCGGCTCGCTGCGGATCAGGCTGCGATAGACGTATTTGCGAGCAATCTCGCAGCGTCCAGAGGCGTGTCGATTTCGACGCCTTCGGAGACCGACGCGCAGCGCGAAGCAAAGAAGATGGTTCCCAGGTGGAAGGGCGCAAGGCCAGCGTTCGTGCGTGTGCGGGCGCGCGGGCTGCGCGGTTTTTCATCCATGGAGGTTCGCAACTTCATTGACAGCCAGCGCGACGCAATGCAGATTCGCGACGCAGTCAATTCGGAATATGCGATGACCTATGGGATCATTACGCTTGACGCGGTGGTGAATTATCTCAAGGCGCTGGAGAAGTCGGAGCTGATCGAACTAATGGTGAAATAACGTCGCCGACCTGCAAAAGACATTTGCGCCGCGCTCTTCCCTTTCGGAGTGAGCGTGGTTAGACTAAAGCGACTGTGCGCGTCCCGGCGTGGCTCCGAAGCGCCGGGGCGTGTTTCTTTGATGCGTCAATAATGGCGCGTCAGGCGCGCTCGTAGCTCAGTTGGATAGAGCGACGGTTTCCTAAACCGTAGGTCGCAGGTTCGAATCCTGCCGGGCGCATCATCGCACGATCTTTGCAGGTTGACCAGCCAAGCCATTGGTGCGCGGGATCAGTCAGGCGCCTTCGGTGACGCTGCCGTGTCTTTCTTTGGCGTCGTCGCTGCGTAGCGCCGACCCCGCCTGGCGTCGACTGAGGGAGCTGCAAGCGTTGGTTCGATGGGAGAAAAACCGTCGATCCACCCACCATTTGTATACGCGTCCTTGATCTCGTCAAGCCAGCGTGCGGCGAAGGCCAACATGGGCCAGTCGTCGCGGGGATCGTGTTTGTAGTGCTGGGCTTCGCGGTACGCATCGTCCAGCGACCAACCTTCAACGATCACGCGATAAAGCAGGATGGCGGCGCCAGTGCGCTGGGCGCCAGCGGCGCAGTGCACAAGGATCGGTTTGCGCACGGGGTCGGTCATGAATCGCAGTGCCTGCACATAGGCGTTGGGATTACCCCGACCGTCGCCGTTAAGCCGCATGACGAATCGTGTGGCGCCGACACCGTCAGTGATTTCCTGTTCGCATTGATCCTCTGGCGACGCGGGTTCGAAGGCGCCGAAATCGATCACGGTCTTGATGTGGCGATTGGCGAGAACCTCGCGGAGCATCGGGGGCGTCAAGGCGCCAGAGCGGTACACTTCGGCGTCGTCGACCACGCCGAAGTTCTTGGGAATCACGTAATCGCGTACGCCTTTTCGCCACACAACAGCGAGGGAGGCGACCACCACGACCGAGAGCAGCGCAATGGGCAGCGTCTTGTTCCGGCGTCGCTTTACTGTGCTAGTCTGTTGGGCCATGATCGAGTCGAGTCTACGCTCTGCGTCGCGGCGCATCCATTGGCAGGGGCCGCATGGAGCAGCGCTGGTTCTGCCCAACAGCGTTGGCGGAAGGCGCTGCGGGCATGCATTGTGGCTGAGCCTGTTCGCTCCAGTGTGTGTCTTGGCGGCGGTCGGTCGATTCATGGAGGGCAAGCAGCGACCGGGGATGCGGGCATGACGGACGGTGTGACGCCAGCACTGTCCATTGTTGTTCCCGCCTTTAATGAGGCGGAGAACATCGCGCCGCTCCTTGCGGAGATCGAGTTGGCGTTTGATGGCGCGACGGGCACGATTGAAGTTATCCTCGTTGACGACGGCTCGACCGATGGCACACAGGCGCGCATGATGCAGGAAGCCTCGGAGCGAACATGGGTGCGCGTGCTGTGCCGGCCCGAGCGCGCAGGGCAGAGCGCAGCCTTTTGCGCGGGCATCCAAGCCGCCAGGAGCGCGTGGATAGGCATGCTCGACGCTGACCTCCAGAATGATCCCGCCGATCTGCCAAAGTTGATGAAAGGGCTCGATCGCGATGGCGCTGACTGGGCTCAGGGCACGCGCCGTCGGCGCGAAGATGGCTTGTGGCGCGCATTTTCCTCGTGGGTCGGCCGGTCGTTTCGAAGAATGGCGCTTGGCGACATGATCCGCGATACAGGTTGTTCATGCCGGGTTTTTCGGCGGGAGATCGGGTTGGTTTTGCCGTTGCAATATGCTGGCATTCACCGTTTCATGCCCATCTACGCGCGCAAACTTGGCTATCGTGTCATCGAGGTTGATGTCAAGCATCGAAATCGAGCTTCAGGCAAGGCTAAGTACGGCGCGCTCAACAGGGCGATTCCCGGCTTGGTTGATTTGATTGCGGTTCGGTGGATGTTCCGAAGGCTTCGCAATGTCGCCGTCGAGGAACGCACGCTGGCGCGCACCGATATTCAGTCGTCCAATGGGCCAGAGATTCTCGCGCGCCAAACGGGCACTGAGCCCGCGGAGACACGCTGATCATGTTTGATCTTGCGACGAACGTGTTGGGCGCCGTCGATCCCGGCGTCCCCAGGGGATTCTTATTGCGCGTGCTGCACATCAGCAGTTACGTCATGTTGCCTTGGGTTGTGCTGGGGCTGCTTGGGCAAATGATGTTCTTTCTGCGCCTCACGGTGCAGTGGATCGCCAGCGAACGAAAGCGCGACAGCGTGGTTCCTACGATTTACTGGTGGTTTTCGCTGGGCGGCGGCGTGATGCTGCTTGTGTATTTCGTCTGGCGTCAGGACATCGTGGGCGTGCTGGGGCAGTCGACGGGCGCTTTCGTGTATGCGCGAAACCTGTGGCTGATCGCCCATCGCACAAACAACGGTCTGCCCCTGCAGGCGACGCCGCCTGGTACAGGTGACGCAGCGCCTGAGCCGTGAGGAGCGTTGGATCAGGCAATAGGCAATAGGCATTGAGTATTGAGCAATATACTGGGGAATGAACCCTTGGGGTAATCCGTTGTGTTCCAGTTTCTTTGGCTCCCCCTTCCCCAGCGGGAGAGAGGCTGGAGTGAGGGGATAAGCGGGCGGAATAGGGGGTGCGGCGCTTTGCATATGGTGAGACAATGCTCCAGGGGTGTCGTCCTCTTCGCGCCGCGGGGAACCTGGGATGCGCGACCGCGTCAGGTACGGTAATGCAACGAGCACGCCACGGATCGTTAGCCGATATGCCTCGACCATTGTGGGAATCCCGACTGATTGTGCTTTGCGTCCTTGCAGCGATCGTAGCGATCGTCTGGCTGCCTGCAAGTCTGGCGCTCATGGGTGTGTGGGTGGGGACGCTTGACAAGTATTTGCTTGCTTCCGCGTGGGGACTCGATGTGTTCGCTGTCGCGGTGGGCTCACTGTCGCTTGGAGCGGGAGTGGTCGGCAGTCAATTAGGGAGTGGCGCCCGCTGCGCCAAGTGTGGCTACGACGTCTCCGGGTCGCTTTCACTTGACAACCCGGCGTGTCCGGAGTGCGGGCTTACGCTCGGGCGACACACAGCGGTGGCGACGAAGCGCTGGATCCCCAGACGTGAGCTGGCGCTGGCGGGACTGGCTGCCCTGCTGGTGAGCGCTGGGCCCACTGTCGTCGTACGGGCGTCGTCAGGCATTGAACGTTTGATTGGCGCCACGTTCTTCGAATTACATCAGGTAGATTCGCGTCCTGACCATCCACTCGCGCCGACACATTCTCCGCCTAGGTGAGTTATTAATGCGAATCACTTGGATCTAAAGCAATCGCCTTAATGATCTCCCAAGCGCGCTTGACGTGCGCCTCTCGCGTTATGGCGCCGCCAATCGCCAATCGAATGACGAAGCGCTCGAGTCCTTCGACTCGCTCGCCTGCGCTGTCAAACACGGGGAGCGCTGCGTGCGTGAGGAAGACTTCGCCCGTGGCGTTGACACGCTCGAGCAGCGGCCGCGACCGTGTGCCCGCGTCGTCGTCGCTTGCGAGCCTGAAGCACACAAGCGCGAGTGAGCGCGGTATGGCGAGATCGAAGCGTTCGTCCTCGCGCACCCATGACTCGAACATTGCAGCCAGGCGGATGTGTTCGCGGATGTGGGCTTGCAAACCCTTGGCGCCAAAGCGGCGCAGGACGAACCAGAGTTTCAGCGCCCGGAAGCGTCTACCTAGAGGGATCTGCCAGTCGCGGTAGTCAACGACTGCGCCCGATTCACTCGCCCGGTTGCGCAGGTATTCAGGCGTGATCGAAAGGACGTTTACGATGGCGCGCGTGTCGCGCGCCCACAGCGCAGAGCAGTCAAAATTCGTCAGCAGCCATTTGTGAGGATTGAAGTTGAACGAGTCCGCCCGTTCGACGCCTGCAAGCATGGAGCGGTGCTCGGGACAGACGCACGCGGATCCCGCCCAGGCGGCGTCGACATGCAGCCACAGGTTTTCGCGCTGCGCGATGGCGCCAATGGGTTCGAGCGGGTCGAAAGCGCCCGCAGCAGTTGTGCCAACAGTTGCGCAAATGAAGAAGGGGATGCAGCCAGCGGCGCGGTCGCGCGCGATGGCGCTTGCAAGCGCGCCCGGAAACATACGCAGGTCAGGATCGACCTCGATCAAGCGGAGGCTGTCCCGACCGACCCCAGAAATGATGGCGGCTTTGGTGATGGAGGAATGCGCCTGCGATGAGCAGTAGGCGACGAGCGGGGCAGATGGGCTGGACTGTTGTTGCAGTTGGGGCGTTCGCGCGCGGGCAGCGACCATCGCGACGAGCGCCGCTTCGCTTGCGGTTCCCTGAATGACGCCGCCACCGGTCTCGCTGCGCGTCGTGAATGAATCGGGCAGGTCGATCAGCTCCGCCAGCCAGTCGAGCATGCGCGTTTCGAGTTCGGTGCACGCTGGGCTTGTCGACCAGAGCATGCCCTGCACAGCGAGCCCGGCGCAGAGCAGGTCCGCAAGCACCGCGGGCGTGGAGGCGTTGGCGGGAAAATAGCCGAAGAAGCCTGGGTGCTGCCAGTGCGTCAGATTGGGCGCAATAACACGATCGAGATCAGCGAAAATCGCATCCCAATCCTCTGGCGATTGTGGGGGATGCTCGGGGAGCGCAGCAATCGCGCCGCCTGGTCTGGTCGCGGGCTGCACAGGACGATCACCAAGCGACGACCAGTAGCCAGCGAGCCAGTCAAGCATGCGGGCGCCTTGCTCGCGCAGCGCGCCCCCGTCAAGTGGACTGTGTTGTTGGTCGGTTTGGTTTGCTGGGTTCATGGCTGTCGGAGCGGCGCACAAGCTTGCACACGGATGTTTCATAGTCAGCGTACCAGCGCTCGCGCTCCAGCGCTTGCACGATTTTGTGCTCTGGATGGTTTCGCCAGTTGGCGACAGCGTCGAGGGAAGACCAGTGCGACACGGTCACTCCAGCGCCTGTCTCAGAGTCGCGGCTGTGCGCAGCGCGAGAAAACCAGGCTGATTGCGGGCCAGCCCCGCCATTCGCTTCGCTATGTCTTCATAGGTTTTGTTGTCGACGTTGTGGCGAAGTGTGGAGATGAAGACGACCACGTAGGCGTTGTCTGGAATCGCGCCCGTCGGACAAGAGCGATCGGTCATCGTTTGCTTTTTCGCCGAAGATCATCGATCTGCTTGTCAATGGAGCGGAAGAACTTTGGCGTCAGCGGAGGTGTGGCGCCGCCTGCGCCATAGTCCACCAGCGACGGGGCTCTACGGACCCAGCCACGAATCTGCCCTAAGTATTGCTTGGCTTTTGCGAATCTGCCTGACTTGAGCGCGAGCTGGAGCTGCTGGAAGAGTTTGACGACGTTGAGTTCCGCGTCCGCGACATTCTTGCGGAACTCCTGCTGGTAGTGGTCCGCATCCTTGCCCACTTCCACCCATTCGTCGGCGCCGAGCAGCTTGGCGAGCTCGTCGCGTGTATCCGCAATGCCTGTTCCCAAGCCATATTTCATGGCGTCGATCGAGTTGAACGTGAGGATATGGTTCCCCTCTTTGCGGGAGACGATGTACTTACCTTCAAGATCGTTGCGCCAATGGATTACGCCTCGCTCGTCGATGTCGCAGGACAGGTCCGTTGGCGTCTGCATGGCGCGCATGATGAGCGGGTTGTGCTTGCCATTTTTCGAGAACTGCTCACCCAACGCGAGAATGTGCTCCAGGTCGGCGCCCACAGCAGCCTCGGCCTGATTCTGTCCGGTCATTATATAAGCAACCACACCGCCAAAATTACCTTTTTTCATAAAGTAGAGTTCTTCGAGATTGTCGGCGGTGAGGGCTGCTGCGGAAATGGCTGATTCGATCCAGCCAACGACCCGGTACTTGGTCTTGAGCTGTTTTTGAATGACATTTGCAAGTTTGGGCACTTCCGCGAGCGCGCCGCCGCCTGACTTGATGCGAAGCACGACGACGTCCGGTTGATCGTCCTCAAGTCTCTTGACGGATTCGCGCAGCGCCTTTGCATTCAGGTACGGCCCGACTTCGTCGTGGGGAGGATCGCCTAGCGTGATGAAGGCGATGCGCATGGTTCCGGCGCTGGTCGGGGCGTCAGCAGGTCGCCCCGTTCGTTTCGACTGCGCGGGCTCGGGCACAGCGGGTTTGGCGGGGGTCGCGCGGGACTTGCCGTCGCTGGTGTCGTCACGGTCGATTCGACTGATCTGGGATATTAGAAAGACAGTCGTTTGCTCGATGCCAGCGATCTTATATTTGAAGTAGATGTACCCTTCGCCCTCGCGCACGATGGCGCCTTCGAGCGTCCTGCCGTCTTTCATGTGCAGCGTGTCTGCGAGCGCGCTGGATGAAGCGATCAGGACGGCGCAGGCTGTAGCGAGGGCCGTGGCGACTGCGAGCAGACTGTTGATGCGACTTGAAAACCGCTTATGTGTCGATGTCATGTGTGTCGATGTCATGGCGCTCATGGTCTCCGGTCATTATCTTGGGGCTTGACCCAATTTGCAGGGTTTAATAACGTGTTAAACATGCGCTCATTTATCTTCCGCCGCGCCGCTCGCTTCGGTCATTTTGCTTGTTTGCATCGCGCAGTGATTGACGAAGCTCTTCGACTTGCAAGTCAAACTGCGCTCGCCGAGACCCGTCAGGATCGAGCACTTCTGCGTAGACGGTGAGCAGGCCGCGGATGCGCCGAATGACCCCAATTTTTCGGCCAATATCGGCTTGCGTGTTTGAGCTGGCGGACCTTCGCCCGCGCCTTCCTCCAATGAGCTCCTGTTGTTGCACGATTTCATCGACCGCAGCGGCGACGCGGTGGCCCCAGTCTGTGAGAATGCGCTTGGCGTTGCCTCGCTCGACGCGGTAGCCACGGCCATACCCAAGCATGAAGGCCAGATCATCGAGCGAATCCGCGGCGCCCTTTGAAACACGCAGCCGCTGGGACCAATCTGCGTCAAGTTGCAGGACGTCGTTCTGCGACAGGACGGACACATCGGCGTTTTCACCTGCGCCGTCGTCGGAGAGGAGGCTCCATCCACTGCCGTCGGAAGGTCGCGGCTCGTGATCGAGGTACACGGGTTTGCCATCTTCCCAGCGGACAAAGAGCCAGTTTTCCTTGCGAGCCATGGCGCGCACGAGAGCGGAGTCGTAGCCGCCCTGAATGGCGTATCCCTCAGCGATGCCAAGGCGAAGCGAGATTTGCTTCTCGTTGACGATGTCATCGCCAATGTTGAATGAACCCAGATTGCCAACGCCGCCCATCACGCCATCTGATTTGAAGTAAATCTCTGGGCTGATGAAGGGAAGAAAAGCGGCGCCCGCGATGGCCCTTTTGACCCAGAAGACAACGCGCACGTCGCTCTCTTGCAGTTTTTCGATTGCGCCGATAATCGGCTGGGCGACGAAGAGCCCGTCGAAACCGCCCGGGGAATCTGCGTCAATCTCGATCACAATGACGTCTGGGTTGTGCGTCCGGGCGTCCTCAATGGCGCGCGACACAGGTGTGATCGAGATGATGTCTTCGCGAACGCCCTCCTGCACGACAAACTCCAAGCCAAGCGGTTGACCCATGATGTGCCCTTTCAGGGGCAGGACATAGATGACAGGCTTGTCGTTGGCGCTGCCGGTGCGTGGCTGGCTTTTCTTCCTGCTGACAACTGCGGGCTCTCGGGGCGTCTGCGGCGAGTTTGGCGCATCGGGATCACCAGCCGCGGGGTCGTGTTCGCTGTGATGGATCTCGAGGATTTCCGAGCGGAGAAATGACGCGGGCGCTGTGATCCCAGCGACGACCACGATGATCTGCACCTCGGACTCGGTCTCCTTGGTGATCGTGCCTTTGATGATCCTGCCATTTCGCAGAACGAGCGTGTCAAGGTTGGCATCTTTGGATGCAGGAGCGCTCTCCTGTGCGCTTGCGGTCTGCAGCGGCGTCACAATCGGGAGAATCGCCATTGATGCGATTGCCAGGCCGAGTGACCAGCGGGCGCCACGTGAGGCAAAAAGCGGTCGATTCCTCATTCGTTTCTTCGTGGTGGTCATGGTGCATAACCACAGCGGTGAGCGCATGGATTCCTCCTTCTGCGATCGAAAAAAGCGTTCCAGAGAGTATACGGGGCTTCAGCCGTCTGGTTCCGTGGTCAGCGAGGAAGCGGCAGCAAGCGATGCAGTCAACCGTTGTCAGCGGGGGACGCCAGTAATCGGGCCAGCGCCAGGGCTTCTGTGCGCGTTTGCACGCGGTTTTCAAGCTGGGCGTCGTACAGGGTCCGCAGCAGGCGCCCGACCTGCGGTCCGGGCCCGCCAACGATGGCTGCTACGTCGTCACCCGTCAGGAAGGGTTGGGGTGCGACGCCCTGCGGAGAATTCCTCAGGGTCTGCACATCGCTGACCAGCGCGCGAGCAGCGTCTGCGTCACGGGACAAGAGCAGAGCGCTTGCCTGCGCAAACCATGGCGACGCTGCGACGCGCTTGCGACACGCGACAGACGCATCACGCCAGTCGCGCTGCAGAGTGCGCTGATGGCGCAGCACCGCAGCGAGCAGGTCTCGCTCCTCATTGCTCAAACACAGGGAGCGGCGAAGCGTCTGCACGATCTGTTCGCACACAGCGTCGGTTGGCGGCGTTTCGAACGGCGATCCCAGTCGATCAAGCGCCCACGCAGCCAGCACAGTGGGCGCTGTGGCGGCATCGGGAAGCGCGCTGACGGTTGGCGTCTTGGCGGGCTCGTCCACCCCGATTGGGCTCCCCAGCGTCGGTCTTGCAAGCAGGAGCGATTCGATCAGGCTGACGGCTCTTGCGCGCGTGGGCGCGCTGAGCATACGTCGGCATTCCTCGCCAACGCGCTCCCTGCTGACACCTTCGAGGGCCCGCGCGTGTCGACGAATCGCCTCTGCGGTGCTGGCGTCGATACGGAAATCCAGCCGAGACGCGATGCGCACAGCGCGGAGCCCGCGAAGATGATCCTCCGCGAGTCGAGCGTTGGCGTCACCCACCGCCCGGACAATCCCTGCCACCAGATCGCTCACGCCGCCGACAAAGTCGATGACGCGACCATCTGGCCTGGCGAGGCGCGCCGCTGCCGGTGAATCGTCCAGCGGCTGCGCAGCGTCTGCAGGCGCCAGCGGATCGAGAAACAATGCGTTGATTGTAAAATCGCGCCGGTCCGCATCTGCCTCCGCGCTCGCGAACTCCACACTGTCGGGTCGTCGGCTATCGGAATAGGGGCCTTCTCGGCGGAACGTCGCTGCTTCAACCGTGACGCCGTGGCGATGCACAAGCATGACGCCAAAGCTCACGCCGACTTCGGTCACGGTGCGAAAAACGGCTCGCATTTCGTCAGGAGTGGCACTTGTAGCGACGTCGTAGTCCTCGGGCTTGTGCCCCAGCATCTCGTCGCGGACACAACCACCCGCAAAATACGCGGTATGCCCCGCTTCCTGGAGGGCTCTTACAACGCTGACAGCCGTGTCCCGAACATTCGCCATGGGTGGGAGTGTAGATTCGAACGCGCTTTGAGCTTATTGGCGTCAATAGCACAAATGAACTTGCCGCTGCGCACGCCGTATAGCTGGTTAAGTTTGTGATGTTGTCCTTGAGCGTCTTGCCTTATGCCCATTTGAAATGGCGGCATTGGCAGTACGAGCGCCTCGCCGGTATGCAATCTTGATGGCGTGACGCCGTAATACGTTGTCCAACCGGATCGAAGACGCGGATTCGCATGTGACTGGTGTTTCAGGCGTTCGAATCACGAAGTGGGCTTCGCACGACGATGGTTCCTAGTCTGTGGTGCGACGGGAAGGTTTGGGGCGGGGCGGAAGCGCTGGTGGGGCGCAATCGCCATCTCGGCGGACTAAAGGGGGCGTCTTGAGTACGAGCAACGCGTTGACGTCAACAACCGGGCCGACCGAATCAACCGTAGATATGGGTGCGGGCGCGGCCGCCAAACGAGCCGCGCCACCTGCGCGCCCGCTGGACCCAGCGGGCAAAGCGGCCCTTGCGCGCATACTTCGCGTGAATCCCAAGGCCAACCCGCGCGCAGTGGCGCCCGATGTGTCTCCCAATTGCATACCACGCCACATCTCCTTCATCATGGATGGCAACGGGCGGTGGGCCCGGGATCGCGGTCTGCCCCGCCTTGAAGGCCACAAGCAAGGCGTGGAGGCAGCGTTGCGCACACTTGAAGCATGTTGGGCTCTGGGTGTTGAAGTTGTCACGCTCTACTCGTTCTCCACTGACAACTGGAAGCGCTCCGACGACGAAGTGCAGGGGCTCATGGCGCTGTGCGTCCAGCAGCTGCCAAGGGAGTCGCCCAAGCTTCGTGAAAACAATATTCGCTTTCGCCGGCTCGGCAGACGCTCGGGGCTTCCCGATGCGGTGCTCGCCGAGCTCGACGAAGCGGAAGCAGTGACAGCCTCGTGCACAGGTCCGACGTTGTGCGTCGCGATCAACTATGGCGCCCGCGAGGAGTTGGTCGACGCAGCGCGATCGCTCGCGCGTGCAGCTGCCAGTGGTGAGATCGACCCGGGCGACATCAGCGAGCGCCACATTGCCCAGCGGCTGACGACTGCGGGGCTTCCCGATCCGGATCTTCTCATTCGCACCGCTGGTGAGTATCGCGTGAGCAACTATCTGCTGTGGCAGATCAGCTATGCGGAATTACACGTCACGCCCACGCGCTGGCCTGATTTTGGCCATGATGGCGTCGTCGCCGCGGTGCGCGACTTTGCACAGCGGCAGCGCCGCTTTGGCGCTGAACAACCCGTCGCGCCCGCTGATCGCTAGATTCTCCCCGTGCTGCGCCGACGACTCACACTCGGGCCCGCGATGATTGCAGCCCTGCTTCTGATCGCATGGGGCGACTGGGCTCTTGCCCATGTCGCTGCGCCAGGTTGGCTGACGCCGATCACGGGCAGCGGATTTCTCCCGCCGGGACTCCTTCTCGGACCCCTTTCCGCCGCCGTTACTGCTGCTATCTGCGTCGAAGCAGCCCGCCTGCTTCGCGCAGGGGGCTCGACCACAGTCGAAAGTGTTACGACGGCGCTGTCAGGAATCGTGGGATTCACGCTCGTCGCAAGTGGCGCGGGCGGCGCATGGGTGGTTGCGGGGTGCGCCGCGTCAGCGGTCGGCGCGACAGTCTGGCGCATGCGCAACAGCGTGGTCGAGGGGGCCGCCGCTGCAGCGACAGCGTCGCTGCTCGCCAGCGTGTTTCTGGGCGGATTGCTCGGCCTCTGGATGAAAGTGCGCGTCGAAGATGCGCTTGTCACGATGGTCGCGGGCGTGCTTGTCGTGAAGTCGTCCGATATTGGCGCCTACTTTGTTGGCGCCGTCGTCGGACGACGCAAGCTGATTGTCTGGCTCAGTCCGGGCAAGACATGGGAAGGACTCCTCGGGGGTGTTGTTGTCGCCGCTAGCGTGTCGGTCCTGATCGGCGCCGTCGCCCGATCGGCAGGCTGGCAGGGAGCTTTCGCGCACATACCGCTCTGGGCGCTCGGAATCGTCGGCGTGATTCTCGCGCTGCTTGGGCAGGTCAGCGATCTGTTCGCAAGCGCGCTCAAACGCAATGCGGGCGCGAAAGACTCCTCGAGCGTGATCCCGGGCTTTGGCGGCTTGCTCGATGTGGTTGATTCATTGCTGCTGACGGCGCCGGTTCTCGTGGCTCTCACGCAATTCGTCTTTCCCGAGGCAAAAACCTGAATCATGTGCACGGGCGTGCGTGACGACATATACTGAAGACAAGCATGCTGCACCTGCAATGGGCAGCTCGGAGAGTTGCATGGGCGTCACATCCAAACTGCTTCGCTACCACAGGCTTGAACGACAATTACAGGGATTGCGAAGGCGGATTGCATCCGCGGAGCGCTATCTAACGCAGCAGTCCAGACTGCTTGCGAATCTTGAAGCCCAAGGGGAAGCGCTCTTGGCGCAGCATCGGCAATTGCAGGCAGCGATTCATAACGATGAAACGGAAATCGCCAGTCTCGACGAAAAAGCTGCGACGCTGCGCGAAACACTCAATTCCGTGAACACCAGCAAGGAATACACGGCCCTTCTCACCGAACTTAATACCCACAAAGCGGACAAGGAACGTATTGAGGAGCGCGTCCTTGAACGCATGACGAGCCTCGAAGAACTCAGCGAGCAGCAGGAAACGCTCACCGCGCAGCGCGAAGAGCGCGTCAAGGTGCGCGGCGTGGCCGCTGAAGAGGTGGAGCGCCGAAAGGCCGACGCCGCTGACCACATCGAGGAACTCGAACGCGAGTGCGCTATCGCGGCGCACGATGTTCCTGAAGAAGTGCTGCGCACCTACCAGCAAGAAGCGGAGCGCCGGCATGACGAAGATGTCATGGCGCCGCTTGAAGAGCACAATCGCAAGAGCATGGAATACGCCTGTGGCGCCTGCCAGGTGCTCATGCCTGTTGAAGTCATTTCAACATTGCTGGGGAGCGGCGCCGTCACGCGCTGCGTGAGTTGCGGCGTGATTCTCTACGTGCAGGAAGACACACGCGAAGCGATTGGAGCCAGCCGAAAGTAGTGTTTCTCGCGTTGTTTTTGCCCCCCTCTCCTCTCTGGGAGAGAGCTGGGGTGAGGGGTATCTTGCATCGTGACTGCGCTGCGAATACAGAGATATTGTGCGTTGTCTGGATAGAGATAATGCGCATTTTCATACAGCATCACACTCTGACATAGATGTGCAAGGTGCTCTACATGCGACGATCATCATGAAATCGATGGGTGAGTGAGTCACAGGCGGGACGCACGCGCCGTTGGGATCACCAGACGCACATGCCGCCATCATTTGCCAGGCGGCGTCGAAGGGGTGTCGCCAACCTTCAGCGACATCAACACAAAACCGACAAATCTAGCTGCGTTTTGGGACGGTTCTCCAACGCCAAGTGGTCTGACGGCAGCCGCGATCACCTGCGCGTCCGTCGCTTCTGCGCCAAAGAGTCGCGCCATCGCCGTTCTGCCTGCGCGCACCGCAGCTCGGCGGGCGCTGAGCACATCGGGTCCGAGCGCTTCGGCGCAAACCGCCACGCGCGATTCGTCGCGTTGGGGCGCATCGAGCCACCACACGGGCCGGCCGTCGCGCCGCCAGCCTCGGGGTGGCTGGTTGGTGGTCTCGCTGGCTGCAGGCGTCGTGGCTTCGTTCTCGCCTGGCCCTTCTGTGTCTGTGCCGTCTCCAGTGTCGGTATTGGCTGCTTCATTTGGTGATGGTTCAGGTGGTGTCGCTGAGGGGCCTACAGATGGGTCGATGGGCGCGATGGCTGGTTCATTGCTCGCTGAGACTTGTGGCTGCGCTGTTGATTGGTCCTCTGTCCCAGCGGCGCACCCGGTTGAAGCAAGCCCGATCAATGCGACGATCAGAGCGCCGTTGGGCGCTTTCTGCGGACTGATGGGCAGGCGCCAATTCTGCAAGTGTTTCATCCGTCAAAGAGCCTTTGCTGGGCCTTCATGTCCTTGACCCGGTTCGTGAGCTGCTCGAGCGAGCGCAGCAATTCGCCGACGTTTTCAAAACGGTAGTACTCGCTGGCGAAGCGGATATAGGCGATCTCATCGAGATCGCGCAGCCGCTGAGCAACGCGCTCACCTATTTCACGCGAGGACACTTCCTTGTCGTGGGCCTTGCGAAGATCTGCTTCGACCTCCTCGACGAGAGCAAGTTTGGTGTCCTCAGCCACAGGCCGCTTGCCGCACGCAGCCTGCACGCCCGACAGAATCCTCGCAGCGTCGAACGGCGTGTGCGAACCGTCGCGTTTGACGACGATCAGCCTGTTGTTTCCCTCTGCTCGTTCATACGTCGTAAAGCGCCGGTTGCACACAGCGCAGGTGCGACGCCTGCGGATGGCGTCTCCACTGGCGCTGGCCCGCGAATCGATGACCCGGGTTTCGGAATCGCCGCAGAATGGGCAGTTCACTGCATTTGCACTCCGCGTCGGGGAGACGCCCGCATGGTGTGTCGTTCGTGCTTCAATCAACGATATGTTGGACTCGCCAGGCCCGTTCGTCAATCCGCGTGGATTGCAAGGCGCCAGGGCGAGCGCCTACGCTGCCGACAAAAGGCCCCGAGACACCCAACCATGCTCCGCATCACGCTACCAGATTCCTCCACCCGTGAGTACGACGCGCCCCTCTCAGCGCTTGCGATTGCGCGCGACATCGGGCCTCGACTGGCCCGCGACGCTGTCGGGTGCGTCATAGACGGCGAACTGTGCGACATCAATGCGACGATCGACCGCGATTGCGCCCTTGCGATCGTCACGCCAAAGACCCGCAAAGGAGAGCCTGACCACAATGCAATGTATCTGCTGCGCCACTCGACCGCGCACGTGATGGCCGAAGCCATCCAGCGACTCTTTCCGGGCGTGCAGCTCGTGTATGGTCCGCCGCTTGAAGATCGGTTTTTCTACGACATGGCGGTTCCAGCGGATCGAACAATTTCTTCTGATGATTTCGCAGCGATCGAAGCGGAGATGGCGAAAATCGTCGCTGCGGACAAACCCTTCACTCGCTACGAGCTCAACGTGCAGGAAGGCGTCGCCAGACTCGAACAAGAGGGCAGCAAGTTCAAGCTCGACAACGCCAATCGCGCAGTTGCAGACGGATCAACCGCGCTTTCGTGGTACGTCACGGGATTGCCTGGCGAAGACTCGGAAGACCTCTGCCGGGGGCCGCACCTGCCTAGCACGGGGCGCATCGGAGCGTTCAAGGTGCTCTCACTGGCATCGTCCTACTGGCATGGCGACGAGAAGAGCGACCGCCTCACCCGGGTCTATGGCGCCGCGTTTTTTTCCCAGGAGGAACTCGACGACTATCGCAAACGCCAGGAAGAAGCCAGGCAGCGCGACCACCGCGTCATCGGCAAACAGCTCGGGCTTTTTCATATCGACGAGCGCGTCGGGGGCGGGCTCATCCTATGGAAACCCCGGGGCGCCATCATCAGGCGAGAGCTCGAACGGTTCATCAGTGATGAGCTCATCCGCCAGGGCTACGACGTTGTCTACACGCCCCACATCGGCAAGCTCGATCTGTACCGCACAAGCGGGCATTTCCCCTACTACCAGGCGTCGCAGTACCCGCCGATAGTCGAGCGTGAAACGCTCTCTCGACTGGCGAAGGAAGGCTGCTCGTGCGCCGATCTCGCTAATCTGCTGGATAAAGGCGAGATTGAGGGCTACCTCCTCAAACCCATGAACTGCCCGCACCATATACGCATTTACCAGTCCGAGCCCCGCTCCTATCGCGACCTGCCTGTTCGGCTGGCGGAGTTTGGCACGGTCTACCGCTGGGAGCAGTCGGGCGAAATATCAGGCATGACGCGCGTGCGAGGCTTCACGCAGGACGACGCACACCTCTTCTGCGCGCAGGAGCAGCTGCACAGCGAGATCCTTGGCTGTCTGTCCATCGTCAAGCTCATTTTCGGCACACTCAACATGACGGACTATCGCGTGCGTCTGGGGCTGCGCGATCCTGATTCCTCGAAATATGTCGGCGACCCGACATCGTGGGATCGGGCGGAGGTCGCCTGTAGAAATGCGCTCAAGGAAGCGGACATCTCCTTCACGGAAGAGCCTGGCGAAGCAGCGTTCTACGGTCCGAAGATCGACTTTGTCGTGCGCGACGTCATCGGGCGCGAGTGGCAGCTTGGCACCGTGCAGGTCGACTACAACCTGCCTGAGCGTTTTGGATTGACCTATACGAGCGCAGACAATAAGGCGGTTCGGCCAGTCATGATCCACCGGGCGCCCTTCGGGTCCATGGAGCGTTTCGTGGGCGTGCTGATCGAGCACTTCGCGGGCGCGTTCCCGACCTGGCTTGCGCCCGAGCAGGTCCGTGTGCTTCCAGTCAGCGAGAAGAGCGCCGCGTATGCGAACAAGGTCTTCGCCGCCCTCAAGGAGGCGCAGGTGCGCGCGACGATCGACATGTCCAACGAGCGCCTCGCGGGCAAGATCCGCGAGGGGGCGGCGCTCAAGATTCCCTATCTGCTCGTTGTCGGACCCCGTGATGAAGCAGCGGGCGCGGTCTCTGTTCGAGCGCTTGGCGTCGAGAAAGACCTGGGCGCCGTGCCGCTCGAGCAACTTGTTGACGCCGTGCGCGACGAGATCGCCACGCGGGGCGAATCCAGCGCGCTAGTGGCGCTGGGACGTGAAGCCATGCCCCACAAGTGAAGCCGCACGCCACAAATGACGATCCTTTGCCCAGGATTCCTTGCCTGCCTGCCTTTTGTGAGGTAGGGTTGACAGTAGATTGACGCGGACGGTGTTCGTTCGCATCGGATTGCTGAGTCGCCGCCCGCATAACAGGCGCGCGGCCCGGCGCACTTGGAGGCTCATCGCCATCGCGCAGGCGATTGCGACATACTGCCTTTGCTCGCCCGGGAAGGCGCTCGTGATGCGTTCATGATTCCTTTCCCGGGCTCCCCTCTCCGCAAGCGTGCAGCTGCGCGCCTTCTCGCGACCTTGGCGAGCGGGCGATCATGTGTCCACGCTTGCGCAGAAACCTGTTGAAATCACACAAGGAGACGACCAATCGCACGTCGACGCTTTTTTCGAGATGCAGGCCCGGTTCGCAGAACACGGACCAACGAGATGATCCGCCTTTCGCCTATTCGCCTTATAGATCAGGATGGCAAACAAGTTGGCGTTGTGGAAACCGCAGACGCGCAGAAAATGGCGCGCGAAGCGGGGCTTGATCTCGTGGAAGTGCAGCCTGACGTCAGGCCGCCTGTCTGCAAAATCACCGACTACGGCAAATATAAATACGAGCTTTCCAAGAAAGAGAGCAAAGGCAAGGCGACCGCCAAGCAGCAGGAGCTCAAGGAAGTTCGTCTGGGGCGCTCGATCAAGGTGGACCCGCACGACATCGGGATTCGCGTCAACCGGGCTCGCAAGTTTCTCTTGCAGGGGCACAAGGTGCTCCTTGTGCAGCAGTTCCGGGGCAGGGAAATGATGCACCGCAAGCTGGGTGTGGAAATCATCGAGAGTGTGGTTGAAGCGCTGGAAGGGCTGGGCAAGCCCGATGGGTATCCACGCGTCGCGGGCCGGAGAATGACGCTCCTGCTCAATCCCGATCGCGTGAAGGTCGAAGCGGCCAATCGAAAACTGGCAAACGCAAGAGCCAAAGCCGAGGCTCAGAAAACAGCCGACGCTGCGCTGGCTGTGGATGAACAGGCTGGAGCGATGGAAGAGACTCGCGCCCCCGACGCCCCAGAAGTCCCCGACGCCAAGGCCGCACAGACGCCCGCTGTCGAAGATCAGACGCCCCAGGCGCCAGCCGAGCCGACTGTGGACGAATCGCCCGAGCCGGCAGAGGCGACCGCCAGCGCCGAGTAGTCGTACGCGATGATAATTGCTTCGCTGGCGCGACTCCCGCGGACGCGCAATCGGCGCCGCTTGCGCGATGCGTCTGAAATATCGCTATGCGCATCCCAAGGACTGGGCGCCGTCAATCCGCTGCGCCGATACCCCCGAGGCAAAGGGTGAACCCGCCATGCCGCGACTTGCGTTGATATCCGACATTCACGGCAATCTGGAAGCCCTCGAGGCGACGCTTGACGACATCGAGCGCGTGGGCGCCGATTCCATCGTCTGCCTGGGCGACGTGGTGGGATACGGGCCCGATCCCGCTGCTTGCGTGGATCTCGTGCTCGGGCGCTGCGACGTGATCGTGCGAGGCAACCACGACGAAGCTTTGCTCGAGCCGAAGATGCAGCGGCGTTTCAACGCCCACGCGCAGACTGCGATGGACTACGCCCGCAGCGCGCTCGACACCTGTCGGGTCAGCGCCATCGACCAATGGGCGTCATGCACGCGCCTGGCGGGTGTTGAATTGACGCATGGCTCGTTTGGCCCGGAGCGCTTTGCGTATGTCGCATCGCCAGGCGTGGTTCGCGACGCGCTCGAAGGCCTGAGCCAGGGGCAAGGCGCAACGATTGGCGCCGTGGGGCACACGCACCTGCCTGCGGTGTACTCCGCGTCAGCCCCCGACGCGCCCAACGAGCGCATTCGCGCGCTCGTCCCGCCCACCAATGCAGTCGTCACGCTGCACGAGGGATTCCTGCACATTGTCAATCCCGGCTCGGTGGGTCAACCAAGGGATCGCAATCCCGATGCGTCGTGGGCGCTGCTCGACGCCACCGCGGACACATTCCGTTTGCGCAGGGTTATGTATGACATTTGCGCCGTCGAAACAAAGATGCGTCGCGCGGGCTTACCCGACGTGTTGTGGGAGCGCTTGCGCGTCGGCGCGTAGTCTCACGAACAAAATGACAACTACGTTCTGGTGGGGCGGCTCTCCGATCCGCCTTTGTTGTATGTGATCATTACCGACTCTTTAACGGACAAGCCACGCCGTGTGGCGCGATCACGCACAGCGTGGTTGTGTAAAGCGCAGACATTGCGTACGCAG
>Ga0114931_10002920_pt1 | contig 21683 bp, 20 predicted proteins | sample 2SBtaG_FD_89579 | JGI IMG/M metagenome (GOLD analysis project Ga0114931, IMG submission 89579) | Deep subsurface microbial communities from Kolumbo volcano to uncover new lineages of life (NeLLi) - 2SBTROV14_V59a metaG | ecosystem: Environmental > Aquatic > Marine > Volcanic | place: Kolumbo... | reverse complement strand
TTGTTAAGAAATAACCTTATCATTTTGACTTGTTCTTTTACTTATTTTCATCGTTATAAAAGTCTTAAATAAACTGTGGCTATTCGCAACTTTTATGCCTCGAAAATAAAAAAAATAACTGCGCCAATTCTGTAAACTTTATTTCTTAACAAACACTTATTTTTCATAGTGATATTTGCAACTATAAATCAATATCTCCTGGTCAAAAATCTGATAAACAAGTCTGTGTTCCCTGTCGATTCGCCTGGACCAAAATCCGGATAAATCAAATTTTAATGGTTCAGGATTTCCAATTCCATGAAAAGGTGTCCGTTGAATGTCCTTGATCAACTGATTAATTCGTTTCAATATTTTTTTGTCCTCTTTCTGCCAGGAAACATAATCTTCCCATGAATTTCTTGAAAAAGTAATCTGCATCATTTTTCAATTAAGTCGTGCTTTACAGTTTTTCCTTTTTTCATTTGTTGAATTGATTCAAAAAGCCTGTCAGCATTTGCTTTGGAACTCAATAAATGAACTGTTTCCATAATTGAGTTGTATTCGTCCAACGAAATCATGACAGTCCCTTTTCCGGATTTTCTTTTTATTATTAACGTTTCATGGTTGTTTTCAACGTTGTCAAGGTATTTTTTTAATTGAGTCCTGAACTCTGTGAAATTTGCAGCAATCATTGTATTTAACTTATTATATATTATTAATCAAGTACAAAAATAGGTACATTATTTGATTTTTGCAAATAGTCTTATTATTTTAGATTGAATGTGGTTTTTGGTCATTATGCAGTCAACTCCTTTTATCCACAACAAATGTACTGAATAACACCTTTTCACTTCTTCTGTCCGGTAAAAATTATTCAGAATGCCGGGACTACAGATTCATCAGGTTCACCGTATGACAGGCCACGACGGCAGCGGTTTCGGTGCGTAGGCGGGAGGGGCCGAGGCGGACTGGCCTGAAGCCCTTTTGCATGGCCAGTGCCACTTCTTCCGGGCTGAAATCCCCCTCGGGGCCTATGAGGATCAGGGCAGGACGACCTTTTGTGTAAACCTTTGAGAGTTCTACTGTCACTTCAGGGTCAATGTAGGCAATGTATTTTTCTCCTTCCATGCGTCGGTTGATGAAATCGGAGAACTTTACAGGTTGTTCCAGCCGGGGAAGTGTGGATTTGAGCGACTGTTTCATGGCAGCGACCAGCACCCTTTCAAGTCTTTCGGTTTTCACCTGTTTTCGTTCCGAATGTTCGCAAATCAGTGGTGTGATGTGGCTAATACCGATTTCGGTGGCTTTTTCAAGGAACCATTCGTAACGGGAAATGTTTTTGGTGGGTGCTACCGCCATGTGGATCATCCATGTATGCTTGTCATTGCCCCGTGTCTTTCGGATAATTTTTAACCGGCAGGCTTTGGGGCTGGCTTCATCAATCCTGCAAAAATAAAAGTAACCCTTACCGTCAGTAAGGGTTACTTCATCACCTGCCTGCATTCTGAAAACGCGTACTAGGTGTTTTGATTCTTCCTGAGGCAGGGTATATTCCCCGCCCGAAATATCGGGTGCATAAAACAGGTTCATGATAAACCCTTTTTTAGCCGTTTACCGGATCAAAATTTTACGTGTTGTTGACTTATCCCGTCCTATGGCTTTCAGGAAATAAATTCCCGGCTGCCATTTGCTCCCTGTCCTTATTTTTACAGAAGAGGCTTGTTCATCAACATTGGTTTTATAAACCAATTGTCCGAGTTGGTTGACAACTGTAATTTCATTGTAAAGGGAGTTTTTGCCATACCGCACTTCAAATGAATTGGTTGCAGGGTTGGGGAAAACTGTCAATTCATCCTCAGGATTTGAAATTTCCTCTTGTCCCACATACTGACTGACCTGCACATTGTCAATCATCATGGGGTTGCCGTATGCGCTGTACGATTCAAAAGCGATGCGTATATCGGGTTGCCCGGCCCATGGGGTCAGATCAATATCAATACAACTGGCTCCCCAGCCGGTAATACACCAGTCAGAGCTAACAGCTGGCCAAAATTCATCAGTCATTTGGTGGGTTGCAAAATTTCCACTGCCGTCTTCACCTCCGGCAAACACGCGTGTCCAGTTTTGGCCACAGTCCCCTGAAACATAAACGATCAGTGAGTCGGTAATCTGGGGATGTCTTTTAGCAAAAGCATACTGGAATTCCAGGGCTGCCGAGCTCATTCCTTCCAGGTTAAATGGCGGTGATATTAACCTGTCGCGTTCACCGATGCTGTAATATTCACTAAAATCAATTCCCGCTGAAATATTTCCGGGTGCTGTTCCCCCGGTCTCAAACAATTCCCATGTAATGTCATCATCTGGATTTTCAACCGTCCAGTTATCGGTGCTGAATTCGCCACCTTCAAAAGTCTCTTTGTAATAGGGTTCATAACCTCCGGGATTTACCAGCCCCTCTTTGGTCAGTGTTGAAGAACCGTTAAGGTTCCAGGCAGTTAATGTTACATTATAAGAACCGGCAGCATCAAATACAACCTGTGGGTTTTCGCTGGTATCACTTGTCCCGTTCACAAAAGTAACAGTTGGGGGGTCAAATTCCCACAGCCATTGGATCGGACTGTATTTGGTGTCGTCGGTAATCAATATGGTATCACCAAGGCAGTCGTATTGTTTGTCGGCGGTAAAGTCTATTTCGGGCAGAATGGTTGAACTTGCTGTAATGTAGGCTTCCTTTACAATGGTATCGGTACCCAGCAGGTTGGTAGCGATCAACTGTACATCATAGGTTCCATCTGCGTTATATTGGATATTTTCAGGATTTTTCTCAGCAGATGTGGAAGGATCACCACCTTCAAAAGTCCATTCCCACTCACTGGGAATGCCAGTGGATGTATCTACAAAATTTACAGTTCCGCCTGTAGGGATAATCGTTTCATTGGATGTAAAATCGGCAACCGGCTGGGTGGCAAAGGCAATGGAAGCGATCTGGGTTTTCCAGTTCCAGCCTCCGTTTGAATATTCGGAAGTAAACCAGAAAGTTTGTCCGTCACTGGGATCCACCGACATCATGGAATAATCGCCCCATCGGTTTACCCCGGTTTGCGATTTTGTGCCTTCCAGGATGCTTGTTTCGTCAATATCAAGAATACCAAGTCCCATGGGGGCCCCGGTGGTCTGTCCTGCAACACGGATAGAAGGATAGGTTGAAGGGCCTGATACCGAATATCCCACTGCAATATCGCCATTGTCATTCATGGCTACACTGGCCATCCAACGGCTGTCACCGTCGTCGGGGGCATAGGTTCCCTGCTGGTAAATACTCCAGCCTTCACCGGTGTTTCGCAGTTCATACCAGCGAACTCCTGCTCTTCCCCCACCAACATTTACCGTATGATTGGTTACCATTACCTGGTAATCCCCAAAATTCCTGTATTGCAGGCGGTACATCAGCCGGCCTGCCAGGGTAGCCAGCTTTTGACTTGTCCCGGGTTGTGCAACAGAGATGTTGCTGGTGGAAAAGGGATCGGTGGTCAGCTGGTTTGTAAGGGTAACCGTTGAATTAGCCAGGGTGTCCCAATTGGCACGCACTTCCCAGATGCGCAGTTTGTTGCTGCCCATGTTCATAAAATAGTTTGGTGAGCCCTCCGGGGGAAGTGTTGCCCCGTCAACATCGGCCGGTAAAAGACTGCCGTAATTGTAACCCATATTAAAAAAGATGAGGGAGGCAGAAGAATCTCCATTGATCATGGCGTTGCGGTCAACCACGCAAACACCGCCCCCGGCCCAGCTTTGTCCATTAATAAATTGATTAACTGAGAAGTAGTAACCATCAGGCCAGATGCCAAATTTAGGGTAGTCTGGCATGTTGTCAAATTCAAAAGCATACCTGTACCACGATCCCAAAGGGTCAGGCGTTGATGAAATGGCTATCAGTTCATAAAATTTATTATTGGTTGTGTTTACAGCAAACTGGCTGACAAGCCATCTGTCGGCATACTCATCATAAAGTGTAATGGGGTCTCCATCATTGGCATTGTCAAAAGGCTGTCCATCGTCGAAACCTTCCCATATCGTTTGGTTATCGGCAGGGGCCATCAATTGGTTGCCATCTTTGTCCCAAATGGCAAATGACAAATTAATCATCTGAACGTAATGATTTGGGCCGACATCGCCATCCGTATCTGGAGGTGCAACGCCATTAACATTACTCACGCCTGGAATGTTCAGGTTAATGTTGGGCTGGCTTCTTGATCCGAACATAAAATCCTGTAAAACAGGATCCGGTCCGGTCATTTTAGGTTCGTTTTTGAACTCATCGGGTATGCCGAGATGGTTTTTGATGAGGTTGTTTTTCCATGAACGTTCACGAACACCGGGTGGAATTGGTTTGACATCCCGCAGGTTTTTTGAAACATCAAAATGAACGGGTTTGATAATTTTCGTAGGGTGAAGTGTCTGTGCAAAAAGGCCGGACATGGGTAAGGATACAAACAGCAAAATGGCTGTCAGAATAACATAATGTTTTTTCATATTTTAAAATGTAAGATGATGATTAAATTTCTTGTAAACACAAAACTTTTTTGTGAAGGGAAAATTCTACCGCGGCCAAAAATAAGAATAAATATACATTCAAGAGAGGTTATACTGCCGGAAAAATGTTAAATAACGATTAATAAAAACTTAACATCAATGAACAACCACTCTTTTTGAGGTTGTTTTTGAAGATCCTGTTAATTTCAGAAAATAAATTCCGGAATTTAGCTTTTGGTCAGGATTGACTTTAACCATTTTGGTTTGGCCTGTAATATTTTTTACAAAAACCGTTTGACCCAGAAAGTCAATCAACTTTAACTGATCAAAATTTTCATTTGAAGGGATCAGTACCGTAAATGACCCGTTGGAGGGATTGGGGAATATTTTCAAATCCTGATTTTCGGAGGTTTGATTATCCACCCCCACAAACCGGCTGACGGAAATGTTGTCAATCATCAGTGGATTTCCGTAATTGCTGTAGCTTTCAAAAGCGATACGCACATCAGCCCGCCCGGCCCATGGAGTAAGGTCAATGTCAATACACGATGCTCCCCAGCCTGCCGTACACCAGTCCCAATAGTTGACCGGCCAGAAATTGTCTGTCATTTCATGAGTTGCAAAATTTCCGCTGCCATCTTCACCACCTGAAAATACACGTGTCCAGTTTTCCCCGCAGTCTCCCGAAATATAAACGATCAGTGAATCCGTCATACCTGCAAAACGTTGGGCATAGGCATGTTGAAATTCAAGTGCTGCGGAGCTCATTCCTTCAAGATTGAATGGGGGAGAGATCAGCCTGTCGCGTTCGCCGATGGTATAATAATGACTGAAATCAACCCCTGCGGCAATTTTTGTCCCGTCTTTTTTACCCAGATCATACAATTCCCAGGTTACATCATTGTCAGGGTTTTCAACAGTCCAGAAATTATCTGAAAAACTTCCTGTATCAAAGGTTTCATTGTAAAAAGGTTCAAATCCGCCGCCGGTGATCATGTCAAATTTTGTCAGTTCTGAGGATCCATTCAGGTTCCAGACCGTGAGGGTTACTGAATAATTTCCTGCTGCATCAAAAACAACTTTGGGGTTTTGGCTGGTATTGTCCGTTCCATCAACGAAAGTAACATCGGAAGGGTCGAATTGCCATTCCCATTGGATCGGGCTGTATTTGGTAAGGTCGGTGAATGAGACCATCATTCCGGTACAAACAATCTCCTTGTCGGCTATAAAATCAACTTCGGGAAGTATAGTTGAACTGGCTGTGATGTATGCTTCCTTTTCAATTGTATCGTTTCCCAGATCATTTGAAACAATCAGTTTAACGGGAAATGAACCTTCCTGATTGTATTGTATGTGAACCGGATTTTGTAACACTGAAGTATCGGGTTCCCCACCCTCAAAAGTCCATTTCCATGTTGTTGGAACACCCGTCGTCAGGTCGCTAAAGTTTACATCTTCACCTATAGGGATAAGAATTTCATCGGCGCTAAAATCAGCAACCGGTGGAAAAGAAGGTATCAGGCTTGCCCACCAGGTTCCCCAGGTATTTTGTGGCGAAGCCGCATATTCCTGAATTGTCCAGAAGTTAACGTCGTTAATGGGATCAACGCAGGTAGCGGAATAATCACACCAGCGGTTGCGGCCACTTCCGAAATCTTTATAATAGGGGGCTTCGCCATCTTTGTACTGATAATAAGTCCGTACACTGTTGGTATCATCATAATAGGTTTTGAAAGAATAGCCTGCACCCGCATACTGTGAAGATGAAAAGACATCATGGCCGATGAGCATGTCTTCATGAGCATTTACCGCAATGGTGGGGAAAGCATAACTAAAAAGGTTTGTCGTGTCTTCAATACGTCCACGTTGAAGGATTACTCCGGCAGTATCCAGGTTCCACCATTGAATGGCAGTTCGCTGCGGGTTACCTGCCGGGACAAAAATATGATGCACAGCCCAGAGTTTATTGTTTCTGTATATCACATTTTCCATCCTTGAGTCCACCGAATTGATTTTTTCGGTAGAACCGAGTTGAGGAAGAAAATTGCCATTCTGACCGGCGGATGCATCCCAGGTTTCGGGAACGCCGATGGCACCCTGATATTCAAATACAGGGTTGTCCGTTGAACCACTGATCCTGAACTTCTTGATATAGCCGTAGCCTGCACTGTTTCCGTTGCTGGTGGCAATGCAGTACATGTCTTCGGCTGACGAATCGTAGGTTATGGAAGGGACAATGGTAAAGGCTTCGCTGGTGGCAAAGCGCGTATAAGGAACATTTTCTTCACCGTTGTAAGCGGCTATTTTATCAAATACAAAAATAGTCCGGTAATAAGCGTTGCCAAACATATTGCCACTTACGGTGATCCACTTTTTGTTGAAACCAACGCTTGGGTAATCAAACCATGCTTTATTCTGGTCATCGGTGTCAATCCAGTACATGTACCAGTCATCCAGCGGGTCGGATGTAGCACTGACACCGATAAACAGTTTTGAGATAACCGGATTGGAGCCACTGGCCGTAACCAAAATCCAACGTTTGGCATAGGGGTCATACAATACTTTAGGGTCAAAGGTTGCGCCACTGCCCGGCAGTGAACTCCAGAAACCTCCAAGGGTGGTCGTAAATAGATTATTTCCCGATTTATCCTGTATCCTGACCTGGGTGTTCAGCGTAATCATCAAATGGTCAGGCCCGGCAGCCCCATTAACATCCGGAGGAATAATATTACCGGGATCGCCAAGCCCCTGTATCGTTGTATCCGGTGCGGGTGATTGTTCCCTGACAGTACGTAGATTGATCTTTCTGAAGCCTGCCGGTTCGCGGTAGATAACGTCATTTTCGTTGACCTTTAATATGGGAGGATTCCAGTTTTTATTGGGTATTTTAAAAAGAGGGACACTGTCGGGGGCTACCTGTTCCATTGAAGCAATATGAACGGTGGCTCTCTTCCGGGTCTTCTTCCTCACACCTTCAATAGTTTGAGAGAAACCGGTATGGATTACACCGAAAATAATTATCAGTGAAAGAACTTTTATTTTTTGCATGAATTTTATATTAGTGCTTGTTAAGAAATAACCTTATCATTTTGACTTGTTCTTTTACTTATTTACTTCGTTATAAAAGTCTTAAATAAGCTGTGGCTATTCGCAACTTTTATGCCTCGAAAATAAAAAAAATAACTGCGTCAATTCTGTAAACTTTATTTCTTAACAAACACTTATTGTACAATCAGTTTCCTGAATAATGAACCGTTTTTGTCGTTCACTTTTAACAAGTACATTCCTTTCGGCAAGCTGCTGACATCCAGATTGATGAGGCCGGACCGGCTCTTAACGGTTTTCAGGATTTTTCCATCAAGGCTATTTAGTGTCAGCGTTTTATCCTTGTTGTCATTCAGCCGTATTTTAAGAATTCCGGATGACGGATTGGGATAAATTACAAAATTGGCCGATGTATTATCCTGATTAAAAAGGCCGACGGTATTGCCGACTTCAACATCTGAGATGTACAGGTTGTTGCCATACTGATTGTAAGTTTCAAAAGCAATTTTAATGTTGGACTGTCCGGCCCATTCACTTAAATCAATAACCGGGCAATCGGGCCCATATCCTGCACCACACCATTCCCCGTTGTTTTGGGGAACAAAAAAGTCGGCTGTTTTTTCCCTTGTTGCAAATATCCCATCTCCGTTCGGCCCGTTTGCATAAACTCTGGTCCAGCTTTCTCCGCAGTTGTCTGATACTTTTACGATGAGCGAATCAACCTGAAAATAGCGTTGCGCATAGGCGTATTTAAAATAAAGATAAACATTGTCGAAGCCGTCAAAGTTTAATATGGGAGAAATTAACTGATCCCGTGCATCCAGGTTGGAGTAGTCAATAAAGTCCATCCAGCTTGCGTCAATACTTTCCGGTTCGTTTTGTATGGTTGTCAGGTCCCAGGTTACTTTCCCGTCGGGATTTTCGACTGTCCATCCCATTTGCGGGAATGATTCACCGCTAAAGTTTTCGGTAAAAGGCAATTCAAAACCTCCGGCAAAAATATAGTTTTCCTTTGTTAAACTGTTTTGTCCTGCAATATTGCTAACGGTAAGGGTTACGGAATATGATCCTGCCTCATCGAATTCAACAACAGGATCCTGAGAATTCTGATCGGTGCCGTTAAGAAAAGAAACGGTTGACGGATTAAATTCCCAAAGCCATTGTGTTGGACAACCATGCGATTCATCAAAAAACTGTACCGGTATTGAAGTGCAAATCAGGGTGTCGCTCACAGTAAAATCCACCTGGGGGATCAGGCCCGCATCAACGGTAATGTAACCCGTGATGGTTTTGGTATCCGAACCTGCCGGATTGGTCACGGTTAAAGTTACTGTATAAGTTCCCTCCTGATCATAAGTAATTCCGGAAGGGTTCTGCTCGCTGGATGCAGAGGGTGTTGCCCCTTCAAAAGTCCAGTCCCATTCATAGGGAACACCTGTTGATAAATCATAAAAATCGAGAGAGCAGCCAACCGGTATCAGTGTGTCGGAAGCCTCAAACCCGGCAACCGGCATGGCATAAAACGGGGTGGAGGACCAAAGTCCACGACCGTAAGTTGAAGCCCTGACAGCATCGTTGTTTCTGTTGGTACTGTCGTAATAAATTTCAATTTCGGTAAAGTTGGCAGAGACCGGCAACCCGTCAGAGAATGAGATCCATTGGCTCATGTTGTCGTTGATATAATAGATACCGGCATCGGTGCCCACATAAAGGCCGCCTTTTTCCAGTTTATAATATTCAATGGTATTGGTGCTTGCGTCCGGCAGGTTATAAGTGATATTTTTCCAGGTATATCCACGGTCGTTCGATTTAAAGACTTGTGAATTTAAAGTCATGTAAACCATATCCGGGTCGGTCGGGTTGGTTTCAATGTCGGTGGGTACACCACTGGTTGGTAAATAGCCTGAGATGTCTTCCCATGTTCTGTCATCGCTCAGGACATTATCGCATCTGTAGAGTTTCTGGTTCCATAGTGCAGCATAAAAAATATTGGGATCAGCCTGGCTTTGTTCAATGACGTTATGGGTCGAACTGTTCCCGAAATCTGAAATTTTAGTCCAGGTGGGATTATATGTTCTTACATTGTTTCCCTTCCAGATGTTGTTCATGCCCACAAACATGGTTTTAGGGTTGGAAACATCCAGTGCCAGCGGGGTTACCCATGCTCCCGATTCACTTATTCCATTTGAAATGGACCCCTGGTTGATGTTGTTGTAAATACGTGAAATGCCACCACCGTTATAATATTCACCATAAGCATAACTGTCATCAGCAAAATCGTAAGTGCAGTCCATGCCGTCACCGCCCATTACCGTAAGGAAACCATCATCTTCTCCAAGATAAGTAGCCGTTCCGTTATCCTGGTATCCATTCATTACTTTGTCTTTTGTTGTCTTTGCCTGGCCTATCTTGTAAACTTGTGAAATGGCCAGCCCGCTTGTGATCTCAGTCCAGCTAACACCATTGTCATCAGTAAAGTAAATGCCTCCGTCAACCCCTGTATAAAGTTTGTCATCCAGTGGATTTATGGTCAGGACATGACAATCGGCATGAACGGCCGGCACATTGCAATCGCCATACCAGTGTGTATTGATGGACCAGCTTGCTGCACCATCTGTGGATTTCCAGATATTGACACCGCCGGCATAGAGTATGTTGGCATCGTAAGGATCAACGGCTATAGCCAGGTCATACCATCCATGTCCGCCTGTACCTCCGTTACAACCCCAGCTCATGATGTTTGGGGAAGTTGCCTTTTGAGTAAAAGACAAACCGGCATCATCAGAGCGGTATGTAGCATTGTATTCACTACCGTTTACCGTCAGAAAATAGACTACATCGGGATCAGCGGGTGTCACCCCGATGATGCCACGTGAGGAGCCTGTGATTACAGAACTGATCTTTCCCCAGGTATCACCGCCATCGGTACTTCTGTAAAAATCACCTGAAGCGGTTGCAAATACAACGTCCGGATCATCTGTTTTATAGACAACATTTTTAAAATTCCCGCTTTTGGTCAGGGTCCAGCTCAAACCGCTGTTTGTGGTTTTATACATGCCACCTGAGGTTGCTGCCAGCAGTTCGTCAGGATAATCAGGATGAATAAGCAGCCATCCCACGGTAACATTTCCCATGCCATCGTTGGCAAAATCAAAAGTGATGCCACCGTCTTCACTTTTCATCACACCCATTCCCTGCGCATCACCGGCATCCCGGTCGCCCGTACCAATATAAATAATGTCGGTATTGTTGTAATTGACGGCAACAGCCGAAACGCCAAGGGTTGGTAGATTATCGGTATAACTTGTCCATGTTGTTCCACCTTCATTGGTCATCCACAGGCCACCTGCAGGAGCACCGATATAAATAACGTCCTGGTTGGTGGGCTGGAAAGCAATGGCATTGATACGTCCGTTACCGTTTGGCTGCCCGGTTCCTGCGTTGGCCGGTTTTTCAACAGGCCCCAGGTTGACCCAGTCGCCCTGAAATTCACCATCGCGGGATGTTTTATATTTCTTCTGAAAAGAAAAGTAGGATTGAAAAGCTTCATCTGCCGGTTTTCTGGTCCCATCCTGATTGATACGGGTAGCCCAGTAATATTCCCACCGTTTAAATACTTTGTACCCGCAACCGGGTGTGATCTCCCGGTTTTCCCAATATTTGTTAAACGCTGCTACGGTTTCATAAAAATTAGCATCCGGGTCCTGCATCATTTCAATCCAGTAAGGATAACGGGCATAGTCTTTTTGAACTTTCGCCCCGGTTGTTTGGGCATGTCCGATAAAAAGCAAGGCTGTCATAAAGACAACGATCAGGGTAATATTTTTCATCTGTATATAATTTTATATGTTCTTCGTATTCAGTAGTTTAAGATTCGTTGCAAAACATTAAGTAAATTAAATTTTCATGTTCATGCTCTACGGCCATACTCTTGTGTACTTAGTGCTTGTTGTCAGTTTCATTTTCGGGGTTTCCTGTTTTTGGTATTTCAACGGTTTGAATATGGGGCGTTTGGCATTTTGAAATGCTTCATTTTCAAGTTACAACTAATTTCATTTATTGCTATAATCTTCATATTTAGTACTATACGCCAAATGTACTATATTTTTTATTGGGTGTTTGTGCTTTACTGAATAGTTCTATTTTAATATCAACATCTTTTTTGTTCTTGTGATATTGCCAACTGTTATTTGATATAAATAATTACCCGGTCGGAGTAGTCTACCGTTATTGTCAATTCCATTCCAACTAATTGAATGAGTACCTGATTCTAGTTCTGAATCAATTAATGTGTTAATCAATTTCCCCGCTGAATCAAAAATATTCAACCTGACATGATTTTTGTTTTCTACTATAAATTCAATAGATGTGTTTTGAATGAAAGGGTTCGGGTAATTCTGTTTTAATATTACTTTGTTAAGAAATTTATGATAGACTAGTGAAGATGGTGTACCTGGTGTAACTTCATTACAAGGCAGCAAATAAACTACATTTGATGTGTCTAAAACATAATTGACACCATTTACCTCAACATTATATGATCCCATAAGTGGCGGATTATCTTTTTTCTCAAAATCTAAAGCAAAAAGGTGCAATGAACTAATATCAATATTTGATGTAAAAACTAAAGTGTCAGGATCTAGTTTGTAGTAGTTTGTCCCCTCAAGAATCTGTGCACGATCTGCAGAGCCATCTTGTTCATTAGAAACAAATAGTACAACGACCCCATAAATTGGATCGTCATTAGCAGGTTCACTGTTTTGGTAATAGATAGACCCTGAGGTTACTACGGTTATTTGTGGGCCTATATAAGGCACTTCGATTATTTGAGACATAATTGAATTCGCTATGAAAAGATAAGTAGCAATAACTAAAAAAAAATTCTTCATGATTTGTTTTTTTATTTATTAAAAGTTATGATTATTGTATGGGTATAAATTCATATTCAACGCACTTGTTAATCCTATCGTGTGCTTCCCTTTTATTACTATTACTGTTATCTTTTCTCAGCATAACGCCCAACATTGGTATATAATTAAATTACGCTTTATTTTAGTTTAATGTGGGTTCTAAAAATTCGTTTTTATGTTGATTTATTGAAGAGCGTAGAACCCGTTAACGATTTTCAAAAAAATCTACTACAATATTATAAAAATTATTTCATATTTTACAGGTCAATAGATTAATTTTGCAGCCATTACCGGCGGCAGGGAGAAACCGGACTTTTGTTGGTAACGTCAGGCCGGTTTTCTCCTTTGTTCCAATAACAGCAGGTTTAACAATTTATTTAATTTTAACTACCCTGCTTGTTGTCAGTTTCATTTTCGGGGTTTCCTGTTTTTGGTATTTCAACGGTGCGCAAGTATGAGCAGGCGGGCATTTTGAAATACCAATCTTTCATTTTACTACGATGGTTATTTATAGTTAATATGCTCATATTTAGCACTTACTGCCCAATTTTTTATATTGTGTGTTGTGGGGTCGTGGTTTATTTTAATCTATACTACTCATGTAATTTACAAATAGGTATGCAATATAAATCACATTGTCTCTTGTTTCATAAAAAACCGATGTCTGTCGGCTTAGGACAGCTTTCCTAAGTCTTGGTTGAAATGTTGATACAGGAAACATTCCCGGGTTTCTTTGAATAAGTTCAATTTGTTTTGATCGTTTTGATTTAAAGTTATCAACTTCTCTTTGTGTCCAACTGGTGGTTAAATAATCAATTATTTCTTCAAGGTTTTGAATAGCTTCTTCGTCCAAAATATTTTATAATCCATATTTTTTCTTTACAATATTGTGTGAAACTACCCGGCCTTCGTCAATATCTTGAAGCCCTCTTTGAATTCCTTGAATTTGTTGTTCGGTAAGGTCATTCCACCAATCATTTTTTGAAGTTGCCGATTCCTTAATAACTTTTAAATAGTTGAGTGTTTCTATATCTTTAAGCTTTGTAAGCCATTCAATTAGTTCTAGTTTAATTATTTCCTGTTCCATTTTTATTTTTTTATCAAATATACAATATTTTATTATCAAAGTAGATTGTTTTCCCGGATTTATTACCATGCCGCACAACGTGCAGGGCTATGAGCAGTGCGGGTTTTGGAGCCGTTCATGTTGTAATCACCGTTATGTTTTATTATTGATTTCATTTTATATTTACCCGTTTTGCCCGTATTGCTTATGAGCCTGTGTTGGCGTGTCGTTAGTTGCTTCTATTAATAAGGTTTACAATTACTTTTATCATTGTTTCTTTTTCTTTCGGTTTACTTACAGCAATCATTAATGTTAATGCGACCAATGCATTGTCTGCAATTCTTTTGTTCCCGTTTTCTGTAAAAAGTAATCCGTTCTTTTCAAGAAAATACAAAAATAAGAATGCTGCTATTCTTTTGTTTCCGTCTGAGAATGAATGATTTTTTACAATGAAGTATAATAAATTCGCTGCTTTTTCTTCTACACTTGGGTATAAATCAATGCCTCCAAATGTTTGATAAATTGTCGCTAATGAACTTTTAAACGAATCATCTTTTTCGTTTCCGAATAATTCACTATTTCCATAAGTCTCTTTAACCAAATTGATTTGTCTTATTGCTTCTTCGTACGTTAGTTGATAAACCTCTTTTCCTGAAGTGTTTTCAATTTTTAATGTCTGATAATCATATTGGTCCAGGATTTCGAGCGCATACGAATAATCAGAAATTATTTTCAGTAGGCCTTTACTTTCATCACTTGTTAATTCTTTGTATTCGAGAGTTGTCCCTAATATTTTTATGGTTTCTTTTAATTCATTCAGTTGTTTTGCTTGTTTTTGTAATCTCTGTTGGTTGATTGTATATCCCTTAATCAGATAGTCTTTTAATAATTGTGTTGCCCATTTTCTAAACAAAACACCTCGTTTTGAATTCACTCTATATCCTACGGAAATAATAGCATCAAGATTGTAAAATTTTATCTGTCGTTTAACATTTCTTTTCCCTTCCTGACGAACTACCGAGTATTTCTCGGTAGTTGAAATCTCATCTAATTCTCCTGATTTATAGATATTTTGTAAATGAAGGCCTATTGTGTCACTATCTTTATCGAAAAGTTCAGCCATTTGTTTTTGAGATAACCAAACGGTTTCTTTTTCTAATTTTACTTCAATGGAAGTTTTTCCGTCAGGCGTTTTATATATTTTAATTTCAGAGTTTTTCATTTATCAAAAATACATTCCTTTTTCAATTTTTGGAAATTTCTTTCCTAATGCACGCCAACGTTGGGATATAATTAAATTAGGCTTTATTTTAGTTTAAGGTGGGTTCTAAAAATTAGTTTTTATGTTGATTTATTGAAGAGCGTAGAACCCATTAACGATTTTCAAAAAAATCTACTACGATATAACAAAAATTATTTCATATTTTACAGGTTAACAGATTAAATTTGCAGCCATTACCGGCGGCAGGGAGAAACCGGATTTTTGTTGGTAACGTCAGGCCGGTTTTCCCCTTTGTTCCGGTAACAGCAGGTTTAACAATTTATTTAATTTTAACTACCCTGCTTGTTGTCAGTTTCATTTTCGGGGTTTCCTGTTTTTGGCAGGATATTTCAACCTCCGGTAAAAAACGACCTTTATGCAACTTTTAATTGTTCAGTTTCTACACCAGGTTCTTTTTTCATGGCCCTGTGTTTTGTGAGCAGCGAAGGTAATCATCCCCTTATGTGTTTTATATCAATCATGAATGTTTCATATTATTAAATTGAGGTTGAGTGTATAAAATTACCACAAAAAATAATAACCGGTAATGAAAGAGACAACCGGGCCATGAAAAAATGTTGTTTGCGTGAAAGATAAAACTTATTCCTTCTTCGAGCGGATCATCATTTCCAGTTGATCCCAGAGCTGCTGTGGTATTTTCTCAAGCATATTGAATTCTCCGGCACCCTGCAACCATTCACCGCCGTCAATAGTGATGACTTCGCCATTAATGTAAGCCGAAAAATCGGACATGAGGTAAGCAGCGAGATTAGCCAGCTCCTGGTGTTCGCCGACACGTTTTAGCGGTACTTTTTTAGAGATATCAAATTTTTCTTTCAGGTCCCCGGGCAACAGGCGGTCCCAGGCGCCTTTGGTAGGAAAGGGGCCGGGTGCGATGGCATTCATCCTGATTCCGTATTTGGCCCATTCCACTGCCAATGAGCGGGTCATGGCCAGAACACCGGCTTTGGCGGTTGCCGATGGTACCACATACCCGCTGCCGGTCCAGGCATAAGTGGTTACGATGTTGAGCACCGTGGCCGGCTTTTGTTTTTCCCTGATCCAGTGTTTGCCAAAGGCGAGGGTGCAGTTTTTGCTTCCCCGCAAAACAATATCAATGATGGTATCAAAAGCATTGGCTGAAAGCCTTTCGGTGGGGCTGATGAAATTGCCGGCCGCATTGTTTACCAGTCCGTTGACTTTTCCAAAGTTTTGAATTGCCATGGACAGCATATTTTCCACTTCCGTATAATTCCGGACATCGCAAGCTATGGTGAGGACATCCCCTCCGGCACCCTGTTTCATTTCTTCGGCGGCTTGTTGTAACTTTTCAAGCTTCCGCGAAGTGATCACTACTTTGGCGCCAAGGGTTAAAAAATAACGGGCCATTGATTTTCCAAGGCCTGATCCGCCGCCGGTAACAACGATAACCTTGTCTTTCAGTTCTCCGTTTTTGAACATGGGTTCCTTGTACATATCTTTCGTTTTTTATGCAGTGCAAAATACGATAAAATAGGTATCTGCACTGTTTATTTTCCCATGTATTTCCTCAAAACGGCTATGGCTTTACCTGACCAGAGGTTCAATACTTAACACCAGGATCATGACCAGCACAAAATAGTTGATGCGCATGAAATAAAAAAAAGGATTAAAATCGGTGGGTTTTTTACGCAGCAGTTTTGAAAAAACAATGATAAGCCAAATTGATGCGAACAAAATAATCATTTTAAAGATAACTGTATCAAGCAGGCCTGAAACCGCTACCATGAGCGCTGATATGGCTGTTGCTGCCGTCCACATAAAGGTAGCCTGCCTGATGCGTTGTTTGCTGATCATTGCGGTAATGGAAGGATAGCCGGCTTTTTCATATTCTTTACCGTATTTGAGCATCAGCAGCCAGAAATGGGGTACCTGCCAGATAAAAAAGAAAAAAGCGAGGATGAACAACCTTGGATCGGCAATGGAGCCGCCGCCGGCGACCCACCCAACCATGGGCGGGAGAGAGCCGATAACACTCCCCGGAATAACGGCAAATGCTGTTTTCCTTTTAAGTGGCGTATAGATGCCATTGTACCAGATCAGAGCCAGGATACCCAACTGGGCAGCCAGAAAATTACTTCCCAGCCAGATAAGATAAGTTCCAAGAGCTATCTCAATGATTGCAATGACAAGGACATTACCTGCGCTGATCCTGCCCGAAGGAACAGGACGGTTTTTGGTACGATCCATCAAGGCATCCCTGTCCCTGTCCTGGTAATGGTTTAAGGCAGCCGATCCGCATGCCAGGATGAACAAGCCAAGGACCGGGAGGATAATTTCCGCGTCAATGGTGTGTTTGGCCAGCACATAACCTGCTATGGTCGTCAGCATAACGGCAACGGTGATCCTTACCTTATTGATTTCCATTAGCAGTTTTAATGCATCTTTCATTGTCCTTTTCCTGGTTTTATTTTTGAATTATTTAAGTGTTTCCATATAATCAATAATGTGGCTGATCTGTTCGTCAGATAAAATTTTGGCATAGGGAGTCATCAGGTTAGGCTGATAGGATTTTACAACTTCAGAATTTGGGTTTTTAATGGAGTTGGATATATAGGCCCTGTCAACAACAACTTCTTTTTCAGTTCCATCCGTTTCAATAACCGTTTCGGTCCGTCCCACCAGGCCTTTAAAACTTGGCCCTATCAGTCTGTTTCCATCGCGTGTATGACACGACAGACAGGCATTTTGTTTCATGATGGTCAGTCCAGGGTGTTCATCTTTCAGGTCAGGAGTGGTTTTTAACCAGGTGTCATAGTCTTCTGGATCAACTACATCAACAGTTGACAACATGTATGAATGCAACTGCCCGCAATACTCGGCACACAGAATATCATAAGTCCCTTTTTTTTGTGCAGTAAACCACATCCAGTTGCTGTCGCCGGCACCGCATCCTGTTTGATCCTGAAAGCAGGGATGTAGAGTGAATGGATAACATCTTTCGATTCAAGGTTGATTTTCACCGGCTTATCAACGGGTACGACGAGCGAATCGCTGACCTTGCCATCCGGGTAAATAAATGTCCATTTCCACATTTGGGCAATACCTTTCACTTGAAGTGCATTTTCCGGTACTTCGCGCATGGGTTTATACCCCGTCCAGCCAAACCAGAACATAATGACGACCAGGATAGTGGGTATGACGGTCCAGATAACTTCCAGTTTGTTGTTGTGCGTAATGTTGGTGCCGACCGGACTTCTTTTTTTATTGTATTTAAAAAGAAAATAGATCATCACAGCGGTTATGCCAACCAGTACAAAAATTGATACTCCCAGAATAAAATACAGTGTGGAATCAACTCCTTCAACAAAATTTGAAGCATTCATAAATGTTTGTTTTATCTTGTTAAATAATCAATGCTAACCATAAAAATGAAAAAGGCGAATAAGAAAATGACCACACCGATCATGAACCGGTAAATTTTCGGATCAAATTTTAAATGCATGAAATACAATCCGACGATCAACGATTTTACGGAGGCGATGAACAGGGCCATTGTCACGGTCATGGTCCGCAGTTTCCCACCATAAATGGAAATAAAAACCGTGAGAAAGGTGAGCAGCAGCAAAGCAGTCCAGGTGCCAAAATGTTCAGCATAACTCGTTATGTGTTCGTTTTTTTCCTGATCGGCCGTGTTGTTTATTTTATTTTCCATATTTTAATGAATTAAATATAATAAAGGAAAAAGGTAAATCCAGATCACATCAACAAGATGCCAGTACAATCCTGAGTTTTCCAGCAGGGAACCCCTGTCTTTGTTTACACGCCCTGTTTTCATGTAACGGATAACAAAGCCGATGAACACCCCCCCGACAATAACATGAAGGGCATGCAGACCGGTCATGAAAAAATAGAGGTAAAAGTACAGGCGCTCGCCCAGGGGAAGCGAATCGTAATGTTCCATCCCCGGAAACAGTCCGTGCTCGAATTTTGCACTCCATTCAAAGTATTTGATGACCAGAAAGATTAAGCCGGCAGCAATCGTTGCCGAAGACAGTGTGATGGCCAGTTTTGTATTGCCTTTTTGCAAAGCGGTGATGGCCATGGCAATGGTCATACTGCTCGTAAGCAGTACCGCCGTGTTGATTGTTCCCATCCAAACATTCAACTGGTATGAAGCCAAAAGAAAAGCATCCTGGTTCAGGTACCGATAGATCATATAGACGATAAACAATCCGCCAAATAAAAGCAGTTCGGTGTATAAAAACAACCACATGCCCATCTTTGAGGCTTTGGCATCAAATTTATGGCCCGAATTAGGTAAGACAAATGTGTGTTCCATGTTGTAAATTTTTGTTCTCTGTTATCCCGGGAAAACTGATATCATCCAATGTTTATTAAATTTTGGTCACTTACCAATATAGTTGAACATTATCCTTGTTTGGCATTGGGAAAATTATAGGGCCCCCCTTTGGTTAATTCAGGCATTTTATCAAAGTTATGCAGCGGGGGCGGCGAAGCGGTTTGCCACTCCAGGGTTATGCCATGCCAGGGATTATCACCTGCCTTTTTCCCGTTTAAATAGGCCGCGATCAGGTTGACGATCATCATGATAAGCCCCACAGCCAGTATCCACGAACCAACCGTGGAAACAATGTTAAGCGTATGAAATTGCGGAAGATAATCATAGTACCGTCGTGGCATGCCTTCAATACCTAATATTAGCATGGGAAAATAAAGGGTATTAAACCCGATGAACAGTAGTGCAAAAGCCATGTTGGCTATTTTTGTATTGTACATTTTACCATATATTTTGGGAAACCAGTAGTGCATTGCCCCGAAAAAAGCAAATCCTGCACCTCCAAACATCACATAATGAAAATGACCGACAACAAAGTAAGTGTCGTGTAAATGGATATCTGTGGCGAGGGCCCCCAGTACAAGTCCTGTTAATCCGCCAATCATAAAATTAAAAATAAAAGCCAGGGCAAACAGTAAGGGTACCTGAACATGAATAGATCCTTTGTAAAGTGTGGCTACCCAGTTAAATACTTTGACGGCAGTAGGAATGGCTACGAGAAACGTAATGATGGAAAAAATGATTGCAGCGTCACCGCTCATGCCCGAAGTAAACATATGATGGCCCCAGACAAAATAACCCATAAACGCAATGGCCATGGAGGAATAAGCAATGGCTTTGTACCCAAAGATGGTCCGCTGGGCAAAAGTGGGGATAATCTCCGATACAACACCCATGGCAGGCAGGGCCATAATATAAACAGCCGGATGCGAATAGATCCAAAACAGATGTTGATATAAAATCGGATCGCCACCGATGGCCGGATCAAACAGCCCGATACCGAACACACGTTCGGCAACGATCATCAACAGAGTAATGCCAATTACCGGAGTGGCCAGCAGTTGTATCCATGAAGTGGCGTATAATCCCCAGGAAAACAGGGGCATCTGGTTAAATCCCATGCCCGGTGTGCGCAGCCTGTGTATGGTCACAATAAAATTCAGGCCGGTAAGGATGGAAGAAAAGCCCAGGACAAAAGCAGCCAGAACAGCCATGGTAACGTTGGTCCCCGTTTTTACACTGTAAGGCGCATAAAAGGTCCAACCTGTATCGGCCGGGCCGTTCCCGAAAAGCAGTGTGGAGAGGGCAAACAATGCACCGATAACATATAGCCAGTAGGAGAGGAGGTTGAGCCTTGGAAAAGCCACATCATCAGTACCCAGCATCAGCGGAAGGAAAAAATTGCCGAATACGGCCGGAATGCTCGGTATGATAAATAAAAAGATCATGATAACACCATGCAGGGTGAATACCTAATTATAGGTTTGCGGCCCCATGATATCACGGCCGGGATTGAGCAGTTCCAACCTCATCGTTATGCCCAATCCTGCTGCTACGAGGAAAAATACGGTAATGGAATACAGATACATCAACCCTATTCTCTTGTGGTCAAGGGTGAAGAGCCAGGATAAAATCCCTTTTTTTGTATCGAAAAAATTTGTTTGTGGAATGGCAGCTACAGACATTGTTTATGCTTTATTGATTTTTTGGTTTGATTTTTTCTTCCTCTTAAAAACCATAGTGAACAACAGGCTCAGGGCTAACAAAAGAATTATACTACCTGAAACTTTTGTCACATTGAAGACATATTTTTTTCCTTTGGGGTCGTAACTAAAGCAGTAGTTGAGCACTTTATTGATGGTTTGGGACCAGCGCCCCTCCTGTGCCTCAACGATGGCCATTTTCAGGTCGAAAGGCAAAAAATAAGTACTTCCGTAAAGATACCGGGTAATTTTACCTTTTGGACTTAAAACAATCAGCGATGTGGGATGTACATATTGATCCCCTTCCTTTTTTACCTGGAACCCCACTTCATCAAGCAGTTTATTAATCGTTGCACTGTCACCGGTAAAAAATTTCCAGCCCTTTTTAGTATCACCATGCGAAACCAGTTTCGTATACGTTTTTTTCTTTTGCATGGCAAGGGGTGGCTTTTCGGATGAGCTGAAACTTACAGTAAATACCTGGAAATCTTTTCCCAGGTCTATATCCACCTTGTCCAGGGTATTGGCCAGGGCGTTAAGTAACGGACTGCACAAACCCGGACATTCATAATAAACCAGTACAAGAACGGTCGGTAATTTTAATTCCTCTTTGAGGTTTACCTTTTCAAACCGTTCATCGGTAAAAATGAGATCATCTGAAAGATAATGATCAAGATGTTCATAAACGCCAAGCTGGGGCGGAGCCGTATTAATTTCAGATACGGCACGAACAGAATTATACAACGCAAGAACGAAGATTAATGACAAAATGTAATGTTTCATTATCAGGAATTAAAAAGTTAATAAAGTGTTAATTTTCCGGCGGCTAATTTAGACTAAATAAAAATAA
>Ga0114931_10002919_pt1 | contig 21694 bp, 19 predicted proteins | sample 2SBtaG_FD_89579 | JGI IMG/M metagenome (GOLD analysis project Ga0114931, IMG submission 89579) | Deep subsurface microbial communities from Kolumbo volcano to uncover new lineages of life (NeLLi) - 2SBTROV14_V59a metaG | ecosystem: Environmental > Aquatic > Marine > Volcanic | place: Kolumbo... | reverse complement strand
CGCCACGCGGCTTCTCGATCACGACGCCAAGCGCCTTCACCTTCATCATACGATGCTTCGCGACGACGACAGCGAGGAACACTTGGCCACATCGGAGCAAATGCTGATGCATATCGACATAAAAGGGCCGCGCGCGACCCCCTTCGCACCGAAGATCGCCGCTCGGATCGCGGCCATCGCCGCCGATCACGCGGCGCTGCCGGCCCTCGATGGCCGGAGCCCTTGCATCGCCATCCGCCGGAGGGCGCGCGATGGGTGAGGGGGTGGTCTTGGGTGGCCTGGCCGGCAAACGGGTCGTCGTCACCGCCGCCGCGAGCGGCATCGGCCGGGCCATCGCGGCCGCCTTTCTCGACGCCGGCGCCCGGGTTCACGCCTGCGATATCGATGCCCCGGCGTTGGCCGCCTTCGCCAACGCGGCGCCGGGGCTCGGGCATACGGTCGCCGACGTCGCCGTTCCGACCGAGGTCGACCGCTTATTCGACGCCGCCGAAGCGGGGCTCGGTGGGCTCGACATCCTGATCAACAACGCCGGCATCGCCGGGCCGACGGCGCCGGTCGAGGCGGTGGCGATCGAAGACTGGCGGCGGACCATCGCCGTCAACCTCGACGGTCAATTTCTGTGCCTGCGCCGGGCGGTGCCGCTGTTGAAGGCGGCCGGCGGCGGGGCGATCGTCAATCTATCCTCGGCGGCGGGGCTGTTCGGCTTTCCCTTGCGCACGCCCTACGCGGCCTCGAAATGGGCCATCGTCGGGCTGACCAAGTCGCTATCCATCGAGCTCGGACCCCACGCCATCCGGGTCAACGCGATCTGCCCCGGCCCGGTATCGGGGCCGCGTATCGACCGGGTAATCGCCGCCGACGCCAAGGCCCGGGGCGTCGACCCCGAGGAAGTGCGCGACGGCTATGTGAGCCGACTCTCGCTGCGGCAGTTCATTCCGCCCGAGGACGTCGCCGCGATGGCGCTCTATCTCTGCTCCGACGCCGGCGCGCGGATCAGTGGCCAGGCCCTGGCCGTCGACGCCGATACCCACACCCTGGCCTAGGCTCCGACGCTCTCGCACCAGCGGCGCCACAGGGTTCGATAGGTCGCTTCGAGCCCTTGGGTGAAGCCCTTGGCGTCGGTCAGCGGGCCGCGCAGGACCCGGGTGCGGAGCGTCGCGCGCAAGCCGGCCAGGCGGTCGCGGTCGGCGGCGTATTTGGCGGCGGTGGCGACGTAGGCGTCGGGCGACGGCGCGATCATGTCGTCGAGGCCGAGGCCGCCCAGCAAGCTGGCGCCGACCCTTCCAGCGTGGCGGTCGCCGGCCAGCGTAATCACCGGCACCCCCATCCACAGCGCCTCGCAAGTGGTGGTGGCGCCGTTGTAGGGGGCCGGGTCGAGGCCGATGTCGATCTCGCGATAGAGCGCCAGATGGGCGGCGACGCTGGTCGCTTGCCCGTAGAGGTCGAGGCGGTCGGCGGCGATGCCGCGTTCGGCGAACAGCTTGGCGACGCGGTCGCGTGTTTCGGCGTCGCCGAGCGCCCGGGCCTTGAGCATCAACCGCGAGCCCGGCACCGCGTCGAGCACGGCGGACCAGAGCTTGAGCGTGGTCGGGCTCAGCTTGGCCAGGTTGTTGAACGAGCCGAAGGTCACCGTCCCCCGGGCCAGGGCCGGCAGCGGCGCCACCCCGGGGGCGTCCTCGGGCGGCCGGTAGCAGAGGAAGCCGCCGTCGAGACGGATCAGGGTCTCGCGGCAGCGCCGGTCGGCGATCCCCGGCGGATCGGCGCGGGCGTCGCTCAAGCGATAGTCGATGGCGCCGAGGCCGGTGGTGTCGGGATAGCCGAGATAGGAAATCGCCAGCGGCGCCGGGCGGCGGGCGAAAACGCCCAGCCGGTGGCCGCCGGTATGGCCGGCGAGGTCGACCAGGATGTCGATGCGGTCGGCGCGCACTTGGGCGGCCACGGCGTCGTCGTCATGGCCGCCGAGATCGCGCCAGACGTCGACCAGGCCGCGCAGCCGCTGGGTGATGGCGTCGGGCCGGGCGACGTCGGCGTAAGCGAAGACCTCGAAACCGCGACGATCGTGGGCGGCGAGAACCGGTTCGATGAAATAGGCCACCGAATGGGCGCGCAGGTTGGGCGAGACATAGCCCAGGCGCAAGCGGCGCTCGGGTTGCGGCCGGTTGTCGGGATGATCGGTAAAGGCCGCGACCGAAGCCACATGACAGGCGGCCCAGCGGCGATGCTCGGCGTGGAGCGCGTCCGCGTCGATGCAATCGTCGTAATGCAGCGCCAACAGCAGCCCGGAATGGGCATCGGCGCGGCGTGGGTCGGCGGCCAGCGCCCGACGATAGAGCGCGATGGCCTCGGCCGCGCGACCCTGTTCGGCGCGGGCGCCGGCGAGATTGGCGAGGGCGTCGGCATGGCGCGGATCGCGGGCGATGGCGCGCTCGAAGGCCGCCGCCGCCGCGCCGAGCCGACCCTGGTCGCGCAGGGTGGCGCCGAGATTGGCCTCGGCGTCGACGTGCTCGGGGGCGATGGCGAGGGCGCGGTGGAAACTGGCGACGGCGTCGTCGTATTGGCCGAGGCCGGCGAGGGCGGTGCCGAGGTTGCAATGCGCGGCGGCGCTGGCGTCGTCTTGCTCGATCGCCAGGCTTAGCGCGGTCACGGCGTCGTCGAGCCGGCCGCGCGCGAGGGCGATGACGCCGAGCAGGTGATGAAACGGGGCGGGGTGCTTGGTTCCGCGCGCCAGGCCGCGCCGGCAGATCGTCTCGGCGCCGGCGGCGGCGCCGGCGCGAAACAGAGCGAGAGCGCGGTCGAGCGGCGCGCCACCAGCGCTCGGTTGGCGTTTTGTCGCGGTCGGACGCGTGGCGCGGCGTTGGCTCTTGCGACGGAGCTGTCTTGTGCCCAGCGTGGCCCCCTCGAGTGTCGTATCCCAGATCGCTTCCGCGCGGCGAGCACGGGCCGCCTAGTGTCGCGCCACGCCGGTTAACTACTCGTTAACCGTCGTCGCCGGACGCGAAGACGGTTGTCGCCGGGCGGGCTAGACACTAGCTTGTGGGGCGTGGCCGCTCGCGGCCCGTTCCCCTTCCGCCGCCCGCGGTATCCGGCCAGAGCCTTGCCGCCGCGCCGAGCCGGCATCACCGAAACGAGAGAATCCCCATGTTTTCGACCCACTCCCGCGCCATTGCCCTGGCCTTCTCACTCGCGCTCCTGACCACGTCACCCCTGACGGCGGCCCTGGCCCAAAGCGACAACGATCCCGTGGTCGCGACGGTGAACGGTAGCGATATCCGTCTTTCCGATGTCTCGGCCTTCCAGCGGGGCCTGCCGGACCAGTATCGCAACCTGCCGATGTCGACGCTGTTCCCGATGCTCGTCGACCGCCTGATCGACCTCAAGCTGGCCGCCAACAAAGCGCGGGCGAGCGGCCTTCGCGACGACCAGGAAGTGGTCCGCCGCATGGCCCAGGCCGAGGACGCGGTGTTGCGTGAGGTCTATCTCGGACGCGCCATCGCCGCCCGCCTAACCGACGAGGCCCTGCGCCAGCGTTACGATGCCTTCCTCAAGAATTATGCCGGCAAGGAAGAAATCCGCGCCCGCCACATCCTGGTGAAGACCGAGGACGAGGCAAAGGCGATCATCGCCGAGCTCAAGTCGGGCGCCAATTTCGCCGATCTCGCCAAGGCCAAATCGACCGGCCCCTCGGCCGCCCAGGGCGGCGACCTCGACTACTTTACCCGCGACGCCATGGTCCCCGAGTTCGCCGACGCGGCCTTCGCGCTGGCCCCCGGTACCTTCACCGAGACCCCGGTCAAGACCCAGTTCGGCTGGCATGTGATCAAGGTCGAGGATCGCCGCACCGCGCCGCCGCCGGCGTTCGAGGACATGCGCGCCAAGCTTGGCGATCAGATGACCGGCGATATCGTGCGCGAAATTTTCGCCGAACTGCGCAAGGGCGCCACGGTCGAGCGCTTCAACATCGACGGCAGCCCGGTCGCGCCCACCGGCCAGGATTGATGCCGGGCGTGGTCGGCGTCAGCTTTTCGACACGCTTCGCCGACCGAAGACGCGCCGTTCGCTGAAGCCGAGTTCGACCGTGATAACTGCCGCGTAGATCGCGCCGATCCAGGCCAGGGACGTCGGCTGCCTGGTCCACAGATGGCCGACGAGGAGGGCCACGGTGAGGCCCATCAGCCCGAGCCCGATGCTGATCAGGCCGGCCCGGCTGCCGGTCTTCGCGCGCAGTCGCAGATTGGCGGCCGAAACCCCGATCGAGACCAGAAGGAAGGTCATCGACGAGAAGGCGGCGATGACCTCGAGCCCGCCGGCCAGGGTGAAGCCCAGGGCGAGGGCGGTCAACGTGACCACCGCCAGCCAGGGCACGTCGTATCGATCGCGGAACGAAAACGCGACCGGCAGCCGCGCGTCGGTGGCCATGCCGGCCATCAGGCGGGCGGCGCCGAAGGCGGTGGCGTTGATCGCCGACGAGGTCGCCAGCAGCGCCGCCAGGCCGACCAGCACCACGCCGATCTCGCCCAGCACCGGCTCGGCCGCCGCCGCCAGCGCGTATTCCTTGGCCGCGACCAGGGCGTCGAGCGTCAGATTGCCGATCCCGACCACGGCGAGGGTGATGTAGATCGCCGTGGTGATGATGATCGAGCCGTAGATCGCGCGCGGGATGGTGCGATGCGGGTTACGGGTCTCGCAGACCGCGTTGGTGATCAGCTCGAAACCCTCGAAGGCGACGAAGATCAAGGCCCCGGCGATGAATGGCGAGACCGCGCCATGATCGAACACGGGGGTCAGGTAATCGGCCCGGACCGTGGTCAGACCGGCGACGGCGAACACCGCCAGCATGGCGATCTTGACATAGACCACCAGGTCCTCGGCGATGCCGCTGGCCCGCGTGCCGACCAGGTTGACGACCGTGAAGAACAGTAACACGCCGGCCGAGAGCGCCATCCGCGTCGCCGTCGAATGGGGGACGCCGAGGAGATCGGCGCCATAGGCGCCGAAGGTGAAGGCATAGAGCGCCAGCGTGCCGACATAGCCGACCACCATCGTCCAGCCGGCGATCCCGGCGATGTTGGGATAGGCGGGAAAGGCGTGTTCGAGATAGGTGAAGCTGGCGCCGTCGCTGTGATAGGCGAGCGCCAGGCGGACGTATGAATAGCCGGCGGCGAGCGCGATCAGGCTGCCGATGGCGAAGGCGATCGGGGCGGCGTGGCCGCTGATGCCGACGGCGAGACCGAGGACCGAGAAGATGCCGCCGCCGATCATGCCGCCGACGCCCATGGCGATCAGCTCGCGCAGACCGAGCTTTCCGGTACTCGGCCGCTCGCCTCCGGTCATGATCGCCCCGCAGCTTACGCCCGCTCGAAGCCGCGGACGACCTCCCAATCGGTGACCCGGCGGTCGTATTCGAGCTGTTCCCAGCGTCCGGTGTGGACGTAGTGATCGACCACCGCGTCGCCGAGGGCGGCGCGCAGCGCGGCCGAGCCGTCGAGCAGGGCGATCGCCTCGCGCAGGGTCTTGGGAATCTCGCGCAAGCCCTCGGCGGTATAGGCGTCGCCGCTGAAGATCGGTTCCAGCTCGAGCTCGTTTTCGATCCCGTGCAGGCCGGCGGCGAGCATCGCCGCGTAGGCCAGATAGGGATTGGCGTCGGCGCCGGGGATGCGGCATTCGATCCGGGTCGCCGGCCCCTGGCCCAGGAGGCGGAAGCCGGCGGTGCGGTTGTCGCCGCTCCAGACCATCCGCGTCGGCGCGAAGGAGCCGGCCTGGAAGCGCTTGTACGAGTTGATGTAGGGCGCCAGGAAATAGGTCATCTCGTCGGCCAGCGCGAGCAACCCGGCGAGGTAGTGGCGGAACAGTTTCGACATGCCATGCGGCGCCGCCGGGTCGTGGAACATGGGCGCGTCGTTCTCGGCGTCCCACAGCGACGAATGAATATGGCAACTGCTGCCGGCCAGGTCGTAGCGCCACTTGGCCATGAAGGTCAGGCTCTTGCCTTGCGAGATCGCGATCTCCTTGGCGCCGTTCTTGAAGATCGAATGGCGGTCGGCCATCTCCAGCGCCTCGGCGTAGTAGAGATTGATCTCCTGCTGACCGGGTCCCCATTCGCCCTTCGAGTTCTCGACCGGTATCCCGGCGCCGTCCATGTGGTTGCGGATGGCGCGGATCAGCGCCTCGTCCTTCGAGGTCTGGAGGATATGGTAGTCCTCGATATACCAGCCGCTGGAGGCGAGCTCCTTGTAATCCTTGCGGCGCGCCTCGTCGTAGCTTTCGTTGAAGGCGTAGCATTCGAGCTCCGAGGCCATCTTGGCGACCAGGCCCTTCTCGGCCAGGCGGGCGAGCTGGCGCTTCAGGATCGAGCGCGGCGCGTGCGCCACCGGATTGCCGTGGTCGTCGCGGCAATCGCCGATCACCAGCGCCGTCGCCGGCAGCCAGGGGATGCGGCGGAGCGTCGCCATGTCGGGGGCGATCGCGAAGTCGCCGTAGCCGCGCTCCCACGACGAGGCCTGGTAGCCGGGCACCGGCTCCATGTCGATATCGACCGCCAGCAGATAATCGCAGCCGTGGGTTTCCTCTAGCGATTGGTCGAGGAAGAAATGCCCGGTCATGCGCTTGCCCAAAAGCCGCCCCTGCATGTCGGGGAAGCAGACCAGGACGGTGTCGATCTCGCCCGTCCCGACCAGGGCGCGCAAGCCGTCGAGATCAAGGTTTCCACTCATTTTTTCGACGATCCTCTCGTGATGTGTTTCGCGACGGCCCGATGGCGGCGGCCCGGTTCGCCGGGCCGGGGGAGTATCCCCGACCGGGGGCGGTTCAACAAGGGGCTGGTCGGCGACCCCTCGTTTCCGCTTTACTCGGATCATGCAGCGAACCCCGATCGTGATCGATTGCGACCCCGGCCAGGACGACGCCATCGCCCTGTTCCTGGCCCTGGCCTCGCCCGAGGCCCTCGATGTCGGGGCGATCGTCACCGTCGCCGGCAATGTCGGTCTCGCGCGGACCACGGCCAACGCGCTCACGATACGCGCCGCCGCCGGGCGGGCCGACGTGCCGGTTCATGCCGGTTGCCCGCGCCCGATCCTGGCGCCGCCGCCGTCGGCCGCCCATGTCCACGGCGAAAGCGGCATCGACGGCGCCGATCTGCCCGAGGTCGTGGCCCAACCCGATCCGCTCCACGGCGTCGACGCCCTGATCGCGCGGGCGCGCGCCGGCGATGGCGATCTCACCGTGGTCGCGCTGGGGCCGTTGACCAATCTCGCCCTGGCCATCGTCAAGGCGCCCGACATCCTGTCCCGCATTCGCGAGATCGCGATCATGGGCGGGGCTATGGCCGGCGGCAACGTCACCCCGGTGGCCGAATTCAACATCCATGCCGATCCCGAGGCGGCGGCGGTGGTCTTCAATGCCGGCGCGCCGATCGCCCTGTTCGGCCTCGACGTGACCCATCAAGTGGTGGCGACCGAGGCTCGGGTGGCGGCGATCGCGGCCATCGACACGGTCGCGGCGCGGGCCGTCGCCGGCATGTTGCGGCGTCATCTCGTGGGTCCGGAGGACGATGCCGAGGGAGCCTTTTTGCACGATCCCTGCGTGATCGCCTATCTGCTGCGACCCGATCTATTCACGCTTTCGCCGATGACCGTGACGATCGAAACCGCGAGCCCGCTCACCCGGGGGCAGACGGTGGTCGAGCGCCGTCCCGAGGGCGTCGCCAACGCCCGGGTGGCGACTGCGGTCGACGCCGACGGCTTCTTCGCGCTGCTGACCGAGCGCTTGGCGCGGCTCTGAACGACGATGGAGACGAGACCGATGTATACACTCTACTACGCGCCCGTAACGGCGGCCTTCGCGCCGCATGCGGTGCTCGAGGAACTGGGACTCGATTACGCGTTGGCGCCGGTCGACATCTCGCGCGACAAGCCCCGCGATCCGGCCTACCTCGCGCTCAATCCCAACGGCTGGGTGCCGACCCTGGTCGACGAGAACGGGCCGATGCACGAGGCGGCGGCGATCGTTATCTACCTGGCCGACAAGCATGGCGCGACCGAACTCGCGCCCTCGGCCACCGATCCGGACCGGGGGTCATTTCTCAAATGGTTGATCTATATGGCCGATACGCTTCAGGTCGCCTATCAGATGCATTTTTATCCGGAGCGTCATTCGACCGATCCGGCCGCCATCCCGGCGATCCAGGCCAAGGCGGCCGAGCGCCTGGAGACCGTCTGGGGGCGGCTCGAGGCGGCGCTCGACCCCGGACCTTATCTGTTGGGCTCGCGCTACAGCGCCTGCGACATCTATCTCTATATGCTGGCGACCTGGCACCCCGAAGGCGAAGCGTTCCTGGCCCGCGTGCCCCGGATCGCGGCCTGCGTCGACTTGGTGACGCGACGACCGGCGATCCGCCGGGTGATGACGGCGCACGGCCTCGAATAAACGCGCATCGCTCCTGGAATCCGCCGGTCGAGCCCCAATTTCTAGTATGATGTCGCGAGGCCGCCGATGACGCGTCGGTGGCACCCCGGGTGAGGGATTGGCGAGGAACCATGGCCAAGGGCGACGACAAGCTCCCATCGCGGGCGGCGTCGGCCGACGTCGACGCCTTCCTGCGCCGGGTCGCGGCGGTGCCGCCGCCACGGCCGGCGGGCGGGCGCGGGCGGCTGATCTTCGCCATGGACGCCACCGCCAGCCGCGAGCCGACCTGGGATCGCGCCTGCCAGCTTCAGGGCGAAATGTTCGAGGCCACGGCGGAACTCGGCGGACTCGACGTCCAACTGGTCTATTTCCGGGGCTTCGGCGAATGTCGCCACAGCAAATGGGTGGCCGATTCGCGCGCCCTGGTCGGCTTGATGACCGCGGTGTCGTGCCGCGGCGGCTTCACCCAGATCGGCAAGGTCCTGCGCCACGCCATCAAGGAGACCAAGCGCGAGCGGGTCGGCGCCCTGGTCTTCGTCGGCGACTGCATGGAGGAAGACGTCGACGCGCTCTGCCACTTGGCCGGCGAACTCGGACTTCTCGGCGTGCCGGCGTTCATCTTTCACGAAGGCGGCGAGCCGGTCGCGGCCGGCGCCTTTCGCCAGATCGCGCGCCTGACCAAGGGCGCCTATTGTAGCTTCGACGCCGCCAGCGCGGCGCAATTGCGCGATCTTCTCGGCGCCGTCGCCGTATACGCCGCCGGGGGCCGCAAGGCGCTCGAGGACTATGGCCAGCGCGCCGGCGCGACGGTCCTCCAGATCGCTCGACAGGTACGCTGATTGGCCGTCGGGGGTCGGTGATGCTCGCCTACCTGCTGCTCGGAATGGCTCTTCTCATCGTCATTCTTCTGTGCGCGCGCTGGATCGCGCAAACCGACCCGGCGATCCTGGCGGCGGTGGTCAAATGGGTCGGTGGCACGCTGGTCGGGCTGCTGTTGATCTTCCTCGCGGTACGCGGCCGCCTGGGAACGATGCTGTGGGTGGCCGGCGTGGCGCTGGCCTTGATCCCCGTCCTGCGGCGGATGGTCGCGATCGGCAACATGGCGCGCTCGCGGATGGGGCCGTCGGGCGGACAGACTTCCGACATCGAGACCGACCATCTGCGCATGACCCTCGATCACGACAGCGGCGCCATGAGCGGCACGGTCCTCAAGGGCGATCACGCCGGGCGGGCGCTCGACGATCTCGGGCTCGACGATCTGCTGGCGCTGTTGGCCGCGTTCGAGGCCGCCGACCCGCCCTCGGCGCGGCTTCTGGAGACCTATCTCGACCGTAGCCGGCACGACGATTGGCGCGATGTTCGCGAGGCCCGCGCCCATCGCGCGAGAGGCCCCGCGCGCAATGGCATGACGGCCGAGGAGGCGCGCGAGATTCTCGGCGTCGGGCCGGACGCGAGCGAGAGCGACATCCGCGAGGCCCACCATCGCTTGATGCAGCGCAATCACCCCGATCACGGCGGCTCGACCTATCTCGCGGCGCGCATCAATCTGGCCAAGGAAGTTCTGCTTCGAGGCTGAGGCCGCGATCCGCGACAAACGCCCGTGTCGGGATTACTATCCGCGCCGTATTGGCGTGACATTCGAGCGAGGAGGGGGACGTGACGCGACCCGTACGCAAGGCCGTATTCCCGGTCGGCGGCCTGGGCACCCGGTTCCTGCCGGCGACCAAGGCGATGCCCAAGGAAATGCTGACGGTGGTCGACAAGCCGCTGATCCATTACGCGGTCGAGGAGGCGCAGGCGGCCGGGATCGAGGAATTCATCTTCGTCACCGGCCGCGGCAAGACCGCGATCGAGGACCACTTCGACCACTCGCAGGAACTCGACGATACCCTGGCGGCGCGCGGCAAGACCGAGGCTTTGGAACAGATCAGGGCCTGGATGCCGGGGCCGGGGCGGGTCGCCTATACCCGCCAGCAAGAGCCCCTGGGCCTTGGCCACGCGGTCTGGTGCGCGCGCAATCTGGTCGGGAACGAGCCCTTCGCGGTGCTGCTCGCCGACGACCTGGTGCTGGCGAAGACGCCCTGCCTGCGCCAGCTCGTCGATGCCCAGGCCGGCACCGGCGGCAACATGGTCGCGGTAATGGACGTGCCGCGCGCCGACACCCGGCGCTATGGCGTGCTCTACGTGGTCGCCGACGACGGCCGTACGGTCGCGGTCGCGGGCCTGGTCGAGAAGCCCGAGCCCGAGGACGCGCCCTCGACGCTCTCGATCATCGGCCGCTATATCCTGATGCCCGAGGTGTTCGATCATCTCGGCCGCCAGGAGCGCGGGGCGGGGGGCGAAATCCAGCTCACCGACGCGCTGGCGGCGATGATCGGCGCGCAACCGTTCCACGGCCTGCGCTTCGAGGGCACCCGCTTCGATTGCGGCGACAAGGTCGGCTTTCTCAAGGCCAACATCGCCTTCGGTCTCGAACGCGAGGACCTGGCCGACGAGCTGCGCGCCTTCATCGACGACTACCGGCGCGACGCTTAAGGTAGTTCTAAGGAAGTTTCCCTAGACCAGGGGGCGAACCAAGGATCACGGGCTTGGGGGTCCAGCCATGCGCATCGCCATGATCGGCACCGGCTACGTCGGCCTGGTGTCGGGCGCCTGTTTCTCGGAGTTCGGCGTCGACGTGGTCTGCGTCGACAAGGACGCCGACAAGATCGCCCGCCTGGAAGGGGGCGAAATCCCGATCTACGAGCCCGGTCTCGACACCCTGGTGTTCGGCAACAAGCACGCCGAGCGCCTGTCCTTCACCACCGACACCGAGGCCGCCGTCAAGGGCGCCGACGCGGTGTTCATCGCCGTCGGCACGCCGAGCCGGCGCGGCGACGGCCACGCCGATCTCAGCTATGTCATGGACGCCGCGCGCGATATCGCCGCCGCGCTCGACGGCTATACCGTGGTGGTCACCAAATCGACCGTGCCGGTGGGGACCGGCCGCCGGGTCGGCGCGCTGATCCGCGAGGTCAGGCCGGACGCCGATTTCGATATCGCTTCCAACCCCGAATTCCTGCGCGAGGGGTCGGCGATCAATGACTTCATGCGCCCCGACCGGGTCGTGGTGGGTACCAGTTCGGAACGCGCGGCGGCGGTGCTGAGCGAGCTCTATCGGCCGCTCTATCTGATCGAGACGCCGGTGCTGGTGACCGCGATCGAGACCGCTGAGTTGATCAAATACGCGGCCAACAGCTTTCTCGCCACCAAGATCACCTTCATCAACGAGATCGCCAATCTTTGCGAGACGGTCGGCGCCGACGTTCACGACGTCGCCCGGGGCATCGGCCTGGACGGCCGCATCGGGCGCAAGTTTCTCCACCCCGGCCCCGGCTACGGCGGCAGTTGCTTCCCCAAGGATACCCTGGCCCTGGTGCGCACGGCGCAGGAATACGGGGCGCCGATGCGGATCGTCGAACAGGTTGTCCACGTCAACGAGGAACGCAAGCGGCGCATGGCCGACAAGATCGTCGCCGCCTGCGGCGGCAGCGTCGGCGGTAAGACCATCGGCGTCCTCGGCCTGACCTTCAAGCCCAACACCGACGACATGCGCGACGCGCCCAGCCTAGTCATCCTGCCGGTGCTGGCCGCGGCCGGCGCGACCGTGCGCGCCTTCGATCCCGTCGGCATGGACGAGGCGCGGCGCGATCTGCCCCAGGTGGTCATGTGCGACGATGCCTATTCCGCGCTCGACGGCGCCGATGCCCTGGTGGTGTTGACAGAATGGAACGTCTTCCGGGGGATCGATATCGAGCGCGTGACGGAAACCATGAGGAGCAAGGTAGTGGTCGATCTTCGCAACATCTATGATCCCGAACAGTGGCGCGTCGCCGGTTTCGCTTATGTCGGCATCGGCCGCGGCACGGAGCCCTCGACCAATGGCTGAAGCGGCGATCATGAGCGGGCGGGCACTGAACCCAACCATCTTGCGCGAATACGATATCCGAGGCGTGGTCGGCGGGACCCTGTTCGTCGACGATGCCTGGGCCATCGGCCGCGCTTTCGCCACCCTGATGGCGGCGCGCGACGCCGGCCGGCGGGTCTGCGTCGGCTATGACGGGCGGTTGAGCTCGCCCGAGCTCGAGGCGGCGCTGGTCGACGGATTGACCGCCGGCGGCATCGAGGTCGCGCGGATCGGTCGCGGGCCGTCGCCGATGCTCTATTTCGCGGTCCATCACCTCGACGCCGACGGCGGCATCATGATCACCGGTTCGCATAATCCGCCCGATCAGAACGGCTTCAAGATGATGATGGGCAAGCGCTCGTTCTTCGGCGCCGACATCGTCGAACTCGGCCAGGTGGCGGCGTCGGGAAAATACGTCGCCGGCGCCGGCGCGGTCGTCGACCGGCCGGTCTTCGACGCTTATGTCGACCGCTTGCTTGCCGATTTCACCGGCAAGCGGCCGCTGAAGGTCGCCTGGGACGCCGGCAACGGCGCCGCCGGCGAGGTCATGACCCGGCTTACCGCCCGCTTGCCGGGCGAGCACCGCCTGCTCAACGAGGTCATCGACGGCCTCTTTCCGGCCCATCACCCCGATCCGACCGTGGCCGAGAACCTGGCCCAGTTGATCGAGGCGGTGCGCGCCGGGGGCTGCGACCTCGGCATCGCCTTCGATGGCGATGGCGACCGCATCGGCGTGGTCGATGGGCGCGGGCGTATCTTGTGGGGCGATCAGTTGATGGCCATCCTCGCCGCCGACGTGCTGCGCGACCACCCAGGCGCGACCATCATCGCCGACGTCAAGGCCAGCCAGGTGCTGTTCGACGAGATCGCCAGGCTCGGCGGCAAGCCGCTGATGTGGCGCACCGGGCATTCGCTGATCAAATCGAAGATGGCCGAGACCGGCGCGCCGCTGGCCGGCGAGATGAGCGGCCATATCTTCTTCGCCGACCGCTTCTACGGCTTCGACGACGCGCTCTACGCGGCCGTGCGGCTGCTTTCGATCGTCGCCGCCGGCGACGACGATCTCGCCGCCATGCGCGACCGCCTGCCGATGGTGGTCAACACCCCCGAGGTTCGCATTCCCTGCCCCGAGGCGCGCAAGTTCGCGGTGGTCGAGGAAATCCAGGCCCGCTTGCGCGCCGCCGGCATCGCCTTCAACGACATCGACGGCGTCCGCGTGAAGACCGCCGACGGCTGGTGGCTGCTCAGGGCCTCGAACACCCAGGCCGTGCTGGTCGCCCGCTGCGAGGCCGCCGACGAGGCCGGCCTGGCCCGCGTCAAGGCCGCCGTGGTCGTTCAACTCAAGGCTTCGGGGATCGAACCGCCGGCGTTTTGATCCCGCTTCAGATCGCCGCCGTCGCGACCTCCAAGCCGCCTCGATAGATCATGTCGATCGCCACGTAGGCGACGATGGCGAGCCCGATATAGGCGATCCAGTGGTGGTGCTCCAAAAGCTTGGCGATGTAGTTCGAGGCCACGGCCATCAAGGCGACCGACAACGCCAGCCCGAAGATCAGCACCCAGAAATGCTCATGCGCCGCGCCGGCGACGGCGATCACGTTGTCGAGCGACATCGACACGTCGGCGACGACGATCGCCATCATCGCCTGAAAAAAGGTCTTGGGCTTGGGCCGGGGGTTGGCCGGGTCGATGGCGGCCGGGCCATGGTCGGTGGCGCCGACGGATTGGACGCTTGGCGGGTTCATCTGGCCGATGCGAAGCTCGCGCCACATCTTCCAGCACACCCACAGAAGGAGTAAACCGCCGGCCAGCGTCAGGCCGATGATGGCGAGCAGATGAAACGCCGCCGTGGCGAACATGATGCGCAGCACGGTGGCGACGATGATGCCGATGCAGATCGCCCGTCGTCGGATTTCCGGCGCCAGCCCGGCCGCCGCCATGCCGATAATGATCGCGTTGTCGCCGGACATGACGATGTCGATGACGATGACGCTGCCCAGGGAAGCGATCTCGGGCCCAGCTAAAAATTCCCACACGCTCGGATGGCCGTGAATTGGTGATGTCCCGGGGCATACATAGGCGGCCGCGCGTGATCGAGCAAGCCGCCGGCCGCGTGCTTTACCGCCACCGATCCGAATGCTAGGTAGGGGCGTGCGCGAGGGTGCGGATCGATGGCGACGATTTCAAGTGAGGGGATTTCCGGCGCGGCGGCCCGAGCGCCGGGAATGCGGGATTTCGAGGATCTGCGCGCGCCCCTGCGGGCGCTGTGCCGGCGCTTTCCCGGCGACTATTGGCGCCGCCTCGACCGCGAGCGCGCCTATCCCCGCGACTTCGTCGCCGCCCTGACCGAGGCCGGCTTTCTCGCCGCCCTCATCCCCGAGACCCATGGCGGCAGCGGGCTCGGTCTCGCCGCAGCCGCCGCGATCATGGAGGAAATTCACCAATCTGGTTGTAACGGCGCCGCCTGCCATGCCCAGATGTACGTCATGGGAACTCTGCTGCGCCACGGATCGGAGGCCCAGAAGACGGCCTATCTCCCGGCCATCGCCAGCGGCGAACTCCGGCTCCAGGCCTTCGCCGTGACCGAGCCCGAGAGCGGCAGCGACACGACCTCCTTAAAGACCCGCGCGCGTCGCCACGGCGACCGCTACGTGATTGATGGCCGCAAGGTGTTCATCTCGCGGGCCGAGCATTCCGATCTGATGCTGCTCCTGGCCCGGACCACGCCGCTCGACCAGGTGACCCGGCGCGGCGACGGTCTGAGCGTGTTCCTCGTCGATATGCGCGACGCCGTCGGTCACGGGCTCGCCATCCAGCCGATCCGCACCATGATCAATCATGCCACCACCGAGATCCTGTTCGACGGCCTCGAGGTCCCGGCCGCCAATCTGATCGGGGTCGAGGGCGAGGGCTTCCGCTACATCCTCGACGCCATGAACGCCGAGCGCGTCCTGATCGCCGCCGAATGCATCGGCGATGCTCGCTGGTTCATCGCCAAGGCCAGCGACTACGCCCGCGACCGGGTCGTGTTCGGGCGGCCGATCGGCGCCAATCAGGGGGTTCAGTTCCCCATCGCCCGCGCCCATGCCGCGACCGAGGCGGCGGCGCTGATGGTGGCCCACGCGGCGGCGCTGTTCGATGGCGGCGAAAAATGCGGGGCCGAGGCCAACATGGCCAAGCTTTTAGCCTCGGAAGCCTCGTGGGCGGCGGCCGACATGTGCCTGCAAACCCACGGCGGCTTCGGCCTGGCCGAGGACTTCGATATCGAGCGCAAGTTTCGCGAAACCCGGCTCTACCGGATCGCGCCGATCTCGACCAACCTCATCCTCGCCTATCTCGGCGAGCATGTGCTCGACCTGCCACGGTCCTACTGATCCGAGGAAACCCATGACCGAAACCGACTTTTCCGCCTGGGTCGGCCGCCGCGAGACCCGCGCCGACATGATCGCGCCGGGACCGGTGACGCGGCTGGCGGCGACCTTCGATCGCGACGATCCGCCGCCAAAGGCCGGCGACGCGCTGCCGCCGGGCTGGCATTGGCTCTATTTCCTCGGCGCCAGCCGGCAATCGCTTCTCGGCGCGGACGGCCACACCACCCGGGGCGAGTTCCTGCCGCCGGTCGATCTGCCGCGCCGCATGTGGGCCGGGGGGCGGATCGGCTTCCACGCCGACTTGCGCATCGGCGAGCCGGTCGAGCGGGAGAGCGAAATCGTCTCGATCACGCCCAAGCGCGGCCGCGCCGGGGCGCTGGTTTTCATTACCGTGCGCCACCGCGTCTCGGGGCCAGCCGGGCTCGCGGTCGAGGAGGAGCACGACATCGTCTTTCGCGAACCGCCGCGCCCCGATGCGCCGCCACCGATCCCGCCGCGCCCGCCCGGGGATGGGGCCTGGGAGCGGATCGTCCACCCCGATCCGGTGCTGCTGTTCCGCTTTTCGGCGCTCACCTTCAACGGCCATCGCATCCACTACGACCACCCCTACGCCACCGGGGTCGAGGGCTATCCGGGGCTGGTCGTCCACGGCCCGCTGATCGCGCTCTTGCTGCTCGATCTGTTGCGGCGCCGCTCGCCGTCGCGCCCGACGTTCTTCGACTACCGCGCCTACGCGCCGCTGTTCGACGACGCGCCGTTCGCGCTGCGCGGCGCGCCCTCGGGCGACGGCGCGGCCACCTTGTGGGCTGCGCGGCCCGACGGCGGCCTCGCCATGCAAGGAACGGCGACCCTCGGCGACGGCGCTTGACGGCGGCTCGTTCGCGGCGATGATGCCGGCAAGCAGGGGAGGAGGACCCATGGACTATCGCGTTCTCGGCCGCAGCGGCGTTCGCGTCTCGCCGCTCTGTCTCGGCACCATGATGTTCGGCGCCGCCAGCGACGCGGCGACGGCGACGCGGATCATCGACGCCGCCCGCGACGCCGGCGTCAACTTCATCGACACCGCCGATCAGTATGCGAAAGGCGCGTCGGAGCGCATCGTCGGGCCGGCGGTGGCGGCGGCGCGCGATCACTGGGTGGTGGCGACCAAGGCCGCCAACCCGATGGGCGAGGGGCCGAATGCGCGCGGGCTGTCGCGGCGCTGGTTGATGCGGGCGATCGACCAGTCGCTCGCGCGCCTCGGCCTCGATCACGTCGATATCTTCTATCTCCACCGCGAGGACCCCGATACCGCACTCGACGAAACCTTGCGCGCCGTTGGCGACATCATCAAGGCCGGCAAGGCGCGCTATTTCGGGCTCAGCAACTTCCGCGCTTGGCGCCATGCCGAGGTGATCCGCTTGTGCGACGCCCTCGGCGTGCCGCGGCCCATCGCCAGCCAGCCCTATTACAACGCCTTCAACCGCATGCCCGAGGTCGAGGTCATCCCCGCCTGCGCTCATTACGGCATCGGCGTGGTGCCCTACAGCCCGGTCGCGCGCGGGGTCTTGACCGGCAAGTATCCGCCCGACGGCGAGGCCCCGGCCGACAGCCGCGCCGGGCGCAAGGACGGGCGCATCCTCGAATCCGAGTTCCGCCACGAATCGCTGGTCCTGGCCCAGGAGATCAAGGCCCACGCCGAGGCCCGGGGCATGACCGCCGCCCAGTTCGCCTTCGCCTGGGTGATCCGCAACCGCTACGTCACGGCGGCCATCGCCGGACCGCGCACCGAGGCCCAGTTCGCCGATTATCTGGGCGCGTTGGAGGTCGACCTCACGGCCGAGGACGAGGCCCTGATCGACCGCATGGTCGCGCCCGGCCACCCCAGCACGCCGGGCTACACCGACCCCCGCTACCCGGTCGAGGGGCGGGCGCCGCGCGACTAGGTAGGGAATAGATAAGGATAAACCGATGACCGACGATCTCGCTTTCACACCGGCGACCGAGCTTGTGGCCGGCTATCGCGACCGGACGCTGTCGCCGGTCGACGTTACCGGCGCGCTGCTCGACCGGATCGAGACGCTTAATCCGGCGCTCAACGCCTATCGCCTGATCGATCGCGAAGGCGCGCTCGCCGCCTCCCGCGCCTCGCAAGCGCGCTGGGCCAAGGGCGCGCCCCAGGGCCGGGTCGACGGTGTCCCGGTCTCGATCAAGGACCTGGTGCTGACCCGGGGCCTGTCCACCTTGCGTGGCTCGCGAACCGTCGATCCGGCCGGGGACTGGACCGAGGACGCGCCGGCGGTCGCGCGCTTGCGCGCCGAGGGGGCGGTGATCCTGGGCAAGACCGCGACCTGCGAGTTCGGCTGGAAAGGGGTGACCGACAGTCCGCTAACCGGGATCACCCGCAATCCGTGGAACCTCGAGCGCACGCCCGGCGGTTCGTCGGGCGGCGCGGCGGCGGCGGTGGCGGCCGGTCTCGGCCCCTTGGCGATCGGCAGCGACGGCGGCGGCTCGATCCGCATCCCCGCCGCTTTCACCGGTATCTTCGGCCTCAAGGCGAGCTTCGGCCGGGTCGCCAGCTATCCGCCGAGCCCGTTCGGCACCCTCTCGCATGTCGGGCCGATGACCCGCACCGTCGCCGACGCGGCCCTGATGCTGTCGGTGATCGCCGGCTCCGATCCCACGGACTGGCTGTCGCTGCCCGACGCCGGGACCGATTGGCGCGACGGGATCGAGGGCGGGGTCGCCGGCCTCCGCGTCGCCTTCAGCGCCGATCTCGGCTATGCCCGGGTGGCGCCCGACGTCGCCCGCCGGGTCGCGGCGGCGGCGGCGCTGTTCGAGGACTTGGGCGCGGTGGTCGAGGAGGTCGATCCGGATATCGCCGACCCGCTGGAATGCTTCCGCGTCCACTGGTACGCCGGCGCCGCCAACCTGCTGCGCGACGCCGACGACGCCCGCCGCCGGCTGATCGAGCCCGGCCTGATCGAGATCGCCGATACCGGCGCCGGCTACAGCGGCCTCGACCTCACGGCGGCGGCCAATTTCCGGGCCGACTTCGCGGTCAGGCTGGGGCGCTTTCACGAACGTTACGATCTCCTGCTCACGCCGGCCCTGCCGCTGACCGCCTTCACCGCCGGGCTGGAGGTGCCCGAGGGCTCGGGGCTCGGGCGCTGGTTCGAATGGTCGCCGTTCAGCCTGCCGTTCAACCTGACCGGACAGCCCGCCGCCTCTGTTCCTTGCGGCTTTGGCGACGACGGTCTGCCGGTGGGGCTGCAAATCGTCGGCCGTCGCCATGACGACGGGCTGGTGCTGCGCGCCGCCCGGGCCTTGGAGACGGCGCGACCCTGGGCCGCTCGGCGCCCGCCCATCGCGGCGACAACCTGATCGACTGCGCGCGGCATAAGCGAAATATTAAGCTCCTGGCGCGACCCTCATGGTTAAGAGGCGCGCTGTCGCCAACCGGATTGGCCTTCGATTCGCCGGCCAATCAAGGGGGACACGCGATCGCGAAGGAGCCGACGATGTTACGCATGATTGCCGTTCTCATGATTTTGGCGGCCTCTCCGGCGCTGGCGCAGAACGCGGCGCCGTGCTCGGAACGCACCGATTTTCTCCAGCATCTGTTCAAGAACTACAAGGAAGCGCCGGTGGCCATGGGGGTCACGTCAAGCGGCCGGGTGCTCGAGGTGATCGCCTCGGATAATGGGTCGTGGACGATCATCGTCACCATGCCCAACGGCATGACCTGCGGCGTGGTGTCGGGCGAGAGCTGGGAAAGCCTGGCCCCCGACGCGACGTCCGGCGACGGCGATCCGGCGGCGTGATCCTTCAGACGGCGGCGGGTTCGCCCTGGGCTCGGTGAGATTCTTCACTTGACGCCCGGTTCGCCCGGGGCGACGAACTTCAAGTAAAGGGTCAACGATGGTTATCTAGTGTGTACCGTTAACTATCATCGAGAAGTTGCTTTTACAAAACAAAAAAATGACCTCTTAGCCGGGAATTCCGCTTTTTCCATCGCCGCGGAATGGGCGGTGGAGATTGATCGTGGCGGCAATATTGCGTCGGGCGAGCGATGGATCGAAGGTTCGGAGCCCGCTGGTTTGTTGATTTCAATTCTTGGTCGGAAGAATGCTTTTACGTCTAGACATTGCGGGATGATATAGTTAACAATACATGCGTTACGTAATTCTCATGCACGATAATAACTTCTTGGGGCTAAATCGAATGGGGGCTTCGCGCGGCGTGCTTCGGTCGTGGGCGGGGGCGATGCTCGCTTCACTGGCAATGACCATGGTGACCCTGGCCGGCTTCGCCACGCCGGCGGCGGCCTACCGAGCGTCGATCGTGATCGACGCTGATTCGGGCATGGTGCTGGAGGCGAAACGGGCCGATCGTCGCCTTTATCCGGCGTCTCTCAGCAAGATGATGACCCTTTATCTCTTGTTCGAGGCGCTCGACGAAGGGCGCGTTACCCTGGCGACACGCATGCGGGTCTCGCGGCGCGCCGCCGGCCAACCCAAATCCAAACTCGGCGTCAAGGCGGGCTCGACCATCACCGTCCACCAGGCGATCCAGGCCCTGATCGTGCGCTCGGCCAACGACGTCGCCACCGTCATCGCCGAGGCGCTGGGCGGCGAGGAATGGAAATTCGCCGCCTTGATGACGCGCAAGGCGCGCGAACTCGGCATGCGGCGGACCAGCTTCCGCAACGCCTCCGGTCTGCCCAATCGGCGGCAGATCACCACCGCCCGCGACATGGCCACCCTGGCGCGGGCGATGTACCGCGATTTTCCACACCACTACCATTATTTCGCAACCCGGAGCTTTCGCTACAAGGGCAAGACCTACCAGACCTATAATCATCTGCTGACCCGCTATCCCGGCGCCGACGGGCTCAAGACCGGCTATATCCGGGCCTCGGGCTTCAATCTCGCTTTCTCGGCCGAGCGCGGCGGCAAGCGGCTGATCGGCGTGGTCCTTGGCGGCGGCACCCCGGGATCGCGCGATCGGGCCATGGCGCGGCTCCTCGATCAAGGTTTCGCCAGAGTTCGTCGCGCCTATGCCAAGCTGCCGCCGCCACCGCCGACCAAGCCGATCCTGGTCGCCGAAGGCGATTGGGCGGTGCAGGTCGGAGCCTTCGGCGATCTCGGCTCGGCCTTGGCGGCGTTGCGCGCCACGCGCGTCTTCGTGCCCCCGTCGGTGGCCCTGGCCAAGGCGATGGTGGTGCCGGCCGAGCAGGGCGACGGCGGCCTGTTCCGCGCCCGCTTCGTCGGCGTTCCCGTGGTCCAGGCGCGGCGCGCCTGTCTGATCCTCGCCCGCAAGGGCCGCGATTGCGAAGTCGTGCGCCACACCCCCGATACCGACGCGATCCTGATGGGCGACTGAATCGTCCCCCGCGCGGGTGCCGCCGGGTCAGGCGGCGAGCAGGCGTTCGGCGATGGCTCGGGCGTCGGCGGCGCTGATCGGCCGACAATTGGCCTCGCGCATCGGCGCGTTTTCCTCGGCCATGGTCAGATCGGCCAGGCGCTGGGAGTCGCCGCGCCCGAGCCCGTCCCCGGCCAGCGACAGCGGCAGACCGATGGTTTCCAGGAAGCACGCGAATGCGGGCGCCGCCCGGGCCGCCGCCGTCGCGTCGTCGAGGCTGTCGCAAGGCACGCCAAGCGCCCGAGCGACGGCGGCGTGGGCGACCGGCGCGGCCTCGGCGTTCCAGGCGAGGGCGGCGTTGAGACAGAGACCCACGGCGCGGCCGTGATGGACCCCAGCCAGGGCGCCGAGGGCGTGGCCCATGGCGTGGGCGATGCCGGTGCCGGTGCTGTCGAAACCCATCCCGGCGAGCATCGCCGCTTGCATCATTCGGCCCCGGGCCTCGAGATCGTCGGGTGCGGCCAGGGCACGCGCCAGCGCGCCGCCGGCGATCAGGCGGATGGCGTGCAGGCAGAGCGCGTCGGCGACCGGATTGGCCCGGCGCACGGTCATCCCCTCGATCGCGTGGACCATG
>Ga0114931_10002918_pt1 | contig 21696 bp, 21 predicted proteins | sample 2SBtaG_FD_89579 | JGI IMG/M metagenome (GOLD analysis project Ga0114931, IMG submission 89579) | Deep subsurface microbial communities from Kolumbo volcano to uncover new lineages of life (NeLLi) - 2SBTROV14_V59a metaG | ecosystem: Environmental > Aquatic > Marine > Volcanic | place: Kolumbo... | reverse complement strand
GGCGATCATGCTCGTCTTTGAAACGCTCGCGCTGCGACATGCCGCGCCCTCCGGGAAGTGTGCACGCGGAGGCGCGTTGCCTCCGGTCCTACACATCCCCGGCAAGAGCGAAATCGTCGCAGTCATCCCCCCTGAGCGACACACCCCTGTTAACCCGTTCGCCTCTCGCGCGGGTGAGAGTCGAGAGCGAACGCTCTCGGCGAGATGGCGGGCTCTCGATTGGTTAACAGGTGGTCGAGAGCGGATCTTCGCCCGCTCATAAACCCCTGTGGCAAAGGGCCGGGCGCACGCGTGTTTTCGGCGCCCCCATCAACGCGCTCGCGCGCAAGAAAACGCCCCGCCATTGTTTGGCGAGGCGTCGAAGCTCCCCGAGTAGGACTCGAACCTACGACCTAGCGGTTAACAGCCGCTCGCTCTACCAATTGAGCTATCGGGGAATCATTCGGTTGTCGTCGCCAGCAAACGCAGCCAAGCCACCGATTCGCAGCCTTCAACACTCGCTGCTTGCAAGAGCTCGAAGGACAAGTCCGCTGACGACTGCTCTACTGTACTGCCTCCCGCTGCACAATCAAGCAGTGACTTGTTGCAAAGTCGCCCTTCATGCCCAGCCTATCCGCACGTCAAGTGGGCGTCTCTCACGCAAGGGGATTCTTTGCTGTTTGGAACCGAGTTCTGTGCTGATCATGCGACGCGCTTCATCACAATACTCGAGCGTTCTCACGGGTGAGACGACCGTGCCACCGTCTCAGGGGGCTCTGCACGCTCACCTGCTCTCAGCTGGCCGTCGCAACTTGGTACCTTCCAGCCTGCGCAGCCAGCATTTCTGTGTCGGCTGTTTCTGGAGGCGTCATGATGATCGCTCGTATCCCCCTGTCACGCGCATCGCTCGTCTGTGCTGCGACGCTTTGCCTGCTTGCTCCCTGCCAGCTGTCGTGGGCGCAATCCTCGCAATCATTCCACGCCAGTCAAGCCCTGCAAGACGCCAAGCCCGTCCTTACAGGAGGCGTCCGCATGATCCACCTCAAGGAGGGCTACCGCGTCTGGACAAAAAAGTTTGGCGACAGTCCGACGATGAAGGTGCTGCTCCTCCATGGCGGACCAGCGGACACACACGAGTACATGGAGTGCTTCGAGAGTTTCTTCCCGCAGGCGAACATCGAGTTCTATGAGTACGACCAACTGGGCTCGCAATACTCCGATCAACCTGACGACATGTCGCTGTGGACCATCGACCGCTTTGTCGAGGAGGTCGAGCAGGTTCGCAAAGCACTGAGGCTCGACAGCAGCAACTTCTTCCTGCTGGGCCATTCGTGGGGAGGACTGCTCGCGATGGAGTACGCCCTCAAACATCAGGACGCCCTCAAGGGCCTCATCATCAGCAACATGACCGCAGATTTCGACAAATACGAAACGTACAACGCCAAACTCCGCAGCCTGCTGCCCGCGAAGACGCTCCGCACGCTTGAGCAGTACGAATCCAGGGGCGACTACCACAATCCCGCGTACACCAAGCTGGTCAACAGCGCCTACTACAACCGGCATATCTGTCGGCTCAAGGAATGGCCCGAGCCGCTGACGCGCTCCTTTGGCCATCTCAATGAAAAAGTGTATGAATACATGCAAGGGCCCAGCGAGTTCGTGCCGGGCGGCATCCTCAAGCACTGGTCTGTGTGGAACAGGTTGCACGAAATCACAGTCCCCACGCTCACCATTGGCGCCGCCCATGACACGATGAACCCAAAGGAAATGCGGGCCATGAGCACGCTGGTGCAGCATGGTCGCTATCTGCACTGCCCCGACGGGAGCCACCTCGCTATGTGGGACGATCAGCAGGTCTACATGGCGGGCGTGATCGACTTCATCCACGACGTGCAGGCAGGGCGCTTCCCGGGCGGGGATTGACGACCCGCGCCCGGCGTCCGCCCTTCAAGGGTCGCCAGCCGTCGTTGCGAGCCAGCGTCGGTTGTGCTGGTGCTGGTCGCCTTTCACTTCAGGCGGGATGTGTGCCTGTGCAACGCTCTGCATGAGGCCTACACTGTGCGTCGCTGGCCCGAGTTGGACCCCTGCAGGGCTCTCGACCTTCACCCTGCTTGAACGATTGCTGGAGCGCCGCTGTCATGAAAGAAAAGATTCACCCCAAGTACTACACCGACTGCAAGGTCTACTTCAATGGCGAGGTCGTCATGACCACAGGCGCCACAGTGCCCGAGATGCACGTCGAGGTCTGGTCGGGCTCGCACCCGTTCTTCACGGGCAAGCAGTCCTTCGTCGACTCCGCAGGCAGGGTCGAGAAGTTCCAGCGCAAGTTCCAGGGCGACTACTTCAAGAAGAGCAAGAAGAAGTAAGAACCCCAAACAGAGAAGTTGATCTCTTCTGGTGGGGCAGGTCTCCGACCTGCCCATTGAACAACCGATCAGGCGACAGCAGGCGGCTCGCAGAGCCGCACCACCATGGACATGCCTGTTGAAGTGGGGTTCTTCGCGTTAACCGCTGCTCCACATCAACGAATCATCACCAACAATTAGAGCGTCTTGCGTCATTGCATTCCCCCCTCTCCCTTTGGGAGAGGGGCAGGGGGAGAGGGATTCTTCCTGTGTGTTGACCATTTTTGATCGATGGTTTGTACAGGAACATGGAACTTGATTTCGCAAAATGCTCTAGCAGCATAAGCGAGCATGACGCTTGCGTCGATTGTCACGCAGCGCCCCTGCGGGTTAGGCTCAGGCAATGGCGAGCGACGCGCATACACACATTCCAGACGCTGTACGGGCGCAGCTTGTGAAACAGACAGCGCAGCGCGACGAAATAGACTGCGCGCTGGCTGATCCCGATACTTTTGACAAGCCAGAGCGCGTTCGCGAATTGTCACAGCGAAAAGCAGTCATCGAGCCGTTGGTCGATCGGTACACGCGCCTCGTGGCGCTCGAAAGCGAGGCTGTGGACCTGCGTGAGATCGCTGTGGGTGGCGATGTTGATCTCGCTGCGCTCGCGCGTGAGGAATTGCCGAAGGTCGAAGCGCGCATCGCTTCACTTACAGCGGAGCTGATCGACCGCTTGGTCACTGCGGATGACGACGCGGTGACAGGCGTCATTCTTGAGATCCGCGCGGGCGTCGGGGGCGACGAAGCGGCTCTGTGGGCGCGCGACATCCTTGATATGTACGAAAAATATGCAGCGCATCGGCGCTGGGCGCTCGAGCTCCTCGACGTAAGCACGGGCGCCGACGCAGGCGGGCGTGCGGGCGTCAAGACCGCAGTCGCGAGCGTGACAGGCGCTGGCGTGTGGAGCGAACTCTCCCACGAAACAGGGACACACTGCGTCAAGCGCGTGCCCGCGACAGAGGCGCAGGGACGCATCCATACGTCGACCGCCACCGTCGCAGTGCTGCCCGAGCCCAGGGAAGTCGAGCTCACCGTCGATCCACACGATGTTGAAGAGCACATCACCACCGCGCGTGGTCCGGGCGGGCAGAACGTCAACAAGGTCGCCACTGCGGTGCACCTCATCCACAAACCAACAGGCGTCGAAGTCCGCATGCAGGAAGCCAAGAGTCAACGGCAAAACCGCGAGAAAGCCTGGCGACTCCTCCGCGCTCGACTCTATGACATCGAACGGGAGAAACAGGAGCGCGAGCGCGCCCATGAGCGCAGCAAGCAGATCGGCTCAGCGGGTAGAAGCGAGCGCGTCCGCACTTACCGCTACAAAGACAGCATCGCAGTCGATCATCGCCTGTCCAGCGACACGAACACGTTCAACCTGCAGACCATTCTCGCAGGTGATCTCGACGCGCTGCACGCAGCACTAAACAAAAAGCGGATCGATGATCGACTCGCTGCGATGTGACCGCTTCAGACACAGCGAGCAGCTTTCGCTACACACGCTTCGCCATAAATTGAGAACAACCGCGCTAACGCCTTGGCTACGCGAATACTGCTGAAGCTCAGCGTCGTCTGCGGTGAAGGGCGAGTAATCCACCCAGGAAGACACTGACGCCAGCGGGCGCGGGCACAGGCGTGACATCGAGACCCCAGATGGTCGTGGAATGGGTGAAGACGGTTTCGAGACCTGTGCCGTCAAGATTGGCCCGTCTGATCAAATTGCCTTCCGCCCAGTACATTTTGCCATTGGGGACATCGAGGCGCAGCGCCTTGATTACCCCAGCAGTGCTCAGCACGTCGGTGAATCCAGTGCCGTCGAGATTGGCGCGCTGGATGCGGTTGGTCAAGTCGGAGGATCGCCGACCACCGAAATACATATGTCCAGCAGCGATATCCAGATCAATCGTCCACGCGTCGATCATGCCCGTTATGAGCGACGTCATCAGGATGGTTGTATTGCCGGCGCCGTTGCTGTTTACACGACCAATCCTCGGACTGAAGCGTTCGGTGTAGTACACCTGTCCGGTTGCGTCGTTGACCTCAAAGCCATTGGAATTTGGTGTGGTGACAAGCGCCGTGGCGCCCGATCCGTTTGGATTCACTCCGACAATTTGATCGAAGCCGGGATCGCCGCCGTACACGCGATCGAGCGTCGGATTGTACGCAATATTGATAAACGATGAGGTTGCCTGGTGGATGTTTTGCACCGTGCCGCCCGTAATGCTCGTGCTCGAAAGCCAGTTGTTGGCGCCGGCGCCGTTGACGAAGAACACCCGCGAGCCCGCTTCATCCACCCGGAGTTCGATAGGGGCGGCAAAGCCGTTGGGGAGCACGTCGGTGAATCCCGTTCCATTCGTGCGGACCGCTCGAATTCCCTGCAGGTCAGCGAAATACAGCCACGAGAGAGCGCCCAGCGCAGGGAGAGGCATCGACAGCGTCGATAGCGCGCACACGACAACTACAACTAATCGAAACATGACGGTTTCCTCCTGTTTCCTGTGTGAAGGATTCCCCGCCCCACATCAGTCAACACTGGAACTTACCATGCTTCAGCGAAAATGCAAGTTGTTTTCACACCACCGCCTGTAAAATCAAGTGTGGCAGGGGCTCCAGCGACATACTCACTGGGCTGTTTGCCTGACGCGCCTCCCTCTTACCAGAAAACGAACGTTGTTCGAGTCGTCTTTGCTCCGCGCCCATCAGCTACAAGCGCTGCAACGCCTGCTTGAGCAATGGCGCAATCACCTGTGCCGCCTGGCTTCGGTGGCTGATAGCGTTTTTCTCATCGGGTGAAAGTTCTGCGCTGGTTCTGCCATCAGGTAGTTCAAGCAGCGGGTCGTAGCCAAAGCCATTGTCGCCTCGAGGCTTGAGCGCGATTTGTCCTTCCAGCGCACCCTGCCCCGTCGCGAGTATCTCACCTGTCTGTGATGCAAGGCACATGGCGCAAACGAAGCGGGCTGCGCGCTTCTCTATGGGGACGTCTGCAAGCTCGCGCAGCAAGCGCGCGTTGTTGGCCTGATCGCGCTCGTCGCGTGTGGCGCCTGTGCCTGCGTATCTCGCGCTGCGCACGCCTGGCGCGCCGTCCAGCGCGTCCACTGCAAGGCCCGAGTCGTCCGCGAGACACGGCACGCCCAGCTTCGCTGCGTAGTGCTTCGCTTTGATGGCGGCGTTTTGGACAAACGTGTCGCCGTCTTCGATTGGCTCAGGGAGCTTGGCGCCGATTGCGCCGTCAGGCGCCGAGACGTCCGCAAGTCCGACGACGCGCACATCGGCGCGAGCGAGAATCGCAGCGACTTCACGCAGTTTATGAGGATTGGTTGTGGCGAAGACGACGATCGCAGGCACGATGCGCACCTCGCAGCGGCGGCTCGGGGTTTACGCTTCGTCCGCTTTGGCGATCTGCCATTCTTCGAGTTCGATAGGCGCCTGTCGGCCAAAGATCGTGACGAGCACGCGAATCATGCCCTTGTCAGGAAGCAGTTCGTCCACTGTGCCTTCGTAGCCTTCGAACGGCCCTTCCTTGATGACGACTGCTTCGCCCTTCTCGTAGGTCATGCGCACCGTCGGGCCCTCGTCGGGCTTGCGTGAATCGAGGAGCATTTTCTCGACTTCATGGGCCGCCATGGGAGTGGGCCTGCCGGGCGAGCCGACAAAATCACCAACGCCTGTCGTTTCCTTTATAAGGAAAAAGACATCCTGCGGGATGCGCCCGTCGTTCTCCAGCGTCATTTCAACGAAAACATACCCGGGATAGAGCTTGGTTTCGGTGATGCGTTGTTTGCCACCCTTGATGGTCTTTGTTTTCTCTGTAGGCACGAGAATGCGACCGACGAGGCGCTCGAGCGTTTCGATCTGCACCTTCCGCAGGATCGTGTCGCGCACAGAGCTTTCCTTGTTCGACGCGACGCGCAAGACAAACCAGTTCATCCCAGGCTGCGTGACGGGTTCTTCCTCAGGCGTGATGACGTCCTGGCGCTCGTCGGGCCTGCCGTCGAGCGGTGTTTGGGCAGATGGAGATTCACCTGTTTTGTTGGTCGTGTTTTCCTCGGTGGTCATAACGATGGGCTCTCCAGCGCGTGTGGTTGGCATGACGATCAGGAAGCCTCAAGCACATGAATCAGCGTGAAGAACTGTGCAAACACGATGTCCGCGACGAAGAGAATCATCGCGATAAGGAATGAGATGCCGATCACGACCCATGTCGAGCCTCGCACTTCCTGCGAACTTGGCCAGTGCACCTTCCGCATTTCGCCATCCGTCGCGATCAGGAAATCAACGGGCCGGTGCTTGACGCCAATCAACAGGTAAACCCCTGCAGCGGTGAGGAGTGTGACGACAAGAGCCGCGGCTCCCTGGATATAGACCTGTTCAATGCCAACATTGACACTCGCCAGTTCACGCCATAACCACGACGCAGTGGCGAGCCCGAGCGTGCCTGCGCCAATGGCGCTGAACACCCGCGTCCAGTATCCCTGCCCTGACTTATGAATTCCAAACGACATGGTCACGCTCCATCAAGCCTGTGGCTGCAGTGGATGCGAAGCAAATCAGAGTTGGCGCTCGCCGATTGCGTCCACGATCCGGCGGACAAAGCACGCCGGGAGTGAGTCGAACACTCAACCTGCGGATTTGGAATCCGCTGCTCTGCCAATTGAGCTACCGGCGTATCACGCCAGAGGCGAAGGCGCCCGCCCCGGCGTATGGGTCACTTTCGTTTGATCTTATGCACGGTGTGTCTGCGCAACCGGGGGCTGTACTTCTTGAGCCCCGCCTTGAGCCCTTCGGGAAGCCCACCCTTGACATTGACCGATGTGCGGTAGTTCAAGTCGTTGCACTCGGTGCATTGCAGCCACACGTATTCACGAGCGCCTGCTTTTTTCTTGCCTTTGTTGGCCATGATGAAGGCTCCAGCAATGGCGCGCGACGAGCGGCACGCTTGCGAACGATGCTCATTCGACGACCTCGGTGACGACACCCGAGCCCACAGTTCTGCCGCCTTCGCGGACAGCGAAGCGGAGGCCCTCTTCCATCGCGATGGGCTTCTCGCCAAGCTCGATTTCCATCTGGATGTTGTCGCCAGGCATGCACATCTCGGCGCCGCCAAGCAACTGCACCGAGCCGGTGACGTCGGTTGTCCTGAAGTAGAACTGCGGCTTATAGCCTGAGAAAAAGGGTGTATGCCGACCGCCCTCTTCCTTTGTCAGCACATAAACCTCGCCCTTGAACTTGGTGTTCGGCGTGATCGAACCAGGCTTGCAAAGCACTTGCCCACGCTCGATGTCGTCTTTGTCGACGCCTCGCAGCAGACAGCCGACGTTGTCGCCCGCCTGCCCGCTCTCCAGTGTTTTGTTGAACATTTCCACACCGGTGACGACGGTCTTCTTATTGGGTTTGAGGCCGACCACTTCGACTTCCTCGCCCACCTTGACCACGCCTCGCTCGATTCGACCAGTCGCGACGGTGCCTCGACCTTTGATCGAAAACACATCCTCGACTGCAAGAAGGAAAGGCTTGTCGGTTTCGCGGGGCGGCTCGGGCACGTATGTGTCCAGCGCCTCGAGCAGCTCGTCGATGCACTTGCAGGCTTCGTCATCGGCGCCAGCGGATTCCATAGCTGCCTTGGCGTTGCCTTTCACCACAGGCACGTCGTCGCCTGGAAAGTCGTACTTGCTGAGCAGTTCGCGAACTTCGAGCTCGACGAGCTCGAGCAGTTCGGGATCATCCACAAGATCGACCTTGTTCAGAAAGACCACGAGGTACGGCACGTTGACCTGACGGGCGAGCAGCACGTGCTCACGCGTCTGTGGCATGGGCCCATCCGCCGCTGAGACGACGAGGATGCCCGCGTCCATCTGGGCGGCGCCAGTGATCATGTTCTTAACGAAGTCAGCGTGGCCCGGGCAGTCGATATGCGCGTAGTGACGGTTGACCGTTTCGTACTCGGTATGCGACGCTGCTATCGTGACGGTCTTGCTCGCGTCGCGCACCGTGCCGCCCTTGGTGATGTCCGCGTAGGACTTCACCTCACCACCATGGGTATGCGCCGACCTTGCTGAGAGCGCCGCAGTGAGCGTGCTCTTGCCATGGTCGATATGACCGATTGTGCCGACGTTGATGTGCGGTTTTGTCCGTTCGAAGACGCCCTTAGCCATGACGGCGACCTCTCCAAGTTTGCATCGGCCCGAGCGAAGCGAAGCGGAAGCGAGTTCCACCTGCAACGCCTCGGCGCCCACCATTTGCTACACAAAGTCGCGAGCGACCTTCGCCCACGACATTCACCCTGCGCGACAGCGCAATGCCAGCGCGCCCGAAGCCCGGAGCATAGCCCGGCTTGAGCCTCAATGCGCTCGCCCTCGCCAGCGACTTCGCTCCGAGGGACACGAAGCCGCCGATGGGACTTGAACCCATGACCTCACCCTTACCAAGGGTGTGCTCTACCACTGAGCTACGGCGGCGGATCGCTGGCGCTGCGCCGAGCGAGCCCGCTAGTGTAGTCCGTGTGTGCTGGACCCACAACTCAGGCTCCCCAGAATCTTGCAGCGGCCGAGGCGCGCCCGATGCGACCTGCAGTTTTTTTTGATCGCGACGACACGCTGATCACCTGCAGAGCCGTTGTCCCTGATGGCGATCTGGGTGATCCCGCGCTGGTGCAGCTGCGCCCGTACGCCGATTCAGCCTGCCAGCGGCTCAAGGACGCGGGATTCACGCTTGTTGTCGTCTCCAACCAGGGGGGGGTGGCGCGAGGCCGCTATGATGAGGCTGCGGTGCACGCGGTCAACGAGCGTGTGAACGAGCTGCTGGGCGGATTGATCGAGCGGTTTTATTTCTGTCCACACCACCCCAAAGGAACCGTCGCAGCCTACACCAGGGAGCACCCGTGGCGCAAACCGGCTCCGGGGATGCTGCTCGCTGCGGCGCGCGACATGGATCTCGATCTCGCCCGATCGTGGATGGTGGGCGACAGTCCGCGTGACGCACAGGCCGGGTCCGCAGCAGGCTGCCGATCCATTCTTCTTGACACTGCTGAGTATGGCCCAACTGCGCCATCAGCGGCAAACAGCGGCGCCGATTTTCAGGCCCGCAATCTTGCCGAGGCTGCGACAATTATCGTGCACGACGTGCAGCAGGCGGCGCTCACGCCATGACGAATAAGTCATCAAACGCGCTCGCGCCAGACGACAAGCGACTCCTCATCGTTGCGCCGTCCTGGCTTGGCGACGCAGTCATGGCGACTTCCGCGTTGACGCTGCTGCGCGAGCGCTTGTCGGGCTGGCGCATTGGCGCCCTTGTCAAACCCGGGATCGATGCTCTGTACGCAGGCAGCGGGTTCTTCGACGAGGTGCACGTCGAGGCGCGGTCAGGCATGATGGGGCCAAAGCGCGCCGCTGCCAAGGTGCGCCCCCGCCGGTACGCTGCGGCGCTCTTATTCACAAACTCGTTTTCCACAGCGCTGGCCACCCGTCTTGCGGGTATTCACCGCAGGATTGGATTTAATCGAGATGGTCGAGGTGTTTTACTCACCGACCCCATCGCGCCAGCTCGATTGGCTGATCTTGAAGCGTTCGCAGAGGCAATTCAAGCTGGAATAGCGGATCCGGCGCGTTTCGCGCCCGTTCCCGCTCGCAAAGCGTATTTATAGTTGGCGCGGGTCTTGCTTGCGGAAGACGGCGCGCCCGACGCGCCGCTCTCACTGGGACTGGACGCTGCGCAGGAACAGGAGACAGCGTCTCTCCTTACGCGCGTGGGAATAGCTGAGGGCGACGCCTTTGTCGCCATCAATCCTGGCGCCAACAAGCCCGCCAAACGCTGGCCAGCGGAGCGATTCGCTGTGATTGCTGATCGAATCTTCGACACGTATCGCGCCCGCGTGTGCGTGCTGGGCGGACCTGCGGAACGCGCGCTCGCGAACAAGGTTGTCTCCAGCGCGCACGCGCCTGATGGCGCGATCGTGGCGCTTCCCGAACGAGGGCTGACCATCGGCTCGCTCAAAGGCGCGCTTCGCCAAGCGGCGCTGCTTCTCACCAACGACACCGGGCCTCGCCACATCGCAGCAGCGTTCAATACGCCTTGTGTGGCGCTCTTTGGCCCCACGGATCCCCGCTGGACCAGCATCCCGGCGCCAAAGGAGACAGTGATTGTCGCTGATCCTGCGCTTCCCCGGCACATCATCGCCGACGACGCGCCAGATCGGTGCGCCATGGACCGCATCGGGATCGAGCATGTTTGGAGTGCAGTTCAGGACGCGATCAATCAAACGACGAAAGCCAGCAAACAGGCGCCGCAACCACCGTCGCATCACCCTGGCGCCGCTTGAAGCGCTTTAGCTGGCGTAGGGATCTTCTGGGTCTTCAATGAAGCGCATGCCCGCTGACCAGTCGCCTTCTTCATCGCTGTGCACATTGAGAACCACTGCATATTTCAGGATTGTCCGCGTCGTGTTGTCAGGTCGCTTCGACTCCATCTGCAGCTCCAGCACATCCCCGCGGGCCAGCGGCCAAGGCGTCGCCAGGCACACGCCCCCTCTGCTGCAATCAATTGTTTCTGCATTCCACGTCTGTCCGACACGAACGTGGTACGGCTTACACTGACGAATGAACGTCGCTGTGACTTTGGAAATAAAGTGAAATCTTGGGTGCGTTCTGCGATCACTGGGATCCAGTTTTTTCGCTTTGCGCGCCGTGGCTGACTCTTTGGGTTTGTCCTCTGGTGTCTCCGGGAAGAGATCGTCGAGTGTGAAATCAGGTGGTGGTCCCTCGCGCTCAAACGTTCTGGATTGATCTTTCTCTATAAGGTTGGTGACGAGTGACAGCCACACTTCGAGTATTTCCTCATCGAATTGCGTGTTCGCGCCTTCGCGCAGTATTTCGATCGCGTCGCGCGGACTGATCGGCCCTCGATAGGGTCTGCCCGACGTGATTGCGTCGTACGAATCCACCACTGCGCAAATGCGGGCGGCGTATCCGATCTGTTTGCCAAATAGTTTGTCAGGATATCCCTTGCCATCCAGACGTTCGTGGTGCGAGCGCGTCATTTCCAGGCCGATTGCGGAAACGCCGTCGGTGGCTGCGAGCTCTTTATAGCCCAAGACAGGATGCGCCTTGATCGTCTCCCATTCTGCAGACGTCAGGCCTTGTTCCTTATTGAGAATCTCTGTGGGGATGCTTCGTTTTCCCACATCGTGCACGAGGCCGCCCTGCATGACGTTCGCGAGGAGCTCCTCGTCGTTGGGACGAAGTTTTCGCACAAGCAGGCCGCAGCCTACGCCAACGTTGAGCATGTGGGTCGCGGTGTAGAAATCATGCTCAGACATGTCGAGCAGGTAGGAAAACTTGGACTCATCTTCAATCGCCCACGACGCGAACTTTCGTGAGAGCGACGACACGCCGTCGATTGACTCCGCTGTCGAGGGCGCCGCCAGCACTTCCTCAATCATGCGCGTGCAGGTCGACCGGACCGCTGTCGCCCGCGCTGATTCCCGAATGTCCGGATTGTCATACAGCGACTCCAGCCGGCTGACCATTTCCTTTCGATAGGCAATGTGCTGGGACACTGGGATATGGAGGAAATCGACATGCTGATGCGCAAGCCTGGCGCGATCGTCATCCGTCAGAGCGACTCCCGAGGGCCTGTAGAGCGTCGGTTCGTCATCCCAGCGGTGCTTGAGATACAGATCGAGCCCGTCCATTTCGTCCCCGACCGTCTCGACACAAACGGGGATGAAATGCGACGCAGCGGGCGCAGCAACTGGTGAATGGGGACTGATGGGCATACACGGCTCCACGGCGCAGCGGGAAACCGCTCCCGCTTCATTCGTGGTATCGAGCGAAAGAAAAAGGGCCTTCAACGGTCCGCTTGAACGACAGCGCCCGCTGGTTGCACAAGCGACAGAGTCGCTTGCCCAATACGTCCAATAACGATGGAATGCATCGTGTTGCAGAAAGGGGCGTCATTGCGCTATCCCCATCTCCCTCTAGGAAAGGGACGCTGGGCTTGTCCTAGCTGTGTTTGTCCTTCGCTTCGATCACGAGGCAGGCGCATGACGCGTCGTTTTACTTCACCACCTGCAGCGCCTGCGAGACATCCTGAACCTGCGTGATGTCAATCCCACCGGCGTTGACGGCGGTTTCCATCGAAAATCTATAGGTATACTGGGTTGTTCGCTTGGCGGATAACGACCACCTGCAGGAGACGGCAGCCTTGTTGTTGATGATCTCCGTTTCGGCGCCTGGCATGATCTGCGGCGTTGCCTCGGCGATATTCACATGCCCTTCACCTTCGATCCGCGCTTCGTCGTCAGTGACGCCCACCAGATTGAACGCGATCTCAAGAGACGAAGTCCCGCCGCCTGACGCGGGCGCTGTGTCCACCTGCGTCCATGAATCACCCACATTGACATTTGTCATTGCGTCGCCCACGCCCCATACCTGGTCGCACATCCCGCGAAACCAGGATTCACCGATGAAACCAAGAAGAATCGCTGCGCCCTGGTCGGTCTTGGCGAATTCTTCGATCGAATCAAGTCCGTCGACGGAGAGGGCTTTGCCGTTCTTGTCGACCCGGACTGTGACATCGAGCGCAGCGAGGGCGCGCAGCGCCGTCACCTGTCCCTTCACAGCGTCCTGCTCAGGATCGGAGACGCGAGGACGATCGCTATCAAAGTCAAACATGATCTTGTCCTTGCGTCCAACACGCATCGCGACGCGAACCATCTGAAAGAGCGCGACAGCAACTGCGCCGTCTTCCTGATCGCCAGCGAGCAGGTGGGTGGAGAGTTTGAACCTGCGAAAGAGTTGCGTGCGCAAACTCTGCTCGCCGATGCGCACAACGCCTTGCGTCGTGTCGACGCGCAGGACATGTTCGTACAGCACAGGCTGTTGCATGTCGAGGCTTGGCGTCAGATCGACTGGCTGCGCGCTCGCAGCGGCGCAAGCGACCGCCAGCATCAACAGGATCGCGCCGATCGCGTTTCTACCGCTTGTCAGCGACGTGCATGATCGTTGTATACATGGTGAGAATATGGTGAAGATTCCGCAATCGCTGTGCTCTTGCATGCAGACTGTTCCTTTCCGGGCGCGTCCAGAATCGGCGGCGACCCAATCCTAGGGATCGGATTTTTTGAATACGGCTGGTCCGCACCAGGCTGCGGGCGCTTCGCCATGGCTCGCGACGACTGCGGAGTGAACACCGCCTCGTCCTTTCCAGAGCGACGCCACCTGCAGCCAGCGCGGCTGCAGGAGATTCACCAGATCGTCGCGAATAGTGTTTGTGACCGCTTCGTAGAAGATTCCTTCGCTGCGAAACGACTGGTAATACAGCTTGAGCGACTTGAGCTCGACGCACAAGCCGTCCTGACGCTGGGCTGCGGGCGAATAGCGAAGAATGATCTCGCCGAAGTCTGGGTGCCCGGTCTTGGGGCAAAGGCTCGTGAATTCTGCAGCGACGTGCTCAATGACAAACGGCGTGTCTACGGGGGCTGGAAATGTTTCGAGAATTGTGGGATCGGGCATAGCGTGGTTCGTCTTCTTCGGGCGCACAGCCGCGCGGGGTCTCAGCCATACCGGCTGAGAAGTTCGATGACCTTTCCCTGGCGAGGCTGAACGCGAAGACTCCTTCGCAAGGCTTCCACGGCCCCTTGCCTCGCAGTTCGATCGTGCCTGCCGCTGGCGATATAGCGATTGAGCAGACACACGCCGACACCATTGAGCGCGGGGTAGTTGCGTTCATCAAACTCAAGCGCATTGCGGAAAGCCGCCAGCGCCCTGTCAGCGTCGCCCAGCCGAAACTCCGCAGCGCCCATGCGCTCCCAGGCATTTGCTGATGGTTCGATGGCGAGCAGTTTTTCAAGCGTGTCGCGCATTTCGCCAACGCGCCCCGATCTGCCCAGCGCGTCGGCGAGATTGACAAGCAACTCGGGCGTCGGGTCCATCCGCTGCGCTGCTGTCTGGTACGCCTGCACAGCGTCGTCGAACCGCTCCATCCCAGCGAAGACGGCGCCAAGATTCACTTGGGCAGGGCCATCGTCTGGCTCGACCTGCGTCGCGCGCTGCGCGAAGGGCAGCGCAAAGCGCGCTTTACCCAGCTGCAGGTAGGCAGTGGCGATGTTGAGATTAGCGTCGAAATCCGCAGGTGCAATCGCCAGGGCGCGCAGGTATCCCCGAACCGCGTCTCTTAACTGGTTCAACAGGTGCAGCATGAGCGCCATGCCATATTGCGCGTCGAAATTTCGCGGCTCGATCTGTGCAGCGCGCTCGTACGCTGTGGCTGCTTGCTGCAGATCGCCCTCGGCGCGATGGACCTCAGCGACGCCGATATAGGCCGAGGCGATCGTTGGATTTTCCTTGATGACCTCCTCGAAGAGCTGCAGCGCCGTCGCCTGATCGCCGGCTTGGTTGGCGTCCTGCGCCTGGCCAAGCAGTTCCTCGACATGCGCAGCGTCAAGGGCGGCGCGATCACTGCTGGCGCACCCTGCGACAAAGGCGACCTGTGCTGCAAGCGCAGCGACCACCAGAGTTTGCGTCAGTCGATCACGTGCATGTCTCGCTGTGTCAACCAAACCTGCTCCCTGCTTGCGACCGATCACGCCAAGGTCCCTGGCTGCGTCTTTCTACGGCTGGCGGGGCGTTTGGTTCCCCGCGCAGCAGGCTTCGCATCGGCGAGTTTGCGCAGCCTGCGTAGATTGAGCGTGTCCCATGGCGTGCCTTTCGGCGTTTGGCCCTTGGGAGTTTCGAGTATTTTCGGAACTTGGGCAAAGCGGGCGTCGCAAACGATGACGCCAAACGCTGATTTCGCTACGTTCCCGTCGCCAATGTGCTCGTGGCGATCGCGATGGCTGCCTCGCTCACCCCTGGAGTCGTTCAGATGCCAGACGCGAAGATTCGCAGGGCCACAGACGCGGTCAAACTCGGCGATCGTCGCGCGGGCGCCCGCTTTGCTTGTGAGGTCGTAGCCCGCAGCGAGCAGGTGGCAGGTGTCGAGGCAGAATCCAACGCTGCTATCTGACCAGCGTCCAGTCAGTTTGATGATCCGCTTTCGGAGCGACGCCAGTTCCTCAAAGTTCGTGCCCAGCGTCGTGCCTGCGCCCGCAGTGTCTTCCAGGCAGAGAATGACGTTTCCTGATCCGCGTTCACCCAGGATGCGCACGTACGCGCTGGCGATGCGGTCGAGCCCCGCATCGACGCCCGTGCCCATATGGGCGCCCGGATGGCTGACGAGATAGCGAATCTGCAGTCGATCACACCGCGACAACTCTTCGCGCATCAGGTCGATCGACTTCTCCCACAGCGCGTCATCGGGGCTGGCGAGATTGATCAGGTACGAGGCGTGGGCGACCGTGCGATCGGTCCACCCCAGGGCTGACAGCTTCGTCAGCCAGTCGCTGGCGACGTCGTCGCTCAGTGGTTTGACCTTCCACTGCCGCTGGTTCTTGGTGAACACCTGCACGGTGTCGAGCCCGAGCGACTCTGCTTCATGCAGCGCGTTGACCATGTTGCCTGCAATGGAGAGATGGGAGCCATACATCGTTGTGATCCTATTCACGCCCATGCATGTCCAGCGCGCGTATCATTGTGTCGGGTGATGGCGTAGAACTGCGCAGTGGCGCGCAATGGGAGGTTTGCCATGACACTCAACACAGTCGGACACAGTGGCTTTGGTTCGCGCAGCGTTGGTCGCCCGGCGCTTGCGCTTGTCGCTGTTGGCGCGCTTGCGCTGGGAATGGGCGGCTGCGCAAACGCGGGCGAGGGATTTTTTTCAGGGGCGGCGCTGGGCGCAGCCACTGGAGCGACGATCGGCTCCTTTGGCGGGCAAAGCGTTGGCGGGGCTGCGATTGGCGCCGTCACTGGCGCGCTGGCAGGCGCGATCATTGGCGATCAGAACGAGCGCAACCGCGAAAACGCCTACATCGAAGGACAATCGCGCGAGCGCATTGTCTATGCTCCTCAGCGCCGTCGATATGACGACTCCTGGGACCGTGAGCGTCGGCATTTCGACTGGCGCGCGTACGAACGCCGACATCACAACCACCGCCACCACCGCTACGAGCGCTGCTACTACCGCGATTAGTGCGACTCGCGCCATCGTATTGCTCCGCTCTTCCTCTGGCAGATGGCGGGGGAGTGGATTCACGGCTTTCCCCACCCACGGCTTGGCCGCGCTTCGATCAGGGTGTGTGGGCGTGATTGGATATTCTGCTCTATTTGTGTAGAACATAGTGCGAGTTGATGGTGCGTGATCTCTCGCGCCCTGAGTTGCCTGCGACCGGTTTTGCAGATCGACGCCACTGTGCAGAGCGCGGCATGTCCGCCCGTGTTCGCGCGTGGGGCGTCGAAGTGGCGGGTGTCGATAGGGTGTGGATGCTTCGTGCTGGTGATGTGATCTGGCTGTGCGCGCTGGGCCTCCTGTTGATGGGCGTGGTCATGGTGCGCAGCGCGGGGCTGACCATTGAGGGCGAGGCTGCGTCGCTTGCAGCGATGGACGTGGTGCTGTCGCGCACGGCGCTGTATGCGGGGATGGCGCTCATCGCGCTGTTCGTGGCGGCGCGGGCGCCTGTGCAGCGGTTCGTCACGGGGGAGGCGGACGCAGCGCGAAGCGCGTGGTTTGGCGTCGTGCTCGCGGGCGTGACACTCCTCCTTTGCCTGCTTGTCTATGCGCCGGGTGTAGGGCGGCAGGTGAATGGCGCCCACCGGTGGCTCGGCGTGCGCGCTGGCGGCGCGGGGATGATTGGGTTTCAGCCAAGCGAGATAGCCAAGTGGGCGAGCGTGCTGCTCGTGGCGTGGTGGGTGGGCAAGGTGGGCGCGGGGCGCATGCGGTCGTTCACGCGGGGTTTTGCGCCAGTGATTCTCGCTGTGGGAGCGCTGTCAGCGATCATCGCTGTGGAGGATCTGGGAACCGCTGCCCTCATCGCGCTGGCTGCAAGCGCGACGCTCCTTGCTGCGGGGGCCCGGCTGCGACATTTCGTCGCGTTGTCGCCTCTGGCGCTGGCGGGCCTGGCGACGGCGATCATCGCGGAGCCCTATCGCGTCCGAAGGCTCACAGCGTTTCTGGATCCCTTTGCGGATCCGCAGGGCGCGGGGTACCACATGATTCAGTCGATGGCTGCGATCGCCAGCGGTGGCGTGGCTGGTCGGGGGCTCGGGTTTGGTCTGCAGAAATTCGGGTATCTGCCCGAGGACACGACGGATTTTCTCTTCGCGATCATCGCGGAGGAGCTTGGCTTCGTGGGAACGCTCGTCGTCGTGACGCTCTACAGCGGCATCTTGTGGAGCGGCGTGTCGATTGTTCGGCGAGAGTCGTCGCCTGCTATGCGGGCCCTTGCTGTGGGCGTGCTGGCGACGATCGCTATTCAAGCGACGATCAACATCGCAGCGGTGACGGGCCTGGGGCCGACAAAAGGAATCGCCCTACCGCTGTTGTCCGCTGGAGGCACAGGGTGGATAATGACGGCTGCTGCGCTTGGCGTGCTCGTGGGGATGGACCGGCGAGCCTGCGAGCGGGAGATCACAGCGCCGACGACGCAAGCATTCGAGCATGCGTAAACGGCAATGTGTGAGCGGGCGAACTTCACGCTTTGGTTCTAACACTCTATTAAAAAGGTTTGTCTGTTGGCGGCACGGGTGTTTCGCCCGTGGGCAACATGATATGAGAGCATTTTGCGAAATCATGTTCCATATTCTGGCACAAAGCACATATCAAATACGGTCAAGACACACGAAGAACCCCTCTCCCCCTGACCCTCTCCAAGAGGGAGAAGAGGGACACACAATGACGCAAGGCGTTTTCATCAAAGAATGACGTGCCAAAGGCGGCTTTCTGCGTCGCCGGTCTACTGGACAGGAAAGGAATCCATTCCACCAGGACAGTGCTTCGCGCTGTAATCGAGTCGCACGCGCAATGGGCGGGCTGGCGACCTGTCAAATCAGGACAGCGTGTTTCACATCTTAAAATTTGCTCAGCGCGCGATCTGTTGCGCGTTCCTTTTCGGCTCTTACTGGCATCCCCACTGGGCAAGGAGGTCGAGCAGGTGGCTTGGGCCGAAAGGTGTTCCCCATCCAGCAAGCACGAACAGCAGGTCGCCCGGACCGACACTGCCGTCAAAATTAACATCCATGAGGCAGTCCGTCGTTGATATCAACGAGACGATAGAAGGCATAGAGCCGGATGCTCCTGTCGGCTGCGAAACGAAACGAGTTGAAAATACACCTGTTGCTATGTCAAATTGCTTGATGTCCTGTATCTGCGCCAACGGTGTGTAATAAATAATATTCGTATTTGGATCATATGCGACGCTTTTGGCCTGCACCCAGGTTGAAGAATCCCATGTGGCATTGTGCAAGAATGTGGGCACAGTGTCGCCTGGCGCATATCGCACCAAGCCGACTCGAGTGTGTATTGATGGACTCGTCAGCCTTTCCTCGACGCCATCACCATAAAACACATTATTTTTTACGTCATATGCTATCGCTGCAAATTCCTTGAATCGGTGCAGCACAGGATCACCATGCACAGTAAAGTTCACAAATCTTGGTAACATTACCGTTTCATTGGTTCCATCGAGATTTGCAGACTTCAGACCTCCTGCATCCAAAAAGTACAGCTTGCTGCGAATCGTATCCACTATCAGCCTGCCAATAGCTGGCGCGCTCATCGGCAGGATTTCTATATTGGCGTTCAGGCCGTCCATGTCCGCACGTTTTACAGAGCCAAATTCTAACCAGTATAGTTTTCGTGCAAATGGGTCGATTGCAAAAAATCTTGCAACAAATCCAAATGCAGTGTCGGCCACTGTTACAACGCCAGTTCCATCGAGATTCATGCGCACTATCTTTGACCTAGTGGCGATGAATAGTTTGTTCGTCTTTGGATCCCATGCTGATTCGCCCGGGAGTTCGAAGCTCGAGGAAGGCGAAATTAACGAAACGACTGAGGTGGTTAGATTAGCGACATGGACTCTGAAAATGCCACTGTCTGTCCATAGCAAGTGCGTTTTCTCGGAGGCCATCGCTATTGTCGTGGATGTGACAAGTGAGAACGAGACGGCGAGCATTAAAGCGATTTTGCGCATAGCGATTCTCCATTGAGCATTTCTCAAAAGGAATGTACCACAAGAATCGCACCCCCGCTTGCGATATTCGACAATTCATCGGTTGTATCAATGCAAGGCTCGAGGCGCTGCCTGTGAAGTGGGTTAACGAACCCAATGGTATATTGAATCCCTGTGGGTTGTGGTGAACTGAGCGCCCGAACCCGTTTTTCTTGCTCTTCACAAATCCAATCTGATTGACGAAACTGGAGCGTTGGCGCAACGTTGCTTCTTTCAGTGGGCGTATCACCATCATATTCATATCTTGAGTGGGTGGTGACGACTTGGTCTCCGAGTGTCTTTCTTATCAGACTGGTGAAGGGCAGGTGGGAGACCCGCCCCACCAGGACAGTGCTTCACGCTATTCACAGTTGGCGAAACGTTCAAGGTGTTGCGCATTCGCACGGGCGGGACGCCCGTGCCACCAGAGTCGAGAAACTTGCACACACACACGGGCGAAACGCATCGCTGCGTTTGCTCTGTAGTCTTGTCGCCAGTCACATGGCTGGCAGCACGTTCATCTTTGCGGGGGGTGGAACGGGTGGGCACCTGTACCCAGCGTTCGCGATCGCGGACGCGGTCAGGGTGGTGGCGCCCGAATCGCAATTTCACTTTATCTGCTCAGACAAACCGCTCGACGCTGCGATTCTCACCAGGCGAGATGTTTCGTTCACACCGATCCCGGCGCGCCCCTTTGCAGCGACCCCCCGGGGGGCGGCGCGCCTGGCGTGGCGGTGGGGCTCGTGCGTCAGGGCATGCAGGAAGGTTCTTTCTGAAAGCCAGCGTGCACAAGGCGGCGGCGTGACGCTGGTGGCGCTGGGCGGCTACGTGGCGGCGCCCGCGGCGCAGGCGGCGCGGGTTCAGCGCGTCCCCATTGCGCTCGTCAATCTCGACGCTGCGCCCGGACTTGCCAACAGGTGGATCTCCCGGCGGGCGTCGCTTTGCGGCGTGGTGGGGGAGGCGTCGCTGGCGGCGCGCAGCGAGATTGTTCGGCTGCGGCCCATCGTCCGCGCAGGGGCGATTGCGAAGGACACTGCAGCGGCGTGCAGGACGCGGCTGGGTCTGGATGAATCGGCCCCTGTGCTGTTTGTGACGGGAGGGAGTCTGGGCGCCAGCTCTATCAACGCATTCATGGAGCGATGGTGCGAAACGCCAAGCGAATCGCTGGCCAATTGGCAGGTGTTGCACCAGAGCGGCGGCGCAGCGTGGAGCGACCGGCTGCGTTTGGCCTATCAGCGCGCGGGCGTTCGGGCTGTTATGGCAGAGACGATTGACGACATGGCCGCTGCGTGGGGGGCGGCAGATCTGGCGATAGCGAGGGCGGGGGCAGGCGCGGTGGGGGAAGTTTGGGCCAACGCGGTCCCGACGGTTTTTGTGCCTTACCCCCATCACAAGGATCAGCACCAGCGGCGCAATGCGGCGCCACTGGTCGCTGCGGGCGGCGCGGTGGTGGTGGACGATGCGGTCGATCCGGACGCCAATTTGCAGTCTGCTGGGGACATCGCTCAAGATCTCATGCGCGATGACGCTGGCAGGGAGGCGATGCGGTCTTCGCTGCGCACACTGCCTGCAGCTGACGGGGCGATGGTCTTCGCGCATGTGCTCTGCGGCGACGGACGCGATGGAGCGGATTAGACCGATCGCGTCGCGAAGCCGGTGTCCAAATACTGGCAAATTGTGGAAAAACGGCGGTGGGTTGGGCGATCACGTGCTAGACTAGGGAGTGATGGCGGAGCCGTCGGACTCTTCGAATGAACGTGCAAACGCTGCGAGCGACCGTTCGCCAACCCGTGCAATGGCGGTGCGCGTGGTCATTGTGACGGATGGTTCCACCGCTCCGGCGCCATTGCTTGAAGCGCTTGCTGATCGAGGGGTTGATGTCGAGCGTGCGCTTGACGTGTTTGACGCAATGGCGACAGTTGTGCGGGCTGCGAGCGACCTGCGACAACGACGGGCAAATGAGAGCGCAAACTCGACCGAGGCGAATCTGCCGGTGGCCCTTTTGCTTGTCGAGCCTGCGTCGCTCGATCGGGCGCAAGAGCTGGTGCGGGCTGTGCGCGTCTATGCGCCGGGGATTGTCGTCTGGCGCTACGACGCGCGTGCAGCGATTCCGCTGCGAGGCTACGACGATGTCGATGGTCCTTTGGCGACGCAGCCCACCGGCGCGGCTGACGCCGAGGTCTCGATGGTTGAGCAGTCGGAGCCTCGCTCGCCAGTCGTGGTGACCAGGCGGGCAAGGCC
>Ga0114931_10002917_pt1 | contig 21702 bp, 28 predicted proteins | sample 2SBtaG_FD_89579 | JGI IMG/M metagenome (GOLD analysis project Ga0114931, IMG submission 89579) | Deep subsurface microbial communities from Kolumbo volcano to uncover new lineages of life (NeLLi) - 2SBTROV14_V59a metaG | ecosystem: Environmental > Aquatic > Marine > Volcanic | place: Kolumbo... | reverse complement strand
TCGCCGATGGGGACGCGCTCGCCGCCGCGATCCGCCCCGAAACGCGGATGATCTGGGTCGAGACGCCGACCAATCCGCTCCTCAAGCTGGTCGATCTCGAGGCGACCGCGTCGCTGGCCCGCCGCCACGGCATCTGGACGGTGATGGACAACACCTTCGCCAGCCCCTGGGTGCAACGGCCGCTCGATCACGGCTTCGACCTGGTGGTCCACTCGGCGACCAAATACCTCAACGGCCATTCCGACATGGTCGGCGGCGTGGTGGTGGTGGGCGATAATACCGAGCTCCGCGACCGCCTCGGCTTCCTCCAGAACGCGGTCGGGGCCATCGCCGGGCCGTTCGATTCCTTCCTCGCCCTGCGCGGCCTCAAGACCCTGGCGCTCAGGATGGAGCGCCACTGCGCCAACGCGCTGGCCATCGCCCAATGGCTCGAAGCCCATCCCAAGGTGGCGTGGGTCCATTATCCGGGGCTCGAAAGCCATCCCCAGCACGCCCTCGCCAAGCGTCAGATGCATGGTTTCGGCGGTATCGTCACCGCCATCCTCGACGGCGGCCTGGCCGAATCGCGGCGCTTCCTAGAACGCTGCCGCTTGTTCGCCCTGGCCGAGAGCCTCGGCGGGGTCGAAAGCCTGATCGAGCATCCGGCGATCATGACCCACGCATCGATCCCGGCCGCAGTACGGGCCGAACTCGGCATTTCCGACAGCCTGGTGCGCCTCTCGGTCGGGGTCGAGGACGTCGACGACCTGATCGCCGATCTCGACGCCGCGCTGCGCTAACCCGTGACCGGCTCGGCCGTCGAAGCCGTCTCCGGCCGGCGCCTGGGCGTCGCGCTGCTGGTGGTGCTGACCCTGGTCTGGGGCGTCAACTGGCCGATTATGAAGATTGCCCTGGCCGAGCTGCCGCCGGCGACCTTTCGCGCGGTCTGCACGATCGGCGGCGCCGCCGGCCTGTTTCTGCTCTGCCGTCTGGGCGGGATGCGCGTCGCCCTGCCGCGCGATCGCCGTCGGGCGGTGGTCGGCGCGGCGCTCCTCAACGTCACCGGCTGGACGCTGTTGAGCGCTTATGCGCTGACCATGATGCCGGCTGGGCGGGCCTCGATCATCGCCTTCACCATGCCGCTGTGGGTGGCCGTTTTGGGCGCGCTGTTCCTGGGCGAGCGCTTCACCATTCGCCGCGTTGTGGCGCTGGCGCTCGGCTTGGGCGGCCTCGGCGTGTTGATCGGCCCCGAGCTGGTGGCGCTTGGCGCGGCCCCCGCCGGCGCCCTGGTGATGATCGCGGCGGCGATGTCCTGGGCGGCGGGGACGGTGGCGCTCAAGCGGCTCGTCGGCGCGGTGCCCGTGATCGTGCTCTCGGCCTGGCAACTGCTGATCGGCGGACTGCCGGTCGTGGCCATCGCCTTGATCGGCGAACGCGATTTGATCGCGCCGATCGGCTGGGCGGCGAGCTTGGCGCTGGCCTATAACGTCGTCATCTGCGTCATTTTCGGCAACTACGCCTGGTTCAAGATCGTCAGCCTGTTTCCGGCCGCCGTCGCCGGGATCGGTACCATGATGATCCCGGTCATCGGCGTGCTGGCCAGCGCGGCGGTGCTCGGCGAGGCGATCGGCGGCCAGGAAATCCTCGCCCTGGCGCTGGTCGTCGGCGCCCTGGCGACGGTATTATCGTCTTCCCGCCCGCCTCGGGCATAGACCGAACAGCGGGGAGCATGATGGATTTTGAAACCATCGAAACCGCCATCCGGGCCGCCGGCCTGACCCCGCGCGGGGCCTTTCATCCCCGCGCCGAGGATGGCGTGCCGGCGCTGGCGAGCGGCGCCGATGCCGCGACCCTGGTGCTGCTGGGCAATGCCGGTTCGGTCCCGTGGCGGGCCTTCGCGGCCGCCCGGCGGGACGAGCCCGACCCCCTCGATCGCTGGTCGCGGCGGGTGACCGACGCGCTCGCCGAGGCACTCGGGGCGGCGCCGCTCTATCCCTTCGGCGGCCCGCCCCATCATCCCTTTCAACGCTGGGCGCGGCGTGCCGAGGCGGTATATCCGTCGCCCATCGGCGCCCTGATCCACCCCGATTACGGTCTTTGGCACGCCTATCGCGGGGCGCTGGCCTTCGCCGAACGGCTGGCGCTGCCGGCGCCCGACCGGCGCCCGAGCCCTTGCGAGATCTGCGCCGACAGGCCCTGTCTCGCGACCTGCCCGGTCGGCGCCTTCTCGGTCCAAGGCTACGACGTTCCCGCCTGCGCCAGCCATATCGCCAGTCCCGCCGGCGGCGATTGCATGGCCCTCGGCTGCCGCGCCCGCCGCGCCTGTCCTGTTGGGCGTAGCTACACCTATTCGCCCGAGCAAAACCGCTTCCACATGGAGGCTTTCTTAACCGCCCGCGTCCGATGATCGTGGGCGTGGATCAGCGGCTCCGCGACGGCGAGGAGTTTGAGGATTGAGGCGGGAAACAGGCGAGGTCGGGCAACGCTTTCTCGACCGTGACCGGGAGATTCTCGCGCTCGCGAGCGGCCGGCGGGTGCTGCATCTGGGCTGCGTCGGGCACACCGATTTCGCCGCCGCCGACCGGGTGCGCCTGGCCCGGGAAACCCTGCATTGGAAGCTCGGCGCCCGCGCCGAGACCGTCGGCGTCGATTACGCCCGCGAGGTGGTCGAGGGCTATCGCGCCGAAGGCATTTTCGACAACATCGTAATCGGCGATGTCGAGCGTCTCGACGATCTCGATCTCGGGCGCGACTTCGATCTCGTCATCGTCGCCGACATCATCGAGCATCTTTCCAATCCGGGCGCCATGCTGGATGGCATCCGGCGCCTCTGCGGCGAGGGGACGCGGGTAATCATCACCACCCCGCACGCCTTCGGTCTGGCCAATGTTCTACGCCATGTCGGCGGCCGCTTCCGCGACGGCGCCGATCACGTCATGACCTTCAACCAAGACAATATCCGCAATTTGCTCGCCCGCCACGGCTTCGCCATCGAGCGCCTCGACACCTGCCACCAAGCCCAGGCCCGCCGCCACGGCGCGCTGTTCCCCCTCGGCCGGGCGCTGTTCACGGCGCTGCCCCGTCTCGGCGGCACCCTGTTCATCGTCGCCAGCCCGAGCGACGCCGAAGCGTGATCACTCCACCCGCAGCCGGTCGCGCAGCAGGAGGTAGTCGTTGGCCAGGGTCTTGAGGGCCGAGCAACCGGGGGGTGTGGTTGGGTCGTTGGCTTGGCAGGCGGGGGGCAGGGCCGCGATTTCGGCGGCGACGGCGGCTTGGAAGGGGGGCGCGTAGGGCGTCACCAGGGCCGCGTCGGCGCTAGAAGGTTCCGTCGCGCAGGCGGCCAGCCACGGCGCGGTCAGAAGGAGGGCGAAGGCGTAGCTGCGCATGGCGTTTCTCCAGCGTTCGTCGGCTGTTTTCCAGGCGGGCGGCGCGGTCGCCGGCGAGAAAGGCGAGGATCGTCGGCGCCAGCGCCGCCAGGCCCCGGAGAAGGTTACCGAGGATGGTGAGAAGGACGGTCATTCGCCGGCCAGGCGCGCCTCGACCAGGCGCTTGACCTCCTCGGGGCCGAGCTTGAAATGGCGGACCGCGTCGGGCACCCGGTCGATGACGTAAGACGCGGCCTCGGCGGCGATGGTGGAGCGCAGTTCGACCTTGCCGAGGTCGGCCGCCGCGCGCTTGGCCTGCTCGCGGGCGTAGCCGATGCCGCGCGCCAGGGCGTCGTCGAGATAGAGCCGCACGCGGTCGTCGGCCTCGAGCCCGAGCTTGCGGCCGAGCCGCGCCACCGCCCACACGCCGACCGCCGTCAGCGCCGCCGCCAGGGTGTCGATGAGCATGCCGAGAAGCGGCGAAAAATCGATTTCCATGGTCTAGTCTCCTTGCGGAAAAGCCGCCCGCCAGGCGGCGATGAAATGCTCGGTCGCGCCGGCCCCGGCGGCGGTGTTGTAATGCGCCTTCCAATAGCCGGCGCGGGCCGCGAGCGTGATCGGCAGGGGCGCCGCCACCCGCCGGTAAATCAGCCGGGCGATGGCGGCCGCGTAGCGGAGATTGGTCGCCAGTTGCACCGTGCGATCGGGGCTCGGCGCGGCCAGGGCGGCGGTCTTGGCGGCCAATTCTGAGCGATAGGCGAGGTAGTTGCGCCAGACATCGTCGTGGGTCGCGGGCTCGATCTGGAAGAAACCCAGCGCCGGTCCTCCCCCGCGCTGGGCGAGCCAGCGCAGGCCGCCGCTCTCGGCCAGCGCGGTGCCGAGCAGCAAGTCCTCGGCCGCCCGTGACCAGAGGCCGAGATGGACCAGCGCCGGCCGCAGCGCCAAGCGGCGAAAATCGTCCGTGTCCACGCTCAATCCTCGAGCCCGCCGGCGAGCGCCACGCCGACCGCCTTGGCCTGCACGTCGAGCTTGTCCTCGATCCGCTCCAGCCGTCGCGACAGTTCGCGCTCCAAAGCCTTGACCGCGACCAGGGTCACGTAGCGCTCGGCGACATGGGTGCGGTAATCGGCGAGCTCGACCCTGAGATCGCCGAGCACGCGGCGGGTATGCAGGGTCAGCGCCCACAGCCCGCCCAGGAGCGGCGTACCGACGACCGCGATCAGCGGCCAGGGAATGGCGACATCCATGGCAGGGAATCCATCGATAGGGGGATGAAGAGATGGGCGCGACCAGGCGCGACGGCGCGGCGGTATCCGTGAACGACGGCCCCTTACGCGGGCCAGTTCGGTTGGTAAGCGTCGAGATCCGCCGGATCGGTCAGCGCCGCGAGTTCGGCCAGCGCCGTCGCCGGCAGGTCGCGGAGCGCCCGCTTGCGGGTGGCGACCCCGATCTGAGAAGCGATGTCCTTGGTCTCGATGGCGCGAAGCTGGGCGACATCCTCGGCCGCGAGACGGCGGTCGCGCTCGACCCGCAGGCGGCCCAGCACCAGCGCCCGGGCGCGGTCAAGATCGATATCGACCACCCCCGGCGCGGCCATGCGCCAAGCGGCGCGCAAGGCGCCGCGATAAGGGAGCGCGACGGCCTCGATCACCTCGGCGTCGGTCACCCCCGCCGGCACGTCCTTGGCCTGGATACGCCGCACCGCCTCCGCTTCGGTCTGCCCACCGGTGGCGATGCCCTCGACGTAATCGCGCGCCGCGCGCGACGCCACCCCGGCGGCGACCAACCCGGCGGTCTCCGCCTCGACCCGGTCGGCCGACACCAGCCCACCCGCGCCCGTCATCGCCGCCACCACATCGGGCGCCGGAATGAGCACGTTCAACACGCCGTCCGCACTGGTAAAAACGACCCGTTTTTTCGTCATCCGATACTTGTCCCCTGATTCCCGAGCCCGGCTCTACTGGTCACCGAAAAACGCCGCCGTCATCAGCGCCGGTTCGACGAAATTTCCGTTCTTATCGAAGGCGGTCACGGTCGCCGAGCCGGCCGCGAGGCTACTGACGTTGCCGGCGATGCCGCCGCCGCCGGATGCCGCGATGAGCGCCGAATAGGTTACCGTCGAAAAGGCGGTGGAAAAGTTCACCCCCCACACGCCGACGCCGCCATCGGTGATCGACGAGACGTTGTGGCCGGCGCCGATCACGTCCGTGACGCCGTCCCAATGGACCCACGCCTTGGCGACCCCGGGGTGGTTCTTGACCCGGTTCGGCGAGACATAGACGTTGCCGGCGCCGGCCGCTTCCATCTCGGCCTGGGTCGCTACCCGCTGGCCGTTGGAAACCGGCGATATGAGCTTGAAGCTGGTCCCGTCGTAAAGCGCCTCGACCGGCTGCCCGGCGGCAATGTCGCCGGCGACGATCGCCGAGCCGTCGCCCTTGAGGAGCGACTTGACGCCCTTGCCGTTGACGTTGAGCGTCGCCGCGCCCGAAACGCTGGCGTTGGCCGCCTTGAAACGCACCACCAGACCGGCGGCATAGGCCGCGATCGGCGGCGTGAGCGTCACCACATAGGCATCGGCGACCCCCGCGTCGGCGGCGTAGATCTCGGCCCCCGCCTGGCGCAGGGCATCGGCCAGGCTGGTGGCGGCGAGATACGGCGTGAACTGGTTGGTGGCGGCGTCGATCTCGCCCAACGTGATCCAATCGGTGCCGTCGTGGACCTTCATCGGCCAGGGCGTGCCCGAGTCGTCGAGCCAGACCATGCCGGCGGCCGGGTTGGTTGGCGCGGTCGCGCCCTTGTTCAAGGTCTTGGCGGCGTCGAGAATGCCGTTGAGCTCGCCCCTGGCCGTGGCCATGACGAGGTTCTCGACGACGTAGTTGGTGACTTGGCTCATCGCTTCGCTCCAGATGTCGGAGGGCAGGGATCGGAGAGCAGAGGCAGCGCCATGATTCGCCTCGCTTTCGATTTTGGATAACTGTTCTCGGCCGTCTAGGCGGACCTCCCGTAACCCTTGGCGATCCAGTCGACGGCGCGGACGACACGCGCGCCGCCGGACGAGAACACCTCGACGTCGCAGCCGCTCGCGGTCTGGTTGGTGACCATGAGGCGGTCGCCAGAGGCGCCGTCGCGGACGGAAATGGCGATGGCCGGCACCGCCTTGAAGGCCGGCGAGAAGGCGATCGACTTGACCCCGGTCGAGAGCGTGACGACGCCGGCGCCCGAGAGCGTCCGGTCGGGCATGTCGATTTGCACGGTCAGCGCCGAGAGCACCGGGGTTTCGTTGGCGTTGGGCGCCGCGAAGCGCACGCGGAACTGATGCGCGCGCGCCGTGTAATCGCCGGCCACCAGCGTCGTCCAGGCCGACCAGACCGGCGCGCCGGCGGGGTCGTCCTGGGTCGTGCGGATATCGAGCGCGACGTCGGTCGCGGTCGGCGCGGTGCCATCCCACGGACGGTTGAGATCGTCCCAAAGCTGCGCCAGGTCGTCCCACAAATCGGAACGCTGGGCGCCCGAGACGGTCATCGTCGACGAGACTCGGCTTGTATAGACCGCGCCGAGATCGGGGCCGGAGAACTGGTAATCCCCGGCCGTCTTGGTCGCCGCCAGTTCAAGGTTGGCAACGTTGAGCACGACGTCGGTCTTGGTCCCGGTCCAGCCCGGGTCTTCCGTCTGGGTGGCGACCACGTTGAGGTTTTGCAAGCTGGCGATGGCCGAGGCGACGCTGGCTTCGGCGGTGCTCTCGCGGCCGCCGAGATCGACCGCCTTGATCAGATAGGTCCCGACCAGCGCCGGCGCGACAATGCTGGTCGCCGGGCCGGCGATCTTGGCGACGAGATCGCTCGCGCCTGCCCAACTCGCGCCGGTCGTGACGGCGGCGAAGCGCAAGCGGTAATGCGAGAGATCGAGATCGGCCACCGGGTCCCAGGATAGATAGGCCTGATCGCCGACGATGTTGAGCGCCAGGCCGGTCACGTCGGCCGGTGGCGCGGTCGAGCCTACGATCATCCGCTGCGCCATGACCCAGGTCGAGCGCGCGCCGAGCCCGTTGACCGCGCGCGCCCGGACCTCATAGGTGGCGCCGTCCTCGACCCCGCTCATGGCGCGCCGCGTCGCCGTGCCCAAGCCGATGTCTATCCAGTCGGGCGCGCCGACCTTGCGGCCCTGGACCTCGAAGGCGGCGACGAAGGCGTCGGCCGGCGCCGTCAGATCGACGATCAGCCGCGAGGTCAGGGCGCCGGCGGTCGGCGCGACCACGTCGTCGGAAAGCGTCAGGCCCGGGGTCTCGACCGCGTAGGGCGCCGGCAGGGCGGTGTTGGGCGCCGGATCGACCACGCTGGCGTCGGCGTCGGGGTCCCAGGCGTAGACGGCGGCGGCGGTTTCCTTCAACACCAGATCGACGCCGAGATCGGTCGAGAGCTTCCAGTCGATCACTTCGAATTCCTTGGCCGACCAGCCGAGCCTGGCGATGGTCACGGCGACCGTGTCCATTACGGCGAGCCGCAGCGCCGTCAGCTTGGCCGGGAACTCGACGACGATGCCTTGGCGGTCGCGCTCGTTGGTCAGCTTGGCGAGGCGCTGGGCGCGCATCTGGTCGGTGACGTTGGCGAGTTCGATATCCTTGAACAGCCGGGCGCCGTCGGCCGCTTCCCAGGCGGCGTTGGTCTGGGGCACGAAATCGGTCGGCTGCCAGCCGTTCGCGCGGTCGGTGAAGACGCCGCGCACGGCGTTGTGCAGGTCGCGCTTGCCGGGGCGCGGCCGGACCTTGATCTCGGCGCGAAGATCGCTCTCGGTCAGGGTCACCGTCGCCGGGCCGGTATAGGCGCCGGCGGTCATCACGTAGAGGCCGCCGGCGTAAACCAACGCGCCGTGCATGGCGGCGATCAGCGGCGGCACGATATCGACCGGCCGGGCGTCGAGCGAGATCACCCCGTTGGAGGTATAGCGCGGCTGTGATTTGCGGGTAAGGAACTGATTGCCGGCGCCGGCGTCGGTCAAATCGATACCGCTCGAGGCGCTCGCCCGGGCGTTGGCGAGCGAGGTCGCCAGGAAGAACTTGGTCGCCGTCAGCGGCACGGCGTAATACCGCGTGCCCGCCACCAGCGGCGCCGGCAATGCGCCGGTGGTGGTGAGCTCGATCCCATCGCCGACATCGAGCGCCAGCGGGCGCTGGCCGGCGGGCACGAACTGGGTGCAGACGTTGGACGCCGGATCGGCGGTGAAATTGAAGCCCGGCGTCGCCGCCGGCAACGTCACCTCCTCGTCGCAGATATTGGCGGCGGCGATCGCGGCGGCATCGTCGATCTCGGTCGCGGCGTCGGCGCCGAGGCCGTGCTCGGAAACCAGATAATCGCGCAAGACCAGGGCGGCGTTGTCGGTCCAGCCCGTCGTCGACGTGCGCGGATCGAAGACCTTGCGGCCGCGCACCACGGCCTTGATGTTGGGGATGCCGTTGGGATAGGCGTCGCGGTCGAATTGCAGGCGGGCGTAGGTGTAGGCGATGCCGCGCAGGCGATGGTTGCCCGACCACTCGTTGGTCTCGGCGATCAGGTCGGCATCGGCGGCCTGACCGTCCGCGCCGAGATGGCGCTTGATCCGCTGGAAACCGGCGAGGCGTGTCAGGCCGTCGTTGAGATCGAGGCTTTCGGCGCCGAAGAACACCTCGCCGATATGGTCGACCTCGTGTCCGGCCAGCGGGATCACCAGATGCAGGAAGGTATTGCCGACCGCGCCGATGGTCGGCCCGGTGGTGGTCACGAACACCAGCGGCCCCGAGACGATCCGCTCGCCATAGATCACCCGCCGAGGCTCGGCCGAGGTGCGGATCATCCGCGTGATGCCCTGCTCGCGCCCCCGGAAGTCCTGGAACGACGGCGATTTTGGCTTGGGCGTCAGCGCCTGCGCCAGGAAGCCGAGGCCGATGTTGGCGATGGCGAGGGCGATGCCGATGGGGCCAGTGACCGCGCCGATGGCGACTTTGAGCACGGTTTGCAGAACGACGCCCTTGGGCATGCCTAAATCCTCCAGCCGACGATCGCGGACGACAGCGGATACTCGACCAGGCCGCGTTCGGCGGCGACATGGACGCCGAGCGGCGTGACCACGCCGAAGGCCGGCCCGGCCGGCGTCGGCACCAGCACCAGATCGCCGCGCCCCGCCAGCTTGGTCGTGGCCAAGCGCGGCCCCAGCAGCGCGTCGCCGAACGGCGCGGTAATGCCGCGCTCGCCGCAATACCGCCTGATCGCGCGCCAGGCCCCGGTCTCGGTCGCGTAGCGTCCGCGAAACCAGGCCGCCGGGTCGTGGCCCGTCACGGCCTTGACACAGTCGGCCGCGAACAACGCGCAATCGTGGCGCCCCCAAGCGAAGGGCCGCGCGCGCGCCGCTGTCACGGTCTCGGCCAGCCGCTCCGGCCAGTCGGGATGGCGCCGCGGCCAAGGCGTTGGCCGCAGGCCAGAGGACAGAGGACAGAGATCAGAGGACGGATTGCTCCTCTCGCGTCCCTTGTTCTCTGATCTCTGTCCTCTGTGCTCTGTCATCCGAGGCTCCTCCCCCAGATGATCTCCTTCTCGACCGACTGCGAGACGAAGGCCAGGCCCTGGTCGCCCGGGAAGCGTTCTTGCTGATCGGCGTCGGTGTAGCGGCGCTCGCGCGGGTGGTCCCAGTCGATCAAGCGGCTCTCGGCGGTGACCGTCACGGTGGCGGTCTCGGCGAGGGCCACGTCCATGGTGTCCATGCGGCCGGCGAAAATCGTCACCGGCGCGCCGATCATCAGATTGGCCGCGTCGAGAAACGCCAGCCAGACGGTGGCGATGCGGCCGATCACGTCTTCGTTCAGGGCCAGCGAAATGACCGATGTCGGAATACCGGAAAGCGTCAGCGTGATGCCCAATGCCTTTTGCTCGATCGTCTCTTCGGCGATGCCGATCGAGCCCAGGGCGCCGGCACCCGAATAGGTGCCGCCGTTCCAAACCAGATCGCCAAACCCCGACCACAGTCGGGTAACCCCTGAATCGAATTGCAACTCGACCAGCAGGACCGGCCTGGCCCCCTGGGGTTTGAGCGATTCGGTTTGAGCGGCAATGGTCAGCGCGCGGCTCATGACAGTGCCTCCACGGCCATGAACGAGAGCCCGCGCACGACGCCCATGGCATCCGCGTCCCAGGCCGCCTGATCGTCGTTCACCAGCATCATCGTGCAGGTCGGATTGATGATGTCGATGGCCGCGTTGTCGGCTGGAATGGTTCGCAACGGCGGCTCGAACGCGATCTGCGCCTGGCCATAAACCGCGTCGGTGCCGGCTTGGCTGGTGACGATCTTGAGTTCGCCGCCGAGCGCCAGATAATCGCCCGGCATCAGCGGCGCGACGCCCGTCGCCGGCCAGCCCCAGGTCAAGATCGACGCTCCGGTCTGGCCGGCGCCCTTGACGGCCGGGCCGGTCGGGCGGGTGGCGGCGACGGTGGTGGTCGGCACGTAGGGGCTTGCGCTGGCGGCGGTCTCCATCTGCGCGCCCCACAGCGCCAACCCGATGCCGCCGGCCGAGATGTAACTGGTTAGGCCGCCGGTCATCAGATAGACGCGATGCGTCGCCAAGGCGCTGGCGATCGCTGTGGCCGTCAGTTCGCAACGAAACCAGCCGCTCGCGATCTCGGTGATCCGCGCCGCGTCGGCGCCGGCCCCGACGGTCGCGGTCTTGGCGGTCAGATCGAAATCGGCGTAGGTCGAGGCCGGGAACGAGCCCGACCCGAGCTGCTCCAAGCGCAGTTGCGAGCGCCCGCCGGCCTTGGCGAACGCCGAATAGGTATACTGCGCGGCGTTGACGACGGTGATGTTTTGCAGCGCAAAATGCGTGTCGGCCGGATTGGTCGCGTCCTCGAACAGGCTCAGTGCCGTCGTCGTCCCGTCCGGCGCCGTCGTCGCCGTGGCCGGCACGTTGGTCCGCGCATAGCTCCACGGGCTGGTGTCGATAGCCTGGCTTTCGAGCATCAGGTTTGTCGCGCCGGCGATCGAAACGTCGCCGCCCACCGGCGTCCGGTGGTCGGGGTCGAAGCCCAGGAATCGCCCCGCGCCACCCCGCAACTGGGTCAGGAACGCGCGCCAGGCGGCGGCCTGGGCCTGGCTCATGGGCGGCAGCTCGTATTCGGCCGTCCACAAGGCGCCGGGCAGTTCCAGGGTCTGAACGGCCTTGTTGAGCAGCGAGACGTGGCGCTGGGTATTGGTGCCGAGGCCGAAGCGGCTGGCGGCCAATCCCGGCGTGCCGGGCATGGTGAGCGTGGTCATCGCGATACCTTGGTTGACAAAGGGGGAGCCGGCGTAGCGGGCATGCGCGCGCGGCGGCTCATGCCCGCTTAAACGCCGGCGGTGAAGGCGATGGCGCCCGAGCTTTCGAGCGCGATCGAGAAGGTTTCCTCGCCATTGAAGTCGCCGCCGCGCTCATAGGCGGTGATCAGGAAGGCGCCCTGCCAGGTGTCGCCGTTGCCCGAGATGATCTGGAAATTGTTGATGCCGGCGGCGGCGGCGTAACCGCGCACGGTCTCCTCGGCCGCCGAATCGGTGAACACGCCGCTGGCCGAGAGCGACATCGATTGCACCCCGGCCCCGGCCAGGAGCGCGCGCATGCCGCTCGAATCCTTGGTAGTCACGTCGATAGCGCCGGTGTTGACCGTGAAGCGCGTCGCCCGCAGGCCGGCGACGGTGGTGAAAGTCTCGGTCGGCTGGGCGCCGTCGCCGACCTTGAGCAGAAACAGGGAACCCTTTTGCGCGGACATGGTGATCTCCTTGGGTGGGAACGAAAAAGGGCGGCCGATGCCGCCCGTCGATGACGCCGGTGCGCGGTTGCGCGCGGCTTAGGCCGGATGGGTAACGGCGCGGAAGCGGCTGATGCCATGATAGGTCAGCCCGTCCTCGTCGAGCAGGCTCTCGGCGAAGTCGAAGCGCAGGTTGACCAGCGCCTGGCCGGTCACCGCGAGGCTCGCGTCGTGAAGAATGCGGTGGAGCGCGGCGAGAATGGTCTTAACCTCCTTGTGGCCCCGCGCCCGGCTCCAGGCGTGGAGCGTGAGCGTCGCCTCGATGCCGTCGAGCCCGGCGCCGCCCCAGGCGCTCGCCGTCGCCTCGCCGACGGTGACGTAAGGGAACGCCGCCCCGGCCGGGACATGGTCGTGAACCCCCTGGACGAGGCCCATCAAGGTGCCGTCCCCGGTCAGCGCCGCGTAAACGGCGCGCTGCACTTCCCACGAGCTGTCGACCGACATCGCGGCATCCTTTCCGGGATGTGATTGGGCTGGTCTGGTAGCGGTGGGCCGGCAAGGTCCGGCCGGGGGTTCAGTCCGCGCGCGCCGCCGCCTCGGCCACCAGCTCGCCAATGATCGCGCGGGCGATCGGCATTGCCTCGTCGCTCGTCATGCCGGGTCGCAGGCGCGGGTCGTAGAGCGCGCGGATGACGATGCGGTCGCCGTCTGAAAGATCGGATAGGCCGATCTCGGGTCCCATCAGTGTTGGCTGCAGGACGGTGGAATGAAACAGCATCCCCAGGGCATGGACCAGATCGTGGCGGATCGCCATCGCCAGCCAGTCGTCGCCCGGATCGGTCGCCAGCAGAACCGCTGCCTCGGTGATCTTGGTCGCGGTCATCGGGATGATGATGGTCATGCCAAACCCGTCATCGGCCTTCTCGCGAAGGATCGACCGGGCGGTGACATCGTCATAGGCGATTGCCAGCCGATACAGGCGTTCACGGGGGACCAGTTTGAGATAGAGGTTGGCGCTGGAATCACGCGTCCGATCGACGAGCCCGATCTCGAGACCCGTCAGTGTCGCCAAGCGGGCGGCATAGGCCGCGACCATGGGGCGCCAGCGTTCGGCGTCATCGCCGCGCAGCGCGATCCTGATCGGCGTCACCCATCTAGTGACGCGCTCGCGGCGATTGGCCCGGAAGGCGAGGCGATCGAAATGCGCCACCAGTCGCTCGACGCGGGTCACGTCCAAGGGCGACGGCGCGGGCGGATCGCGAAGGACCAACGCCACGGCCAGGCCGAGAAGGACTAGGGCCGACACGCGAAGACCCTCGCGGATAGGCCGATGCCGTAAAAAATGCCTCAACCCAGACATGCTGGATCGAGGATATCACGGGGCGGCGCGGATTGACCGGCGGCTCAGTTCGCTCCCGCCGCCCCGGCCACCAGCTCGCCAATGATCTCGCGGGCGATCGGCAGCGCCTCGGCGCGGCTCATGCCGGGGCGCAGGCGCGGGTCGTAGAGCGCGCGGATGAGTATCTGGTCGTTCATGGGAAGTTCCGTCAAATTATCCCGTATATTCAGGATCGACGGTTGAAGCATGTTCATGTGATTGCGAAACCCAATCAAATGCACCAGTTCATGGAGCGCGCAGGACTTCGTCAGTTCGGCTCCAAGGTCGGTCGCGATCAAGGCGATGCCCCGCTCGATGATACCGTTTGGAGCATGGAAGCCGCTCAGACATCTTGCGCCGTCGGGTGCGGCGTCGATGATCCCATCATCGGGACCATATCGATCGGCAAGTCGCATCAGATCGACACGATCACCTAGCAAGACCAGCAAGTCATGTGGATCATCGCTGGCGTGGTCGATGAAAAAGTCGAGGCCGGTCAACTTCGAAACGGCTCGCATTTGACCGATCAACATATTCTTCCATCGAGCCGTATCCTTGGGGTTTTCGCCGAAGATCAGGACACGGATCGGACCCCGCCATCGAGGAAGGCTCCGCGCGCGATCGCGATCACCGGCATCACCGAAAAACTGTCGATCGAATGTCGCAAGCAGAGCTTGTTTGCTGGCGTGCTCGTTCACCCGTGGTGGCGTAGGCGCATCGCGAAGACCATACGCCACCGCCAAGCCAACCAAAGCCATGGCGAACAAGCGGGCGCTTACACGCATATAGGGGTGTCGCGATAACAGTCTCAACCAGTACATGCTTTATCAGGATAGCATGGCGTGGTGGAGACGCTACTCGGTCATCGCCTGACCACGCGCGGGAACTTCGCCACGCTTTTGACGAATGCCATCCCCGACCGAATTCGAGACTTCCTTGGACCGTGGGCTGGGGCGCCCCCCAGTGGCGGCATGGGCGGAGGCAAGTCTGGCGGACCAGCCGGCGAATTCGCGGGATTACGCATTTGTTCATCTAAGATGCGTAGCGCCTCGCGAGCAAGTTTGAGTGCTGTTTCAGAAAAGCGGGAGCGGTTCGCGAGGATGTCCTCGATGTCCGCTCCCACCTGGGCGCTCGCGGGGTCGACTTCGGTCGAGGATGGGGGGATCGGCGGGCGCTTGCCGTAGAAGTAGAGGTTCCAAATGATGTCCGAGTCGAGGTCCGGGTCGCCGGTCAGCCTGGGGAAGCCGAGGCGATCCGTGGTCAAGGGCGCGCCGGTGAGAAGGGCGAAGCGACCCTCGGCCGCGCGCCGGATGGAGACCTCGATCATGGGTTTCTGGGCTTCCAACGCGGGAAACAGAAAGGGTCGCGCGGCCCTCGCGCGGGTGCCGAATTCGACATACCGGGCGTAAGCGAGATCGGTGCCGACCGAGGCGCCGAGACCGTCGTCGTCAAAGCGGGCCTGGATGTCGCCGGCGAGAGCGCCGGTATCGACACCGGAGGTGGCGCTTAGCCGGGTTTTCACGGCGTCTTCCAGGGTCAGCGCGGCGGCGAGAATCTTGAAGCGGAGACCCTCGGCCAGGGCGGCCGCGATGCGTGGAAACAGGGCCATCGGGGGCCGTGGCGCGAGTTCGATCGCGATCACGAAACGGCCGACCGTGAGGCGGCCGTCGTCGGTCCCGTCGTCGATGGGGTCGCTGGCCGCCGGCGTGAAACCGGTGACCCGGATGGACGGTCTCGGCGCGGGATCGCCACGACGCGCGCGGACCGCGAGGGTCGCCGCGCCGCCCGGAGATATCCGAACGCGAAAGCGGACCGCGAGCCCAGGCGCGATGCCCGCCCCGACGACGGCCGTGTTCATGGCCATTCGTTCCCGATCTCGGCGCGCGCGCTCACGTCGCCACGCCTTCCTCGCAGAGGAGGTCGAGGCGGCGGTCGCGTTCGTCGGGGTTGATCACGGCGCGGATGTTGAAGACGCGGGCGCCGAACAGAACCCGCATGGCGGCGGTGACGCCGTCGCGGTGGCGGATGGTGACGCGGTGGGTGAGCGGGCTTTCGATCTGTTCGGCGCGCTGGCGCTCGCGGCCCTTGAGCGGTTGGATCGCGGCCCAGACCGTGGCCACGGTGGTCCAGGCGAGGGTCGCGCCGCCGCCGCCGTCGGCGGTGAGCGTCGATTGCTGCAAGCTGACGCGGTGGCGCAGCGCGCCGGCATTTATGGCGCCGCTCACAGCCCGATCACCCGGTAGGGGCGCCACAGGGCGGCGACGCCATAGGGGACCCGGGCCGGAGTGGCGGCGGTGGCGACGGCCTCGCGATGCTCGAAGAAATGCGCCACCAGCATCAGGATGCCTTGTCCGATCGCTTGCGGAACCGCCGCCTGGCCGCCGTAGCCGGCGACGAAATCGATCTCGACCCCGGCCGCGACCCGGCCGACCGCCGGCCAGCTCTTGCCCGCGCGCAGCGCCACCCGCCCCGGCTCGTGGGCGACGTCGACGAAGTAATCGGTCGCCGGCATCACGCTCGGGCTGTCGGCGTCATCGTAGATGGTGATGGTGGCGACCGATTGCAGCGGCGGCCGGGGCAGGGAGACATGCGTCGCCGTCGCCGGCGTCTCGGCGCCGAGCCGGACCCCGTCCCACCAGGACGCCGGCCGGGTCGGGAAACGGTCGAGGCTCAGCCGCCAAGTCTGGGTCACCAGCGCCCGCTTGAGATGGCTTTCGGCGGCTTGGCGGGCGGAGGCGATCAGGTCGGTGACCAGGCTGTCCTCGGTGGTGGCGTCGAGGCGAAGATGCGCCTTGGCCTCGGCCAGCGTCACCGGCTCGGCCGTGGGCGGGGCGATCAGGGTCAGTCCTCTCATGGGCTCGGCATCCGCTGGTGGTGGAGATGGGATCGGGAAAGCGGCGCGGGGCGCGGGGGCGCGCGATGGCCCCCGGCCCCGGCCTTGTGCGCGCTCGGCCGCCGGTTCAGGCTACCGGGCGCTGGGCGGCGTTGCCGCGAACGATCACCGCCGCCAGCTTGGCGCCGACGGTGGCGCCGGCGACCGTCAGGGTCGCGCGTAGGTAGCGCTTGGCGCCGCGATAGCCGGCGCGCTGGGTGGTGTTGGCCGCGAGCGCGACGAGGCCGCCGATCAGATCGCCGGCGGCGACCGCCGACCAGGTGGTCCCGTCGTCGCTTTCCTCGACCCCGGGGGTGTGGGTGCCGTCGGTCACGGCGCCGACGACGAAGGCGATCGCCGCGCTCTCGAAGCCGCGAAGATCGACGCTGGCGCCGTTGCTGGTGGCGGTGTAATCGCCCGGCGCCAGCGAGGCGTCGACGGCGATGGCGCTGGTAAGGTCTCGGGTGGTCATGGCGATGGTCCTCCGGTGGCTCAGGCGGCCAGCTTTTGCAGCTTGATGGCCTGGAAATCGACGACGTCCCCACCGACCCGCTTGGTGGTGTAGAACTTGACGTAGGGCTTGGCGGTGAACGGGTCGCGCAGCACCCGGATGCCGATCCGGTCGACGATCTGGTAGCCGCTTCGGAAGTCGCCGATGGCCACCGACAGGCTGTTCGCCGCCGCCACCGGCATGTCGCTGGCGGCGTGGATCGGCCGCCCGAGCAGGGTCTCCTGGCCGTCGAGCCGGAGGCCGGGCTGCCACAGGTACTGGCCGTTGGCGTCCTTGAGCTTGCGGATGTCGCGCAGCACCAGGCGGTTGGCCAGCCACACCGCGCCGGCGCCGTGGGCCTCCTTGAGCGCGTGCTGGAGGTCGAGGAGGCCGTCAGCGGTGACGGCGCCGGCCGAGCCCGAGTTGATCTGTTCGATCTGGCCCCAGGCGGTGCCGGCCGGATAGGTCAGGAAGCCGCGCGGCTGGCCGACCCCCGAGCCGTTGACGAATGCGGTGTTCTCGGTGCGGGCGAACTTTTCCGCGACCTTGCCGGCGAGCCAGGTCTCGACGTCGATCGAGGCGTCGTCGATCAGCTTCTGGGTGGCCCGGGGTTCGGCGTAGATCTCGTGCGCCGGGATGGCGATCTTGGCCAGGTCGGGGCTCGCGGTCTCGGCCCGGGCCTCGGTCTCGGCGACCCAGCCGGCCCCGGCCTCGTCCTTGTCGACCAGGAGCTCGAGCGAATCCGAGCCGATCGTCTCGACGGCGGCGACGGCGCGAACCGGGCTCGATTCGAACACCGTGGCGACGATCCGACCCGACATCTAGGGGGTTACCAGATAGCCGCCCTCGGGATCGCTTCCGACCGATAGCGCCTTGGCCTCGAGGCGGGCCAACGCGCCGTCGTCGCCCTTGCGCAGATAGGCGCGAAAGGCGGCCTTGCGGCCGTCGTCGTCGGCCGCCGGGCCGGCGGCGCCACCGCCCGGCGAGCGGTTAAGGCTGGCGCGAGCGCGATCGAGGCCGTCGCGCAGGCGGTCGATCTCGTCGTCGATACGGGCGAGCTTGGCCTCGGTCAGCGCGTCGACCGCGCCGAGGTTGGCCTTTTCCTTGAGCGCCGCGTCGTTGGTCGCCTTGAACGCCTCGAAGGCGCCGGCGAGGGCATCGACCGCGGCCTTGACGTCACGGGTCTGCATGGTGTCGTTTCCTTATTCGGTGGTGAGGATGCGGGCGGCGCGCCTGAGGCTCGCCACCAGCGCGTCGCTATCGGGTTCGGGACCGGCCTCCCGCCGGCGGCGCGCCTTGAAGCCGTTGGCGGCGATCGCCTTGGCGGCCTCGCGCGAGTACCCGCCTGCCTCGCGCAGGAAGGCCTCGAAGGCGCGGATGGTGTCGGGCGGCGTCGCCTTGACGGCGTTGACGCGCGCCCCGGGACAGGCCTGGAAGGTGACCAGGCTGATCTCCCAAAGATCGACCTCGGTAAGCGTGCGCACGCCGCTCTTGGGGTCGGTGTCGGCGGCGACCGTCGAATAGCCGATCGACAGGCCGTCGATCGCGCCCGCCTTGAGCAGCGCGTGGGCCTCGGCGCCGCGCCGCACGTCGAGCAGCAGCCGGCCACGGACGCGCAAGCCCCGCCGGTCCTCGTCGATCGCTTCCCAGCGACCGATCGGCTCGCGGGCGTCGTGCTGCCACAGGAGCTTGACCCCGGCGCCGCCGCCACTACGCGCCAGCGTGGCCGCGAAGGCGCCGGGCGCGACCCGGTCGTTGAAGCCGTCGATGACGTCGAAGACGCTGGCGTAGCCCTCGAAGCCGCCCTCGGCGTCGATCGCCTTGACGGCCCAGCGCAGGTCGAGATGGGTGGTTGGCATGTGATCTCCAATAGAAACGCCCGCCGGGAGCGGCGGGCGCGAAGGGGAACGGGATCGGCGGCGCCGGGCGCGTGGCGCGGCAAGCCGGGTCGGGTCGTGGCCGTGATATGTGATGGTCGTGGCCGGTCGGGGAAAACCGAAGCCGGGAGCCTCGGCCTAGACCCGGGGCAGACGGGCGAAGGCGCCGCCGCGCTGGCCCGAGCGGACCACCGCGTTCAAGGCCCTGTTCACCGCCCGCTCCTCGCTCTCCTTGAGCGCTTGCAGGATGCGGCGTTCGACCCCGGGGGCGGCGCCCCGGGCGTCGATATGATAGGTGTTGGTCACCGACGGACGACCTTGGCCGGCGCGCAGAAGATGGTTGGGCAGAACCTCTCCGGGAAGGCGCGGTATCAAGAGCTCGGGTCCCTTTTCGCCGACCAGCGTCGGCATGCCGGGAACCAGCGGGCCGCCCTCCGCTCTCAACAGCACCGGAACGAAGGCGCCGCCGACCCCGGGAGTTGCGGGAATCGGTTTCGAAACCGGCGCGGCCGTCGATCCGCCGCCGAAAAAGCCGCCGAAGGCGCCGCTCACGACGTCGGCGACGCCGCCGACGAGACTTCCGAGAAGCCCGCGCGATCCCGTATCCGCGCCCGCCGTGGCGGACCCCAGGATATCGTCGAGAACGGTTTCGAGCCGCGTCTTGATCGGCCCGAGCAGGGAGTCGGCCACTTTCTTGAGCAATGTGTCCAAGACGTCGAGGCCGAGGGCGCGCAGTTCGTCCTCGACCCGGCGGCCGAGACCCTTGATAGCCCCGCGCTGGCCCTTCACCGCCGCCAGCATGGCCTCGCCAAAGGCGTCGGACACGGCGGTGACGGCGTCCTTGACCTCGTTGCGAACCGCGATCCTGATCTGCTCGGCGAGATCCGGGTCTGGATTCTGATTTGCTTGCTGAAGGTCTTGCTGCTTTGGGCGCGTGCTGGTATCTTGCGTCATCATCCGGGCCTGTATTATTATTGTTAATAGAGGGTTGTTTGAATTATTAATTAAGAGAGTAGGCCGTGTTGTCGATGTTTCTAAAATAACGGTCAAAGAGTGTTCTATTCTAATTCATCAAGTCGCCGTCTAGCTCCTTCCACCCCTTTTTCGGCTGCTCGACGATACCAAAGACGCGCCTTGTCGAGGTCGCGAGACACGCCTTCGCCCCGGTCATACATGATCCCGAGGCTGAACTGCGCTTCAGCGTCGCCGTTGTTCGCCGCTTTTTCGTAGTAACGAACAGCATTTATAAAGTCGCGGTTCGTCCCGCGTCCGAAATAGTAGAATCTCGCAAGATTGTACTGTGCCTGTGGATTGTCTTGTCGGGCCGAGGATCGAAAGAACTTAAACGCGAGAACGTAATCTTTCGGGATGCCGTTTCCGTTCTCGTACAAGAGCCCGAGATTGTTTTGCGCCTTGGCGTGGCCTTGTTCGGCGGCTTGGCGATACCAGCGGGCGGCCCGGGCCTTGTCGACGGGGAGCCCTTGGCCGAAATCATACAAGAGCGCCAGGTTGTAGGCCGCCGACGCCATCCCCTGTTCGGCGGCGGCGCGGTACCAGCGCGCGGCGGCGGCCGGATCGCGCGCGACGCCGGCGCCGTTGGCGAGGGCCGCGCCGAGATCGTATTGCGCTTTTGCGAGACCTTGCGCGGCGGCGGCGCGATACCAGCGCACCGCCAGGCTTGGGTCGGCGGGTACGCCGGCGCCGGTCTTGTAAGCGACGCCGAGGTTGTATTGGGCCTGGGCCAGGCCCTGCTCGGCCGCCGCGTGGGTCCAGCGTAGCGCCTGGGCCGGGTCGCGCGCGACCCCGCGCCCTTGGTCGAGAGCGTTGGCGAGATTGAACTGGCCGCGTGCGTCGCCGGCCTCGGCGGCCCGGCGGTACCAGCGCGCGGCCTCGGCCGGGTTCCGCGCCACCCCGCGCCCTTCGGCGAGGGCCGTGCCGAGGGCGTTTTGCGCCCCGGCGTGGCCGGCCTCGGCCGCGAGGCGATACCAGCGCACGGCTTCACGGGAGTCCGCGGCCACGCCGCGCCCCTCGTCGAGATAGAGCCCGAGCAGGTAGCGCGCCTCGACATGGCCGGCCACGGCGGCCTTTCGATACCAGCGCAGGGCCTCGGCGTCGTCGCGGGCGACGCCCTTGCCGGCGGCGTAAAGCGTCGCCAGGCCGAATTGCGCCCGGGTGTCGCCGGCCTCGGCCGCCGGCCGCCATTCGCGCGCGGCGGTGGCGTAATCCCCCCGCGCCGCCGCCCGTTCCCCCGCCGTGTAATCGGCCCACGCCGGGGTGACCATCGGCGCGGCCAGGGGGACGACCAGGGCGGCCGCCACGACGGCCAGGATGGCGATGACGGGGCGCGGGATCATAGTGAATTCGTTTCCATGGCATGAGAACAAACCAAGAAAATATATCCTTCCGGCGTTCCCACGTCAATCGGGGAAGCGGACCATCAAGGCGGCGAGCTCGGCCCGCGCGGGCGGCGCCGGCGCGGCCCAGCCCGCATGATGGCTGTCGAGAGCGGCCCAGAAATCGTCCGGGGTCGCGGTCCAGAAGGTCTCCGGGCTCCAGCCGAACGCACCGAGAGCGATCGCCGCATAGCGTCCCAAGGGAACCGAGCGCGACGGATCAGGGGGCATCGGCCGCCTCGCGCTCGCGGACCGGCTGGGCGACGCCGCCCAGGAGCGCCGCCAGGAACGCGCCCACGGGAGCGGCGAGCCGGGTGAAGCCTTCGTCGACGACGAGGTCGCCGACGGTCGCGTAGTCGGGAGCATTGGCGACGCCGACATGACCGCGCAGGCCAGCCCAGATGACGGCGGTCAGGTCCTGCCCGCCGAAACGGCCGGCGGCGAAATTCCGGCCGAGGTCAAGGAGCCCCATCCCGGTCTTGTTCTCGATCTCGGCGAGGGCCTGGAAGGTGGGCCGCAACGTGTGGGTCTTGCCGGCGAGGATCACCTCGACCTCGCCCCGGTGTGGGTTGGCCATGAAGCTGGTCTCCAGTAGTCGGGAAAGGTG